>JAESFS010000026.1_pt1 | contig 318951 bp, 294 predicted proteins | sample 9269441 | NCBI WGS metagenome assembly JAESFS01 (sample SAMN14502548, study PRJNA617105) | algae metagenome | isolation source: Scytolyngbya sp. HA4215-MV1 and co-occurring heterotrophs from sample from... | place: USA: Laie Falls, Oahu, Hawaii | collected 2010-08-22
GCCCGGCGCGCAGGTTTGATTCTAGTGCCTTCCCTGCAACCCTGAACCACTGGAGCTGCGTCATGTTCAGCGGCAACTTCTTCCTCAACTTCGACATCTCGCTGATCGCCCTCTACCTCTTTTGGGCGTTCTTTCTCGGCCTGGTGATCTACCTCAATCGCGAGAGCAAACGGGAAGGCTACCCGCTGGTCTCCGACGTTACCGGCCGCGTGGTCGATGATGGGTGGACCGGCATGCCCTCGCCCAAGACCTTCATCCTGCCGCATGGTGGCACGGTGATGGCGCCGCGCGCCGAAGCGCCGCAGGTGCTGCCGATCCACCCGACCCGGGGCGGCGGCGACCCGATCGAGCCGATGGGCGACCCGATGCAGCTCGGCCTCGGCCCGGCCGCCTATGCCCAGCGGGCGGATCATCCGCACCTCTGCCATGACGATCACCTGCCTTCGATCGTCCCGCTGCGCGCCGCCCCCGGCTTCTACCTGGCCGAGGATGACCCCGACCCTCGCGGCATGACGGTGCTCGACGCCGATGGCGAGATGGCCGGCACCGTGATCGACGTCTGGGTCGACCGCGCCGAGTACCTTGCCCGGTTCCTCGAGGTGCAAACTCCGATGGGTCGGCGGGTTCTCGCCCCCGCGCCACTGGTGCGCATCGATGAGGATGCCGGCACCGTCAAGGTGCAGACGCTGCTGGCTCGGCATTTTGAGGCGGCGCCGATCACGAAGTATCTCGACCAGATCAGCTTGCGTGAGGAAGACCAGATCCAGGCCTATTTCGCCTCCGGTCAGCTCTTCGCCAAGCCCGAGCGCAGCGAGCCCTTCCTGTGAGCGAGCCGAAGCACTACCACCTCTCGCCGGACATCCCCGAGCATGAAGGGGAGCCAGTTCCGGGCCTTCCGGAACGGCTGCCGCCTGGGGAGAACCTGCTGTGGCAGGGGCGGCCCGAGGGCCGGGGGCTGACCGCCCGCGGCATGGGGCTGCGGGCCGTCACCTGGTATTTCGGCGCCTTGCTGGCGCTGCAGGCCGGGCTTGGCGTTTATCAGGGCGCCGGGCTGGTGCAGGTGGGCGGCGGTCTGGTGATCTCCGCCGCCATCGGCCTCGTCGGCCTGGGCCTGCTCTGGTCCATCGGCCGGGCAGCGGCGCGCGGGGCGATCTATACCATCACCGACCATCGGGTGGTGATGCGGGTGGGCATCGCGCTGCCGATGATCATCAACATCCCATTCACCGTGATCGAGAGCGTGGCGCGGGTGGAACATGCCGACGGCACCGAGGATGTGGTGCTGCGGATCATGAAGCCCGCGAGGCTCTCCTGGATCGCGCTGTGGCCGCATGTGCGTGCCGCATCGATCCTGCATCCCGAGCCGATGCTGCGCGCCGTACCCCAGGCGCAGGGTGCTGCACAGCTTCTGGCCCGGGCAATCGCCGCCAGCGCCGGTGTCGCGGTGCAGCCCATGGCCGCGGCCGAGGCCTCAACCCGTCCCGGCCATGCGGCCGTGACCGCCTGAACCCGCGAGAGGATAAACCCATGTCGCAAGCGCCCACGCAGAGCCATCCCGACTACACTTCGAGGCTGTTCGTACTGGCCGTGGCCGCCTTGGTGCTGGCCTCGCTGCTCGTTGTGGGCACCGCGGGGTGGTGGCGTGATGTCCCCACCCCCAGCACCGAAGTGCCGCGAACCAGCCTGGTGCTGCGCTTCGTCGAGCAGCCCGATGGCGGGCTTTCCGTCGTCGATGTCAGCACCGGGCGGGAGTTCGATCATCTCGCGGCCGGCGAGAATGGCTTCCTTCGCACCATGATCCGCGTCATCCGCCGTGATATTCATCGCACCGATGCGACGATTTCAATGCCATTTCGTATCGAGGCGTGGCAGGATTACCGGGTCACCCTGACAGATTCCGCAACGGAACGTAGGGTGGATCTGAGGGCTTTCGGTCCGACAAACGCCGAAGTCTTCATCCGTTGGTTGAGTGAGAAGGAAGCAAGAGGATGATGGAGAACCGGGAGGTTCGCCGGGGGTGGTTTGGCCCTCGCAGCATCGAGGTGCCCTGCACCGTTGAAATTGAACAGAGTTTTGACAGCCTGCATGCCCATGCCATCCCCGAGGGCGTGGTCCTGCGGCCCGGTGACCGGGTGATTGTCCACAACGCGCCCGAGCATGTCGCCTATGGCGAGGTGCGCAGCTACCAGACCCGCGCGACCGTGCTGCGCGCCGGCCCGCTGACCCGCTTCTGGACCGAAATTTCGGCGATCGCGGAGCTCACCGAGCTCTACCATTGCGGCTTCGAGCCCAAGGGCCACCTGGAGGGTCAGGAGGCGGCATGAACACCATCGATCTTCCCCCCGCGCGCGGGCTGAATGAAACCACCCAGATGGCGACGACGGACACGGTCCTCTCGCCACGCTTCTACACGACCGATTTCGCGGCGATGGATGCGATGGACGTCTCCTCCATCCGCGGCCAGTGGGACGCGTTGATGGACGAGTTCCGCCGCGACCCCAACAAGGGCCACTTCGTCCGCAACAGCGATTTCGACAAGTTCAAGCTCGATGACCTGCCGCCCGCATTGCAGAAGGAGGTCGTGGATTTCCTGGTGAGCTCGGTCACCGCCGAATTCTCCGGTTGCGTGCTCTATGCCGAGATCCGCAAGCGGGTGAAGAACCCTGACATGAAGGACCTCTTCGGCTTCATGAGCCGTGACGAGGCGCGCCATGCCGGCTTCATCAATGACGCCCTGAAGGATCTGGGCATCGGCGTTGATCTGGGCTTCCTGACCAAGGCGAAGAAGTATCACTACTTCACGCCGAAATTCATCTTCTACGCGACCTACCTGTCCGAGAAGATCGGCTATGCCCGCTACATCACCATCTTTCGCCAGTTCGAACGCCACCCGGAACTGCGCTTTCACCCGATCTTCCAGTGGTTCGAGAAGTGGTGCAATGACGAGTTCCGTCATGGCGAGGCCTTCGCTTTGCTGATGCGAGCCAATCCCAAGCTGCTGACGGGCGGCAATGTGTACTGGGCCAAGTTCTTCCAGCTCGCGGTTTTCGCCACCATGTTCGTGCGCGACCATGCCCGGCCGGAATTCCACAAGGCGCTCGGTCTGCAGCCCGATGACTACGACATGCGGGTGTTCCGCATCACCAGCGATATCTGCAAGCAGGTCTTCCCGGTGACGCTCGATATCGACAATCCGTCCTTCATGGCGGGTCTGAAGCGTCTGCTCGCGATCTCCAACAAGCTGGATGCGGCGCGCGGCGCCACCGGGCTGGGTGGTCGGGCGCGACGGCTCGGGCTGCAGGCCCAGGCCGGGTTGGCCTTTGCCCGGCTGTATTTCATGCGCGGCAAGAAGGCGGAACTGCCCGCCGACGTCCGCATGGCGCCGGCCTGGTAGGCATGCTCGACGCCCTGCCCGCGCCGGTGCTGCCCATCCTCTTCACGGTCTTCGTGTGGTGGTTCGGCACGGGCATCGTCTATCTTCTCAACCAGCTCCGGCCGGAAACCTTCGGCTGGAGCATGCTCGGCGCCTCGGCCGTGCTGGGCGGCGCCTTTCTTGGGTTGCTGCTGACGGTGGGCGATGTCGGCCCGGGCGGGCCCTATCACGGCTTTCTCTGCGCCGTGCTGATCTGGGCCTGGGCCGAGATGGGCTTCCTCACCGGCCGGGTGATGGGCATTTCCGTCCGGCCCCTGCCGGAGGGCGCAGTGGGCTGGGCCCGGCTGCGCGCCGCGGTCGCGGCCATCCTCCATCACGAGATTGCGCTCCTGGTGCTGGGCGCGGGTGTGCTGGCGGTGTGCTGGAACCAGCCGAACCAGACCGGCCTCTGGACCTGGGCGGTCCTGTATTTCGCGCGGCTATCGACCAAGCTGAACCTCTATTTTGGCGTCCTGAACCTGGGTGAGGCGATGATGCCCGCGCATCTCTCCCACCTCCGCAGCTTCTTCCGGCAGCGCCGGATGAACCTGTTCTTTCCTTTCTCGCTGGCCGCCTGCGTCGCGGTCAGCTGGTGGCTGATCGAAGCGGCGCGTGCCCCCGGCGCCACGCCCTTCGAGATGGCGCAGTACACCATGGTGGCGACCCTGGCTGTGCTGGCGGTGATCGAACATCTCTTCCTGGTCCTGCCGATCCGCGCCGAAGCGCTCTGGACCTGGAGCCGAAAAACAACAATGACCGGGCCGATGGAGGCACCATGAACTACGAAGCATTCTTCCAGACCAAGATCGCGGACCTTCACGAGGAGGGTCGCTACCGCGTCTTCGCCGAACTGGAGCGTCACCGCGGCAAATTTCCGACCGCCACCAACCACGGCTCCGCCAACAAGGCGCCAGTGACGGTGTGGTGCTCGAACGACTATCTCGGCATGGGCCAACACCCCAAGGTGCTCGGCGCGATGCATGAGGCGCTGGACCGTAGCGGCGCCGGCGCCGGTGGCACCCGCAACATCGGCGGCACCAACACCGATCATATCCGTCTGGAACGCGAGTTGGCCGATCTGCATGGCACGGAAGCGGCCCTGCTGTTCAATTCCGGCTACATGTCGAACCTCGCCACCCTCTCGACCCTGGCGTCGCAGATGCCCGATTGCGTTGTGCTGTCGGACGCGCTGAACCATGCCTCGATGATCGAGGGCATTCGCCATTCCCGCGCCAAGTGCGTGGTGTGGAAGCACAATGACCTGGAAGACCTCGAGGCCAAGCTTGCCGCCATTCCGCTGAATACCCCGAAGCTGATCGCCTTCGAGAGCGTGTATTCGATGGATGGCGACGTGGCGCCGATCGGTGCGATCTGCGACCTGGCCGACAAGTATAACGCCATGACCTATCTCGACGAGGTCCATGCCGTTGGCATGTACGGCCCGCGCGGCGGCGGCGTCTCCGAACGTGATGGCGTGGCGCATCGCCTGACCGTCATCGAGGGCACGCTGGCAAAAGCCTTCGGCGTGATCGGCGGCTATATCGCGGGCTCTGCCAGCATGGTGGATTTCGTCCGCAGCTTCGCCTCGGGGTTCATCTTCTCCACCGCATTGCCGCCGGCCGTGGCTGCAGGGGCCGCCGCCTCCATCCGCCACCTGAAGGAGAGCGATGCCGAACGCGTGGCCATGCATGAGCGCGTGGCGGTGCTGCGCGCCCGGCTCGATTCCATCGGCATCCCGCATTTGCCCAATCCCAGCCATATCGTGCCGGTGATGGTGGGCTGCCCGGTGGCCTGCAAGCGCATCTCCGACACGCTGCTGGAGCAGCACGGTATTTATGTGCAGCCGATCAACTACCCGACCGTGCCGCGCGGCACCGAGCGCCTGCGCTTCACCCCCAGCCCACTGCACAGCGATGCCGATATCGACCACCTCATCGCCGCGCTGACCGAAGTCTGGTCGAGCCTGAGTCTGCAGCGCGCGGCATGATGGATGGGACCGACGCCCCGGCCGAAGGCGGTGTCGTTGTGATGCATCAGGGCCAGAAACAGGGCCGCAAGCAGGTCTTCCCCTTCACCGCCATCGTGGCGCAGGAGGAGATGGTGCTGGCCCTGTTGCTCGCCGCCGTCGAGCCCATGCTGGGTGGCGTGCTGGCGCTGGGTGACCGCGGCACCGGCAAATCCACCGCCGTGCGCGCCCTGGCGCAATTGCTGCCCGACATGGCGGTGATGTCGGGCTGCCGCTACAATTGCGATCCCGCGCGCGGCTGCGCGATGCCGGGCGAGTGCACCGCACTGGGTGCCGTGATGGTGCCGGTGCCTGTGGTGGACTTGCCGCTCGGCGCCTCCGAGGACCGTCTGGTCGGAGCACTCGATCTCGAGCGCGCCCTCACCCGCGGCGAGAAGGCCTTCGAGCCCGGGCTGCTGGCACGCGCCCATCGCGGTTTTCTCTATATCGACGAGGTGAACCTGCTTGAGGACCACCTCGTGGACCTGCTGCTGGATGTCGCCGCCTCGGGCGAGAATGTGGTCGAGCGCGAGGGGATTTCGCTGCGCCATCCCGCAAGATTCGTCCTCATCGGCTCCGGCAATCCGGAGGAGGGCGAGCTTCGGCCCCAATTGCTCGACCGCTTCGGCCTGGCCATCGAACTGCGCACGCCGCAAGACCTCGCCACCCGGGTCGAGGTGGTGAAGCGCCGCGACGCCTTCGAGCGTGATCCGGCCGCCTTCTGCGATCGCTATGCCGAGGCGGAGGTGGCGAGCCGTGCCCGCATCCTCGCCGGCCGCGCGTTGCTTCCCGATGTCACCGTCCCCGACGCGATTCTCGAGGAAGCCGCGAAGCTCTGCATGGCGCTCGGCACCGATGGCCTGCGCGGCGAGCTCACCCTGCTGCGCGCCGCCCGCGCCCTGGCCGCCCTTGAAGCCAGCGCGGAGGTCAACATTGGCCACCTCCGCCGTGTGGCGCTACCGGCGCTGCGGCACCGGCTGCGCCGCAACCCCCTCGATGACAGTTCCGCCGGCAGCCGCGTGGAACGCGCCGTGGTCGAGACCTGGGGCGGCGAACCGGGCGGATCATGAGCGTCGAGGCCGCGCTGCTTTGCGCCGTGGACCCGGGCGGTCTGGGCGGCGTGGCGCTGCGCTGCGCCCCCGGGCCGCAGCGTGACGCCTGGCTCGCTGGTTTCCGCACCCTGATGGAGGACCGGCCGTGGCGGCGAATCCCGCCCGACCTGCCGGACAACCGACTGCTCGGCGGGTTGGATCTGACCGCGACGCTGGCGCTTGGCCGGCCAGTGGCCGAGCCCGGCGTGCTGGCCGCGGTGCATGGCGGCACCCTGGTGGTCGCCATGGCGGAGCGCATGCGCCAGGCCACCGCCGCGCGTATCGGCGCGGTGATGGATGCGCATGCCATCGCCATCGAGCGTGAGGGCGTAGCCTTCAACGCCGAGAGCCGCTTCTGCACCCTGCTGCTGGATGAGGGGATCGAGGCCGATGAGCGGGCGCCGGCCGCGCTGCTGGAGCGCCTTGCCTTTCACATCGTGCCGGGCGAGGCGCCGCCCGATGTCGATCTCGTCGCCGCCCGGGCACTATTGCCCTCGGTCACGCTGGGCGATGAATTCCTGGAGGCATTGACGGGGGCCGCCATGGCGCTGGGCATCGCCTCGCCGCGTGCGGTGCTGCTGGCGCTGAACGCGGCGCGCGCCGCCGCCGCGCTGGATGGCCGCACCGCGGTCGAGAAGCCCGATGCCGAGCTGGCCGCCCGCCTGGTGCTGGCGCCGCGCGCGACCCAGGCCCCGCCGCCGCCGGAGTCGGAGGAGGAGCAGGAGGCCGAACCGCCCCCACCGCCCGATCCCAATGAGGAGCCGCCGCCGCCCGACGAAAACGCGCCGATGCCGGAACCCAAGGAGCTGGAAGAGCTGCTGCTGGCCGCCGCCGCCGCCAACCTGCCGCCAGAATTGCTCGATCGGGCCAAGCTCGCCGCCCTATCGGGCCAGGGTGGCGGCCGTGCGGGCGAGGCACGCTCCCAGGCGAAGCGCGGCCGGCCCATCGGTTCACGCGCCGGCGAGCCGCGCGGCGATGCCCGGATGGCCGTGCTGGACACGCTGCGCGCCGCCGCGCCCTGGCAGTCCATCCGCAGCAAGCCCACCCATGCCCGCATAGCGATCAGGCGCGAGGATTTCCGGATCCGCCGCTACAAGCAGAAGAACGAGGTGACCTCGATCTTCGCGGTCGATGCCTCCGGTTCGGCGGCGCTCAACCGCCTGGCCGAAGCGAAGGGCGCCGTCGAGCTGTTGCTGGCCGAGTGCTACGTGCGGCGCGACCGGGTGGCGCTGATCGCCTTTCGCGGCAGCCGGGCGGAGGTGCTGCTGCCCCCCACCCAGGCGCTGGCGCGGGCCAAGCGCAGCCTGGCCGGATTGCCCGGCGGCGGGCCCACGCCGCTGGCCTCGGGCATCGATGCGGCGGTGCAGCTCGCCATCAGCGAAAGGCGGGCCGGGCGCTCGGCGCTGGTCGTGCTGATGACCGATGGGCGGGCCAATATCGCGCGCGACGGCGCGCCGGGCCATGCCCGCGCACAGACTGATGCGATGGACGCGGCGCGGGCCCTGCGCCTCGCCGGTATTGCTTGCATTCTGATCGATACCGCCCCTAGGCCGCAGCCCGCCGCCCGCGCCCTGGCCGAGGCGGGGGCGGCCGTCTACCTGCCGATGCCCATGGCCGATGCCGGCCGCATGGCGCGCGCGGCCGGCGCCGCCGCCCAGCGTCTAACGCCGTGACAGATACCCCGGACTGGCGCGTCGATGGCCGCGACTGGCCCAATGCTGCCGCCAGCCGCTTCGTGCGCGCCGGCGGGCTGGACTGGCATGTCCAGCGCATGGGGCAGGGGCCCTCCATCGTGCTGCTGCACGGCACCGGGGCCGCCACCCATTCCTGGCGCGGCGTGCTGCCGCTGCTGGCCGGACGGGCTTCGGTGCTGGCGATGGACCTGCCAGGCCATGGCTTCACCACGACCGCGCCGGCCGCGCGCATGGGCCTGCCCGGCATGGCCGCGGCGGTGGCCGAACTGCTGGCGGCCGAGGGCGTGCGCCCCGATATCCTGGTCGGCCATTCCGCCGGTGCGGCCATCGCCATCCGCATGGCGCTCGATGGTCGGGTGGCGCCGCGCCACATCATCAGTCTCAATGGCGCGCTGCTGCCGCTGGGCGGGGTGGCGGGACAGATCTTCTCGCCCCTCGCCCGTGCCCTGGTGGGGTTGCCCTTTGTGCCATGGCTCGTCGCCTGGCGTGCCGCCGACCGGGCGACGGTCGAAAAACTTTTGCGCGAGACCGGCTCGCGGCTCGATGCGCAGGGGCTCGATCTCTATGCGAGGCTGTTCCGCCGCCCCGGCCATGTCGCCGGCACGCTGGCCATGATGGCGGCCTGGGATCTGCCTGGTTTCGCGCGCGACCTGCCCCGGCTGGCCACGCCGCTCACCCTGGTCTCCGCGTTGGGCGATCGCACCATCAGCCCTGAGACGGCGCGGCGGGTGCGCGGCATTCTTCCCGCCGCCACCCTTGTCGACTGGCCGGGTCTTGGCCATCTCGCGCATGAGGAAGACCCCGCCCTGCTGGCATCGCTGCTGGCCGACCATATGGTGCCTGCTTGACCCTGCCGCCTGAACATCACCTGCGTGCCGAGCTGAACTACGAGGTCCATGCCCGGCCGCCCGACACGCTGACGGCGCCCATGCGGATCTCGTATCTGGCATTGCTGGGCGGCGATGGCCCGCGTGAGGCGGCGCTGGCCGCCATGCGCACCCTCGCCTTGCGCTTCGGCGTGGTGCCACCGGGCGATGGCGCCAGCCACTGGTCGGCCGATCTGGGCATCTTCCGGGTGCGCTGGGAGCAGCACACGGAATTCCACCGGGTGATGTTCATCTGCGATGGTATCGCCGACAAACCCTTCGCCGAGCCCGCGATCACCGTCGTGCCGCGCGACTGGGTGGCGGCGCTGCCGGGCGAGCTTCTGGTCGCCGCCGACCTCGAGGTTGTGCATGACGCCGGGGAGGCGCTGGCACTGAACCTGTTCGGCGACAATCAGGTGGTGGGTTCGGTGATCGGCGGCCGGGGCCTCGCCTTCACCGATTTCCGGATCAGCGGCAATGGCTTCGCCCGCTTCCTGGTGGTGCAGGGCAGCATGTCGGCCTCCATCGCCGGACGGAACATCCAGCGGCTGCTCGAGATCGACACCTACCGCATGATGGCGCTGCTGGCGCTGCCGGTGGCACGCGCATTGGCGCCACAGCTGACGAGGTGGGAGCAGGAACTCGCAGAAATCGCCTCGGCGCTGACCCGTGCGAGCGCCGATGACGAGCCGGAGCTGCTCAATCGGCTCACCCGCCTGGCCAGCGAGATCGAAAGCCAGGAGGCCGCGACGCGCTACCGCTTCTCCGCCGCCGCGGCCTATTACGCGCTGGTCCAGCGCCGCATCGCGGAGCTGCGCGAGGAGCGGATGGAGGGTCTGCAGACCTTCCAGGAATTCACCGAACGCCGCCTGGCGCCGGCCATGGACACCTGCCAATCCACCACCGCGCGGCAGGAGGCGCTGTCACGCCGCGTGCTGCGCGTCACCCAGTTGCTGCAGACCCGCGTCGACATCACGCGTGAGGCGCAGAATGGCGCGGTGCTGCTGTCGATGAACCGCCGGGCGCGGCAGCAGCTGCGGCTGCAGCAGACGGTGGAGGGGCTCTCCATCGCCGCCATCACCTATTACGTGGTGGGGCTGGCAGGATACGCGGCCAAGGGGCTGGCGCCGCAATGGAATATCGACCCCGATTGGGTGACGGCGGGCGCGGTGCCGATTGCCGCCGCCTTCGTCGCCTGGGGGCTGCATCGCGCCCGGCAGAAGCTCGCCCTGCGGGAAGATGATTGACGGCCCTGGCAGACAGGTTCCAATCTGCTGGCGTAACAAATCATCCCGGGGAAGCCATGTCGTCCACCCTGCCGAAACTGGCGCCATTCGAGGCTGATCCCATGCGTCCGGAGGATCTGGCCGCTTGCCGCGCCGCGCTCGCCGTGGGCTCCAAAAGCTTCGCCACCGCGGCCCGCATCCTGCCCAAGCGGGTGCGGGCGCCGGCGACGGCCCTCTACGCCTTTTGCCGCGTCGCCGATGACGCGGTGGACACCGAGGCCGACCCGCGCGCCAGCGTGCGCCGGCTGCGCGAGCGGCTGGATGCGATCTATGCCAACCGCCCGCATGACCATTCCGCCGATCGCGCCTTCGCCGCCGTCGTCGCCGAATACGAGATGCCCAAGGAACTCCCCGCCGCACTGATCGAGGGATTCGAATGGGATGCCGAGGAGCGGCGCTTCGACACGCTCGATGCGCTGCATGCCTATTGTGCCCGCGTCGCCGGCACGGTGGGCGCCATGATGGCGCTGCTGATGGGGGTGCGCGATGCGCCGCGCCTGGCGCGGGCCTGCGACCTCGGCGTTGCCATGCAGCTCACCAATATCGCGCGCGACATCGGCGAGGATGCCCGCAATGGCCGCATCTACCTGCCGCTGGACTGGATGCGCGAGGCCGGGATCGACCCGCAGGCCTGGTTGCGCGCGCCCGAATACAGCCCCGCGCTGCGCGACATCACCCATCGCATGCTGGCCAATGCCGACATGCTCTATGCCCGGTCCGAGGCGGGGATTTCCGCCCTGCCGTCGGATTGCCGCTCCTCGATCCGGGCCGCGGGACGGATCTATGCCGAGATCGGCCGCATGGTTCGCAGCGAGGGGTTCGATCCGGTGACGACGCGCGCCATCGTGCCCCGGCGGCGCAAGATCACGCTGCTGGCCAATGCCATGCTGCCGCGGCTTGCGCGCGCGGCCAACCTCTCCCACCCGCCGCTCGACGCCACGGCCTATCTGGTGCGCGCGGTGCCGAAGGTGGGTGGCGACAGCCTCGATGAGCGCATCGAATGGCTCATCGGCGTGCTGAGCCGGGTGGAGGGGCGGGCGGCCTGAGCCGCCCGACTACACGAAGAGCAGATCCGGCGAGGGCAGGGACCGCATCGAGGTGATGTTGTCGATCGTGATGGTATCCGCCCCGATCCCGATCACGAGCTGGCCGTTCACGATGCCGATCCGGTCCGGCCCGCCGGGAATATCGAGCAGCATCAGCCGGTCCCGCCCGATCTGGAAATCGGTGATGTGGTCCTGCCCGAAGCCGCGGGCGAAGGCGAAGATGTCATCGCCCGAGCCGCCTGAGAGTATGTCATTGCCCAGGCCGCCGAAGAGGATGTCGCGCCCCGCGCCGCCCAGGATGACATCCGCGCCCGCGCTGCCGCGCACCGTGTCATCGCCGCCGCCGGCCTCGATCCGGATGCTGCCGATGAAGCTTGTGGCGGAGAAATCAAAGCGGTCAGCACCGCCATCGCCGATGATCCGGGCCCGGCCGGTCACGCCGCTGGCGTCGATCACCTCGATGCCGGAGAAACCCTTCAGGCCGAGATCGACGTCGCTGCCCACCATCACGATGCGGTCGAGCCCCGCGGCGCCGGTGTCGAGATAGCTGTCGAAGCCCTCGAAATCGCGCGCCTGGCTGCCCATCACCAGATAGCGGTCGCTGCCCGCGCCGCCATCCTGGGTGTCATTGCCGAAGCCGCCATAGAGTTGGTCATTGCCGGCCTCGCCGAACAGCGCGTCGCTGCCCTCGCCGCCCAGCAGCAGGTCATTGCCGGCACCGCCCAGCAGCGTGTCGCGCCCGCCGCGGCCCGACAGCACCTCCGCCGCATCAGTGCCTCGGATGGTGTCGCCGCCGCCACCGCCCTGGATCAGCTCGGCCCCCATGACGAAGGCGTTCAGCCAGGCCGAGACGTCGCTGAGCTGGGCATTCTGATTGCCATCCTCGTTGAGGAAGCGGCCATTTTCGATGGCGAAGCCGAAATGGTAGATGCCGTCGGCGACGGTATCGATCAGCTTCTCGCCGAAATAGCGCACCGTGCCGCCATCGCCCTGCACGAGGTGGAAGCCGGTCTCGACGCCATTCTCGTCATTGCCGTGATAGGTGATGAATGTCTGGTTCCGCGCGGCATCGGCGCGCACCCAGGCGCTGAGCGCCACCAGATCCTCGGCGCCGATCCAGCCATCGGCGGAGAGCCTCAGCGTGGTCACGCCCTGCATCAGCAGGGTGTTCAGCCCATTGGCGGCGCGCGCGCCACCCATCAGGTCGGCGGCGGCGACATTCTCGGTCAGGCCGCGGTCGAGCTTGATCGTGTCGGTGATGCGGTCCAGGCCGGTATTGGTGGTCGAGACGTCGGCGAGGAAGAAATCCAGCCAACTCGCCACATCGCGCAGTGTGGCGTTCTGCGCGCCATCCTCGTTGAGGAAGCGGCCATTCTGCGTCGCGAAGCCGATATGGTAGATGCCGTCCAGCACGGTATCGACGAGGTTGCGGCCGAAATAGACCGTGCTGGCGCCATCGCCCTGCACCCGGTGGAAGCCGGTCTCCACGCCATTCTCGTCATCGCCATGAAAGGCGGTGAACTTCGCCAGCAGGGCCGAATCGGCACGGATGGCGGCATTGATCGCCTTCACATCGGCCACGCTGATCATCCGGTCGGCCAGCAGGTTCTTGGCCGCGACGATGTCGGCGATGATCTGGTTGATGCCATTGGCGGCCGCCATGCCAGCGAAGATGTCCCCATCGCGGATGTTGCAGGCCAGCCCCCGATCGGCCTGGATGAGCAGGGTCGCGGTGTCGAGGCCGGTATTGGTGGTGGCGCGGTCGGTCCAGAACTGGGTCAGCCATTTGGCGACGCTGTTCACGCTGGCATTGGCATTGCCATCCTCGTTCAGGAAGCGGCCGTCCTTCACCTCGAAGCCAATATGGTAGAGCCCGTCCATGACGGTGTTGACGAGATTGCCGCCGCGATAGCCGGTGCTGGCGCCATCGCCCTGGATGAGGTGGAAGCCGGTCTCCACGCCGTTTTCGTCATCGCCATGCAGGGCGGTGAATTCGGCGAGCTTGTTGGTGCGGATCCAGGCATTCATCGCCAGCACCTCGGTGGCGGTGAAGACGCCGTCGGCTGCGGCCCCCGTGGCGCGGGCGGCAGCGGCGATGATCTTGTTCAGCCCATCGGCGGCCCGCGCGCCGCCCAGGACCTGGGCGCCGGGGTTGCGGCCGGCGAGGCCGGGGTCCTGCTGCGCCAGCCCCACCAACTGGTCGAGGCCGCTGGCGCTGCCGCCGGACATGGGCGTGGTCAGCAGCGAATAGGTCTTTGGGCTTGATGTCATGGCGGTTCCCCCCGGTTGGTGCATCCCGCGATCGCATGATCGCAAAGGATTGCATGGGGATTACTGGGACCGCATCTTTGGGTGTTGCGCTACCCCGGAACGGCGCGCCTCAAGCATGTTTGATGTCGCTTTTCCGTGAGTTGTCAGGAGCAAGGCTGCCTGAGTCCGCTGCGTTCAGGCAGCGGACTCTCGCCGTTTTCTGAGAGGATGATTCACCGTCTTGGTGCTTCTACCGCAACGGATCATGCTCCTGCCCGTTGGCTGGCAGGGAGCCGTGGCGCTCAGGCCTCGGCCTTTTTCGCCCGCTCGATCGCGGTCAGGATCAACTCGCGCGCCTTCGCGGCGTCGCCCCAGCCGATGACCTTCACCCATTTGCCGGGTTCGAGGTCCTTGTAGTGCTCGAAGAAATGCCGGATCTGGTCGAGGGTGATCTGCGGCAGGTCGGTCACTTCGTGCACATTGACATAGCGCTTGGTGAGCTTGGGGCTGGGGACGGCGATGATTTTTTCGTCATGCCCACCATCATCCTCCATCAGAAGCACGCCCACGGGGCGGACATTGATGACCGCGCCGGGCGCGATGGGGCGGGTATTGGCCACCAGCACGTCGATGGGGTCGCCATCATCGCTGAGCGTATGGGGAACGAAGCCGTAATTGCCGGGGTAGCGCATCGGCGTGTGCAGGAAGCGGTCGACGAAGAGGGTGCCGGCTTCCTTGTTCATCTCGTATTTGATGGGCTCGCCGCCGATGCCCACCTCGATGATGACGTTCAGGTCGTCGGGCGGATTCTTGCCGATGGGGATGGCGTCGAGGTTCATGGATGGCTCCGGGTTGCCCCGCGGCTTAACCACGAAGCACGGCGTTGTTCAATCCATGTCCCGTGAGGCCTTTGGCCAGTGCCCAACGCCGCCCCGCCGGCGGCCTACCGCCAGCCAGCGCGCTGCATCAGACGGAGCGCCTCGGGCATATTGGCGGCCAGGGTGTCGGCACTCACGGGGTCCTGCCGGAAGCTGCCAAGCCCCTGCAGGAAGGGGTGCACCACGGCATCGGCCACCACCGGGTATTCCATGTTGCTGCCGGCGAAGAGCGCCTGGGCCGAGGGGCCAGACATGTATTCGAGGAAGGCCTCCGCCGCCTCTCGGTTCGGTGCCGTTTTCACGATGCCGGCGCCCGAGACATTCATATGCGTGCCGCGGTCATTCTGGTGCGCGCCGTCGCGCGCGGGCTGGTTGGGGAACAGCACGCCGACGCGCGCCGCCAATTCGCGCTCCTCGGCGCGGGGGGAGATGTGCAGCAGGCCGAGGTAATAGGTGTTGGCGATGGCGAAGCGGCCCTGGCCGGCAAGGACGGCGCGGATCTGGTCGCGATCGCCGCCCGAGGGCGGGCGGGCGAGGTTGGTGGCGACGCCGCGCGCCCAGGCCTCGGTCGCCGCCGGCCCATTGGCGGCCAGCACGCTCGCCGTCCAGCCGATATTGTAGATGTAGCCCGAGGAGCGCACCGCGATGGAATTGGCGAAATCCGGCCGCGCCAGGTCCTCGTAGCGGGTGAAGCCAGCGGGCAGCCCCACGGCCTTGTCATACATGACCACCCGGGCGCGGGTGGTGAAGCCGAACCAATGGCCCTCGGCGTCGCGCAGATGGGCGGGGATCCGCGACTGCAGCATGGCGTTGCGGGTGGGCTGGAAGATGCCGGCGTCCTTGGCGCGGGCCAGGCGGCCGATATCGACGGTGATCAGGATATCGGCCGGCGAATTGGCGCCCTCCGCACGGATGCGCTCGAGCAGCTGGTCCACATTGGCCTCGATCACGCGAATGCGCACGCCGGACTGCCGGGTGAAGGCGTCCCACAGCTCGCGGTCGGTGTCGTAGTGGCGGGCCGAGTAGATGTTCACGACCCTCTCCTGCGCCAGCGCGGGGGCGGCGAGCAGGGTGGGGAGGGCGAAGAGGTGGCGGCGCTGCATGGGAGGCTCCGAGGTGATGACGATGGTATATCGCGTTTGCGAGGCATTCGCAAGTGACTTGCGAGGAATTCGCAAATGATCTGCGAATCATTCGCATCCGTCGCGCTCACCGGCGCGGTGGCCCTCACCGCGCTTCATGCTAAAGTGAATGGTCGATTGCGATGGACGGGCCTTGATGAAATCCCATTCTGACGGGCCATTATCCCCTCGTTCCGCGATGGTCGCGCGCTGATCATGGCATCGGGGCAACCCCATTCCACCGGCGCAGGCGCCCGTCCGCCGCCCTGGCAGGCGTTGCTGCCGGCCTTGTTGCCGCTGCCGGTGGTCATTGCGCTGAAGCTGCTGTGGCCCTTCCTGGGCGCGGAGCTCGGCCTCGCCACCGAGAAGCCAACCTTCATCACGCTCGACCACCTCTTCTCCGCGCTGATCTTTTTCGCCTTCGCCTTCCTGGTGAACCGCCTGATGGGCGTCTTCGTCTGGCACGGGCTGCTGGCGCGGCGCGGCGCCACGGCGCCGATGCGGCTGCTGGCCAATCTGGTGGATATCGCCACCTGGCTGTTCACCATCGGCCTGATCAATTTCTTCGTGCTCGGCCATGCCGTGGGCACGCTGCTCACCGGCTCGGGCGTGCTGGTGGCGCTGGTCGCCTTCGCGATGAAGGGCCTGATCGCCGATACCTTCTCGGGCATCGCCTTGGCGCTGGAACGGCCCTTCCGCTTCGGTGACTGGGTGGATGTGGGGCAGGGCGTGGTGGGCCGGGTGAGCAGCATGACCTGGCGGGCGACCACCCTCGATCTGCTCAATGGCAGCCATTACGTCATCCCCAACAGCCGGCTCTCCGAATTGTCGGTGCGGGTTTATGGCGAGTGGCGCGACAGCGTCGAACTGGAATTCGCCTACGATATCGACCCCGAAAGGCTGCGCCGCGTGCTCTGCGGCGCGGCGGAGGGGATGGAGGAGTGGCCCGGCCACATGCCGCCCGTCGCCCGCGCCTTCGACTTCAATGGCGACAGCGTGAAGTGGCGGCTGATCTATTCCGTACCGGATTTTCCCAGCCGCTTCCGGCTGCGAGACGAGGTCATCAGCAAGATCGCCGAGGCGCTGCGGGCCGAAGGCCTCGCGCCGGCCGCCATTATGCCGGTGGCGGAGAAGGGCTGAGGCGCCACCTCACAGCCCGCCCAGGAACTTGGCCCGCGCCGAGGCCCCGGCCATGATGAAGACATGGTCCGACCCGCCCAGGATGAACCGCGCACCGAGGGCCGCGTATTTCGGCGCCCAGACCTCGTCATAGACGCCACCCATGCCCAGGCTCAGCCCATGCCGGGCGCAGGCCGCGGCCACGCGCGCATAGGCCGCCTGCACATCGGGGTGGCCGATCTGGCCGGCGATGCCCATCGTCGCCGTCAGATCCGAGGTGCCGATCATCAGGCTGTCGAGGCCCGGCGTCGCGGCGATGGCTTCCACATTGGCCACCGCCTCGGGCGTTTCGATCATGGCGCAAAGCAAAACATTCGCGTTGGTCTCGGCCTGCGCCGTCGCCACGTCGGGCGCGCGATAACCGTATTGGATGGGTGGGCCGCCCCAGCTGCGCATGCCCAGGGGCGGGAAGCGGAAGGCGCGGACCATCTCGGCCGCGTCCTCCGGCGTGTCGATATGGGGGACGACCACGCCCATGGCGCCATTGTCCAGGCAGCGCGTGCCCTCGAACAGCGCGTCGCGGCAGCAGCGCACGATGGGGGTGACGCCCTGGCCCTGGGCGGCGATGCAGATGGCGCTGGCCTGGTCGACCGACATGGCGCCGTGCTCCATGTCGACGAAAATCCAGTCATAGCCCGTGGCGGCGGCCAGTGCGCCCACCGCGGGGCCGCGCAAGTGATGCACCCCGAAGCCGATGGCGCGCTGACCCGCCCGGAGTTTATCCAGGGTGTGATTGGGGGTGATGGGCATGGATGTTTCCTCTCACCCCCCATTCAACGCCCGGGGATCATGGCGAGCAACGTCTCCAGCCGGTCCGCCTCGCTGGCTGGCTTGTCGCGCCGGATGCGGGCGATGTGAATGATGTTCAAAACATGGCGCGGATGCTCCGCCGCTTCAGCCGAAGATGAAGTCGCGCTCGCCCATGAAGCCGCCTCCATAGACGATGATCTGCGAGGCGCCAAAGGAGATGACGGCGTTGGCCCCGATGGTCTGCAGGCTGAGCGAGGCAAAGGTCAGCCCGCTGCCGGTGAAGTCGATCCGGTCGCCGATCGAGGTCGTCTGCTGGTATGTGGGCGGGTTCGACCAGTTGAAGATCTGGTCCACCCCCCAATTGGCGCTGGGGTAGCGAAAGACATCTGCTGGGAATTGATACGACCTGTCCGGCAGCGCGAAGCCCACGGATCCGACCAGGATGTCATTGCCCGCACCCCCGGTCAGCACATTGGCCAGCCCGCCCTGGGCCCGCAGCACGTCATCCCCCGCGCCGCCCGAGAGCGTGTCACGTCCCGCACCGCCCCAGATCGTGTCATTCCCCGCGCCGCCGATCACCAGCGAATCGAGCACGGGGTTGGCGACGATGGCGGTGCCCGTCGCCACGTTCAGCATGTCGAGCGTGGTGGCGGCGCCGGAGAAATACACCACCTCGATATTGGGCTGCATCGTCCAGTTGTTGGTGGTGAGGTAGACGGTGTCGAAGCCCTCGCCGGTGGCCTCGGTCACCACATCGCCGGGCTGATCGACCACATAGGCGTCATTGCCGATGCCGCCCGCCATGCGGTCATTGCCCGCGCCACCGCGCAGCACGTCATCCCCTGCGCCGCCCAGCAGCGTGTCATCGCCGTTCTGGCCCCAGAGCTGGTCATCCCCGGCGCCGCCGGTGATGCTGGTCGAGAGCAGCAGATTGGCCGCGACCGCGACCGGCGTCGTGACCGGCGTCAGGGCCGTGCCGATGCTGACTGATGTGGCGCCGTTGGAGACATAGATCGTCTCGATATTGGCCGGCGCCACCCAGCCGCTGACGGTGACGAAGACGGTGTCGCTGCCTTCGCCTGTCGCCTCCACCACCACATCGTCCAACTGGTCCACCACAAAGGTGTCGTTGCCGGTGCCGCCGACCATGCTGTCATTGCCGCCGCCGCCGCGGATCACGTCATCGCCCGCACCGCCGATCAGCGTGTCGTGGCCACCCTGGCCCCACAGCGCGTCGCTACCCTGGCCGCCGGTGATGAAGCTCGACAGCACGGCATTCGCCGCCACCGCCACGCCATTGGTGACGGGGGCGAGGGCGGTGCCGATCCCGAGCACCGTGGCGGTGTCATAGAGGTAGATGGTCTCGATATCGGGCCCCGCGACCCAGGCGCCGGAGACCACGAAGACCGCGTCATTGCCCTCGCCCGCCGCCTCTGTGACGGTGTCGCCGGCCTGGTCGACGACATAGGTGTCATCGCCTGTGCCGCCGGCCATCAGGTCCTGCCCGGCATCGCCATAGAGCACGTCATTGCCCGCGCCGCCCATCAGCGTGTCATCACCCGTGCCGCCGCGCAGCAGGTCATCGCCATCGCCGCCATAGAGCGCGTCATTGCCCGCGCCGCCGCTCAGCGTGTCGTGGCCTCCCAGGCCGACCGCGATATCGGCCGCGTCGGTGCCGGCATAGAGGTTGCCGGCCGCGGTGCCGATGAAATTGGCATTCGCAGCGCCGTCGGAGACGCTGACGGCGCTGATGGTGACGAGCCTGGTGCCGATGGCGCCCGTGCCGCTGGTCACTGGCAGTGCATCGAAGGGCGAACCGGCATTGACGGTGGAGAGCCCTGTGATGGCATCGACCACCGGCCGGCTCTGCGCCACCACCGCGCCGAAGACGGTGAAGCCGCCATTCTGGTTGTTCAGGTTGGAGGAATTGTCGGCGAGGTTGATGAAGAACTGGTTGGTGGCGGAATTCGGATCGCCCCCGAGCTTGGCCATGGCCACGGTATAGCGGGTGTTGGAGAGGTTGAACTCGTTCTGCACCGGGGCCGCGGTGGTGATGGCGCGCGCCACCGAGCCGTCGAAATAATAGCCGCCGCCCTGCAGCACAAAGCCCGGCACGAGACGGTGCAGGAAGCTGCCGGTATAGCCCGCGCCCTGGGCGGTGTTGCTGGCATAGGTGAGGAAATTGGCTGTGGTGAGGGGCGCGATGCCGTCAAAGAGCTCGATCACGATTTCGCCGAAATTGGTCCCGAAATCAACGTAGTGGACGGTTGCGGGCATGGCGTGCTGTATCCCCTTGCTGGTATCGGAGGGCGCCTTCTGCCGCTACGATATCAGGCTGCTGCGCTAGCATGCCCGGCCAAGGCCGGCAAACCGCGCGGGGTGCCGGGTCAGCCCTGGGGCGGGATCATCGCGAGCAGGGTCTCCAGCCGGTCGGCCTCCGCGGCCGGCTTGTCGCGGCGCAGGCGGGCGACGCGGGGGAAGCGCATGGCCACGCCCGATTTGTGCCGGGTGGAGCGTTGCACGGCGTCGAACTCCACCTCCAGCACCAGGCCGCGCTCCACCTCGCGCACCGGGCCGAAGCGGTTGGTGGTGTGCTCGCGCACCCATTTGTCGAGGAAGAGCAGCTCCTGGTCCGTGAAGCCGGAATAGGCTTTTCCCACCGGCACCAGCTCGCCATCGTCGCGCCACAGACCAAAGGTGTAGTCGGAATAGAAGCTGGAGCGCTTGCCGTGGCCGCGCTGGGCATACATCAGCACGGCGTCGACATTCTGCGTGCCGCGCTTCCATTTCCACCATTTTCCGCGGGTACGGCCGGCCTCATAGGCGCTGTCGCGGCGCTTGAGCATGAGGCCTTCCATACTGGCGGCGCGGGCGGCGGCGCGCATGGCCTCCAGTGCGGCGAAATCCTCGAAGGCGATGAGTTCGGAGAGGTCCATCCGTGCCGGCGCGGCGCGGGCGTACCAGGCCTCCAGCCGGGCGCGGCGGGCCTCGAAGGGCAGCGGGCGGAGGTCTTCGGCACCGTCGAACAGCAGATCGTAGAGCCGCACCGCCACCGGGTAATCCGCCAGCATTTTCCCGCCCGGGGATTTGCGGTTGAGACGCTGCTGCAGGTCGGAGAACGGCGCCACGACGCCCCCGCGCATCACCAGCAATTCGCCATCCGCCACGCCATGGAAATCCATCGCCTGGATGATCTCGGGGAAGCTGCCCGAAATATCCTCGGCGCCGCGCGACCACAGCCGGCGGCCGCCGGGGCCTGCGGTGAGCTGGACGCGGATGCCATCCCATTTCCATTCCGCCGCCCATTCAGCGGGGTTGAGTGCTGCGAGATCCGCCTCCTCCAGCGGGTGGGCAAGCATGAGGGGCCGGAAGATCGGTTGCCCTTCCGGATCAGGCCGGGGCCCGCGTCCCTCCAGCCAGGCGAACAGCGCGACATAGGGCGGCGGCACGCCGTGCCAGACCTCCTCGATGTCGCTGACGGGCTGGCCGGACCATTCCGCCAGCGCCGTCTTGGCCAGGCGGGCGGAGGCGCCAACCCGAAGCCCCCCGGTGACGAGCTTGATCAGCGCCAGCCGCGCGCCGGCATCGAGTGCATCGAGCCAGCGGGCGAGGATGGCCGGCACCTCGGCACGCGCCGCCAGTTCCAGGGTTTCCACCACCTCCGCCAAGCCGGGCGGCGGCGCATTGGCGCGGGCGTCATCGGGCCAGAGGAGCGAAATCGTCTCCGCCAGGTCGCCGACATAGTCGTAACTCATGGCGAAGAGTTCGGGGTCGCTGCGCTCGGCGATCAGCGCGCGGAACACGCCGGGCTTGGCGGTTCGGAAGGACAATTCGCCGGCGATGGCGGCCAGACCCACGCCGCGATCGGGGTCGGGCTGGGTCTCGAACCATTGCCTGAGCAGGGCCAGCTTGGCGTTACGGCCCGGGGAGAAGAGCAGGCGTTCCAGGAGGTTGGCGAAGGCTGGGATGCTCATTCGGCCTCATCCTCACGGCCGACGAGATGCAGGGCGCGGCCGCGAATGCCCAAACCCGCCAGGGCGTGGATCAGCGCATCCTCGCGGCCATGGGTGATCCAGATTTCCGGCGCCTCGACCTGCTGCGCGGTGGCCAGCAGTTCCGGCCAGTCCGCATGGTCGGAGATCACCATGGGCAATTCCACGCCGCCCTGCTTGGCGCGCTGGCGCAGCCGCATCCAGCCACTCGCCATGCACAGCACGGGGTCGTTCAGGCGGCGGGCCCATTTGTCGGCCACGGCACTGGGCGGGCCCAGCACGATCGCGCCGACCAGCGCTGATTTGTTGGCGACCGTCGCTGGGCGAAGATCGCCCAGGCCCACGCCAAAACTTTCATACAGCGCGCAGAGCGGGGCGAGTGCGCCATGCAGGTAGATCGGCGCGTCCCAGCCCAGGGTGCGCAGCATCGCGATCATCCGCTGCGCCTTGCCCAGCGAATAGGCGCCGATGACATGCGTGCGCTCCGGGAAGAGCGCCACGCTGTCCAGCAGTTTCTGCGCCTCGGCCAGGGCCGGGGGGTGGGTGAAGACGGGGAGCGCGAAGGTTGCCTCGGTGACGAAGACATCGCAGGGCACGGGCTCGAAAGGCGGGCAGGTGGGATCGTGGCGGCGCTTGTAGTCGCCACTCACCACGGCGCGTGCCCCTTGCCATTCCATCACCACCTGGGCGCTGCCCAGCACATGGCCGGCCGGGCGCAGCGTGACCGCGACGCCGTTGAGATGAACGGTCTCGCCATAACCCATGGCCTGCTGGGTGGTGCCGGCGCGCTCCTCGCCCATGCGGGCGCGCATCACGGCCAGCGTCTCGGCGGTGGCGAGGACGGCGGTATGGCCGGGGCGGGCGTGGTCGCTGTGGCCATGGGTGATGATGGCGCGGTCCACGGCGCGGCCGGGGTCGATGAAGAAGCCGCCGGGCTCGCAGAACAGCCCGGCATCGGTCACGCGCAGCCAGGTTTGCGGATGGGGCGGCACGGTGTATTCATCCCCCACAGTGAGAACATTGCCAGAACTTTTCCAAGATTGGTTCACCGCGCGCGGATGGCAACCCCGCCCGCACCAATTGGCCATGCTCGAGGCCGCGCGCGATGGCGCCTCCGCCCTGCTGATCGCCCCGACCGGCGGCGGCAAGACGCTGGCGGGTTTTTTGCCGTCCCTGGTGGACCTCGCCGAAAACCCCTGCGAGGGGCTTCACACCCTCTACATCTCGCCGCTCAAGGCGCTGGCTGTCGACATCGCCCGCAACCTGATGGCGCCGGTCGAGGAGATGGGCCTGTCCATCACCATCGAGACCCGCACCGGCGACACGCCGGCCAATCGCCGCGCCCGGCAGCGCGAGCACCCGCCCAATATCCTGCTGACCACGCCGGAATCGCTCACCCTGCTGCTCAGCCTGGCCGATGCCGATGCAATCTTCGCGACGCTGCGCTGCGTGGTGCTCGATGAGATCCACGCACTCGCCGGCACCAAGCGCGGCGACCAGCTGTTTCTGGCCCTCTCGCGCCTCGGCAGCCTGGCGCCGGCGGCGCGGCGGGTGGGGCTTTCGGCCACCGTGGCGCATCCGCAGGCGCTGCGAGCCCATGTCGCCCCGGACGCGCAGCCCGAGAGCGTGCGCCTCATCGAGGTCGCGGGTGGTGCGGCGCCGGAGATCACCATCCAGCTTCCCGAGGGGAGGCTGCCCTGGGGCGGGCATATGGGCCTGGCCTCGGCGCCCGAGATCTATCGCCGCATCGCCGCTGCCGGGGTCACCATCGTCTTCGTCAACACCCGTGCCCAGGCCGAACTGGTCTTCGCCGCACTCTGGAAACTGAACGAGGATGCGCTCCCCATCGCCCTGCATCACGGCAGCCTCACTGTCGAACAGCGCCGCAAGGTGGAGGCCGCGATGGCCGCGGGCAAACTGCGCGGTGTGGTCGCGACAGCCTCGCTCGACCTCGGCATCGACTGGGGCGCGGTGGATCAGGTCGTGCAGGTCGGCGCGCCCAAGGGCGTGTCGCGGCTGCTGCAACGCGTGGGACGCGCCAATCACCGGATGGACGAGCCCTCGCGCGCCATGCTGGTGCCGGCCAACCGCTTCGAGGTGATCGAATGCATGGCCTCCATCGAGGCCGTCGCCTCCGGCAAGCAGGATGGTGAGGCGCCCCGACCCGGCGGCCTCGATGTACTGGCGCAACACATCCTGGCCATGGCCTGCCACGCGCCCTTCCATCCCGATGCGCTCTTCGCCGAGGTGACCCGCGCTGCCCCCTATCGCGGCCTGTCGCGGCGGGATTTCGACGACACGCTGCGCTTCGTCGAGGATGGTGGCTACGCGCTCCGCAGCTACGAACGCTTTGCCAAGTTGTTCCGCGATGCCGAGGGTCTGGTGCATGTGCGCGGGTCCGCCGTGGCACGGCAGCTCCGCATGAATCTTGGCACGATCGTGGAAACGCCGCTGGTGAAGGTGCGCATGCGCGGCGGCCCCTATCTCGGCGAGGTGGAGGAATGGTTCATCTCCACCCTGCGCGTCGGCGATAACTTCCTCTTCGCCGGCCAGGTGCTGCGATTCGAGGCGATGGAGGCGACCGCAGTTCTGGTCTCGCGCGGTGGCGAGGGTGAGCCGCGCGTGCCGACCTATGCCGGCAGCCGCATGCCGCTCACCACCTACCTCGCCGCCGAGGTGCGGGCCATCCTGCACGACCAATCCCGCTGGCACGCTCTGCCCGACGAGGTGCGGGAATGGCTGGCGATGCAGGCGCTGCGCAGCGTGCTGCCCGCACCCGATGAACTGCTTGTGGAAGTCTTCCCGCGGGCGGAAAAATTCTTCCTCGTCGCCTATTGCTTCGAGGGCCGCCTGGCGCACCAGACCCTCGGCATGCTGATCACCAAGCGCATGGAAAAGCTCGGCTACGGCCCGCTCGGCTATGTCGGCACCGACTACGTGCTGGCGGTCTGGAGCGCCTTCGAACCGACCGACGTGAACCCGCTTTTCGAGGAGGATATCCTCGGCGAGGAACTGGAGGAATGGATCAACGAATCCTCCATGCTCCGCCGCACGTTTCGCAACATCGCCACCATCGCGGGTCTGATCGAGAAACATCACCCGGGGCAGGAAAAATCGGGCCGCGCCATGACCGTCAACGCCGATCTCATCTACGACGTGCTGCGGCGGCATGAGCCAGACCACATCCTGCTCCGCGCCACCCGCGCCGAAGCCGCCACCGGCCTCACCGATGTCAGCCGCATCGCCGCCCTGCTGGCACGCGTGCGCAAAAACATCCGCCACATCCGGCTCGACCGCGTCTCGCCGCTGGCCGTCCCCGCCCTGATCGAGGAAGGCCGCGAATGGGTCGCCGGCGGCGCCGAAGACGCCCTGCTGGCCGAAGCCGCCGCCCTGGTGCATGACGCGACCGATGGCGCCGATACCTTCTCCGAACTGCTGGCCAGCGTGACCGAAGACCATACCCCACGGGCACAGACACCGCGCCGCAACCGGTTCATCCGCTCGGCGCCGAAGGCGGCACGGCGATGATGGGACGGCGCCATGGAGAGGGCTCTGCCCTCCCCATACCCCTCCCGCAAAGGGCCGAAAGGCCCTTTGATCCCGGGAGTTATGGGACATTGGGGGGAGGGGCGCGGAGGTGGCGCTGCCGGCGCGGGCGTGATGTGCCCCTCCCCCCAATGTCCCATGTATCGGTTTCCAAAGGCCTTTCGGCCTTTGGTGGGAGGGGTGCGGGGAGGGCAGAGCCCTCCCTGCGGCGCCACCCATGATCGCAGCCCCCCTTCACATCGCCGGGGAGCGACTGATGCTCTGTCCCTCCGGTGTTCTGCTCTGGCCCGCGCAGCGTCTCCTGGCGGTGGCGGATCTGCATCTCGAGAAGGGCAGCCACCACGCCGCGCGCGGCCGCATGCTGCCGCCCTATGACACGCGCGAGACGCTGGTGCGGTTGGCGCAGGCCTTGCGGCGGCATGCGCCGCAGCGGGTGGTGTTGCTGGGCGACAGTTTTCATGATGCCGCGGGCGCGCATCGCATGGCGGCGGAGGATGCAACGCTGCTGGCCCGCATGCTCGGCGCGCTGCAGGTCACCTGGGTGCTGGGCAATCACGACCCGGTGCTGCCGGCGGCCTTGCCAGGTGAGGCGGTGGAGCATCTCACGCTGGGGCCGATCATGTTTCGTCATATCGGCGGCGCGCCTCTGGCACGGTACAATGAGGCGGAGGTGAGTGGGCATTACCACCCCAAGGCCAGCCTGGAGACCCGGGCCGGGCCAATCTCGCGCCCCTGTTTCCTGGCCGATCCGCGCCGGGTGGTGCTGCCAGCCTTTGGCGCCTTCACCGGCGGGCTGGATGTGCGTGACCCGGCACTCGCCGCCTTCGCGCCGCGCGGCGGGCGCGTGTTCCTGCTGGGGCGCGACCGGCTGCATTCCGCGCCGGTCGGCCCCAACCGGGCTTCGGCTATTTGAGCAGCGCGACATTGATCGGCAGGATGATGCCATTCGCCGCCGTCACGCCCGGCGTCAGGATGGTGGCCGGCCGGGGCAGGTTCAGGCCGCCCACGCCGGGGCCTTCCTGGTCGGCCAGGGTGACCTCCAGCGTGTTCCGTGCGGTGCGTGTGACCTTCAGCCCCGTGCCGTTGCGGCTGCGCAGCAGCGTGCTGGGCTGGGTGAAGCCGGCGGCGGGGTGGATGCCGTCGACGATGTGCAGGTTGACGAGTGCCGCCAGCGCGCCCTGGTTGCCGCCGCCCGAGCTGTTCGAATTCGTCGGCGTGCCGATCAATTCCGAGCGCAGATTGGCCGGGATGCTGTCCACACCCGCATCCGTGGGCGCGAAGACGGTGAACTGCCCGGCGCTGCGCAGCAGGTTCATGCCCGTGCCGCGCTCGAGCAGCACGATGAAGCTGGCGAAGCGGCCATCGGCCATCATCGCGTCGGGGATGGCAGCGCTGGGCTGCGAAGGTGCGGTCTGCGCCCGCAGGATGGCAGGTGCGGCGAGGCCGGCTGCGGTGAGGGCGAGGAGGTGGCGGCGAAGGGCCATGATGCGGTTTCCCATCATTGTTGCGATGGGGGAGGAACGCGCGATGCCATCGCGGGTTGCCGCAATCCCGTTCGACCGCTTGGGGGAAGCGCAGAGCTGGCCTAGATACCTGCCATGACCGTGAACATCCTGTGGTTCCGTCAGGATCTTCGCCTGGCTGACAACCCCGCCCTGCATGCCGCCGCGGCGGGTCCATTTCTGGCGGTCCATGTGCTCGATGACGTCACTGCCGGCGCCTGGGCGCATGGTGGCGCGCAGCGCTGGTGGCTGCATCATTCGCTGGCCGCGCTGCATGCGGATCTGCGCGCGCGGGGGGTGGAACTGCTGCTGCTGCGCGGCGATGCGGTGGCGGAGTTGAGCGCGTTGGCCGCCCGCACCGGCGCCGCTGCCATCCATGCCGCCCGGCTCTATGAACCTTGGGCGCGGGCGCGCGATGCCCGCCTGGCCGAGGCGCTGCCGCCGGGCTGCCGGCTAACCCTGCACAGCGGCGCGCTGCTGCATGAGCCGCATCGCGTGCGCACCGGCCAGGGCAATCACTACGCCGTCTATACGCCGTTCTCCCGCGCGCTGTTCGCATTGGGCGAGCCGCCGCCGCCGCTGCCGGTGCCGCCGTTGACCGCCGCCGCCGTCACCCAGCCCGGCCTCGCGCTCGAGGCGCTGGACCTGCTCCCCAACCGCGACTGGGCCAATGGATTTCCCAAACACTGGACCCCGGGCGAGGTCGGGGCTGCCGCCCGCCTGGCGCAGTTTTCCGCGCCCGCGCTCGCCGCCTACGATCATGACCGCAACCTGCCCGGCCGGGCAGGCGGCACCTCGGGCCTTTCGCCGCATCTGCGCTTCGGCGAAATCTCGCCACGCCAGGTCTGGCATGCCGCCCGCGCTGCCGGCGCCGAGGGGCCGCATACCTTCCTCAAGGAAATCCTTTGGCGCGAATTCGCCCATCACCTGCTCTGGCATCGGCCCGAAATGCCCGAGGCGCCATTGCAGAAAACCTTCGAAAACTTCCCCTGGCAGCCCGATGCGCGCTTCCTGCGGGCCTGGCAGCGGGGCCAGACCGGCTACCCCATCGTGGACGCCGGCATGCGCCAGCTCTGGGCCACGGGCTGGATGCACAACCGGGTGCGGATGATCACCGCGAGCTTTCTCGTCAAGCACCTGCTGCAGCCCTGGCAGGATGGCGAGGCGTGGTTCTGGGACACGCTGGTCGATGGCGACCTGGCTGCCAACAGTGCCTCCTGGCAATGGGTGGCGGGATGCGGGGCCGATGCCGCGCCGTATTTCCGGGTGTTCAACCCCGTGCTGCAAGGTGAGAAATTCGACGCGGATGGCGCCTATACCCGCGCCTGGGTGCCGGAGGTGGCGGGGCTGCCGCAGAAATTCCTGCACCAGCCCTGGAACGCGCCGAACCCGCCGCGACATTACCCGGCACCCATCATCGACCATGCCGCCGGCCGCGCCCGGGCACTGGCCGCCTATGCCGCGCTCCGGCAGGCTGTCTGAATGCCGCCGCTCGACCCGCTTCGCCTGCGAGAACGCGGCTTTGCAGGGCTTCGGGTGGTGGGGGATGTGCATGGCGATGTGCGTGGCTTCGAGGCCGCCGCCGCCGGCGCCGAGGCGCAAAAGCTGTTCCTGCTCCAGCTCGGCGACCTCACCGATGGCGGGCCGGACAGCCCCGCCGTGCTGCGGCGGATCTTCGGTCTGATCGATGAGGGTGCGGGTTTCTTCCTGCTCGGCAATCACGAGCACAAGCTCCGCCGCGCGCTGCTCGGCACCCGGCTGCGCGGCCCTTCCGAGGGGCTGGACCGCACCCTGGAGCAGCTCGCCGCCGCTGCGGATGGCGAAGCGCTGGGCCTGCGGATGATCGACGAGGTGGCGCGCGCCCCGGCCTGGCTGCGCCGTGGACAGGCCATCTTCGTCCATGCCGCCTTCCACCCCGCCATGCTGCACACCGCGCCACCGCCCGATGCCGGCGCGCGCAAGGCCGAGCCGCCGGTGACGCGCGCCCTCTACGGCCAGGTCGCCGCCGGCCTGCAGCGCGACGGTTTTCCCGAGCGCCTGCTGCACTGGGTCGACACCATCCCGGCCGGGATCACGACCTATTGCGGGCATGACGTGCGCAGCACCGATGGCCGCCCGCTGCGGCTGCGCGGGCGCGCGGGTGGCGAGGTGCTGTTTCTCGACACCGGCGCGGGCAAGGGTGGGCATCTCTCCTGGGTCGACCTGCCGGTCTGAGGCTTGCGGCAAACATCCAAGCCGCCACATGCTGTGGCAAAGACCTCGAGGAAACACCGCATGCCCCTGTCCCGCCGCGCCCTGCTGGCCGCGCCCGCCCTGCTCGCCACTCCCGCCCTCGCGGCCTGGCCGGAGCGGCCGGTCACCATCATCTCGCCCTTCGGCCCGGGCTCCAGCCAGGATGTGCTGGCCCGCCTCATGGCACCGCACCTCACCCGCGCCTGGGGCCAGCCCGTGGTGGTGAACAACATCGTGGGGGCCGCCGGCACCATTGGCGTGGACCGGGTGGCCAAGAGCCAGCCCGATGGGCTGACCCTGGCATTGACCGGCGATGCCTCCATCGTCGTGCGGGTCTCGATGAGCCCCCGGCCGCCCTATGACCCGGTGGCCGACCTGGCGCCGATCTCCCAGCTCGGCCGCACGCCCAACGTGCTGGTGGTGAGCAATGTCACGCCCTACACCTCGCTCGCGCAGGTCGTTGCGGCGGCGAAGGCCGCACCCGGGGCGCTGAGCTTCGCCCATATCGGCGCCGGCACCTCGCAGCATATCGGCGGTGAATTGCTGAACATGCTGGCCGGCATAGAGCTGAACGGCGTGGCCTATAATGACGGCGGCGCGCAGTTGCAGGACGTCATCGCCGGCCGCGCCACGATGACCTTCGCGAGCGTGGTCACGGCCTTGCCCCGCCTGCGCGACGGCAGTTTCCGGGCGCTGGGCGTGAGCAGCCCCGAGCGGATTCCCGGCCTGCCCGACATCCCCACCATCGCCGAGCAGGGTTTTCCGGGCTTCGATGCGGTGGCCTGGCTGGGTCTCTTCGCCCGCGCGGGCACGGCACCGGACATCGTGGCGCGCATCCAGCGCGATTGCGTGGCGGCGATGGCGCAGGCCGATGTCGCGGCGCGGCTGAACGACCTTGGTGTTCAGGTGGTGGGCAACACGCCGGCGCAGCTGGCGGCGCTGATCCAGGCCGAGATTCCGCGCATGGCCGGCGTGCTCGCCCGCGCCGGGCTGCGGGCGCAGTAGCGGGCAATAAAGCGCAAGAGGCTTCGCCCGGTGCAGGACCTCGCCCGCACCGATCACGCTGCCGTCCGAAGGGCTACCCGGCCAGCAACGGATCGAGCTTCCCTGCGCGGTCCAGCGCCATCAGATCGTCGCAGCCGCCGATATGCCGGCCATCGATGAAGATCTGCGGCACCGAGGTCCGGCCGCCCGAGCGCGCATGCGCCTGTTTGCGCGCCTCGCTGCCGTTGGGCGCGAAATGCTCGGTGACGGTCGCGCCCTTCTTCGCCAGCAGCGCCATCGCGCGGTCGCAATAGGGGCAGAAATTCTGGGTATAGACTTCGATCTGGGCCATGGCCGGCGAATTGGCTTCGCAGGGCCGCGCCGTCAAGTCCGAAGCTTGCCTCAGCCCGCCATGAGCATGAGCGAGACCAGCCCCAGGAAGCCCAGCAGCAACAGCGCGGCGCCGCTGAACTGCATGATCTCGGCCGCGTCCAGGATCTGCTCCGGCGGCGGCTCCTCCAGGGGCGCGGGCCGGCGGGGCTCCCGTCCCGGTGCATAGGCGCGTTCAGGGAAGAGGCGGTCGTCATCGGGGCGAGGCTGCGGCATGGCGCCTTCATGCCCGACCAGCCTTGCTCAAAGCTGAAGCCCGCGCGTTTTCTCATCGTAGCGTCCCGCCCGGCGCCACCACCCGCGCCGCCGCCAGAACCGTGACATCCCGCGCGCCCGCGGCCAGCAGCGCCTCGGTGCAGGCATCCGCGGTGGCGCCCGAGGTCAACACGTCATCGATCAGCAGCACATGCTGCCCCGCCAGCAGCGCCGCCCGGCGCGGCGCGACATGGAAGGCGCCCGCCACCGCGGCGCGGCGCGCCTGCGCGCCGAGCTCGCCCAGCGGCGCGGTGCGGCGCCCGCGCCGCAGCGCATCGGGCGCCCAGGGTTTTTTCGCCCGCGCGGCGAGAAGGCGGGTGAGCAAGGCCGCCTGATTGTAACGGCGGCTGAGCAGCCGCTGCCAATGCAGCGGCACCGGCACCAGGATATCGGCCCGCGCCAGCAGCGTCGCCCCGGCGCGCGCCATATGCCCGGCCAGCGCGCCGGCCAGCTCCGTGCGGTCAGAGTGCTTGAAGGGCAGCAGCAGCGCCCGCGCGCCGTCATCATAGCGCAGCGCGGCGCGGGCGGCGGCGAAGCGGTGCGGCCGCGCCTCGCAGGCCTCGCAGACCCGGGCGCCAGCATAGGGCAGGGGGGTGCCGCAGCCCTCGCAGACCGGCTCGGCGATGAAATTCAGCGTCCGGAAGCACTCCAGGCACTGGGTGCCCTGGGCCGAGACGCGGGCCTCGCAGGTCAGGCAATGCGGCGGCAGGGCGGCATCCAGCAGGACGCCGCCGAGGCGCCTAAAGCCTGCCGAAATGCGCATCGCCGTCGCGCGCCACCTCATGCACCAGATCGATCTCCCAGGAGAGATAGGCATGCATCGCCGCCTCCACACCGGAATTGCGGTCATAGGGGCGGAGGTAGAAGTCGATGCAATCCGCATCGGCGGGGATGGTGCGGTCGGCCACCATCGGCAGCCCCGCCGCGCGCCAGGCCGCCGTGCCGCCATCCAGCACCCGCACCGGCGCGGGGGTCAGGCCGCGCAGCTCGGGCACCGCGAGATGGGCCAGCGCGGGATTGGGCGCCGTCACCACCACCAGGGACGCATCGGGCAGCGGCGGCAGCCGGGTGCGCACGCCCCAGATCGCGCCGGCGATATGCGCCCCCCGGAAATCCACGCTGCGGGCAAGGTCGATGACCACCGCGTTCTTCGCGGCCGCGAGTTCCGTCACCGTGATCAGGGGCTGCGCCATCACCGCCGGGCCGGGTGCCGGGCCGGTCTCCAGCGCCGTATCGGGCACGCCCTCCAGCACATGCACCTCCCAGCCGCCCATCAGCCGCAGCCAGGCCGCCGACATCTTTGCCCGCGCGGTATTGCCCATGTCGGTCAGCACGATGCGGGCGTGGCGCGCGGCCACCCACTGGTCGGTGGCCTGGATGAGCTGACCGCCTGGCGCATGACGGAAGCCGGGCAGATGGCCGGCCGCATATTCCTCGGGCGCGCGGACATCGAGGAAATAGGTCGTCCTCGTCGTATCGGCCTGCATGGCGGCGAGGCCCGTCGCCGGCAGAAGCTTCACCCCGGTGCCGGTGGCAAAACTCTCGGCGCGCGCGAGCGCCAGATCCGCGCTGGCCGGCGTGCCCGGCGCATAGCTGCGGGTCTGGCCGCGCTCGCAGGAAAAACCCGCCAGCTCCCAGCCCATGGTGCCGTTGCGCAGCGCCACGATCCGGTTGGGCACGCCGGCGCGGCGCAGGCTTTCGGCACCCATGATGCTGCGCGTGCGGCCGGCGCAATTCACCACGATGGTGGTGCCGGGGTCGGGGGCGATGTCGCCGATGCGATAGACCAGCTCGCCACCCGGTACATTGATCGCGCCGGGGATGGTCATGCGGTGGAATTCATCCATCGGCCGGCTGTCGAGAATGACCATGTCCTGGCCGCTGTCGATCAGCGCCTGCAACTCAGGCGGGTCCAGGCTTTCGGTGTGGTAGTGGTGCTCGGCCCATTCGCCGAACGCCTTCGAGGGCACATTCACCCCCGAAAACACGACATAGCCCGCCGCCCCCCAGGCCGGCGTGCCGCCGGCCAGGACATGGACGTCATTGCAGCCCAGGGCGCGCAGCACATCGGCGAGCCGGGCGGCATGCTCCCCCCCGCCATCGACGCAGACAACCCGCGTGGCCCGGTTGGGCAGCAGCAGCGGTGCCCGCAGCGGCGCCTGCGACAGCGGGCAGGGCACCGCCCAGAAGAGATGGGAGGCGCCGAATTCCCCCTCCTCGCGCGCATCGAGGATGGCGAGTTCGCGACCATCGCTGATCCAGGATTTGAGCGTGGCGGGGGAGATCATCGGCTCAGGCCTTCGCTTCGGCCGAGGGTTTCATGAAGTTCTTGTTGTAGGGGACGATCACGCCGTCCAGCCCGTAGGCCTTGCGCTCATCCAGCCGGTCCAGCGCCAGCCCGTACATGTGCAAATGGCGTGTCGGCACCGTGCCGGTGGTGTGGATGGAGTGGATGGCATCGGGCATCAAACAAATGCCGCGCCCGGGCTCGACCATCACCTGATGGTCCTCCACCACCTCGCAATGCTCGGGGTCCTGGCCATTGTCGAGGCGGCGATAGACCCGGTTCAGCTCCTGCCCATCGACGGCGACGACGACGGCCCAGGTGGTGTGGTCATGCGGCTTGGTCTCGTTGCCGGGGTTCAGCGCGTTGAGGTAGAGCGCGAAACGGCCGCCCTCATCCTCCTGCAGGGGGTAGCGGTTGGCACCCTTCTCGCCATTGGGCGGCGGCGGGAATTCGGCCGAGGGGAACAGGTGTTCCTGCGCCGCCAGGCCCATCAGCGCCTCGCGGATGCGGCTGAGGTTTTCGGGCGTCACGCCCTCGGCCTCGATCGCGCGGATGCGGTCGATGGTGCTGGCGACATGGGCGGCGCGCGCCGCCTTGGTGTCATGGATGTTCATGGTAGGTCCCTCCTGCTGGTGCGCCACGATAGGCCGGGCGGCGTGGGCTTGGGAATGCTCGGCTCATTGCCGGGCCATGGTGATCAGCATGCCATCCACGCCGGTGGCGAGCATGAGGCCGCGGCGGCGGGCGCGCAGGCGCATGATCACGCCGGAATCATTCTGCAGCCACAGCTCGCCCGTGCTGGCCGTGCCGACGGCCATGCCGTGGCGGAACTGGCCATAGGTGCCGCCGAATTGCGCGGGGCTGGTGAGGTTGAAGACATCGCCGGTGGCCTCGACGGTGGAGACGCCCGTGCCGCCCAGCCCCGCGCCGGTGATCCGGAAGCGATAGGGCCGGCCCTGGAAATGCAGCGTGCCGCTGCCGGTGGTGCCGCTGCCGATCCACGCCGCCTGCACCGAGCGCAACTGCACCGTGGCCGAAACCGGCAGCCCCTCCACCGCATTGGGGCCAAGCCGGGTGCCGGTGGCATTGCCCACGCCGGTCAGCGCGCCGCTGGTGGCGCGGCTCATCGTGTCCTGCACGGTGCTGGTCACCGCCTGGGTCTGCTCGCAGCCCGGCAGCAGGGCGAGGGCGCCGAGTGCAAGGCCGCCCAAACCCAGGGTGCGGCGGGTTGGGTTGGCGGGAAATTGGGACATGTCTGCCTCCTCTGGCGCGGTGGCGGGCCCAGGAGGGGCACCGGTTTGCAACAGCCTAGAACGTGAGCCGCCCAGACGGAAACCGCAAAGCCGCCGATCGCCTCGGCGATGCCCCGGCCGCGCGTTGCGGGCCTGCCCGTCACGGCGGCGCCATGTGTCGGCGGATCACCGCCCTTCCGCCGGCCAGGCGCAACAGGCCGTTCCAGGCGCGCAACTCCTGCCGGCTCGGGCGGGGGGCCTCGCCGGCGAGATAGGTTTCGATTCGCGGCAGAATGAAGCGCGAATTCACGAAAAGGGACAAATTCGGGTCCGGCAGATACTCCGGCGGAGCGCGCAGGGCGCTCTCCAACCCAAGCTCCCGGGCATGGCGGATGCCCTTCAGGTCCAGCAGCCGCCACGCGCGGCGATGAGCGCGGCAGAGCGCGTATTCCAGCCCGGCCAGGGGTGAATCGGGCGCGGCCACCGCCTCCAGCAACCGGCTCCAGGTGCCGTTATGCGCCCAACGCTGGAATTGCCGTCGCACCGTGCCCCAGGGGCCGAATTTTTCTGGCAGATCAGGCCAGGGCCCGTCCATCTGGGCGGCGAAGAGACAGGCATCGAAGCGCCAGCGGCCATCGAACATCGGCCGACCCCGGGGCGAGGCGCCGCGCAGCAGAGGGGCTATGATGCGCCACTCCGCATCACTCACCCGCCGCCAGGGCTGGGGCGGGGTGAGCCGGAAGGGCCGGCCGGAGCGGTTGAGGCGGGAGAGGGGGATAAAGTCCATGGGCGGCCTCCGCAATGGGGCCGCCAATATAGGAAAATATCACCCAATAATCAAGGTATTTATACCTTATCCATCCGCCCGTGGCAGCCAGGGAATGCGGCCGACCTCGATGCCCTCATCGCGCAAGGCCTCGGTCTCGGCCTCCGTCGCCTCGCCATAGATGCCACGCATCTCCGACTCGCCGTGATGGATGCGGCGCGCCTCCTCGGCGAAATCCTCGCCGACATAGTCGCAATTCTTCTCCACCTCGGCCCGGACCTTCTGCAGCATGGCCACGAGTTGGGCGGGGATGGGCCCGGCCGCCATCTTGGTGCCGGCCTGCATCGGCGCGGGGGCCTCGGGGGCTGCGGCCGGCACCGCCTCGGGCCGGCCCTTCACGCCGGGGGCGCGGGCGACCGAGGGCGTCATCAGCGCGCGGCTGACCCGCGTATCGCCACAGGCCGGGCATTCCACCATGCCGGCGGCGGCCTGCTTGTCGAAACCCTGGCTGCTGGCGAACCAGCTCTCGAATTCATGGCCCGCTTCGCAGCGGAGGCGGTAATGGATCATACCCCGGCGGTCCTGAAGGCGTGTGTCATGGCAACGACATATAGCGTGGCACTCGGGGCTGACGAGTGCCAGGACGGTAAATTTCGGCCAGTGTGGCGCGCCAGGGCGATGACCCTCCTCACTCCCGCCAGGGGCTGACCTGCCAGAGCTCCCGCGTTCGGCTGTCCACCATCGCGGCATAGTCGCGATAGGCCCGGCCCAGGATGGGGCGCAGCGGCATGGCCTGGCGCACCGCCTCGGCCTGGAAAGCCGGGTCCGCCATGGCGCCGGCCAGCGCGTCCACCAGCGCCGCGGTGATGGCCGCCGGCAGGCCGGGCGGGCCCACGATGCCGCGGCTCGCCCCCATCACGATGTCGAGGCCGAGTTCGCGGAAGGTGGGCGTATCCGGCGCCTCGGGCTGGCGGGTTTCCGCGGCCTGGGCCAGCAGGCGCAGCTTGCCCTCGCGCACGAGTTGCAGAGCGTCGCAGACATTGCCCGCCGCCATGTCGATATGGCCGCCGAGCAGTTGCGGGATCAGCGGCGCCGCGCCGGCGAAGGGGACATGGACGAAGCGCGGCACGGCCGCGATGCGCTCGAAGTTCAGCATGAAGAGGTGGTCATCGCTGCCCACGCCGGTCGTGCCGTAGGTCATGCCGCCCGGGCGCGCCCGGCCCGCGGCGATCAGGTCGGCCACGCTGTGGATCGGGCTTTCGGCGCGGACGCAGAAGGCATTCGCGTCCTCGACGATATTGGCGAGGAAGGTGAAGTCCAGCGCGCGGAAGCGGGCCTGGCGCTCGAGCGGGATGGCGTTGACCGCGGGCAGGGTGGTGGCGCCCAGCGTATAGCCGTCGGGTGCCGCGTTGAAGGTGGCCTCCATGCCGATCTGCCCGGCGGCACCGGTGCGGTTGGTGATGACGGGGCGCAGGCCGGGGATGCGGGCGGCGACGAGCGGCATGATGATGCGCGTCATCACATCGACCCCCCCGCCGGCGGGGAAGGGGCCGATGACCTCCACCGGCCGGTCGCCCGGCCAGGGGGTCTGGGCGGCGCCCGGGCGCATGAAGGCGCCAGCCATGGGTGCGGCCAACAGCGCGCGGCGTGGGGTCATGGCGGTTTCTCCCTGGTCCAGCCCTGGTCTTGCCCTGGTCTTGGAGGCAAGCCTGCCGCGCGGCGGGGGCGTGGCGCAAGGGAAACCGCCTTGCCCGTGCTGGCGGCACCGTCTTTGATGGGCAACCCCGCCACCACGCAGGCCCGCCATGTCCGATCCCACCCGCCGAGTGCCGCTTCCCCGCCGCCTTCTGCTGCTGGCCGGCCCGCCTCTGGGCCTGGCCCCGCCGGCCTCGGCGCAGGGGCTGAAAGGCGGCCAATCCGGCATCACCGACCAGGACCCGAATGACCAGCCCGGCCGGGGCCGCGGTGGGGCGCGGCCGCCGCAGCGCCAGCCCACCTCGGACAGCGACCCGCGTGACCGCCCGGGCCAGGGTCGCCCGCAGACCGGCACCTCGGACAGCGACCCGAACGACCCCGGCGGCCGCGGCCGCCCGCGCACCGGGCAGAGCGACAGCGACCCGCGCGACCGGGCGGGCAGCGGCCGCGCCTATACCGGCCAGAGCGACAGCGATTCCCGCGACCCCGCCGGGCGCGGTCGCCCGCGCACCGGCCAATCCGACAGTGACCCGAATGACCGGGCGGGCAGTGGCCGCCCGCGCACGGGGCAGAGCGACAGCGACCCCAATGACCGGCCGGGGTTCGGCGGGTACCGCTATCGCTGAGGGATCAGCCCGGCTGAGATCGCCTCAGCTCAGCTGAGCTAGCCTCGGCTCGGTTGAGCCTGAGCCTCAGGCTCAACCCGTCTGCTGGATCGCCGAGAGCTGCCAGGCCCCGCCCTGCACGCGCACAAAGGTCCAGATCTCGGTCACCGTCTGGCGATTGACGGGATGGCCCTCGACCACGGCGCCATCGGCAAGGCTGCGCGTGACATCGACCAGCGAGAAGCGCATCGCCACGGTGCAATAATCCCGCGCGCCCTCATTCCAGGCCTCGGAGACATCGCCGGCCTCCAGCCGCAGATCGGAGGTCTCGTTCTTCCAGCCCCGCGCGGCCAGCGCCGCGTAGTCGTCGCGGAAGAACTGCATCATCTCGGGCGTGGTGATTCGGGCGAGGGTCGCGGTGTCACCCGCGCTCCAGGCCCGGTTTACCGCCACCAGCGCCTCGCCGAAGGCGGCCTGGTCGGCGGCGGTTATGGTGACCGGCGGGCTCGCCGGCATGCCGCCGCCGGTCGCGGTCATCTGTCCGGTCTCCGGCATCATGTTGCGCGGCAGGCCGGCCATGGCGGGCGCGGGGCCGGTCTGGCGCATGGCAACGCCGGGCTGGTTGCGGCGGCGCAGCAGCGTCACCAGCAGGAAGACCAGGCCGCCGATCAGCGCGATCTGCAGCAGGAAGCCCAGCATGCCGGCGATGGAGCCCAGGCCCGAGAAGAAGCCGCCGCCCAGCATGGCGCCGATCAGGCCACCGGCCAGCAGGCCGCCCAGCAGCGGGTTGCGCTGGAAGAAATTGCCGCCCGCCGCGGCAGGCCGCGCCGCCGCCGAAGCGGCACCGGTCGCGGCACCCGCCGTGGCGCCGGGTCGACCAGGCTCGATCATGGTGCGGTCCATCGGCCGCGCGGGGGTGGGCGCGGTGTTGGTGGCCGGCGGCGCGGCATAGGTGCGGCTGCCGCGGCTGCCGGAAGAGGCGCTGCCGCCGGGCCGGGCCTCGGCCAGCACAGGCGCGAGCGTCAGGGTGGCCACAGCGGCCACGGCGAGGAAACGGGCAATACGGGACATGGTATGAATGGCTCCAGGGCAATTCTGTCGAAATGGCAATATAGGGGTAGGGTTGCGGGATTGCGATGGGGGATCGCAGGATTGATCGTCTTGCTTTGGAGGTACCCCCTGATGCGCCCATTCCTGTTCGCCGCCGCCCTGCTGGTGGCCGGCCCCGCTTTCGCCCAGACCGCACCACCGCGCGTGCTGCGCATGGCCACCAGCGTCGATGCCGCAACACTCGACCCGCATGCCACAAACGCCCTCTTCACATTCCTGGTGGTGCAGCAGGTCTATGAAAGCCTGACCCATCGCGGCGACGACCTGAAGGTCGCTCCCAGCCTGGCCACGCGCTGGGAGCAGGTGGAGCCGACGCGCTGGCGCTTCCACCTCCGCCCGGACGTGAAATTCGCCGGTGGCGAAACCTTCGATGCCGATGACGTGGTCTTCTCCATCCGCCGCGCCCTCGCACCCACCAGCAATTACGGCATCTTCGTCGACACGGTCGCCGATGTCGTGGCGGTGGACCCGCTGACGGTGGACCTCGTGACCCGCGTGCCGGATGCGGTCATCCCCGACAAGATGACGCGTATCCTGATCATGGATCGCGGCTGGTCGGAGGCCAACCGCTCGACGGTGCCGCAGAATTTCGCCCAGCGCGAGGAACTCCACGCCGTCCGCAACGCCAATGGCACCGGCCCCTACATGATCCGGAGCCGCGAGCAGGACCAGCGCACCATCATGGTCCGCAACCCCAATTGGTGGGGCAGGGCGGCCAATATCGCCGCCGGCAATGTCGATGAATACCATCACATCACCTTGAGCTCGGACGCGACGCGCGTCGCCGCCCTGCTCTCGGGCGAGGTGGATTTCGTCCATGTCGTACCGGTGCAGGATGTGGCCCGCATCCGCGGCAATCCGCGCCTGCGGGTGCTGGAGGGCCAGGAGAACCGCACCGTCTTCATGGCCTTCCGCCAGGACACCGATGAACTGGCAGGCAGCGACACCCCCGGCCGCAACCCCTTCCGCGACCTTCGCGTGCGCCAGGCCGTGGCCCATGCGGTGGATGTGGAGGCGCTGCGCCGCGCGACCCTGCGCGGCCAGGCCGTGCCCACCGGCAGCATGTGGACGCAGTTCGTCAATGGCTGGGACCGGAGCACGGATGCCCGCCTGCCGCTGGACCGCGCCCGTGCCCGCACGCTGCTGGCCGAGGCGGGCTATCCCAATGGCTTCTCAGTGCCGCTGGACTGCCCCGTCGGCACCTATGACGAGGCCTGCCAGGCGATCGCCGCGATGCTCGCCCAGATCGGCATCCGCGCCCAGCTGAACCTGCTGCCCAATGCCCAGTTCACCCAGAAAATCCGCCGGCTTGAGAGCAGCTTCTATGTGCTGAGCTGGGGCGTGCCGACCTTCGACGCCAGCTACACGCTGCGCGCCATCATGGCGTCGCGCACCATGGGCGGGGCGGCCAGCTGGAACCTCGGCGGCTGGAGCAACGCGAATTTCGACGCCATGGTCGCGCGGATGGACAGCGAACTGGACCCGGCAGCGCGGCGGCGGATCATGCAGGACATGCACCGCCTGCATAACGCCGATGTCGGCCACCTGCCGCTCTACCACATGATGATCCCCTGGGCGCATCGGCAGGGCGTGACCATCGCGCATCGGGCGGACAACCAGTTCTCGGTGCGCGAGATCCGCGTGGAGGCGCCATGATCCTCCGGCACGCCGGCGAGGTTCAGGCCTTCCGCATCGCGCCGGGGGACACGAACTATTTCGCCTGCCTGCTGGACCCCATCGCCGATGGCGCGGGCTTCACCATGGTGGTGGAGATTTTCGCACCCGGCGGCGCCACACCGCCCAACACCCACGCCCGGGCGCAGGAGGTGTTCTATGTCCTGAAGGGCCGCGGCATCGCCATCGCCGACGGCCTGGCCCAGGAGGTCGGCCCGGGCGATTGCATCATGCTGGCGCCGGGCACCGAGCATGTGGTGGAAAACCCGGGGCCGGGCAAACTCTATTGCCTGACCATCATGGTGCCCGATGAGGATTTCGCCGCCCTCATCCGCCGCGGCACCCCGGTTGCGCTGGATGCCGAGGACCTCGCCGTGCTGCGGGGCGGCGGGTAGAGCGTTTTCAAGCCTTGCGGCGTCGCAAGGCTGCTCGGGAAAACCGGGGCTGCAGCCGTTGCACCGTCCTCGCTGTCGGTGAAGCGGCTCCAGCGCTCACCCCAGGCGCTGCCCATCCAGCGGCAATTGCCTGATCCGGGTGCCGGTGGCGGCGAAGATCGCGTTGCAGACGGCGGGTGCCAGCGGCGGCACCGCGGGCTCACCCACGCCGCCCATGGGCTGGCCGCTGCGAATGATATGGGTCTCCACCAGCGGCGCCTCGTCGATCCGGGCGATGCGGTAGGTGTCGAAATTGCGCTGCTCGGCCCGGCCGCCCTTCAGGCTGATCTTCTCGTGCTTCATCGCCGAGAGCCCCCAGACCACGCTGCCCTGGATCTGCGCCGCCACCGTGTCGGGGTTGATCACGTCGCCGCAATCATAGGCAACCGTCACCTTGTGCACCCGCACCTCGCCGCCCTGGATCGAGATCTCGGCAACCTGGGCGCAGAGGCTGCCATAGGCCTCCATATAGGCGATGCCGCGATGCCGCCCGGGCGCGGCCGGCGTGCCCCAGCCGCCGCGCTCGGCCGCGGTGTTGAGCACGGTGAGCGCGCGGGCGTCATGCGCCAGCAATTCGCGCCGCAGCGCCAGCGGGTCCTTGTTCGCGGCCTGCGCCACCTCGTCCAGAAAGCTTTCCACGAAGAAGCCGTATTGCGAGGAGCCGACGGAGCGCCACAGCCAGTTCTTCGGCGGCAGATCCACCCGCGCATACTCCGCCCGAAACGCCTGGCCGAAGCGGTAGCGCGTATCGGTGACACTCTGCAGCGCGAAGGGGTCGACGAAGGCTGGGTTGCGCATCAATGCGGGGCGATAATCGGCCATCACCGAACCGCCGGCGCCGCGAATGCTGAAGCCGGTCACCCGGCCCCCAGCATCGAGAGCGGCCTCCATCCGTGCCGCGAAGGCGGGGCGGTAATAGCCTTGGGCGAATTCATCCTCGCGCCGCCAGAGCAGCTGCGTGGGCCTGCCGGTGGCCTTGGCCACGATCGCGGCCTGGGTCGCGATCTCGACATGCAGCCGTCGGCCAAAGCCGCCGCCGGCGAAGGTGGCGCGCATGGTGACATTGGCCGGCGGGATTTCCAGCGCCTGGGCCACGTTGCGGATGCACCAGTCGTGATGCTGGGTCGGCGCCCAGATCTCCGCGCGGTTGCCCTCAATGCGAACCGTGGCGTTTTCCGTCTCCATCGGCGCATGGGCGAGGTAGGGCACCTCATAGGTCGCGCTGACAACGCGGGCAGCGGCGGCGCGCGTGGCCTCCCAGTCGCCATCATTGCGCGGCCGCTGCGCCTCGGGCTGGGCGAGCGCGGCATGCAGCCGGGCGGAGACGCCCGCACTGTCCAGCCCGTCATGCGGGGTGGCCTTCCAGCGCATGATCAGGGCCTCGGCCCCGCGCATCGCGGCCCAGGTGGTGGTCGCCGCCACCGCCACGCCGCGGGGGATCGGCACGACCTGAACCACGCCCGGAATGGCCATGGCCGGCCCCGGATCGAAGCCTTCCAGCTCGGCCCCGAACACCTCCGGCAGCCGGGCCACGGCGAAGAGCATGCCCGGCAGTCGCACATCCACGCCATAGGTCGCGGTGCCGCGGGTCTTGGCGGGGATGTCGAAACGCGCGGCGGGGCTGCCGCTGATCCGGCGCTCGGCCGGGGATTTCATCGCCGGCATCTCCGGCAGCGGCAGGCGTGAGGCGGCCTCGACCAGCGCGCCGAAGGGAATGGCGCGGTTGGAGGCGGCGTGGCGCACCTGGCCCTCGGCCGCGACCAGCTCCACCTCGGCCACGCCGAGCTGCGCGGCGGCGGCCTGCACCAGCACGCTTCGCGCGGCGGCGGCACCCCGGCGCAGCCGCGGGGCCCAGGCGCGGATGCCGAAGCTCGCCCCGGTGTACATCTCGTTCACCCCCGCCAGGCGCAGCGCGGGCTCGGGCTGGCCGACCTCGACGGTCACGGCCTCGAGCGCGCAGCCCAATTCATCGGCCACGATCTGGGCATGGGCCGTGTGGGTGCCCTGGCCCAGTTCGGCCGTGGTGGTCAGCAGATGCACCCGGCCATCGGCCGCGATGCGCAGGAAGGCGCTGAGCGTGCCATTGGCGCCCTGGCCGGCGATGGTGGGCGGCGGCGGCGCTGCGGGAGTCTGGGCGGTGGCGGCAATGGGCACCACCAGCATGGCGGTAAGGAAGCTGCGGCGTTCCATGGCGCTTACCCCTGTGCCGCGGCGTGGTGGATGGCGGCACGGATGCGCTGATAGGTGCCGCAGCGACAAATATGGCCGGCCAATGCTTCGTCGATCTGCGCATCCGTGGGGCGCGGCGTGTCGCGCAGCAGCGCGGCCGCGGCCATGATCTGGCCGGATTGGCAATAGCCGCATTGCGGCACCTGCTGCGCCACCCAGGCCTGCTGCACGGGATGCGCTCCATCGGGGTGCAACCCCTCGATGGTGGTGACAGGCTTGCCCGCGGCATCGCCGAGCGTGGTCTGGCAGGCGCGGGTGGGCTGGCCATCGACATGCACGGTGCAGGCGCCGCATTGGGCGATGCCGCAGCCATATTTCGTGCCGGTGAGGTTCAGGATGTCGCGCAGCGCCCAGAGCAGGGGCATGTCGGCGGGCGCATCGATGCGCCGCGCCTGGCCGTTGATGGTGATGTCGATCACGGACGGAGTCTCCCCATTCTTGGGGGCGACTTATGAATGAACCGTCATGTTGGCAAGTGTAAAATGGTCGGAGCGGCGGGATTCGAACCCACGACCCCCAGTCCCCCAGACTGGTGCGCTACCAGACTGCGCTACGCTCCGGTGTGAGGAAGGGGTTAGGCGAGGTGTCGGCGCTTGTCCAGAGCCGGGGGCGGGGTGACGCGACAGGCCCAACCCCGCAGAATGCGCCATGACCAAGATCGACCCAGCCCTGATGGGCGCCGAAGACCTCGTGGCGGCGTATCGCTCCCGCTCGCTCTCGCCGGTGGATGTGCTGAGGGACGTGCTGGAGCGCGTGGCGCGCATGAACCCCTGGGTGAATGCCTTCGCCGCCATGAACCCCCGCGCCCTGGCCGCCGCCGGCGAATCCGAGGCGCGCTGGATGGCTGGCCGCCCCATGGGCCCGTTGGATGGCGTGCCCGCCACGGTGAAGGATCTTCTCGACCTCGCGGGCTTCCCCACCCGCCGCGGCAGCCGCACCACGAGTGCGGAGCCCATGGCCCATGACGCCCCTGCGGTGATGGGCCTGAAAGCCGCGGGCGCCGTCATCCTGGGCAAGACCACCACCACGGAATTCGGCTGGAAATCGCCGGGCGACTGCCCGCTGCATGGCATCACCCGCAACCCCTGGGACCGCATGCGCACGCCGGGCGGATCGTCCAGCGGCGCGGGTGCCGCGGCGGCGGCGCATTTCGGCCCGCTGCATATCGGCACCGATGCCGGCGGCTCCATCCGCATCCCCGCCGCCTGGTGCGGCGTGGTCGGCTTCAAGCCCAGTTTCGGCCGGGTGCCGCAATGGCCGCTGGGGAGTTTTGCCAATGTGGCGGTGGCAGGGCCGATGACGCGCTCTGTCCGCGACGCGGCGCTGATGTTCGGCGCCATGGCCTGCTTCGACCTGCGTGATCCCTTCAGCCTGCCCTTCGATCAGCGCGACTGGCTGCCGGGCATCGAGGATGGCGTGGAGGGGATGCGCGTCGCCGTGATGCGGCGCATGGGTTTCGCCCCCAACCTCGACGAGGCCGGCGAGGCCGCCTTGCTGGAAGCCGCAAAATTGCTGGAGGCACAGGGCGCCATCATCGAGGATGCCAGCCCCGAATTGCCCGACACGCGCGCCATTTTCGGCCGGGTCTGGGGCGTGGCGCTGGCCAGGCTCGCCGCCTCCATGGGCCCCGAGCAGCAGGCCATGCTCGATGACGGCATCCTGGACATCGCCCGGCGCGAGGGGGCCATGTCGGCGGTGGATTTCCTCGCCTCGGATGCCATGCGCATCGAGGCCGCGCACGCCATGGCCCGCTTCCACCAGCGCTACGACCTGGTGATCTGCCCGACCACCCCGAGTGCGGCCCCGGCGGCCGACCAGCCGACCATCAAGCCTGCCGAGGCGCTTTGGAATGACTGGGCGCCCTGGACCTTCGCCTTCAACCTGACCCGCCAACCCGCCATCACCGTGCCGGTGGGCCTCGACGCCGAGGGCATGCCGCGCGGCGTGCAGGTGGTGGCGGCGCTTTATCGCGATGACCTGGCGCTGCGTGGCGCCAGGGCGCTGGAGCGGGCGGCGGCGATGCCCGCGCCGCCCCGGTAGCGCGTGTTGCGTTGAGCCGACATCGCCGCAAACGCGCAAGCATCCCATCAGCGATGGCTGCCCCATGCGGCGTGAATCCAGCATGGTGGGGAAACAACGATGCCGGGCGCATGGCCCGGCATCGCGAAGCGCTATCGGATCAGGCCAGCGCGGGCGCCACCCGGCGCAGCGCCTCCGGCTGCCAGGCCCACGCGCCGGCCCCCAGCCCCGCCTGCACCAGCGCCAGCACGCTCAGCAGGGCAGGGAATTCCCAGCCGCCGCCGGTCGCGTTGAACACCCAGCCATTGCCGGCATGCTGCAGCGTGGCGCCGAGCAGGATCGGCAGCATCAGCAGCGAAGCCGGGCGCACCGCCACACCCAGGATGAGGGCGATGCCGGCCAGCACCTCCGCCACCGCCACCACGGCGCCCAGAATGGGCGGATAGCCGATGGAGCCGAAGTAACCCATCGTGCCGGCAAGGCCGAAGGTCATGATCTTCAGCAACAGGCCATGGGCCAGGAAGATGCCGCCCAGGCTGAGCCGAAGGGCGAGAATGGCGTAGGGTGCGGTCTGGTTCGTATTCATGATGGATGCTCCTGTGAGCGGGTTGCGATGGCATTGTTCTGCGCCCGCCCGCCCGCCGCATCCAACGCGCATTGCGAACCTCCATCATCACCGTGGTGAATGAGGCGGCTCAGAAGATGAAGTCGCCCTGCACCAGCGTGGCGCCGAACACCAGGATGATATCCGCCCCCAGCGTCACCTGCGTATTGCCATTGCCGAAGCTGAGCGCGAGTTGCTGGAAACCGATGCCGCTGCCGGTGAAATCCAGCCGCGCCGCGCCCTGCACGAAGCCATTGATCTGGTCCACGCCCCAGCCCTGCGCGGCGTAGAGAAAGCGGTCCGCACCCCCCAGCGAATACAGCGTGTCATCGCCCGCATCGCCGCGGAACACATCGGCAAAGCCGCTGCCGAAGATCACGTCCCGCCCCGCGCCGCCGGCCAGCAGCGCATTGCCCATGGTGGGGTTGCCGGCGATGATATTGTCGGCGGCGTTGCCCAGCGCGGTATTGGCCGTGCCGCTGAGATTGATCCGCTCGACATTCGCGCCGACCAGGTAATTGTTGACCGCGACCCAGGCGGTGTCGTCGCCCTCGCCCGCATTTTCGGTGATCGTCGCATTGGCGTCGAGGATGACATACTGATCATTGCCTGCGCCGCCGGCCATGACATCCGCGCCGCCGCCGCCGCGGATGATGTCGTCACCGGCATTGCCCAGAAACGTCTCCGCCAGGGCGCTGCCCCACAGCACGTCATCGCCCGCGCCACCATCGAGGATGCCGCCGGCCACCGGGTTGGCCACCAGCTGGTCGTCGCCCGCACTGCCGGTCAGCCGTATGGCGGCGCCACCCAGCCGCCCGATCTCGATATTGGCGGCCAGGGTATAGCCATCGGCGGTGACCCAGACGGTGTCGGTGCCGCCCCCGGCGAGTTCGGTGATGGTCGTGAAATTGTTCGGCAGCACGAACTGGTCGTCGCCGGCTCCGCCGAAGATGGTGTCGGCGCCGCCGCCGCCGCGCACCACGTCATTGCCATCGCCGCAGATGTAGATTTCGGCCGCCACGCTGCCCCAGAGCTGGTCATCGCCCGCCCCGCCATCGAGGACGCCGCCGGCGGCGGGGTTGGCCACCATCACGTCATTGGCGGTGCTGCCGGTGATGCGGATGGCGCTGCCGGTCAGCCGGGCGATCTCCAGATTGGCGGCCATGGTGTAGCCATCCACCGCCACCCAGGCGGTATCGATGCCGCCATCGGCCTGCTCCACCACAACAGCGCCGGTGTGGTTGATGATGTACTGGTCATTGCCCGCGCCACCGACCATGCGGCCGGCGGCGAGGCCGCCGATCAGCACGTCATCGCCATCGCCGCCATCGAGCGTATCGGGGTTGCTGCCGGCCCAGAGCGTGTCATTGCCGCCCATGCCGAAGACGGCGCTGCCGCCGCTGACACGCGCGACGATCTGATCCGCCCAGGCCCCACCTTGGACCGTCTGCGCGGTGTCGAGCAGGCGAACGACCTCCACCGCCGAGGTCACTGACCAGCTGGCGGCGGTGACGAAGACAGTGTCGTAGCCGGGGTCCTGCGGATTTTCTATGACCCGATCGCCTGCGGAATCAACGAAACAGGTATCGTTGCCAGCCCCGCCCGACATATCGTCATTACCCTGGCCACCATCGAGCGTGTCGTCGCCGTCATTGCCGGAGATAGCGTCATCGCCGTCACCTCCCCGGATGAGGTCATCGCCTGCGTCACCGTTGAGGAAGTCACGTCCGCTGCTGCCGGTCACCGTGTCATTGCCATCGCCGCCAGACACGTTGCCAAATGGATTGGAAAAGAGGCCGCCAACAACAATCTCATCATCGCCGGCAAGGCCGAGATATGCGACGTAGCCATTGGCATCGCCGTCTGCCGTGCTTACCCCGGGGGACAGAAAATCGGGCCGCATGATGTCGTTGCCTGCGGTGCCGGTGACCCTAGGGCTGACCAGGACAACCATCGGTAGACCTCCAATCCATGCAGAATGGTTACCATGACCGGAGATGAAGCTGAACTCTTTACTGCCCGCCCCCTTGGGGGGTGCGGCTGGGCTTGTGCGCCGCCGCGCCGCCGCCAAGATGCCGGGCTGACGGAGGGCGCGTGGCCATGGCTGATCTGGCGGGACTGGACCTGAACCTGCTGCGCGTCTTCGACGCGGTGGCGCGCGAGCGCCATGTCACCCGTGCCGCCGAGCGCCTCAACCTCTCCCAGCCCGCCGTCTCCAACGCGCTCGCCCGGCTGCGCGTGGCGCTCAACGACGAGCTCTTCATGCGCCGCCCCGGCGGCGTGGAGCCAACCGCCCTCGCCCTCAACCTCGCCGGCCCCGTGGCCGAGGCGCTGGACCGCCTGGCCGAGACCCTCGTCACCCAGGCGCCCTTCGACCCCGCAACGGCCACCCGCATCTTCCCCCTCGCCCTGTCGGAATATGCCGAGGCCGTGCTGGCGCCGCCCCTGCTCGCCGCCATGGCGCGCGAGGCGCCGGGCTGCATGGTGGTGATCAGCCATGCCGACCGCACCAATGCCGATGCGCTGCTCGAATCCGGTGCCGCGCAGATCGCCATCGGCGTGCTGGGCGAGCCCACCGCGCTCTACACCCGCGTGATGATGCTGCCGGAGGATTTCCGGGTGATCATGCGGGCCGGCCACCCCCTGGCCCAGGGTGATCTCGACCTGGCGCGCTACCTGTCGGTGCCGCACCTCCTGCATTCGCCCAATGGCTCACGCGTGGGTGCCGTGGATGATGAGCTTGCCAAGACCGGCCAGCGCCGGCGTCTCGGCGCCGTCGTGGCCCACCTCGCCACCGTGCCGCAGATCCTGCAGCAGACCGACATGATCATGACCCTGTCGGGCCGTCTTGCCCGGATGCTCGCGCAGGCGCATGGGCTGGCCTGCCGCGAGTGCCCGCTGGAGATCAAGCATATGCGCCTGTCCATGATCTTTCACCGCCGTTTCGAGGCCGATGCCGGCCATGCCTGGCTGCGCCGCCTGCTGCTCAACGTGGCGCGCGAGGCTGCCGCGACCTCCGTGGCGCCCGCGGGCGCCGCGACCCCGGAGACCCCCCAGGAGACTCCAGCGTGACCGATCCCCGCCTTGCCCGCCTGAAGCGCTTCATCGAGAGCCTGGGGCTCGACCTCGACATCGCCATCCGCCTCTGGGATGGCACGGCGGTGCCGCTGGGCCACCACTGGAGCGGCGACCTCGCTGTGGCGGTGCGCCACCCCGTCGCCATCACCCGCCTGCTGCGCCGCCCGCGCCTGACCACGCTGGTCGAGCTCTTTGCCGAGGGAAAGCTCGATATCGAAGGCGGCACGCTGCTCGACCTCGCGGCACGCCAGGGGGGCGGCTCCTCGCGCGGGCTGCTGAAGAGGGTCAGCAAATTCGCGGCCGCCCAGGCCCTGCTGCCCTTTCTTTTCGGGCCGGGCGGGCAGGGCGGTGACCACGCCTATGCCGGCCGCCAGGCCACCCGCGCCGAGGATCGCGACGACAAGGCCCAGGTGCAGTTCCACTACGACCTCTCCAACGCCTTCTACGCGCTCTTCCTCGACCCCGAGATGGTCTATTCCTGCGGCTATTTTTCGACGTGGACCAACGACATCGCCCAGGCCCAGCAGGACAAGCTGGAGATGATTTGTCGCAAGTTGCGCCTTGCCCCCGGCGAGCGCTTTCTGGACATCGGCTGCGGCTGGGGTGGCCTGGTCTGCCACGCCGCGCAGCACCATGGCGTGACCGCCCATGGCGTCACCCTCAGCCAGGCGCAATTCGATTTCGCCCAGGCCAAAATCGCGCGGCTCGGCCTGACCGACCGCATCACCATCGAACTCAAGGACTTCCGGGCGCTGACCGGCGAATGGGACAAGATCGCCTCCATCGGCATGTTCGAGCATGTCGGCCTCGACAATCGCGACGCCTATTTCGGCCAGATCCGCAACCTGCTGCGCCCGCGCGGCATCTACCTCCACCACGCCATCACCAGGCCGATGAAGAAGGACGAAAAATCCTTCCGCAAAAAACGCCCGGAATTCGCGGCCATCGTGAACTACGTCTTCCCCGGCAGCGAGCTCGACCATATCGGCGGCACCACCGATGCCCTGGAGCGCCGCGGCTTCGAGGTTCACGACACCGAGGCCTGGCGCGAGCACTACGCCGCCACCACCCGCCACTGGTCCGAACGCCTCTACGCCAACCGCGACGCCGCCGCGGCCGAGGCGGGCGGCGCCAAGACCAGGCTCTGGCTGCTCTACCTCGCCGGCGTCTCCATCGCCTTCCAGCGCGGCACCATCGGCATCTTCCAGACGGTGGCGACGAAGCGCGCCCGCGGCGCCTCCGGCCTGCCGCCGACGCGCGCCGATCTCTACCGATGAACGCCGACTACATCATCGTGGGTGCGGGCAGCGCGGGCTGCGTGCTGGCCAACCGGCTTTCGGCGGGCAGCGCCTCCGTCCTGCTGGTCGAGGCCGGCGGGCCGGACCGCCACCCGCTGATCCACATCCCCGCCGGCTTCGTGAAGCTGCTGAACCACCCCACCATCTCCTGGGGCTTTTCCACCCAGCCCGCGCCCGGCACCGCGATGCGCGCGCTGGATTATCCCCGCGGCCGCGGCTGGGGCGGTTCCTCCTCCATCAACGGCCTCGGCCATGTCCGCGGCGATCCCTCGGATTACGACCTCTGGGCCCAGAAGGGCGCCACCGGCTGGGGCTGGGATGCCCTGCGGCCCTATTTCGAAAAGCCCGAGGACGCGCCGCCGGGTCCGGGCCGGGGCCAGGGCGGCCCCATGCCGGTGGAGCATTTGCTGGAACGCCCCGCCATCATGGACCGCCTGGCCGCCGCCGCAGCCCAACTCGGCCACGCCGTGCGCGAGGACATGAACGGCCCGGAGCGCGACGGTTTCTCGACCTTCCAGCAGACCAGGCGCGGCCGGCGCAGGATGTCGGCGGCGCGCGCCTACCTCGCCCCCGCGCTCGGCCGAAAAAGCCTCACCGTGCTCAGCCACGCCCTGGCCTTGGGTCTCGAATTCGAGGGCACGCGCTGCATCGGCCTGCGGGTGCGGGTGGATGGCCGCGAGAAATCGCTGCGCGCCGGGCGCGAGGTGATCCTCTGCGCCGGCAGCATCGGCAGCCCCCATCTGCTGCAATTGAGCGGGCTGGGTCCGGCGGACCACCTGACCAAACACGGCGTGCCGGTGCGCGCCGACATCCCCGCCATCGGCGCCAATCTGCAGGACCACTACATCGCGCGGATGAGTTTCCGGCTGACCGACCATCGCTGGTCCGCCAATCGCAGGCTGTCCGGCTGGCGGCTCGGCGTCGAGGCGCTGCGCTGGGCGGCGCTGGGCGATGGCATGCTGACCTGGTCGGCCGGCATGATGAGCCTCTTCGCGAGGACCGAGCCCGGGCTGGAGGCGCCCGACATCCAGATCAATGGCGGCCCGGTGAGCTGGGCCGAGGCGCCGGATGGCCGCTTCACCCGCCTGCTGGCCGGCACGCCGGAGGCCGAACCCGGCTTCACCATCGGCGTCTGGCAATGCCGCCCGCAAAGCCGTGGCAGCATCCGCCTGGCCAGCGCCGACCCGGCCGCCGCACCATTGATCGCCCCCAACCACCTCGCCGAGGAGGCCGACCGCGCCTGCCTGCTGCGCGGCATGAAACTGGCGCGCGCCTGGATGGCCGCACCCGCGCTGCGCGATGTGGTGCTGGCCGAAACCCGCCCCGGCCCCGCCGCGTCGGATGATCAGGCGCTGCGCGACTTCGCGGCCATGACCGGCGGCACGGTCTATCACCCCTGCGGCACCGTGCGCATGGGCCATGACGGCCCGCTGGATGCGCAATTGCGCCTGCGCGGCTTCGACGGCTTGCGGGTGGTGGATGCGAGCGTCTTCCCCGACATCCCCGTCAGCAACATCAACGCGACGGTGCTGGCGGTGGCGGAGCGGGGGGCGGACCTGATCCTGGCGTCAGCGTGAGACTGGCCACTGCCTCAAGCGTCATCGCCGCCGACGAGTTTGACAAGATCGGCGACGCTGGTGCTCTCGCCCAACAGAACATCCAGCGAAGCCTCGCCGGCGTCCCTCAACCTGGATCGCTCGTGGCCAGTCGTGTCCAGTTGCCTCACGGCGTGTTGCGCGCGACCGAGCAGTGCTGCGGCATCGATGCGCCGCGCCATCGCTGGCTCGAACCGGTCCCTGGCCTGGACCATGAAATTCAGCACCTCGCCCCTCCAGGAATCCGCCGCCGGATGCGCCTGCCAAAGCGCCAGCTTCAGCGCGTGGATCAAGGCCATGTTCAGCAGCGATTAAACGGATTTGACCTCGCTGCGCCCCACGCTCTCGATCTCCTGGGCGATATTCTCCCAGTCGATGCCATTCACCCGCTCGCCGCTCGCAAGCAGCCGCAACAGCGCGGATTGCTGCTCGGACCAGGTCGCAACGTCATTCTCATAGAGATCAAGCGGCATGGCCGGGATATACCGCACGCCAGTCACCATTTCCACAACAACCCAATCCCGGAAACGCCGCCATGACCACCCGCCGCGCCGCCCTCCTGGCCGCCCTCGCCACCCCCGCCCTTGCACAACCCCCCTGGCCAGACCGCCCCATCCGCTTCCTCCAGGGCTTCGCCGGCGGCGGCACCACCGACATCGTCGCCCGCCTCATCGCGCCCGGCCTCGCCCAGGCGCTGGGTCAGCCCGTGGTGGTCGAGAACCGCCCCGGCGCCGGCGGCACGCTCGCCGCCGAGGCGCTGGCGCGCGCCACCGACAACCACACCATCATGCTCATCAACAACGGCTTCGCGGTCTCCGCCGCGCTCTACCGCCGCCTGCCCTTCGACCCGCTGGCCGAGATCTCGCCCGTCGCCATGGTCGCTGCCACCGGCCTGCTGCTGCTGGTCCCCGCCGATGGCCCGCGCGACATGGCGGGTTTCCTCGCCGCTGCCCGGGCGCGCACCGACCCCTGGAATGTCGCCACCGTGGGTGTCGGCTCCACCCAGCATTTCGTGGCCGAGGCGCTGCAGGCCGAGGGTGATTTCCGCCTGACCCATGTGCCCTATCGCGGCACCCCCGCCGCCATCACCGCCCTGCGCACGGGCGAGGTGCAGGCGGTGGTGGAAACCGCCTCGGCGGTGCTGGGCCAGGTGCAGTCGGGCGATATCCGCGCACTCGCCATCACCTCCCCCAGTCGCTCGCCCCTGCTGCCCGAGGTCCCCACGGTGGCCGAGGTGCTGCAAAAGCCCTTCGAGCTGGAGACCTGGTTCGCCCTCGCCGTGCCAGCCCGCATGCCCGAAGCCATCGCCACCCGCCTGGCGGTGGCACTCCGGGCGCTGAGTGCCGATGAGATGTTGCGCGCCCGCCTGCTCTCGCTCGGCCTCGTGCCACGCCAGCCCGGCACGCCGCAGGCCACAAGGGCCGAGGTGCACGCCGAAATCGCCCGCTGGGCGGCGGTGATCCAGCGCACCGGCATGGAGCGGCAATAGGGCGCTCCCACTTCCCCCCCGGGCTGTGCTAGCCTCCACCCATGCCCCGTGCCCTGGTCGACAAACCCGGGCGCGAGGCCGCATCGCGCGGCGCGCCCCCCATGGCGCCGCGCGCAGTGCCCCCCGCGCGGCCCGCGCCGACATCGCCCGCCAAGGGCGCAAACGCCCACGGCGCTGAAAGCGCTCGTGCCCACGGCGCTGAAGGCGCTCGTGCCCATGGCGCTGAAGGCGCTCGTGCCCATGGCGCTGAAGGCGCTCGTGCCCATGGCGCTGAAGGCGCTCGTGCCCATGGCGCTGCCATGCGCGGCGCTGCGAACGCGCGCGGCCCGATGCCCGCACCAGACCAGCTGCGCGCCTCACAAGCCGGCCGGGCCCGCTCGGCGCCACCGGTCGCCCGCCCCCCCGCCGCCCGCCCGCGCCGCGCCATCTGGGGCTGGCGCCTGCTGCGATGGTCCATCATCGCCACCATCTGGGGCGCCCTGGCGCTCGCCGCGGCCCTGCTCTGGTTCGCCCATGACCTGCCGCGCGCCGACGCGCCGCTGACCCAGACCCGCCGCCCCGCCGCCGCCGTGCTGGCCAGTGATGGCGCGCTGCTCGCGACCCAGGGCGATCTCTTCGGCGATGTCCTGCGCATCCGTGACCTGCCGCCCACGCTGCCCCAGGCGCTGCTCGCCATCGAGGACCGGCGCTTCTACCACCACCACGGCGTGGACCCGGTGGGCGTGCTCCGCGCCCTCTGGGCCAATGTCACCGCGGGCGATGTGGTCCAGGGCGGCTCCACCCTCACCCAGCAGCTGGCCAAGAACCTCTTCCTCACCCCCCAGCGCAGCACCCGGCGCAAGGTGCAGGAGGCGCTGCTGGCGATCCAGCTCGAGCGCCGCTTCAGCAAGGATGAGCTGCTGGAGATCTACCTCAACCGGGTCTATCTCGGCGGCGGCGCCTATGGCGTGGATGCCGCGGCCCGGCTGTTCTTCGGCATCTCCGCCAGGCGGCTGAACCTCTGGCAATCCGCCATGCTGGCCGGCCTGCCGCAGGCCCCCAGCCGCACCAACCCGCGCAGCAACCCCGAAGGTGCAATGGCCCGCGCGGCGGAGGTGCTGCGCGCCATGGTCGAGACCCGTGCCATCACCGAGGAGCAGCGCGCCGCGGCGGTCGAGGCGATGCGCCTGCCCAGCCGCCCCGGCCAGGGCGGCGGCTGGTTCAGCGACTGGGTGATGGACCAGGTGGCAAGCCAGCACCCCCTGCTGCGCGACGTCTCCATTCGCGGCACGCTGGACCCACGCTGGCAGGGCGCGGCCGAGACCCGCCTGCGCGCGATGCTCGAGCGCGAGGGCGATCGCGGCAACATAGCCCAGGGTGCCGTGGTGGTGCTCGACGCCAATACCGGCGCGGTGCGCGCCATGGTGGGCGGGCGGGATTATCGCGCCAGCCCCTTCAACCGGGTGGTCGATGCGAGGCGCCAGCCCGGCAGCGCCTTCAAGCCGATCTATTATCTGGCGGCGCTGGAGCGCGGCGCCTCGCCTTCCGACATGGTGGCCGATACGCCCCTGAACCGCGGCGGCTGGTCGCCCGGCAACGGCCAATACCGCTCGCGCGGTGAGATCACGCTCGAGGATGCGCTGGCGGCCAGCGTCAACACCGCGGCCGTGCGGGTGATGGACCTGGCCGGTGGTGCGGCCGGCGCGCGTGCCATGGCGGCGCGCCTGGGCATCACCGCGCGGCTGCCGGCCAATGCCTCGCTGGCGCTGGGCACCGGTGAGGTGACCTTGCTGGAACTGGCGGCGGCCTATGCCCCCATGGCCAATGGCGGGCGGCGGGTGGTGCCGCACGGCATTCGCCAACTCGTCTCCGAGGGCCGGATCCAACCGCTGGACAACGCCGCTCCCGTCATTGTGATCGATGATGCCAATGCGGCGGCGATGCGCCGGATGCTGGCCGCCGTGGTGGCCCGCGGCAGCGGACGTGCCGCGGCCTTCCCGCGCATGGCGGTGGGCGGCAAGACCGGCACGACGCAGGATTATCGCGATGCCTGGTTCATCGGCTATGCCGGGCCGGCGGATTCGGCGATGGTGATCGGCATCTGGCTCGGCAATGACCATGGCGAGCCGATGGAGGAGGTTCGCGGCGGCACCCTGCCGGCCCGCCTGTTCCGAGAGATACTGGAGGCCACGCAGTGAAGGATATCCGCAGTGAGGCCGGCGTCGCCGGCGCCGTGCGCCACGCCGCCAACAACCTCTCGATGGTGGTGCTGAGCAATCTCGACCTGCTGACCCGCAGCGTGACCATCGACACCCCGGCCGGCCGCCAGGTCACCCGCGCGCGTGAGGCCTGCGAGCGGCTGCTGGCCATCCTGGTCCCCTACACAAGATTGAGCCGCGAGCCCGTGCTGGACCGGGTGGCGCCCGAGACGCCATTGCGCGCGCTGCTGCCGCTGCTGACGGTGGTGGCCGGTGGCCATGAGCCGGTGACCCTGGAGGCCGAGGCGGTGCAGCCGGTGCCGCTGCCCCGCCCGGCACTCGACCTGGCCTTGCTGGAATGGGCGGAGGTGGCGGCGGCGGAAAGCCCGCGCGGCACGGTGCTGCGCATCGCCCTGCTGCCCGGCGAGGATGGGGTGGTGATCCGCCTCTCGCCCAATCCCGGTGGCGCCGGCGGCGCGCTGGTGGAGGTGGCGGCGCTGGTCGGCGGCAGTGCCACGCTGGGGGCCGATATGGCGGAGCTTCGGCTGCCCTATCAGCCGGGGTAGCAGGCTACCGGACCATGCCCCGGCGCAATGACGCGGTTGTACCGCCTCGCATTCTCGCCGCCTTGTTTTCTTCATCACAGCGCCATGATCGTGGTGCCTGATCCGGGACGTCGCGGTGCCCTCGCGCCGCGTGGGATGATGGCCATGCACGCAATCCTTGCCGTGCCGATGCTCGCCGCCGCGCTGCTGCTGGGCCCGGCCCAGGCCGCCGAGCTATCCACGACGCCCGACCCGGCGATGGAGGAGGGCGAAAAACTGCCCGACCCGCCCGCCCGCGCCGGCCGCCTCGCCGTGATCGAGGGCGCGGTGCAGACCCGCCTGCCCGGAGATGACCTCTGGCAGCCCGGCCTGCTGAACCTGCCCATCGGCACCGGCAGCATCCTGCGCAGCGAACCCGCCGGCCGCGCGCTGCTCGAATTGCCCGGCCTGACCCTGGCGCTGGATGGCGGCGGCCAGCTGGAGATGAACCGGCTCGATGATTCGGCGGTGGAGTTGCGCCTCGCCGAAGGGCGGCTCGGCCTGCTGGTGCAGGCGCTGCGGCCGGGCGATGGGCTGGTGGTGCTGACGCCCGGCGGCGCCGCGGTGATCCGCAAGCCCGGCCGCTACCTCGTCGAGGTCGGCGAGGCGACGGGGCTGTCGGTCTATGAGGGCCAGGCCGAATTCGCGGGCCGCCGCGTGGTGAGCGGCCAGGCGCTGCTGGGCCTGGAGCCCGCACCGCTCGGCCCGCCCTCACCCCTGCTGGCATGGGCAGCAAGCCGTGGCCCGAAGGGCGACCCGCTGCCCGAGGCGGTGGCCTTCATGCCCGGTGCGGCCGCCCTGGCGCGCCATGGCACCTGGTCGCGCCATGCCGAGTACGGCGATGTCTTGCGGCCCGCCGTGGCTCCGGGCTGGGCACCCTTCACCCAGGGCCGCTGGGTGGAGGTGGAACCCTGGGGCTGGAGCTGGGTCGATGAGGCACCCTGGGGCTTCGCGCCCTCGCATTACGGCCGCTGGTATGTCGATGCCGGAGCCTGGTACTGGGCACCGCAGCCGGTTTTCCTGCCCAGGCTGCGCTGGCCGGTCTATGCGCCCGCGGTGGTGCGCTTCGCCGGCTGGCCGCAGGGCCGTGGACGCCCCTGGGGCGGGCCGGTTGGCTGGGCGCCGCTGGCCCCGCGTGAGGCTTTTTGGGGGCCGCGCCGCTTCTCGCCGCAATGGCAGGCCAGGGTGAATGCCACGGCCCTGCCGCCCGGGGTGCCATTGGGGTCGCGGCCACCGCCCGGCGGCTTCGCCCGGCTGGCCAATGCCGGCGCTGCGGTGATGGCGCCGGGTGCCGCGCTGCGCAGCCCGGCACCGCTTGGGCCGAGCCTGCAACGCATGAACCCCGGTTTCGCCGCCCCGATGGCGGGTGGGCCGCTGGCGGGGCCGTCGCGCTGGGCGGGCATTGGTGTCGCGCGGCCGGGTTCTTCGACGCCGCCGCAGGCCTATGGGTCGGCGCCCGCCTTTGGCATGCCGCGCGGCAATGCACCGCCGGCCTATGCCGCGCCGCGCCCCTATACGCCGCCCCAGGCCTATGCCGCGCCGCGCGCCTACACGCCGCCCCAGGCCTATGCCGCGCCGCGCGCCTACACGCCGCCCCAGGCCTATGCCGCGCCCCGCGCCTATACACCGCCCCAGTCCTATGCCGCGCCGCGCGCCTACACGCCGCCCCAGGCCTATGTCACGCCGCGCGCCTACACGCCGCCCCAGGCCTATGCCGCGCCCCGCGCCTACAGCCCGCCCCAGGCCTATGCGGCGCCGCGCGCCTATACGCCGCCCCAGGCCTATGCCGCGCCGCGCGCCTACACGCCGCCGCCCCAGGCCTATCGTGCGCCGGCGCCGAGCTACAGCCCACCGCCGCGCCCCGCCCCCGCCGCGCCGCAGCGCAGCCAGGGCTACCGGCGCTAAGCGGGGGTCAGCGCCGCCGCTGCGCCGGTACCTCGCGCCGCAAATCGTAGTTCATCAGGCAGTTGCGGCTACGGTTCATGTGCTCGCCCTCGAAGTGATCGCCGCGGATCGTGCCCTCGCCCGGGCCGAAGGTGTTGAAGTTGGGCAGCCGCACCTCGCCCTGGGCATCGACCCGGCCGACCAGCTCGGGGTCACCCAGCAGGCCCGGCACAGTGACCTCGCCATTGCGGATGGTCATGGTCACCCGCTCGCGCTGCAGCCGCCCGCCCACGCGGCATTGCAGGGTACGCATGCCCACCCAGGTGCCGTCGAAGGCTTGGACGTGGCGCTGTTGCGCGGCGGCGGGGAAGGCCAGCAGGGCCAGGATCAGAAGTGCCCGCATCAGCCGAATTTCCCGTCACGCGGAAAGCCATGTGGCGGCGCCTTGCCCGCACCGGCGCGGTTGCCGCGCCATGGGGTGATGTCGGCCTCGGTGCGGGTGCGGCCGCCGGGCTGCGGCCAGGACAGCCCCTCGGCGGCCTGGAACACCTTCGCGTCCGACAGCCCGCCATCCCGATAGCTCTGCAGCTGCACGCCGCGGCCGCGCGCCATGACCGGCAGCTGGTCGAGCGGAAAGACCAGCAGCTTCCGGTTCTCGCCGATCACCGCCACAACGTCCCCCTCGGCCGGGCGGCACAGCGCCGCGCGGGTTTTTCCTTCCAGCGTCAGCACCTGCTTGCCGGTGCGCTTTTCCGCCAGCAGCTCCTCGGCCTCGATGCAGAACCCCTTGCCGTCCGTCGCTGCCAGCAGATAGCGGCCGGCGGGCTTGAACAACGCGATCGGCGCATCGTCATTGCCCATCTCCACCATCAGGCGCAGCGGCTGGCCATCGCCGCGGCCGCGCGGGATGACATCGGCCTTCAGCGTGAAGGCCCGGCCGCCTGAGGTGAAGACCACCACGCGGTCGGTGGTTTCCGCATGCAGGCGGAAGAGCAGCGCATCGCCCTCCTTGAAGCGCAGCTCCGCATCCTCCGGCAGATGGCCCTTCTGCGCCCGGATCCAGCCCTTCTCCGACAGGATGATGGTGATCGGCTCGCGCTCGACAAAGGCCGCCTCATCCACCGTGATGGTGGGGGCCGCGCCATCCACCAGGGTGCGCCGCGCACCCAGCGGGCCATCGCCGAAAGCCTTGCGGGTTTCCTCGATCTCCTTCGCGATGGCGGCCCAGCGCTTCGTCTCGCTGCCCATCAGCGCATCCAGCCCGCGCTTTTCCTTCGACAGCTTGTCGTGCTCGCGGCGGATCTCCATCTCTTCCAGGCGGCGGAGGCTGCGCAGCCGCATGTTCAGCACCGCATCCGCCTGCACTTCGGTCAGCCCGAATGTGGCCATCAGCGCGGCGCGCGGCTCATCCTCCTCGCGCACGATGCGGATGACCTCATCGAGGTTGAGATAGACGATGAGGTAGCCGTCGAGGATTTCGAGGCGCTTCGCGATGGCGGCCAGGCGGTGTTCGGAACGCCGGGTGAGCACGACATGCCGGTGGTCCAGCCATTCCCGCAGCACGATCTTCAGCCCCATCACGCGGGGCGTGCGGCTGGCATCCAGCACGTTCATGTTCAGCGAGAAGCGGCTCTCCAGCTGGGTGGCCCGAAACAGGGTCTCCATCAGCACCGCGGGCTCCACCGTGCGGGCGCGCGGCTCCAGCACCAGGCGGACGACATCGCTCGATTCGTCGCGCACATCGGCCAGCAGCGGCAGCTTCTTCTCTTCCAGCAGCAAAGCGAGCTGCTCGACCAGCTTGGCCTTCTGGACCTGATAGGGGATTTCGGTGACCACGATGGTCCAGGTGCCGTTCTTGGCGCGCTCGACTTCCCATTTGGCGCGCACGCGAAAACCGCCGCGCCCCGTCGCATAGGCCTCGCGGATGCTCTCCGGGCTCTCCACCAGCGTGCCGCCGGTGGGGAAGTCGGGGCCTTTGACGTGTTCCAGCAGCTCGTCGATCTCGGCCTTCGGATTGGCGATCAGCGCCAGCGCCGCGCCACACAACTCGCCCGCATTATGCGGCGGGATGGAGGTGGCCATGCCCACCGCGATGCCCGTGGCGCCATTGGCCAGCAGGTTCGGGAAGGCGGCGGGGAGCACGATCGGCTCCCGCTCCTCGCCATCATAGGTGGCGCGAAAATCGACCGTGTCGCTGTCGATATCGGCCAGCATGGCCTCGGCCACCAGCGTCAGCCGCGCCTCGGTGTAGCGCATGGCGGCGGCGTTATCGCCGTCGATATTGCCGAAATTGCCCTGGCCCTCGACGAGCGGGTAGCGGGCGGCGAAATCCTGGGCGAGGCGCACCATGGCGTCATAGATCGCCGCGTCGCCATGCGGGTGATACTTGCCCATCACGTCGCCCACGATGCGGGCGCATTTCTTGAAGCCGCTCGCCGGGTCCAGCTTCAACTGGTGCATGGCCCAGAGCACGCGGCGATGGACCGGCTTCAGCCCGTCCCGCACATCGGGCAGCGAGCGCGCCGTGATGGTGGACATGGCATAGGCGAGGTAGCGCTCTGACAGGGCGTCGGCGAGCGAGGTGTCGCGCATATTGCCGCCACCGGGGGGCAGGGATGTCACATCATCGGGCATGGCTATTCCGGCTTTGTTCTCGCAGGATGCTTGCTACACCACCCATGCGCGTCGCGCCAATCCGGCGCAGTTCGACCGTCCACGCCCGGGGCAGGGCGGCACCCCGGTTCACCCGGGGTGCCGGCATGTCACGCGGCCTGCGCAAGTTCCTCCGCCGTCACACTCTTCTCCTCGATCTTGGCGAGTTCGAGCATGAAGTCGACAACCTTCTCCTCGAAGATCGGGCTGCGCAGATTCTCGATCGCCCCCGGATTCTTCTGGAAGAACTCCAGCACCATCTTCTCCTGGCCGGGGTAGCGCTGCGCCTCGGCATACATTGCCCGGCTGATTTCCTCGTTGGCGACCTGGATATTGTTGGTCCGGCCGATCTCGGTCAGCAGCAGCCCCAGCCGCACGCGACGCTCGGCAATGGCGCGGTAATCGGCGCGCAAGGTGTCCTCATCCTTGCCGACATCATCGCCATCCAGCTTGCCGGCCTTCATATCGGCCTCGACGCGCTCCCAGATGGTCTTGAACTCGCCATCCAGCAGGCTCTCGGGCACGGGGAAGGAGGCGCGCTCGGCCAGCGCGTCGAGCAGCGCGCGCTTGATGCGCAGGCGGCTCTGCTGGTCGTATTCGTTCTGCAGCGAGAGCATGATCGCCTCGCGCAGCTTCTCGAAGGTCTCCATGCCCACCTTCTCGGCCAGCGAATCATCCATCGCGGGCTTCGAATAGACCTTCAGCGCCTTCGCCGTGATCGTGAACTGCGCGGCCTTCCCGGCCAGATCCTTCGCACCGTATTCCTCGGGGAAGGTCACATCCACGACCCGGGTCTCGCCGGGGCTCATGCCCTCCAGCGGCTCGGAGAAACCGGGAATGAAGCCCTGGCCGGCCACCTCGATGGGCATATCGGTGCCCGAGCCGCCCTGGAACGCCTCGCCGTCGATCGTACCGACGAAATCGGCCACCAGCACCTCGCCCTTCGCCGCGGGCCGGGCCTCGGTCTCCTCCAGCGTGGCCTGGCGGCGCGCGATGGTGTCCAGCGCCTTCTGGATGTCCTCATCCGTCGGCGTGGCCTTCAGCCGGGTGAGCGAAATGGACGAAAAATCAGGCATCGGAATCTCGGGCAGGACTTCCACATCCATGCGGAACTCCAGGTCGGCGCCATCGGCGAAATTCACCAGCTCGATCTTCGGCTGCGCGGCGGGGCGCAGGCTGCGCTCGGTCACCACCTTCTCGGAGGCGTCCTGCACCGAGGCTTCCAGCACCTCGCCCATCACCGCCTGGCCATAGCGGCTCTGGATCACCGACGCCGGCACCTTGCCCGGCCGAAAACCCGGGATCTTGATGTCCTTGGCGATGGCGGCCAGGCGCTTGCTCTTCTGGGCTGCGATGTCGGTGGCCGGAACCACGACGGTATAGGCCCGCTTCAGGCCTTCGTTGGAGAGCTCGGTCACGTTCATAGCGCGCTGGTCCTGCATTCTGTTCGGGGTGCGGGTGGTGCGGACGGAGGGACTTGAACCCCCACGGCTTGCGCCACCAGAACCTAAATCTGGCGTGTCTACCAATTTCACCACGCCCGCGACGGGTGGAGATGAAGCGGCGCGTGTAGCCGAAGCGCCGGGGCGCAGCAATGCCGGGGTTGGCGGCGCATCGCATGATGAAATTGCGGTTTCGGGACAAATTCCCCGCCGCATGGCCAGGAACCGGGGGGCGGCGCGAAGCGAACGGAGGGTGGCGCATCGGCGAGGGCTCCTGTCAGCCCCTCCAATTTAGGAAAATATTGATGAAATGTCCAGCCGAATCGGCCTTCCGGCCCGGCGCCACACCGGCTAACCAGACCCGATGCAGCCCCATGACCCCGGCGGCCGGGTCCGCCTGAAACTCGCCGCCGATATCCGCTCGGCCGCCGGTTTTTCGGCCGACCGCCGCCACCGCACCTGGCTGGAGCGCCGCTGGGACCAAAAACCCTTCGGCGCTGGCGACCACGCCGCCTTCATCGGCATGAACCCCTCCACCGCCGATGAGAATGCCGATGACCCGACGGTGCAGGGCTGCATGGCTCGCGCCCGCGCCTGGGGTTTTGGCGCTGCCGTCATGCTCAACGCCTTCGCCTATCGCGCCACCGACAAGGCCCGGCTGCTCGAGATCCCCGACCCCATCGGTGCGACCAACGACGCCGATATCCTGCGCTTCGCCGCCGCCGCGGGGGTGGTGGTGGCGGCCTGGGGCCAGCCGCCCAAGGCGCTGCGGGGCAGGGGGGCCGAAGTCGCCGCCATGCTGCGCGCGGCCGGCATCACCCTGCGCTGCTTCGCGGTCAATGCCGATGGCAGCCCCAAGCACCCCCTCTACGTCCGGCGCGACGCCGTGCTGATCGACTTCCCCGCGCCGTGACCTGGCAGGACGCGGCAGCGGCGGCGCAGGCGCATCGCCAGGCCGGCCGCCTCGCCGAGGCCATCACCGCCTATCGCGCCGCCCTGGCCGCCCCCACGGCACCGCCGGAATTGCACTTCAACCTCGGCAATACCCTCTTCGATGCCGGCCGCTGGGTGGAGGCCGAGGCCGCCCTGGCCCAGGCCGTTATCGCGCTGCCCCACCTGGCCCTCGCCCGCCTGCAGCATGCCCGCAGCCTGTCCCGCCTGGGCCGCCAGGGCGAGGCGATGGCGGGTTTCTCCGCCGTGCTGGCGGCCGAGCCCGGCCATTTCACCGCCAATCTCGAAGCCGGCCATGCGCTCCGCCATCTCGGCCAGGCCAAACAGGCCATGGCGCGCTACCAGGCCGCGGCCGCCGCCCACCCCGCGCGCTGGGAACCCCATCTCGCCCTCGCCCGCGCGCTGGAGGAGGGGGCCGCGACCGATGCCGCCGCCTGCCACCTCCACATCGCCCTCGGCCTGGCCGAGGCGGCCGGAACCCCACCACGCCGGCTGCATGCGCTGGTTGCGCAACACCGCCTCGAACGCGGCGCCGCGGGGGCTGCGCTGGAGGCGCTGCGCCAGGCCATGCTGGCCGCCCGGCTCGAAACCCCGCCACTGGCGGGCGAGCCCTGGGCTGACCTGCTCACCGACCTCACGGATGTGCTGCTCCGCCTCGGCCTGCTCGAGCCCGGCCGCGAGGCGATGGAGGAGGCCGCCACCGCCGGGGCTGCCCTGGCGCGGCTGGCCGATATCGCCATGCGCCACGGCCTCTGGCCCGAGGCCACGGCGCTGCTGGAGCGCAACGCCACCCTGCGGCCGCACGACGGCGCCGCGCATTGGGCCCTGGCCCGCCTGCACTACGAGGCCTGGCGGCTGGAGGAGGCCGAAGCCGCCCTGGCGCAGGCCGAATCCCTGGCGCCCCAAGCCGGCGCCACCGCCATGCAGGCCGCCATCGCCGCCCGCCGGGGCGATGCCGAGACCGCGCTGCGGCTCTACCTCCAACGCGTCGAGGCCGGCGAGCAGGCCGATGCCTCCTCCGCCGCCATGGCCAGCCTCTATTGCGATAGCCTCTCGCCCGAGGCCCTGGCCGCGCTGCATCGCCGCCTGTTCGCGCCCCTGGGTGCGCCGCGCATCCTGCCCCGCGCGCCGGGCCGGCGGCCGCTGCGGGTCGGGCTGGTCACGCCCGATCTGCACCACAACCACCCGGTGAACCTCTTCATGCAGCCCCTGCTGGCCCGCTGGGACCAGGCAAGCCTGCCCAACACCGTCTATTGCAACGGCACCACGCATGACCGGCAGACCGCGCTGGCCCGAAGCCGCGCCGGCGCCTGGGTGGAATGCGCGGCCTGGACCGACGCCCAGCTCGCCACCCGCATCGCCGCCGATCGCATCGACATCCTGATCGACCTGACGGGCCACACCCTGCAGCACCGCATGGGCCTCTTCGCCGCCCGTGCCGCCCCGGTGCAGGTCACCTATCTCGGCTATCCCGGCAGCACGGGCGTGCCGAACATGGACTGGATCATCGCCGATGCCGTGGTCGCGCCCGAGGGGGCGGAGGCGCTGTTCAGCGAACGCATCTGGCGCCTGCCGCACAGCGTCTTCTGCTACGCCCCCGGCGAGGATTACCCCGAGCCCGCCTTCACGCCCGACCGGCCGCTGACCTTCGGCTGCTTCAACACCCTGCCCAAGCTCACGCCCCGCAGCCTGCGGCTCTGGGCCGCCCTGCTGGCCGCCCTGCCGGAAGCCCGCCTGCTGCTCAAGGCGCCAAGCTTCGCCGACCCGGCGGCCAGGGCCGCCATCACCGCCCGCTTCGCGTCCCAGGGCCTCGATCCCGCCCGGCTGGAATGCCGCGGCCCCTCCGCGCTGCCCGAGATGATGGCCGAATACGCCGAGGTCGACATCGCCCTCGACCCGCTACCCTATAATGGCGGCACCACGACCCTGCAGGCGATGTGGATGGGCGCCCCGGTGCTGACCCAGGCCGGCCGCAGCTTCGTCTCCCGCATGGGGGCCAGCTTCATGCAGGCGGCCGGGCTGGCGGACTGGGTGGCGCGCGACGACGCCGACTACGTCGCGATCGGCCGGCGCCAGGCCACCGACCGCGCGGCGCTGCTCGACCTCAAGCGCGGCATGCGGTCCCGGCTGCGGGCGGCGCCGGCCTGGGACATCGACGCCTTCGCGCGGGACTTCCAGGGTGGTCTTCGGGGCATCTGGCAGGCCTCCGCCTGAGCCGCGCACCCTTGGCAAGCCTGGCCGCCGTTCCGACATCCCAGGCTCATCGGAAGGAGCTCCCATGCCCAAACTCGCGAAAACCGCCAATGACCTGGGTGACAATGCCAGGCTCGCCTCGATCGGCCTGCTCAACGCCGCGCTGTCGGATGCGATGGACCTGACAAACGCCGTGCGCATGGCGCATTGGACCGTGCGCGGCCCGCAATTCGCCGCCCTGCACGCGCTGTTCGAGACCTTCTACAATCAGTTAGGCGAGGAAACTGACGATCTGGCCGAGCGTGTCGTCCAGCTGGGTGGCACTCCCGAGGGAACGACGCAGCTGGTCGGCCAGAAGAGCCGCCTCGCGCCCTACGACGCTGACCTGCGCGCCGGCCTCGACCATGTCGCCGCCCTCAAGCAGCGCTATGCCGCCCTCGCAGCCACCACCCGCGCCGCCATCGACGCCGCCGCCGAGGCCGGCGATGCCGACACCGCGGACCTGCTCACCGGCACCAGCCGCGTTCTCGACAAGGCACTGTGGATGCTCGAGGCCCATCTGGATTGATCCCTCAGCCGCGGACGTAGAAGAAAATGGCGAAGGGCAGGGCAAGCCAGAGGCCGAAGAGAATATAGTCGAAGAGCCGCAGGCGGTCCTGATCGTTCTGGTTGCCGGGCTGGGTCATGGCGCTGGTCCTTCGGTGCGGTGGGGCTGCCAGCTTCCTTTCAAACCGCGTGCCAGGGTTGGGATCGGATAAATCGCAAATTGCGAGGCGTTGCGCGACGCAAACCCCGCCTCTGCCGCAATTAGAGAATGATGCGTTGAGGCGGAATCGCCGAAAACGCTGAATCATGCTCTCAGCAATGGCTAGACCATGCGGAGTGAACGCTTGTGAACGCAGCATGGTCTGGCATGCCCGTCACGGCCGAAGCCCAGCCTCCAGGAGAGGGGCCATCAGGCGCGCCTCGAACAGGGCCACGAAGGCGGGCTCCGAGGACGAACGGCGCGCCCGCAGCCAGGCCAGGCTCACCTCCGGCCGGCGGGCCATGAGATCGGCCAGGATCATGCGCGCCTGATCGCGTTGGCCGCCCAGCCACAGCGCGGCGGCGCGGTGGCACAGCCGCTCCTCGGCCCGCATGTAGCCCGGCCGGGAAGGCGAGACGTCGAACGCCGCCGCGCCGAAATCGCTGTCGCCGGCATAAAGCTGCGCCTGGGCCAGATGGAGCTGCCATGTGCCGAACCAGGGGTGGCCGGGGGCCTGGGCAAGCAATGCCTGCAGCAACGGGATCGCCTGCGCCGGCCGGCCCAGCAGCACGCGCAGATGGGCAGCGACGGCGCGCGCCGAGGTCTCGCCCGGCTCCTCGGCAACGCGCTCGAACAGCACCAGCGCCTCGGCCAGCCGGCCTTGCTGGCGCAGCACACCGGCTCGGGCCTGCGTCGCGATGGGATGGCCGGGGGCGGCCGCCTCCGCCAGTGCGGCATACCGCGCGGCCTCGGCCAGATCCCATGCGCGGTCCTGGCTGTTGTCGGTGATCAGCAGGTTGGCATGGGCGAAGCTGGCGCGGGCGGCAGCGATCACCTGGTTGGGATCGAGCGCCACGGCGCGATCGAACAGCGCCACGCTGCGCCGCATCCGGTCGGCGAAATCACCAGCGCCGTACATGACCTGCGTGCCTGCATCGGCCAGGGCCGCGGCCTCGGCCCGCCTGGCGTCGTTGCCGGGCGGGGCCTGCCAGGGCCGCAACAGCCACAGCCCTGCCAGCAGCAGGGCCGCGCCCACCACGACCCCCCACCCTACGGCGCGGTATGGACGTGCGGCCGGGCGTGACCCGATGGGTGTCTGGGCCGGCAGGGGCGCCGGGACATCACTCAGCCGCGCCTGGCGTTCGACCGTGGTGGCGAGCATGTATCCGCGGCGGGGCAAGGTGCGCAGCATGGCAGGCCCCGCCGCCCCCAGCGCCCGGCGGATTTCCGAGACGCATTGCGTCAGGCTGTCATCGGTGACGCTGACATCGGGCCAGACGGCCTCCAGGATCGTATCGCGCGCAACCATCTCGCCGGCGTGATCGAGCAGGAAGCGCAGCACCGCCGCGGTCTTCGGCCGCAGCACCACGCTGCGGGCATCGGCCAGAAGCGTCCCGGTTCGGGAATCCAGCGTGAAGCTGTCGAAGCGAAGGATATCCCCGGGCAGCGCTGCTGCGGCAGGTGCGGTGCCTGTATCGCCCATCAGACCCCGACATCTCCATACCAGCCGACCGGAACATAGTCGCGAGTGCCCATTCGTCCAGCCACGAACCTGTGATCCGCGCAGCCAGATCGTTGGCAAAATCGCAGTTTCGGTCCCGATCGGCAAAGTTTCGGAACAGCCCCGGCCAGGTTTCGGACCGGCTTCAGGACTTTCCGCCGGCCGCCATGGCCCTCTTGGCTCCGCACAACGGAACAGGAGTGACCATGCGCCGCACCCTCTTAGCCGCCGCCGTCCTCGCCCTCGCCAGCCTCGCTGGCCCCACCAGGGCTGAGCTCCCGCCCATCCTGGTTCTCGAGGATGGCGCCGGCCAGGTCGCCCTGCTGCACATGCCCCCGCCCGATTACCCCACGCCGCCCATCGTCATCATCGTGCCCGACAGCGTCCAGCGCGACCTGCGGCATGAACGCTATGCCGAGCACCTCCTGGCCTCGGGCTTCGCCGTCATGGTGTCGATGGGCGAGCCCGCGGTGATCGAGGGCTTCATCCGCCGCCTGCGCGCGGCACCGGCCCAGGATGGCGCCCGCATCGGCCTGCTGGCCTTCGGGGCGGGTGCGGAGGAGGCCCTGCGGCACGGCCCCATGCCGCGCGCGCTGCTCTATCCCGGCTGCGGCCACCTCCCCGCGCCGCCCGACGCCGCGCCCCTGCTGCTGCTGCATGGCGATGCCGACCCGGCCAACCCCGCGCTCGCCTGCGCCGCCGCCGTCCAGGCCTGGGAGGAGGTGGGCGCCCCCGTCACGCGCCACATGCTGCGCGGCGCCAGCTACGCCTGGGACCTGGAGCCGCTGGGCGGCTTCCGCCAGGCCCTGCTGCCCGCCCCGGGCCAGCGCGGCCGCGTGCAGGCCGTCCCCGACCCCGCCATCACCGAGCAGGCGGCCGATCTGGTCGCGCAGTTCTTCCGGGAGCTGCTGGGCGAGCGCGGCTCGTGAGGCCGGTGCTCGACGGCTTCGCCCGGCTGGGCGATGCCGGGCTGCCGGCGCCGCTGGTCGCCGTGCTGGTCGGGTTGCTGGTGCCGCCGCTGGCAGCCCTGGGCCAGCTGATGCTGGCCCCCTGCGTGGTCGTGCTGCTGGCGATGAGCGTGCTGCTGGCCGAGCCGGGCCGGCTGCAATGGCGCGAAATGGGACCGGTCGGCCTGCTGGCCCTGGCCAATCTGGTGATCACGCCGCTGGCCGCGCATCTCCTCGCCCAGGCCCTCGGCCTCGACGAGATCGGCGGCTGGCTGGTGCTGGTCGCGGCCTGCCCTGCGGCGGGGAGTGCGGCGATGATGGCCGGGCTGCTTGGCCTGCCCGTCCGGCCGATGCTGCTGGCGCAACTGCTCTGCTTCTTCGCCCTGCCATTCAGCGCGCCGCTGGTCGCGGGGCTCGTGCTCGATGGCGCGGTGATCGACCCCTGGGAGCTGCTCTGGCGGGTGACGGTGATGGTGGGGCTGCCCTCGCTGCTGGCGCTGGGGCTGCGGCTGGCGCTGGGCGAAGCCCGGCGGCGGGAATTCGCCCGGCCGGCCCGGGGCCTGGGCACGGCATCACTCTGTGGCATTGGCCTGGCCATCGCCGCGGGTCTGCCCGCCGGGCTGGCGCTGGATGGCCCCTGGCAGGAATGCCTGACCGGGCTTGCCGTGGTGTCGCTGCTGGGTGGCGCCCTGGGGGCGATCGCGGGCCTCGCCGGCGGCACCACCATCGCCGCCGCCTTCGCGCTCGGCGGCGCGGTGCGCAATGTCAGCCTGCTCTGGAGCGCGACCGAGGGCCTGGCCACGCCGGCGGCGGAGATGGTGATGCAGATGGGCACGCTGTGGACCTTGCTGCTGCCCGCGCTGCTGGGGCTGCGCGGCTGGTGGCCCAGGGTGTCGGATCGCTCGTTCCGCCTCGCGGTCGCCGTGCTGGCCTTGCTGACCATGCGCTGACGCCACCCCTTGCGGGCGAATCCCCGCCATGGTCTACGCTGCCGCGCATGCTCAGAACACAGCGTGAACAGCCATGAGTGATCTCTTCGGCGGCAAGCCCCCGCCGCAAAAGCCGGGCCCGAGCTATTCCGCCGCCGATATCGAGGTGCTGGAGGGCCTGGAGCCCGTTCGCCGCCGCCCCGGCATGTATATCGGTGGCACCGACGAGAACGCCATGCACCATCTGGCGGCCGAGATCATCGACAACGCCATGGACGAGGCGGTGGCCGGCCACGCCGACCGCATCGAGGTCTCGCTGGAGGCCGATAATTTCCTCACCGTGCGCGACAATGGCCGCGGCATCCCCGTTGATCCGCACCCGAAATTCCCCAAGCAATCAGCGCTCGAGGTCATCCTCACCACGTTGCATTCCGGCGGCAAGTTTTCCGGCAAATCCTACGAGACCTCGGGCGGGTTGCACGGCGTGGGCTCGTCGGTCGTCAATGCGCTGGCCGAACTGATGGAGGTGGAGGTGGCGCGCGACCGCACCCTCTACACGCAGAGCTATTCCCAGGGAAAACCGCTGGGAAAACTCAAGAACGCCGGCGCGGTGCAGAACCGCCGCGGCACCCAGATCCGCTTCAAGCCCGACCCCGAGATTTTTGGCGGCATGATCTTCCGGCCGGAGCGGCTCTACCGCTTCTGCCGTTCCAAGGCCTATCTCTACAAGGGCGTGGAAATCCGCTGGTCCTGCGACCCTTCGCTGATCAAGGAGGGCGCCGAGACGCCGGTGCAGGGCGTGCTGCATTTCCCCGGCGGCCTGTCCGACTTCCTGGCCGGCGCGATCGAGAAGCGCGACACCGTGGTCGGCAGCCCCTGGGCCGGCGAGGGCGGCTTCCCCGACAGCGCCGGGCGGCTGGAATGGTCCATCACCTGGCTCGATCACGGCGATGGCTTCCTGAACACCTACGCCAACACCATCCCAACGCCGCAGGGCGGCACGCATGAGGCGGGGCTGCGCGCGGCCCTCACCAAGGGCCTGCGCGCCTATGGCGAGCTGAAGAAGGAAAAGCGCGCCGCCGCCATCACCGCCGAGGATGTGCTGACCGGCATGGCCGGCATGCTGAGCGTGTTCATCCGCGACCCGCAATTCCAGGGCCAGACCAAGGACAAGCTGACCAGCCCCGAGGCCGCGCGCCTCGTCGAACAGGCGCTGCGCGACCATTTCGACCATTGGCTGACCGGCGACCCCGCCACCGCCGACAATCTCCTGGCCTTCTGCATCGAGCGCGCCGAGGACCGCCTGCGCCGCCGCGAGCAGAAGGAAACGCCGCGCAAATCCGCCACCAGAAAACTCCGCCTGCCCGGCAAACTCACGGATTGCTCGCGCGAGGGTGTGGATGGCACCGAGCTCTTCCTGGTCGAGGGTGACTCGGCCGGCGGCTCCGCCAAACAGGCGCGCGACCGCGAGACCCAGGCCGTGCTCCCCTTGCGCGGAAAGATCCTCAACGTCGCCAGCGCCAGCACCGAAAAACTGCGCGCCAACCAGGAATTGAAGGACCTCATCGAGGCGCTGGGCTGCGGTGTGGGCGAGAAATTCGATGCCACGCGCCTGCGCTATGGCCGCGTCATCATCATGACGGACGCCGATGTCGATGGCGCGCATATCGCCGCCCTGCTGATGACCTTCTTCTACAAGGAACTGCCGCAGCTCGTGCGCGACGGCCGCGTCCACCTCGCCCAGCCGCCGCTCTACCGCCTGCAGGCCGCCGGGAAATCCTTCTACGCCATGGATGATCGCGACCGCGAAAGGGTCGCCAAGCGCGAGTTCAAGAATGGCCAGAAGATCGAGGTCAGCCGCTTCAAGGGCCTGGGCGAAATGCCGCCCGCGGCACTGAAGGAAACCACCATGGACCCCAAGCGCCGCACCCTGCTGAAGGTCGTGCTGCCGCCCGATGAGCGCGCCAAGACCGCGGAGCTGATGGAGGCGCTGATGGGCCGCAAGCCGGAACTGCGCTTCAAGTTCATCCAGGACAATGCCGGCCGCCTGGATGCCGAGGCGGTGGACGCCTGAGCATTCCCACCCCAGTATCGGGGGTGCCCGAAGACCATCGCCCAAGCCCCATGCCCTGGGCACTCATCGCCGCCTGCGCCCTGGGCATGTTCGTGGCCTCGGCCAGCGGCACCACACGCGCCCCCTTCCTCATCGACATGGCGCATGACCTCGACAGCTCGGTGGCCGTGATCGCCAACATCATGGCGCTGAACGCCATCGCCTGGGGCCTGGCCTCCTTCCTCGCCGGGCAGGCGTCGGACAGGTTCGGCCGGCGGCCCTTCCTCATCGGCGGGCCGCTGTTCCTCGCCCTTTGCGTCCTCGGCGTGGCCTGGGGCGAGAGCTACGCCGCCGTCGCCATCGCCGCGACCCTGGCTGGCGCCTGCGCCGGCGCCTTCACGGGCGTGATGATGGCCGAGGTCTCGGGCCGCGTCGTCGACCGCCAGCGCGGCCGCGCCATGGGCTGGGTGATGGCCGGGCAGTCGATGGCCCTGCTGGTGGGGGTGCCGATGGCCGCCTTCCTGGGCGCCTTCATCGGCTGGCGCGGGGTGAACATCGTCATCGCCGGCATCGCGGCCCTGGCCACGCTGGGCCTGCTGCGCACCACCCGCTTCGGCAGCAATGGCAGGCGCGCGGCGGGGGCCAAGCCGGCCAGCCTGCGCGCCGCACTCTCGCCCCGGGTGGTGCGGCTGCTCTCCCTCGGCGTGGCCGAGCGGCTCTGCTACGGGCTGACGGTGGTGTATTTCGCCACCTTCCTGCAATCCACCTACGACCTCTCGGTGGCGGCGGTGGCGGTGCCGCTGGCGCTCTTCGCCGCGGGCAACATCCTCGGCACCATCCTGGGCGGCCAGATGGCCGACAGGCTGCCCGACCGGATGCTGACCTTCGCCGGCGCCATGCTGGCCTCCGCCGTCGTGGCGCTGCCGCTCTTCGCCTGGCATCCCAGCCTCGCCGTCTCGGTGGGGCTCGGTTTCATTTATGTGCTGATCAACGCCCTGGCCCGGCCCAGCCTGATGGCTGTATTGGCCAATGTGCCCGACGCCGTGCGCGGCACCGTGCTCGGGCTGAACGTCACCTCGGCCGCCTTCGGCTGGCTGGGGGCGGCGGCGCTGGGCGGCTGGATGCTGGCCAGCCACGGCTTCGAGGGCTTTGGCCCGCTCGCCGCGGTGATCGGCGGGCTGGCAGGCGGCCTGGCCATTCTGGGCCGGCGCTGACAGGGGAACTGACAAGGGGAAGGGCGCAGCATGCAGATCGGTCTCATCGGCGGCATCGGGCCGGCGGCCACCGATGTCTATTACCGCCGCCTCATCGCCACCGCCGCCGCGCGCGGCGCAGCACTCGACCTCACCATGGCGCACGCCGATACGGCGACCTTGCTGGGCAACCTCGCTGCCCATGACGTGGCCGCCCAGGTCGCGATCTACACCCGCCTGACCGCCCGGCTGGCGGCGGCCGGCGCGGGCTGCGTCGCCATCACCTCCATCGCCGGGCATTTCTGCATCGAGGCCTTCAAGCCCGTCTCACCCCTGCCGGTGATCGACATGATCGCGGCGGTGAGTGCCGCCATGGCCGGGCACGGGCTGCGCCGGCTGGGCATATTGGGCACCCGCACGGTCATGGCCTCGCACTTCTATGGCGGCATCGCCGGCGTGGAGATCATGCCGCCCGAGGGCACCGCGCTGGATGCGGTGCACGAGGCCTATGTCACCATGGCCGCGGCCGGCGTGGTGACGGGACCGCAGCGCGCGGTCTTCCTCGCCGCCGGCCAGGCCATGCTGGCCCAGGGGGCTGAGGCGATCATGCTGGGCGGCACCGACCTCGCACTCGCCTTCGACGCGGCCGATGCGCCCTTCACACTGGTCGATTGCCTGGGGCTGCATGTCGAGGCCATCGCCGACCACGCGCTGCGCTGAGGAGCGCAGCACCCCGATACCCGTTCAGTCCTGCAATTCGATGTCGCCGGGCTTCCAGCTCTTGTCGAACCAGGGCTGCAGCGGGCCATAGAGCCGCAGGATGACGAACCACGACTTGCCCGGCAGGGTCTGCACCCAGTTGCTCTCGCGGCCCGCCGGCGCCCGCGGCCCGAACCAGATATCCACCGACCGGTCGGCATTCACCTGCAAATCCGGCTTCTGGCTGCTGACCGAGGGGAACCGGTTGTCGGTCTGCAGCATCGAGCGCGTCTGGGTGTCGTAGACGATGGCGGACCAGAAGGTGCGCACCGGCACGGGGCCTGGCAGGCGCAAGCGATAGGTCTTGCCGCCATCGAAGGCATTGCCCTCCGAATCCTCGGCGGTCCAGGGATAGGTCGAGCCTTCGCCCACCACCTGCGTGTCCATCGCCGGCGTCACGCCGGTGGCGGCGAAGAAGTAGAAGGACCGGGCATTGAGATTGGGTACCCCGGGCTGGCGCTCGAACTTGTAGCCGCCGACGAAGGCGAATTTCCAGCGGCGGTCGGTGAAGATGCTGCCCTCGGGGTCGCGCATCCGGTAGAACAGCGCGCGGGCCGTGGCATCACCCACCGCCGCCGCTTCGGTCAGGATGCGGCGCATGCGCTCATCGGGCTGGAGGGGGCGGCCCTTCACGATGCCGATGGCCGCGAAGTAGCCCAGGCTGGTCGGGTCGCTCGCCGCCAGCGGCTCCTCCTGCACCACAATGTTCAGCAGGTCCCAGAACCGGTAGTCAGCGGGGCCCACCATGTTGAACGGCCGGGTCGAGCCATCGACAAAGGTGAGCTGTGGCGGGTTGGCCGCGCGCGAGAGCGGATAGACCTTGGTCCGCTGCTTCACCAACGCCACGCCCGGCCGCGGGTCGCCATTCTCCAGGAAGCTGCGCCAGATCACGAGGTTGCCGTAGGTCTTCGGCCGCACGACGGTGTAGCCCTGCGGCACCGCCCCGGTGTAGCCCGGCGGCAGGATAAGGTATTTCCCGCCCCGGCCGCGATCGGCCCCGGTCAGCCCCAGATCCGTCACCCAGAAATAATACATGTCGTTGATGACGCCGAGCACGCGCGGCGGCACCTCGATGACCAGCGGCCCGCCCCGCAGGTCGATCCAGAACCAGGTGTAGGGCGTATTGTCATTGGCGGTCAGCTCGACGGTGCGGCTGTCTACCAGCTGTTCCCAGATCGGGATCGTGGTGTTGTCCGGGCCGAAGCTGCGGATGGCCTGGCGGTTGAAGGCCTGGTTCACCGCGGGGATGCCGAGCAGATAGGCCTGCACGGCCTGCTGGAAGATCAGGTTGTCATAGATCTTGTCCGTGCTGTCCTTGTCCGGCACGCCGTCGAAGAACTCCAGCTCGCCGAAGCGCGTCTCGACCTTGGCTGGCGAGGCGACGCCCGAGGGCATCGGCGTGGTGTAGCGGAAGGCCGGTGGCGGCGCGGTGCCGGTCAGCGGCTGGGCCTGCGCCGTGCCGGGGCCAATGGCGCCGCGCAGGGCCGAGGCCGCGGCGGCCAGAACCGCGAGATCGCGTCGGGTTGTCATGTCGGTGGTTCCTCTCTGCCCCTCGGCCCGGGAGGGCCAGTCTCCCTGGAATGGTAAGCTTGTTGCGAAGGCGGGATAAAGCCCCTGGGCATGCCGTGCGCGCACAGCATTCTTCCCAGGCCGTTCCCGCCTTCGCCATCGCCGTATCGCGCGACGGAGGTGGCTGGTGGCGGCGCTTCGCGGGACTGGACGGAAAAGCAACGATTCCGATGGCGAATGCCTCATCCCCGGGCAGGCCTATCGGAAATCTGACGAGGCGTTTCGCCCAGCGCATTGATCGCAGCGCATGGCTGAGCCAATGTGACTGCATCGGTAAGCCCCGGCATCCAAAGGGGCAAAGCGCCGGCCACCTTTTGTTGGGAGACAGACCGTTGGAGATTTTCAAGCTGCGTCAGCTGGCAGGCAGCCTGCTTGGTGCCGCCATGCTGGCCTGGGGCGGACCCGCCCTGGCCCAGGCGCCCGCCGCCGCCCCGGCCGCGAGCTCGGGCGGTGGCGTCAACATGATCGAGACCATTCGCGCCCGCGGCCAATTGCTTTGCGGCGTCTCCACCGGCCTCGCCGGCTTCGCCCAGCCCAACAGCCAGGGCGTGTGGGTCGGTTTTGACGTGGATTACTGCCGCGCGGTCGCCATCGCCATCTTCGGCACCGACCAGAACCGCGTGCGCTACGTGCCCACAACCGCCCAGGTGCGCTTCACCGCGCTGCAATCGGGCGAGGTCGATCTGCTGAGCCGCAACACGACCTGGACGCTGAGCCGCGACACCTCGCTCGGCCTCGATTTCACCGCGACCAATTTCTATGACGGCCAGGGCTTCATGGTGAAGCGGTCGCTGGGCGTCACCGGCGCCCGCCAGCTCGATGGCGCGACCATCTGCGTGCAGCCCGGCACCACCACCGAGCAGAACCTGGCCGACTGGGCCCGCGGTGCCCGCGTCACCATCCGCCCCGTGGTGATCGAGCGGCTTGAGGACAATGTCGCCGCCTACCTCGCCGGCCGCTGCGATGCCTATACCACCGACGTCTCGGGCCTGGCCGCCATCCGCTCGGCGCAGCAGGTGCCCAATGACCACGTCATCCTGCCCGACGTGATCAGCAAGGAGCCGCTCGGCGTGCTGGTTCGCCACGGTGACCAGCGCTTCGCCGACCTCGTGCGCTGGGTGCATTTCGGCCTCATCGCCTCCGAGGAGTTCGGCATCACCGCCGCCAATGCCGCGCAGCTCGCGACCACCGACAACCGGCCCGAAGTGCAGCGCATCCTGGGCCGCACCGGTGGCCTCGGCCAGATGATGGGCGTGGACAATGCCTGGATGCTCAACGTGATCCGCACGCTGGGCAACTATGGTGAAGTCTTCACCCGCAATCTCACCCCCATCGGCCTGCAGCGCGGCCCGAATGCGCTCTGGACCACCCCCGGCGGCCAGCAATACGCGCCGCCCTTCCGGTGATGTGACGGCCGGGGGCGGGCAGAGGCCCGCCCCCCCAAGCCTGGAGCCGGGCGGCAAAAGCCCGGCCGCAAGACGAGAGAAGGATCCCCCCCGGGATGAGCGACACCGCGATAGACCCCCGCTACGCCACCAAACCACCCAAGCGCCCGCTGCGGCTGAGCTGGAGCGATGAGCGGGTTCGCGGCATCGTCTACCAGATCGTGGTCGTGGGCATCGTGGGTGCCATCGCCTACTGGCTCTATTCCAACACCGTCCACAACCTCGACGTCCGGCGCATCGCCACCGGCTGGGGCTTCCTCAGCCGCGAGGCGGGGCTGCCCATCGCCGAATACCTCATCCCCTATGATCCGACCGACACCTATCTGCGCGCCTTGCAGGTGGGCGTGCTGAACACGCTGAAGGTCGCGGTCATCGGCATCATCCTGGCGACCCTGCTGGGCACGCTGCTGGGCGTGCTGAAGCTGTCCAAGAACTGGTTGGTGAGCAAGGTCGTCACCGTCTACATCGAGATCGTGCGCGACCTGCCGCTGCTGCTGCAACTGCTCTTCTGGTACGCCCTGCTGCAAGGCCTGCCCGGGCCGCGCCAGGCAATCCACCCCGCCACCGGCGTCTTCCTCTCCAACCGCGGCCTGAAGCTGCCCTTCTTCGAATGGGAGAGCCCGCACAGCTGGGCGCTGCTGCTGGTGGTGATCGGCGCGATCGGCACCTTCTTCTACCACAAGGCGGCCAGGGCAAAGCAGATGGCCGATGGCCAGCCGCGTGCCATCTGGCCGGCGGCGCTGCTCATGATGCTGGTGGTGCCACTCGGCGCCTGGTACGCCATGGGCGCGCCCTTCACCCCCGATATTCCCGCCCTGCGTGGCTTCAATTTCACCGGCGGCCTGACCGTCAGCCCGGAATTCTTCGCTCTCCTGCTCGGCCTCACCCTCTACACCGCGGGCTTCATTGCCGAGATCGTGCGCGCGGGCATCCTCTCGGTGAACCAGGGCCAGTGGGAAGCCGCCGAGGCGCTGGGCCTGCCGCGCGGCCGGGTGATGAACCTCGTCGTGCTGCCGCAGGCGCTGCGCGTCATCATCCCGCCGATGACCAGCCAGTTCCTCAACATCACCAAGAATTCCTCGCTGGCGGTGGCGATCGGCTATCAGGACATCGTCTCCATCGCCAACACCACGCTGAACCAGACCGGCCAGGCGATCGAGGGCATCGCCATCATCATGCTGGTCTATCTGACCATCAGTTTGAGCATCTCGCTCTTCATGAATTGGTACAATTCGAAGATCGCATTGGTGGAGCGCTAGGCCATGGACAGCACAATCTTCGAATTATCGGATTTTGGCTTCGCTGGCCCGAGGGCCAGCTCCGGCACGTCCAAGATAGCCCTGGTGGAGCGCTGAACCATGAGCATCACCACAGACACCATGCCGGTGCCGGCCCCCGCGCGCCTCGCCCCCGCCCTGTCGGTCGGCTGGGTGGGCTGGGCACGGGCCAATCTGTTCAGCTCCTGGGTGAACAGCCTGGTCACCATCGCGCTGGCCTATTTCATCGTGAAATACACCATCGGCTTCATCGACTGGGCCTTCCTCAACGCGATCTGGAGCGTACCGAACGACGCCGCCGGCCGCCCCGACACCTCTTCCTGCCGCGACCTCAAGGGCATCGGCGCCTGCTGGGCGGTGATCAACGAAAAGCATCGCTTCATGCTCTTCGGCACCTATCCCTATGAGGAGCACTGGCGCCCGGCGCTGGTCTGCCTGCTCTTCGTCGGCCTGTACATCGTCTCCGCCATGCGCCGCTTCTGGCGGATGGAACTGGCGCTGATCTGGATCGCGGTGCTGACCCTGATCGCCGTGCTGATGTGGGGCGGCGTGCTGGGCATGCAGTTCGTGCCGCAGGACCGCTGGGGCGGGCTGCCCATCACCCTCATCCTCGCCACCTTTGGCCTCGCCTTCGCCTTCCCGCTCGCCATCCTGGTGGCGCTGGGCCGGCGGTCCAACCTGCCGGCGATCAAGGCGCTCTGCGTGCTATATGTCGAGCTCATCCGCGGCGTGCCGCTGATCTCGCTGCTGTTCATGGCCTCGGTGATGTTCCCCCTCTTCCTCCCCGAGGGCATGAACATCGACAAGCTGCTGCGCGCGCAGATCGCCATCATCCTCTTCGCCGGCGCCTATCTGGCCGAGGTGGTGCGCGGCGGGTTGCAGGCGCTCAGCAAGGGCCAGTACGAGGCGGCCGACGCGCTGGGCCTCAGCTACTGGCACAAGACCGGTTTCATCATCCTGCCGCAGGCGCTGCGCCTGGTGATCCCGCCGCTGGTCAACACCTTCATCGGCTTCTTCAAGGACACCTCGCTGGTGTTGATCATCGGCATCTTCGACCTGCTGACGGCGGGCAAGACCGCGATCATCGAGCCTATGTGGCAGGGCTTCGCGGTCGAGGTCTATGTCACCATCGGCCTGATCTACTTCGTCTTCTGCTTCGCCATGAGCAGCTACAGTTCCAAGCTCGAGACCGAACTCAACCGCGGTCGCCGCCGGTGAGCACCGCAATCCCCATGCGGCCCCGCCGCCGGACCGACCCATCCATCATTGCAACCGTCGCGCGGCAAAGCCCGGCGCGCGGCTGCGCGCGCCCGGCGTCTGCGGGCACGACACAAGGAGAAACAGCATGAGCGCCGCCGAAACCCTCCACTCCTCCGTGCGCGTCGACGCGCCGCCCGCCATTTCGCTGGCCGGCGTGAACAAATGGTTCGGCGCGCTGCATGTGCTGCGCGACATCAACCTCGACATCGCGCTGGGCGAGCGCGTGGTGGTATGCGGCCCGTCGGGCTCGGGCAAATCCACCATGATCCGCTGCATCAACCGGCTGGAGGAACACCAGGCCGGCAAGATCATGGTCGATGGCATCGAGCTTTCCGATGACCTGAAGTCGCTCGACGCCATCCGCCGCGAAGTCGGCATGGTGTTCCAGAGCTTCAATCTCTTCCCGCACCTCACCATCCTGGAAAACTGCACCCTGGCGCCGATCTGGGTCCGCAAGATGCCCAAGCGCGAGGCCGAGGAACTGGCGATGGAGTATCTCACCCGGGTGCGCATCCCCGAGCAGGCGAAGAAGTACCCGGGCCAGCTCTCCGGCGGCCAGCAGCAGCGTGTGGCCATCGCCCGCGCTCTCTGCATGAAGCCGAAGATCATGCTGTTCGACGAGCCAACCTCGGCACTCGACCCCGAGATGATCAAGGAGGTGCTGGACACCATGGTGATGCTGGCCGAGACCGGCATGACCATGATCTGCGTCACCCACGAGATGGGCTTTGCCCGCCAGGTCGCCGACCGCGTGGTGTTCATGGACCGCGGCGAGATCGTGGAATCGGGCGAGCCGGTCAGCCTCTTCGAGAACCCGCAGACCGAGCGGCTGCAGCTGTTTTTGAGCCAGATCCTGCGTGGCCACTGAACCGACCATAGGGATCCTGACGCAAAGGCGGATCGAGGCCGCCTTCGCCAAGGGCATCTTCACGGAGATGGCGGCCGAACTCGGTGAGGAGCGCGCCGCTTCCATCCTGGAACGCGCCATCATCAAGCTGGCCGAACAGGCCGGCGCCGCGGCCGCCGCCGAAACCCCCACCCCCGGCATCGCCCATTTTGCCGAGATCCTGCCGCGCTGGACCAAGGACGACGCGCTCGAGATCGAGGTGCTGGAAAAGACGGCCGAGACATTCGACTTCAACGTCAAGCGCTGCCGCTACGCCGAATCCTATCGCGAGATGGGGCTGGGCAGGCTTGGCGCCATCCTCTCCTGCAACCGCGACGCCGCCTTCTGCACGGGCTACGACCCCAAGCTCAAGCTCACCCGCACCCAGACCATCATGGGCGGGGCGAGCCATTGTGATTTCCGCTACCGCCGCGAGGGGTGAGCTACGTCGCCAATGACGCGGCCGGCTACGAACGCAGCATGGGTCGCTGGAGCCGCCTGCTGGCCGAACACTTCGTGGCAGCGCTGGACCTGCCCTGCGAGGGCGAATTCCTCGATGCCGGCTGTGGCACTGGCGCCCTCGCCACGGCCCTGAGCGCCCGCCACCCCGCCGCGCGCATCACCGGCATCGACCCCTCGCCACATTACATCGACGCCGCGCGGAAAATCCTGCCGCTCGCACGCTTTGCCACCGGCGACATCCACGCCCTCGACCTGCCCGATGCCAGCCAGGACGCGGCGCTGGCCCTGCTGGTGCTGGAATTCGTGGCCCACCCCGCCCAGGCCCTGGCCGAAATGATGCGCGTCACCCGCCCCGCCGGGCTGGTGGCGACCGCGATGTGGGATTTCTTCGGCGGCTTCCCTTTCCTGCGCGTCTTTGCCGACACCGCGGCCGCCCTGCTGCCCGAGGCCGCCGCCTGGCGCGCCCGGCACTGGGCCAATCCGCTCGGCAGCCCGGGCCGCCTCTCCACCCTCTTCGCCGAAGCGGGCCTCGCCGAGATCGCCGAGACCGACATCCATATCCGCCAGGATTTCGGAAGCTTTGCCGATTGGTACACCCCCTGGCTGGGCGGCCAGGGTTTCGTCGGCGCCTTCCTGGTCAGCCTGCCCGCGGCTGAGCGCGCCGCGCTGGAGGCGGCACTGCGCCGGGCCTGGGGCGCCGATGACGGTCCGCGCAGCTTCGTCGCCACCGCCAGGCTCTGCCAGGGCAGGGTGCGCGGCCCGTTCTGACGCGGCGCTGACGCGGCGCTGACGCGGCGCTGACGCGGCTCTGAGCGGTTCCGACGCGGCTCCGACGCGGCTCTGACGCGGCGCTGATGCGGCGCTGACGCGGCCCTTACGCCGCCCTTACGCCTGCCCTGGCGATATTTGCGCCGATCCCACTGCAACCCCGCGCGGGCCCGCGCTATGCTCGGCAGCAGAATGATCGAAGCAGCCCCCCAGCCTGCCCCCCAGACTACCCCCATCGGGGCGAGCAGCCATGACGCCACCGGCCGCCTCACCGCCGCCACCATGCTGGGCGTGCTGGGGGTGGTCTATGGCGATATCGGCACCTCGCCGCTCTACGCGCTGCGCGCCTCGCTGTTGCACTTCGAGGAGGGCGGCATCGAGCGTTGGGAGATCCTGGGCGTGCTCAGCCTGATCTTCTGGGCGCTGATGCTCACAGTGACGGTGAAATACGTCATGGTCATCATGCGCGCCGACAACCGGGGCGAGGGCGGCATCCTGGCGCTGATGGCACTCGCCATGCGCAGCACCACCACCGCGCGCGGGAAATGGGCCGTCGTGGTCATCGGCATCATCGGTGCCGCGCTGTTCTTTGGCGACGGGGTGATCACGCCGGCCATCTCGGTGCTCTCGGCGGTCGAGGGGCTGAAGGTCGTGGACCCGGTCTTCGAGCATGCGGTGGTGCCCATCTCGCTCGCCATCCTGGTGGCGCTCTTCGCTGTGCAGTACCGCGGCACCCATTCCATCGGCGTGTTCTTCGGGCCGATCTGCGCCCTTTGGTTCGCCACCATCGGTGTGCTGGGGCTGATCGAGATCTCGCATAACCCGAGCGTGCTGGCGGCCCTGTCGCCCGGCTATGCGCTGACCTTCGCCGCCCATTACAAGCTGGCCGCCTTCATCGCCATGGGTGCCGTGGTGCTGGCGGTGACAGGGGCCGAGGCGCTTTATGCCGATATGGGCCATTTTGGCCGCCGCCCCATTCGTCTGATGTGGCTGGTCTATGTGCTGCCGGCGCTTGCACTCAACTATTTCGGCCAGGGCGCGCTGCTGCTGCGCGACCCGTCGGCAATCGAGAACCCCTTCTTCCTGATCGCGCCGGAATGGGCGCGGCTGCCACTGGTGCTGCTGGCCTGCGCCGCCACCGTCATCGCATCGCAGGCAATGATTTCCGGCGCCTTCTCGGTGGCGCGGCAATGCGTGCAGCTCGGCCTGCTGCCCAGGCTCGTGGTGCACCACACCTCCAGCACCGAGGAGGGGCAGATCTACCTTCCGCAGGTCAACCTGGCGCTGCTGATCGGCGTGCTGGTGCTGGTGCTGGAGTTCAAGAATTCCGACAGCCTGGCGGCCGCCTACGGCTTCGCCGTCACCGGCACCTTCATCTCCAGTTCCATCCTGGCCGTGCTGGTGCTGCATCGCAATTTCGGCTGGTCCACCGCCAAGGTCACCGCGGTCTTCGTGCCGTTGGCCCTGCTGGACGCGATCTACTTCATCGCAACCGCGCTGAAGGTGCCCGATGGCGGCTATGTGCCTCTGATGCTGGGCATCTTCACCGCAGGGCTGATGATCACCTGGTACCAGGGACGGCAACTGCTCTTCGCCCGCTTCCGGCAGGACAGCCTGCCGCTCTCATCCTTCATCGCCCGTCTGCCGCAAAGCCGCACCATCCGGGTGCCCGGCATCGCCATCTTCATGACCGGCGAGAAGGATTTTCTGCCCGGCGCGCTGCTGCACAACCTCAAACACAACAAGGTGCTGCATGAGCGGGTGCTCTTCGTCACCGTGCTGAACGACGATGTGCCGGTGGTCGGCGATGATCGCCGGCGGGAGGTGACCGAACTCGCCCCCAACATCCACCGCGTGCTGCTGCATTACGGCTTCCAGGAAAGCCCCAATATCCCGCGCGAACTGGAAACCCTGAACGCGCTCGGCCTAATCCGTTTCGAGACCATGCAGGCCAGCTACTTCCTCGGCCGCGAGACCATCGTCCAGGCCGCGGTGCCCAAGATGTGGCCGTGGCAGCAATGGCTGTTCCGCCTGATGAGCCGCAATTCGGTGCCGGCCACCGAGTTCTTCCGCATCCCCTCGGACAGGGTGGTGGAGCTGGGCGTGCGCGTGGCGATCTGAGCCGGCACAAACATTGCATGGATGTCACCCGTTATAGGGAGAGACCCATGCAACGCCGCGCCATCCTCGCCGCCCCGGCCCTCATCACCGCCCTCGGCGCCTCCGAGGCCGAGGCGCAATCCGCCCAGCCCCTGCGCATCGCCATGTCCATCGGCGATGTGCCGCGCCTCTGGGGCGGGCCGGAGGCGGGGTTCGAGGGCGTGCGCTTCGGCTCCTACTTCGTCTATGACAGCCTCGCGCTGTGGGATCTTTCCCGCGCCGATGCACCCTCGGGCCTCATGCCCGGCCTTGCCACCTCCTGGCGCGTCGATGAGGCCGACCGCCGGCGCTGGATCATCGAACTCCGCCAGGGCGTGAAATTCCACGATGGCTCGCCGTTCGACGCCGATGCCGCGATCTGGAACTTCGAAAGCATCTTCAACAGCCAGGCCGCCCAGTTCGAAGGCACCCGCTCGGGCCTCGTGCGCGGCCGCGCCACCTCCATCGCCGGCTGGGAGAAGCTCGACACCCACCGCATCGCCCTGACGACGCGTGAGCCGGATGCGACGCTGCCCTTCCAGCTCGCTTTCGTCTGGTTCGCCTCCCCCACCCATTGGCGCGCCATGGGCGGCGACTGGCAGCGCTTCGCCATGAACCCGTCGGGCACCGGCCCCTACAAGGTGCTCTCCATCACGCCACGCCAGCGCGCCGAACTCGAAGCCAATCGCGATTACTGGGATGAGCGGCGGATCCCCAAATCGCCCCGCACCGTGCTGCTGCCCGTGCCCGATGGCCCGGCCCGCGTCGCCGGCCTGCGGGCGGGACAGATCGATGTGGTCGAATCCCTGCCCACAGACAGCATCGCCCCCCTGCGCGCCGCCCGCTTCCAGATCGTGCAGAACAGCTACCCGCATATCTGGGCCTGGCGGCTGAACGTGACCGAGGGCTCGCCCTTCGCCGATGTGCGGGTGCGCCAGGCCGCCAACCTCGCCATCGACCGTGAGGGGATGGTGGCGCTGCTCTCCGGCGCCGCCCTGCCGGCGCGCGGAAAAGTGACACCCGACGATCCATGGTTCGGCAACCCTGGCTTCCGCCTGCGGCACGACGTGGCCGAAGCCCGGCGCCTGATGACGGCCGCCGGCTACTCGGCCACGCGGCGCTGCGCCGTCAGCGTCATCATGCCGATCTCGGGCGGCGGGCAGATGGTGCCGCAGCCGATGAACGAGGCGATGCAGGCGGGCCTGCGCGAGGCCTTCTTCGACGTCTCCTTCCTGCCGGTCGATTTCGCCACCGCCATCAACCAGATGCGCGCCGGTGCGCGCGACAATGCCTCGCGCGGCGCGCATGCCATGAATGTCGCCATTCCCTCGATGGAGCCCAACACCGGATGGCTGATCTATGACAGCCAGCTGTCCAACCCGCGCGGCATCAACTGGGGCTACTACAACTCCCCGGCCGTGGACGGACAACTGCGCGTGGTGCGCAACACCTTCGACCCCGCGGCACAGAACGCGGCGATGGCACAACTGCACAATATCCTGATCGAGGAAGCGGCGCTGATCTCGGTCGTGCACGACCTGAACCCGCGGGCACTGAGCCCGCGCTGCCGCGGCTTCGTGCAGGCGCGGAGCTGGTTTCAGGATTATACGCAGATTGCGGTGGGGTAGGGCGGTTGCCCCGGGAGGGGCTTTGCCCCCCCTCCGGACCTCCCCCCACCAAAGGCCGAGAGGCCTTTGGAAACCATGAGTTTATCGGGGATTCAGGGGGGGGGGCCTGTGCCGCCCCTGATCAAGGTCACGCCAAGCCCCCTCCCTGAATCACCGATGAAAAACCCCCGCGGTCCAGGGGCCCGTTGGCCCCTGGTGGGGAGGGGTACGGGGAGGGGCAAAGCCTCTCCCCGGGGCAACCCGCGGGCCCTACCACAAATAGGGCCATCGCCGCATATCCCCGCCCACCGGCACCGGCGCATCTGCAACCCCGCGATGCGCGGGTGTCGCGAGTGGTGGTGTCGTCCAGCAATCCACCGCGCCCAGGCTACGGGTGCAGAAGGCCGGTGGCGGCGGTTCGGCCGAGGTATCGGCCCCGCAATAGCGCAGGCCGCGGTCGATCCGCGCGACCGAGCAGTCCCGTCCCGAGACGCCGCTGACCACGATATCCCCCACCGCCCGCCCGGTCAGCGTGAGCGAGGCCACATTGACCGCGCCCAGGGCGAAGAGCCCCGGGCCGTCGCAGGCGGTGAGCAGCAGCAGGAGGGGCAGGCAGATCGGGCGCATCCCCCTCTATCGCCCGGCAGCCCTTAACGCTTGGTCCATGCGGGGCTATACCGCCCCACCCATTGCAGGATGTGCCGCCCAGTGCCCGATTTGGTTGACGAGGTCGATGAGGAGATCCGCCAGGAGCGCGCGGCCAGGCTGGCGCGCCGTTTCGGGGGGCTGTTCGCGGCGGTGGCCATGTTCGTGCTGGCGGCGGTCGGCGGCTGGCAGGGCTGGAAGTGGTACGAGAATCGCAACGCCGCCGCCGCCGCCGAGGCCTTCCTGGCCGCCACCCGCGATGCCGCGGCCGAGGGTGCTGATACCCGCGCCATCGCCGCCCGCATGGCCACCCTGGGCGATGGCGCGCCTGGTGGTTACCGCATCCTGGGCCAGTTGCGCTCGGCAGCACTCTCCGCCGATGCCGGTGACGGCCCGGCGGCGCTGGCCATGTGGAACCGCCTCTCCGCCGACAGCAGCGCCGACCCGCTCTACCGCGAACTGGCCAGCCTGATGTGGGGCCTGCATGCGCTGGCCGAAGGCCCGGCGCGCGCGGCCGAAGTGCAGGCCCGTCTGGCGCCGCTGGCGGCCCAGGGCCCCTGGCGTGCCTCGGCGCGGGAGATCGTGGCGCTGGCAGCACTCGCCGCCGGCAACACCGCCGAGGCCCGGCGTGGCCTCACCGAACTGGCGCGCGATGATGACGTCCCGCAGGGCGTGCGTGACCGCGCCCAGCGTCTTCTCTCCGGCATTGATGGATAACCGCATGGCCACCCGCCGAACTGCCCTCCTCGCCGGAGCCGGCCTCATGCTGGCCGGCTGCGACACCCTCACCGACATGGCCGAGCGCATTCTCGGCACCACCAAGCAGCCCCTGCCGGGCGACCGACTTCCGGTCGCCACCGTCAATGCCGCCCGGCCGATCGGGGTGGATGCCGATGCCGCCAATCGCACCCTGACGCTGCCGGAGCCGCAGCTGAACCTGGAATGGCCGCAGCCCGGCGGCAATCTGCTCCATGCGCCCGGCCATCCCATCCTGCCGCGGCCGCTGGGTGAGGTCTGGCGGACCTCGATCGGCAGCGGCAATTCCTTCCGCTACCGGATGACGGCCAACCCCATCGTCACCGCCGATGCGGTCTATGCCATGGATGCCTTCGGCTGGGTCAGCGCGCTGGATGTCGCCCGCGGCGGCCAGCGTTGGCAGACCGACACGCGCCCGCGCGACGACCGCGACGGCGCGCTGGGTGGCGCCATCGCCTTTTTCGAGGGCACGCTCTACGTCGTCACCGGCCTGGCCGAGGCGATGGCGATCGACCCCTCGAATGGCAGCATCAAGTGGCGCGCGCCGCTCCCCGCGCCGGCACGCGGCGGCTTGACCGTCGCCGGCGGCCGCCTGCTGGTCCCGACCACCGAGAACCAGCTGCTGGCGCTCTCCATCGAGGATGGCCGCAGCCTCTGGACCTTCCGCGGCCAGCCCGTGCAGGCGTTGCCGCTCGGCCTCGCCTCGGTGGCGGTGGATGGCGATACGGTCGTGGCGGGCATGGCCTCGGGCGAGCTCACCGCACTGCGTCTGGCCGATGGCAGGCCGATCTGGAACGAGAGCCTGGCCGGCAACCGGGCGGTGGGCGCCTCCATCGCCGATATCGGCGCAATCACGGCGATGCCGGTGGTCGATCGTGGCCGGGTCTTCGCCGTGGGCATCGGCGGGCTGGCCACGGCGGTGGATCTGCGATCCGGCCGCCGGGTGTGGGAGCGCGAGATCGGCGGCAGCCAGACGCCCTGGTCGAGCGGCGACTGGCTGTTCCTGCTGACGCGTGAGAGCCAGCTCATCGCCCTCGGCCGTGATGACGGGCGGATCCGCTGGATCTCTCCGCTGCCGCGTTTCGCCGACGAGGCACGCTCACGCGATCCCATCAGCTGGGGGCCGCCTGTGCTGGCCGGCGGACGCATCCTGGTCACCGGCAGCCATTCGCAGCTCTTCGAGGTCGAGGCCTCGGACGGCACGATCGGTGCGCGGCTGCGGTTGCCGGCGGGCTCCGTGCTGCAGCCGGCGGTGGCCAATGGCAGCGTCTATCTGCAGACCGACAACGGCATGGTGGTGGCGCTGCGCGGGGTGGCGTGATCGGCGCTTGCGGGGGCCGCGCGCGGTGTTAGTATCGTCCTCGCAATGAATGAGGTGACGCCATGGATTTTCCCGCCCCCGAGCCCCGCCGCGAAGTGACCGTCGGTGGTCGCTTCTTCGGTATGGGAATTTTCGGCAGCGCCGTTGTGACGGTGATCATGATGGAGAAATTCGCCTCGGCCGAGACGCAGTCCTATGCGCTGCCCATCCTGGGGGCGGCGCTGGTGCTCTCCATCCTGCTGCCGATGGCGTTGTTCCGGCGCGTCGTGCAGTACTGAGGCGTCACAGCCCGGGCGTCAGTTGCCGCCCAGAACGGCGCCATGCCGCGCCATCTCCACCCAGCCATTGCGGCCGGCCTGATTGAAGATCAGCACGGTGTTCTGGCCGCGATTGCCCATGCCCTGCACAACCCGTGTGTCGCCATATGGCGTGGGCAACTGGCAGGAGACGCCAAAGCCGTAGATATGCCCGTCGACGATCAGCGGGCGGCCGGGATCGCCGAGATACATGCAGGGCGAACGCGGGATGGAACTGTAGAACATATAGGCACCCACGCCATCGGTGGCGCTGGGCGTGCGCAGATCGGTCACATCCCCGGGTACGTTCAGCGAGGCCGCGAGGCTGGGCAGGTTGGTCGCGGGCTCGCCGCCCTGCGGATTGCAGCCGGCCAGCAGCAGCGCACCGGCCGCCGCGAAGATCATCGCGCGCATCACGTCTCTCCCGATATCGGCGGCTGCGCCCCGACAGAACGCGCGCTCGCATTTACGGCAAAATCAAGCGATGCGTGGCATGCTAATGGATAATCCACGGGTGTCCACCCGTGTCATACTTGGCGTCAAAGCGCCTTCCAGGTCACCACCAGCACGTCGCGCCGGCTGGGCTGGCCGGCATCGGTGGGGGCGATGGGGGTCACGCCATGCATCACCCTGGCATCATCGAGGAAGGCGGTATCCAGCAGCCCGTCCAGGGTGAAGCGGGCCAGCTCCCCCCCCGCATTGTCGGTCACCAGCGTCTCGCCGCCGGTGAGGTTGCGGCGGTTGATCATGGCGATGAGGACGAAATCCACTCCATCGTGATGGTTGCCCTCCGGCGTGGGGTAGCCCGGCATGCCGGCGGCGGCCTCGATGCGGAACTGGTGCATCTCGATGAACCAGCCCCTGCCGGGTCGCAGCGCATCGGCGGCCTCGCCCCCCAGCGCCAGGATCGCCTGGGTCGTGGGGTTCGCCGCCGTCTCGTCCAGCACGGGCGCGAACCAGCGGTCCACGCCGCCATTGAGGGTATTGTGCACGCTGGCCTGGAAATGCGGCCGGTGCAGGCCGCGGCGCGGCACCTGGCCGGGCAGGGCGGTGAAATTGGCGTGCCGACGCAGGCGGTAGCGCCCGCCATCGGCCATGAAGCCATCGGTCTCCAGCCCTTCCCAGCTCGCGGCGAAATCGGCCAGCGCCGCGGGCGGCACCCGCAGCGCCGCCGCCATCGCGCCCGGCCGCAGCCGGGCAAAGCCCTCCGGGCCAACCAGACCGGCGAGCGACTCGGTTGAAAAATCCTCCGCCGCGGCCATCACACGCCCTTTCCGATCGGCGGCGTGGTGCCGGTCATGCCCGCCAGCACCTCGGCCACGTGGCGCACCGCGATGGGGCTGCCCTCGCGCGAAAGGCGGCCGGCCATGTTCATCAGGCAGCCCATGTCACCCGCCAGCAGGGTGGTGGCGCCGGTCGCCGTGATGTCGGCCACCTTGTCGCTGACCATGCGGGTGCTGATCTCGGGGTATTTCACGCAGAAGGTGCCGCCGAAGCCGCAGCAGACATCGGGCTCGGCCAGCTCCTTCACCGTCAGGCCCGCAATGCCCGCAAGCAGTGCCCGCGGTTGCCCGCGCACCCCCAGCTCGCGCAGGCCCGAGCAGCTGTCGTGATAGGCCACCGTCGCGTTCAGCCGGCCAGCGATGGCGGTGACACCCAGCACGTCATGGAGGAATTCGGTGAGCTCATGGGTCCGCCCCGCCAGCTCCTCGGCCTCGCCGCGCGCACCGGGGTCGGTCGATTCGAAGAGGGCGGGGTAGTGGTGGCGGATCATCGCCGCGCAGCTGCCACTGGGCGCCACGACATAATCGAAGCCCCGGAAGGCGCCGATCACCTGGCGTGCGATGGCCTGGGCATTGGCGCGGTCACCGCTGTTGTAGGCGGGCTGGCCGCAGCAGGTCTGCGCTATCGGCACCTCCACGGTGCAACCGGCATCCTCCAGCAGCTTGATGGCGGCGAAGCCCACGCTGGGGCGCCAGGTATCCACCAGGCAGGTGACGAAAAGGGCAACGCGCGGTTTGGTCATACCCTCACAATAGGGCCACCGGCGGCGATGCGGAATGCCAAGCGCGGTGCCCAGGGCTGCAAGTGTCGCCGATCTGGCGGGCAGGCACAAAAAAAGGGGGCCTGAGGCCCCCCTTTCGTCCCCAATCCCTGGCACGCCTTAGGCGGTGATGATCTTCCAGGCCACATGGCCCAGCACGCCCACCAGGGCGACAACCATCCCCAACAACACCACGCGCAGCCCCATCAGGACGGCATTGCCTTGGACCACCTGAACTTCAGGCTCCTCGATCATGGCCGGACGACGGGTCGAGAGACGGGCACCACTCATAGAACCTCCTGGGATCGGATCGGGTTTGGACACAGCTGTGAAAAAGCACTTAAAGGCGAGTGGTGCAACCGAAAACTCACGGACTCATCTCAATTTTTCACAAACGACCCATATTTGATGCAATATCACACGCATGGGTTGTCCCATCAATCGATTGAGAGTCGCAGCCGCGCGACCGTGTCACGCTCAAAGGCTGTGCGCTCCCGGGCGAACTCCGTATAGGCCTGCGGATCCAGATACTCATCAGGCATGTCCCATTGCGCCATGATCCGCTGGCTCAATTCATCGTGAAGCGCCTTGCGGAAAGCCTGGTGCAGGAACGCGACCAACTCCGGCTCCATCCCCCGCGGCCCGGCGATGCCATAGGGGCTGGTCACGCTGATGCCATAGCCTAGGTCACGCAGAGTGGGCGAATCGGGGAAGGCCCCAAGGCGCGTCGGCGTCCACACGCTGAGCAGGCGGAACTGCCCGGCCAGCACCTGCTCGCGCCAGCTCGAGGCATCGCTGACTGCGGTGATCTGCCGGCCCAGCAGTGCCGTCACCCCCTCCTGCGCGCCGCGGAAGGGAATATGGGTCATCTCGGCCCGCTCGCGCTCCAGCAGCAGCTCCATCGCGATGTGGTTGGATGTGGCGATGCCGGAGGTCGAATAGGTCAACTCGCCCGGCCGCGCGCGGGCCGCCGTCATCAGGTCCGCCCAGGTGCGATAAGGACTGTCCGAGCGCACCACGGTGCCGAACACAAAGCCGGTGATCTGCATGATGTAGGTGAAGTCGTTCACCGGGTCCCAGGTCGGCTGCCGGGTCAGGAAGGGATGGCGGATGATGGAGAGGTGGTGATGCGCCAGCGTATAGCCATCCGGCCGCGCCTGCTGGGTCAGAAAGATCGCGGCCCGGGTGCCGCGCGCGCCCGGCATGTTCTCGAGCAGCACGGGCTGGCCGGTGTCCTGCTGGAAGACCTCGAACATCCGTCGGTGCAGCGCGTCCAGGCTGCCGCCGGGCGGCCAGGGGATGAGGAAGCGGATCGGCCGGTTGGGAAAGCGCGCCTGGGCGAAGGCGGGGGTGGCCAAGGAGGCAGCCACTAGCGGCAGGGCGCGGCGGGTGATGCGCATGGGCTTCACTCCATCCGGATGCCGAGGCGGGTGACAATTTCGCGCTCAACGCCCGCGCGCTGCCGGACAAAATCGGCATACTGCTCGGAGTTGAAGTAGACCAGCGGCATGTCGTACTGCTCCCGCACCCTGGTATTGACCTCACTCATCAGCCCTTCGCGATAGACGTCGTGCAGCACCCGCACGATCCCCGGGTCCATGTTGGGCGGGCCGGAGAGGCCGTAATTGCTTGTCACCGTCATGTCGTAGCCGAGCTCGCGCAGCGTCGGCACATCGGGGAAGCGCCGGGCACGCTCGGCCGACCAGACGCAGAGCAGGCGCATGGCACCGGCCTCCACCTGCGGCGCCCAGGCCGAGCTGTCGGCGATCGAACTCACCTGGCCGCCGAGCACGGCGGTGACACCCTCCGGCGCGCCGCGGAAGGGGACATGCACCATCTCGATCCCCTCGCGGCCGATGATCTCCTCCATCGCCAGGTGGTTGGTGGTGGCGACCCCTGAGGTGGCGAAGGAAATCCGCCCCGGGCGCCGCTTCGCGTCATCGAGGAATTCTCTGAAGGTGCGCCACGGCGCGTCGGCCTTCACCGCCACGCCGAAGAGCCAACCGGTCAGCCCGATGATATGGGTGAAATCAGTCGTCGCATCCCATTGCGGCGTGCGCACCAGGAAGGGCCGGCGGATGATCGACAGATGCATCTGGCCGATGGTGTAGCCATCCGGCCGCGCCTCACGCGCGAGGTGCAGGGCATGGAGCGTGCCGCCGGCACCACCCCGATTCTCCGCCACCACGCCCTGGCCGAGCGCGCGCGAGGCAAGCTCGGCCAGGTTGCGCAGTTGCACATCGGCGCTGCCGCCGGGCGCCCAGGGGATGATCAGGCGCATGGCGCGCTCCGGCACCCAGCGGGCCTGGGCGAAAGCGGGTAGGGCCAATGGCACGGCGAGTGCCGCGCGGCGGGTGATTCCCATGGTGTTCCTCCGAATGGCGGCGTTTCGCCGTCCTGGTGGCATCAGGCCATGGCAGGGCGGGGCAGGGCAAGCGCGATCAGCATCCGCCTATCGCGGCCAGAGTTTCCATCGAATGGTCAGCACCGATCGCGCGGTGCATGGTCTCCCCATCGGACGCCGATCAAGGCTCCCGAGGAAACAGGAGAGAGAGCAATGACCAAGACCTTCGCGGCGGCGGCCCTCGCCGCCACCCTCACCGCCTTCGCTGGCCAGGCGAGCGCGCAGAGCTTCGAATGGCAGGGACAGGGCCGCAACTGGACGCCGCCGTCGCGCAATGTCTGCGTGCTGGAGCTGAACCGGATCTACCAGCCCAATTCCGGCCAGCCAATCCATCTCGTGATCACCAACCGCTCCAGCTTCCGGGTGCAGTACACGGTGAACATCGTGCTTCGGAGAGGCAACCAGGTCACCACGGGGCAGATCTTCGTGGACAATGCCAACCCCGGTGAGCGCAGCGAGCGGCCGAGCATCCAGCCCTTCCCGGGCGACCTGCGCGGCTCGGTGGTGACGCTGACGGTGCCGAGCTGCACCCGCCGGAGCTGACGCTGGCCGGGGGATAGCCTGCCTCGCACCTCCCCTGCTTGAATGCGAATTCAGGCAGGGGAGAGCAGGAATGCGTTTCAGGGTGATCGATGCGGATGCGGATATCGCGAGCGGCATTCCCCGCCTGGCGAGGTCCGGCGACCCCGAGGTCGAGATCATGATGGCCCCGCCCGATCTCGACGCGGCACTGGCCGATGTCGATGCCATCATCGTCGATGCGACCAATATCCCGACCGCCGCGGTCGCGGCCCACCCGCGCCTGCGCCACATCATTTTCCTCGGCACCGGTGCGCGCAGCTTCATGGATGTCGATGCGCTGGAGGCGATCGGCGTCAGCGTCCACATCATCACGGGCTATGGCGACACCGCGGTGGCCGAGCACGCGATCGCCCTGATGTGGGACGCGGCCCGCAAGACCGCGCGGATGGATGGTGGCATCCGCGCCGGCGGCTTCCCCCGCTTTGAGGGGCTGCAACTCACCGGCCGCACGCTCGGCCTGCTGGGCTTTGGCGGCATCGCGCGCGAGGTGGCGCGCATCGCCGGCGGCGGCGGCATGCGGGTGCTGGCCTGGAACCGCACGCCGCGCGCGGCGCCGGGGGTGCATATGGTCGATCTCGACACGCTGCTGGCCGAGAGCGACGTGCTCAGCCTGCATCTGCTGCTGACCGATGAGACGCGCGGTTTCCTCGACGCCGCGCGGATCGCGAAGATGCGGCCCGGCGCCATCCTGGTGAACACCGCCCGCGGCGCGGTGGTGGATGAGGCCGCGATGATCGCAGCCCTCCGCTCGGGCCATCTCAGCCATGCCGCGCTTGATGTGTTCGACATCGAACCGCTGCCGCCCGGCCACCCGCTGACACGGCTGCCCAACACCACGCTGACCGGGCATTCGGCGTTCAAGACGGCGGAGGCTGCGGATAATCTTCTGCTGGGCGCACTCGACCATGCCCGGCGGCTGGCGGGCTGAAAGGTCGGGCAACAACGCGGCCCGCCGCTTTCTCCGACAGCGGCGGGCGGGATAGACTTCGTATGGCATTGGATCGAGGCTGAGATGGCGGTTGAGGACGATCTGCTGGCGCGGCTGCGCAAGATCGAAGCGCTGATGGCGGGTGCCGGCACGGCGGGCGAGCGGGAGGCGGCGGGTGCGGCGCTCGAGCGGGTCAAGGCGCGGCTGGCAGAGCAGGTGCTGCGGGATCCGCCGGTCGAGCTGCAATTCTCCATGGCGGATGCCTGGTCACGGCAACTCTTCGTGGCACTCTGCCGGCGTTACGGCCTCAAGCCCTACCGCTATCCCCGCCAGAAACGCACGACGGTGATGCTGCGGGTGCCGCGCGGCTTCAATGACACGGTCCTCTGGCCGGAGTTCCTGGAACTCGACCGGGCACTCGTCGCGCATCTGCAAGGCATCACGACCCGGATCATCAGGGGCGCGGTGCATGCCGACACGAGTGAGGCGGAGGAGGTGCCGCCGGCGCTGCCGGGCCTGTAGCGACAGGCCGAACGCCGCCCGCCGCCCGAGTCGGCGGCATCGCAACCGCGTCGCCTGGCAGCAAAGCGCCCCGGCTGGTTGGTGGAGCCATTGCCGGTGCTGGCATATCCGAGCTTGCCCGGCCTGGCGCGGGCGCGGGCGCGGGCGACCGGCGCGGCCACACTGCGGTCGGGCGCCTGGCTCGGCACGATCAGCGCCATGGGCGTGCCGGAGAGGTTGCAGACCGGCGTCAGTTCGTGGTCGAGATCGAGCGGGATCTGTGAGCCTGGCACGGCCGGCGCCACGCTCATCATCCCCATGATGGCCGACGCCGGGATGGTGCCAACGGGCGCCGCGCGGGCGGCGTCCTGGGCGGGCAGAAAACCCAGCGCGCCGCTGCGCGTCTCGGCAATGATGATCGGCCCGCCGCGCCGCGCTATGGCCTCGGCCGCGATGCGCACGAACCGGTCCCCGTGGAAAGCGGCAGGTGAGACCTACACCGGATCCCGCCAATGATAACCGATGCGCCGGGCATCTCGAAAAGCCGGTTCCGGCAGATGCCGCCATGCCCAACGGGGCCCGGGTTTCGTCCGGTCGGTGGTATGTCGCCGTACCCGGCTAACGCCAACCCGGCGCCAGCACCGCCATCCCATCGATGATGGCCAGCATGTCACGCGCCGGGTCCATCCCGGCCCGGGCCAGCGCCAGGCTCGGCGCATCGCGCAGCACGTAGAGCGTCCCGGGCTCGAACCGCCCCTCCCGCAGCCGCGCGGCCATCTCGCCTTGCAGCCGCTCCATCGCCAGGGGCGCCATGCGGGCGAGGTAGACGGCATCCGTCGCCATGCCCTGCCGGGCTGCGATGCTGGCGAGGGGCTTCCAATGCTCGCCCAGATTGGCCGCCGGGACCGCGCGGATGCGCCCATAGCGCGGCCGGGCCGCGGTCCAGAATGGAGCGAGGCCGGTGGCCGGCGCCGCATGGGCCTCGGCCGCCACGCTGTGCAGGGCGGTGAGGCCCGGCCGGAGGTCGAGCAGTTGCAGCGCCAGCAGGACGCCCAGCACCAGCGCGGCCTGGGGGCCGGGCAGCCGCCGCCCCACCGCCATCGCCGCCACCACCAGCGCCAGGTAGAGCGCAGGCCAGGCGAAGCGTTCGGAGGCGCGCAAGATCCCTGCCACCGATTCGAGCCAGGCCGGCGGTTCGAACAGCACATGGCTGTGGCCGAGCAGCGTGGCATTGTGGCTGACCGCGAAGGCCAGCATCGCCATCACCGCGGCCAGCAGCGGCCAGTACCGACCCAGGCGCCAGGGCCGCCCGATGGCGCATCCCGCCCCCAGCGCCAGCAGGCCCAGCCCACCCAGGCCGAGATAGACATTGCCCGATTCCGGATGTGGCTCGCTGGGCAGGCCGGGCAGGACGGCGCCCCAGTCGCCGCTGTCAAAGGGCGCGGCCAGGTCGAGCATCATGTTGCCATAGCCTGGTGCTCCCAGGCCGCCCAGGATGCTGAAGAAGCCCGCGAGCCAGAGCGCCAGGGCGCAGGCGGCGGGCAGGGCCAGGGCCTCCGCGACCAGCAGCGGGTGCCAGGCGCCCATTGCCCGCCGCAGCCAATCCGCCGCCCAGATCGCCGCGACCATCACCAGCAGATAGGCGTGGATGAGCGCCGTCGCACCCAGCAGAATGCCCCACAGAACACCCTGTCGGCGCGGCGCGGCACCTGGCCGCAGCGCCAGCGCCAGCGCCGCCAGCAGGGTGAACTGCCCCGCCAGCGCGAAATGCCCGCCGATGCGCGACCAGAGCATGGGCTGCAGCACGAAAATCCCGGCCCCCAGCGCACGTGCGACGGGGTTTCGGGTGGCATGGCCCATCAGCACCCAGCCAAAGAAACCCTGCAGCACGCCGCAGGCCAGCAGCCAGGGCCCCCAATATTGCTGGAGGCCCGGTGCGAGAAGCTTCATCGGCAGGGCGAGCAGGGGGATGGCATCGGCATGGAAAATGCCGCCCGCCAGTTCCAGCCCGTAATCCGGGTTCAGCCCGGGCGGCCATTGCCAGGGCGACTGGGCGAAGAGCCGCCAGGCGAGGTGATACTGCGAGGGGTCCCAGCCCAGCGGGCCGGCCAGCATCCAGGCGGGGTCGGTGGTGTCGAGCATGCCGGTGCCCATGATGGCCAGCACCATAAGCCCGCCCAGCAGCGCCGATGCGGCCGCACCCAGCGGGGTGCCCAAGGGGGCAGCCAGGGGGGCAGCCAGGGGGGCGGCGAGGGGGGCGGCGAGGGAGGCGGCGAGGTGCCGGCGCCAGGCCGGCGTGCGAATTGCGATGACCGACATTCCCGCCGCAACGCACCTGCCGCCGCCGGGTTGCAGCCCGGCCGCTTTCCCGCCGCCGGGCCGCGTGGCAGGTTTGCGGCATGGTCTTGCAGAAACGCGTCATCCGCTCCCCCCTCGTCCCCGAAACCGGCGGGCCCTTCAACCTCTGCGTGGTGCATGGCGGGATGGTCTATGTCTCCGGCCTGCCGCCTTTCGAGGCGGAATACTGCGCGGCCCTGCGCGCCGCCCGCGCCCAGGGCCTGCCACCCCCGCCCTTCCCGGACCTGCCCTTCGACCACCAGGTGCGCGTGGTGATGGACCACATGAAGCTGCTGCTGGAAGCGGCCGGCAGCGGCATGGACCATCTGCTGAAGGTGATCGTCTGGCTGCGCGACCAGCGCCAGCAGGAGGAATTCGACCGGATCTACCGAACCTATTTCAGCAGCGCCGAGGCCCTGCCGGCCCGCACCCGCATGCAGGCCGGCCGCACGCCGATGGATTGCGCGCTGGAGGTAGAGGCAGTCGGCTATGTTCCGACGCCGCCGCCGGAGGCCAGCCCGGCCTGAGCCTCAGGCCGCGCGGTCGATCCTGCCGTCCTGCACCAGCGTGGCCAGGGCCGCCACGGCATCGCTGCGCAGCGCCAGGAAGCGGCAATTCGTGCTGCCATCATGGTGCACTGCCAGCACCTCGGCCGGCAGATCGATGCCCGGCAGCAGGCTATCCGCCCGCAGCACGATATGCTCGCCCGCGGCCAATCCGCGGTCGCACTTCGCGAGGCCGAAACCACCCTCGGAGATGTCGCGCAACTGCGCCGGGATGCGCTGCTGCGAACCATAGAGCATGATATGCGCATCGCAGGGGATGTCGCGCCGCGGGCTGGCGCGGCGGTCGGCCACCGCCACGCTCTGGCGCACCACGCGGATGATGGTCTTGCGCACCTCCTCGATCGCGTCCTGTGCCACCGCGCTGCTCGTGCGCATCGCATCGGCCTCGCTACTGCTCTCGGTGCTGGCATCGGCCACCTCCGCCATGCCATCGCTCACCCGTTGCGAGGCGGCGGCGGCGCGTGCCACGGCGCCGGCGATCTCGCGCGTCGCCGCCGATTGTTCCTCCATCGCGGCGGCGATGGCGGTGGTAACCTGGTCCACCTCGGCCACCGCATCGGCCATGCTGCGCACCACCGTCACTGCCTGTTCGGTCGACCGCATGACGGCGCCGATCTCGCGGCTGATCTCCTCCGTCGCCTTGGCGGTCTGCGACGCCAGCGCCTTCACCTCGCCGGCGACAACAGCGAAACCCTTGCCAGCCTCGCCCGAGCGCGCCGCCTCGATGGTCGCGTTGAGCGCCAGCAGGTTGGTCTGGCCAGCGATGCTGCCGATCAGCCGCGCCACGCCACCGATGCGACCCACCGCCTCGCTCAGCGCCTCGATCATCGCGCGGCCGCTGGTGCCGAGCTCGGCCGCCACGCGGGTCGAGCGGCTGGCATCGGCCAGGCGGGCGGTGATCTCGGCTATCGAGGCGCCCAGCTCCTCGGTCGCCGAGGCCACCGCCTGGGCGCTTTCCAGCGCCTCGGCCGAGGCCTCGCTGCTGCTGCGACTCTCCGCCATCACCCGGTCCGCCGCCGAGCTGAGCTGTGAAGAGCCGAGCACCACCTGGTCCATCTGCCGCGCCATCAGCGCGATGCCCTGGCGGGTTTCGCCCTCCACCAGATCGGCCATGCCGCGCAGAGCCTCCTCCTGTTTCGCGATCCCGAGGCGCTCGGCCTGGGCAAGGGCGTCGCGGTCGGCCTCGGCCTGCAGCATGCCCAGGCGAAAGCCCTCCACGGCGCGCGCCAGGACGCCTATCTCATTGTGCTTCTGGCCACCCGGCACCGGTGACTGAAGCTCGCCCCGGGTCATGGCCCTCACGCTGTCCAGGATGCCCTTGAGAGGGCGCAACAATGCGCGGAACACCTGCAGGATCATCAGCCCGACCACCGCGATCACCATCAGCAGCGCGGCCAGTGCCATCATTTGCCGCCAGTCAGCGGCGTTGAGCTGGGCCGCGCCGGCGCGTTGCAGCGCCGCGGTGGCCAGGCGTTGGGCCGCTTCGAGCGTGTCGATGGCAGTGCTTGCTGCGGCGAACCATTGGGCCGCGGTCAAGGGATACGCGCGGCCCTCGTCGGATGCCGTGATCACCCGATTGCGCAAGGGCAGGAACTCGTCGCGCATCGCCGCGCGGGCGCGTTCCGCGGCGGCGATCAGCGCCGGGTCGCTGACCTGCGCCAGATGGACGTCCAGCCGGGTCAAGGCACTCTCGACAAACCCCTGGTTGACGGCGAGCTGGCGCGATTCGGCCGGCGTCATCGGGGTGCCGCGGCTGATGATGCCATTGGTCGCGCCGCGCTGCCGTCCGGTATATTCCGCCGCTTCCCGCAGCACGTCACGCAGCGCCAACATCGGCCCCATCGTATCGGCCGCCCCGGCCTGGCTGCCCTCGATGGTGCGGTCCAGCGCCATCACCGCATCGATCTCGGCCACCATGGCGGCGTAAAATTCGGCACCCAGCGGACCGGTGGGCTGGGCCTGGCCGGCCACCGCATCGACGCGCGTGCGCAACTGGTGGACCGCCGCGCGCGCGCGCTGCAGCCGTGCTACCGCTGCCGGCACGGCGGGCGATGCTGCGAAGGCGGGTTGCGCCGCAATGGCCGCGAGGGTTGCGTCCAGCGCCGTCTCCGCCTCCGCCCGTCGCGCCTGCGCGGTCTGCCATGTGCTCGCGGTGGCGGGGCCGGGATTGGCAAGGACTGCACTGGTGAGCCCCCGCTCCAGCGCGAGCGCCGCGCGCACGCCCATGAGTTCCCCGGTGCGCTGGTTCGCCTCCACGGCTATTGCTGTGCGCAGCTCGATCTCATGTGCCTCCAGCATATCCATCAGGAAGCGGCCCGAGACCAGGAGCCCCAGGACGAGCAAAATGCAAAGGAGCTGGTTGCGCAATGACATGGCCGGTTGCAATCCCTCAGTGGTCGGCGCGCATCCCGCGCCGGCCCCCTTCCATGCCACCCCGTCCATAATGTTCCGTTAAAGCCGGAGCCTCAGGCGCTCAGGCCTCGGCATGGGCCAGCATCCGCCCGGCATCGCCGGCCCAGAGCGTGTTGTAGAGATGCAGCGCGCGATCGGCCTGGGTCAGCCCGCTGGCCACGATCTCGTCGAGCGGCGCGAGATAGACCTCCTCGCCCAGGCCGCGCGCGCGCAGGCCGTCATGGGCGATGGCCAGCACATCGCGCGCCACCTCGCCCAGGTTGCGCCCGGCGATGGTCGCGCGCAGCCCCTGCCGTGGTGCATCCAGACGCAACTGCCGGACCTGCTCCAGGGTCCACGGCCGGGTCAGCGCGGCCGCCGCCTTCTGCGCCGCGTCGTCATAGAGCAGCCCCACCCAGAAGGCCGGTTGCGCCTGCAGCATGGCGGGCGAGCCGGCATCCGAGCCGCGCATTTCCAGAAACCGCTTCAGCCGCACCTCGGTGAAGACGGTGGTGACGTGATCCGCCCAGTCGCCCATCGTGGCGTGATGGCCAAGCAGCCCATGCGCCATGAAATCGCGGAAGGATTTGCCGGCCACATCCAGCAGCACGCCATCGCGGGCGAGAAAATACATTGGCACGTCGAGCACGAACTGCACGAATTGTTCGAAACCGAAGCCCGGTTCGAAGACGCAGGCGGGGATGCCCGTGCGGTCGGGGTCGGTGTCGGTCCAGACCCAGGCGCGGCCCGAGAGGTAGCCGGAAGGCTTGCCCTCGCGGAAAGGTGAATTGGCGAAAAGCGCGGTGGCCAGCGGTTGCAGGGCGAGCGACAGGCGCAGCTTCTCGGCCATGTCAGCCTCGGTGCCGAAATCGAGGTTCACCTGCACGGTGCAGGTGCGCAGCATCATGTCGAGGCCGAGCTGCCCGCGTGTGGGCATGTAGCGTCGCATGATGGCGTAGCGGCTTTTCGGCATCCAGGGCATCGCTTCGCGCGTCGCGATGGGATGGAAGCCGATGGGCGAGAAGCCGAGGCCAAGCGGCCCCGCCACCTCATGCACATCGCGCAGATGCGCGCGCAATTCGGCATCCGCGTCGTGCAGATTGGCCATCATGCCGCCCGAGAGTTCGAGCTGCCCGCCCGGCTCCAGGCTGACCGAGGCGCCAAAACCCTTCAGGCCGATGACATGGCCGGCATCGAGGATCGGCTCCCAGCCTTTCGACTGTATCCCCTCCAGCACCGCCTGGATGCCGCGCGGCGAATAGGGCGGCGGCGCCAGGGTGTCGCGATAGAAGCCGAATTTCTCGTGCTCGGTGCCGATACTCCAGGCCTCGCGCGGCTTCTCGCCGGCAGCGAACCACTCGGCCAATTGCCGCAGGCTGTCGATCGGCGTGGGATCCGCCTCACCGGGGTTGGACATGGCTGGCCTTTGTGTTTCGAACTAATTGCTACTCGGCCCAGTCCCCGGCCAACGCCTGCAGCGCCGCCAGTCCCGCCACCGCCGCCGTCTCGGCCCGCAGGATGCGGGGGCCGAGCCGGCAGAGCGATACAAAGGGCCGCGCCGCAAGATCGTCAAGTTCCTCAGGCGTGAAGCCGCCCTCGGGGCCGACCAGCAGGGCGCGCGGCGGCGTGCCGCCCATCCCGGCGATGGCGCCGGCCATCTGCGGTGCGGCCCGGCGTTCCGCCGCCACCAGCAGGGGGCCGGCGCGCCAGGCATCCAGCACGGCATGCAGTGGAAGCGCGGCCTCCATGCGCGGCACGCCGAGCCGCTCGCATTGCTCGCTCGCCGCGCGGGCGATTCCGCTCAGCCGGTCGAGATTGGCGTGGCTGGCCACGCTGCGCCGGGTCAGCACCGGGCGGATGGTGGTGACGCCAAGCTCCGTGGCCTTTTCCACCACCCAATCCATGGCGTCGCGCTTGAGTGCGGCCACCACCAGGGTCAGCGGCGGCTCGATCATTCCCGGCCGCAGCCGCGCCCCCAGCCGGAACACCCCGCGGTCGCGCCGCCAGGTGACGATCTCGGCCTCCCACTCGCCATCCTCGGCATTGAACAGCCGCACCGGATCGCCCACGCCGCGGCGCAGCACCACGCCGAGGTGATGCAGCTGTGCCTGTGTTGCCGAAAGTTCAATCTCGGGCGCGAGTGCGACGTCGGTGTGGATGCGGGGGATGGACACGGCCTCACCCATCCGCGATTCATCATCGCCATGCAAGGCCACACGGATATTCGAAGCCAGGGCTGGGTCGCGCGGCTGCCGGCACCCTGGCGGCCCTATGCGCTGCTGATGCGCGCCGACCGGCCGATCGGCGCCTGGCTGCTGTTTCTGCCCGGGCTCTGGGCCATCGCCATGGTGCATGCCAGTTGGCAGCAGGGGCTGTGGCTGGCCTTTCTGTTCGGCCTGGGAGCCGTGGTGATGCGCGGCGCGGGCTGCGTGGTGAATGATTTGTGGGACCGCGACCTGGACCGCCTTGTGGAGCGCACGCGTGGCCGGCCCATTGCCTCGGGCGCCATCTCGCCCCGCGCGGCGTTGCGCTTCCTCATCGCACTGTGCGTGATCGGGCTGCTGATCCTGCTGCAGCTCAATGGGCTGTCCATCGCGCTCGGCGTGCTGTCGCTGGTGCCGGTGGTCGTCTATCCGCTGGCCAAGCGGGTGACGGATTATCCGCAGGCGGTGCTGGGCATCACCTTCGGCTGGGGCGCCACGCTGGGCTATGCGGCGGCGGCCGATACCTGGAACCTCACGGCCCTGCTGCTCCATGCCGCGGCGTTCTGCTGGATCCTGGGCTATGACACGATCTACGCCCATCAGGACCGCGAGGATGACGCGGCGATCGGCGTGCGCTCCACCGCACGTCGCTTCGAGACGACGACACGGCCATTCCTCATCGCCTGCTATGGCGCGACGCTGCTGCTGCTGGCGGCCGCCGGCTGGGCGGCCTCGTTGTCCTGGACCTTCTATCCCGCGCTGCTGCTGCCCGCGGTGATGCTGGCGCGGCAAGTCATCGACCTCGACATCGATGACCCGGTGCTCTGCCTCGATCTCTTCCGCGCCAATCGCGATGTCGGGCTCGCCGTGGCGCTGGCGATCCTGATCGGGCGCTGGTGACGCCGCAGGCCTTCGTGGCCGCGCATACCGTGATCGGCCACCCGGCCCTGGTGCCGGAAATCGCTCTGCACCTCGCCACCGAGATCACCCCGATCTGGCAGGCCACCGAGGCCTGGCTGGCCGAACGCGGGATCGCGCCACCGTTCTGGGCCTTCGCCTGGCCGGGCAGCATCGCACTCGCCCGGCTGATCCTGGATGGGGTGGTGCCGGTCTCCGGCCTGCGGGTGCTGGATTTCGCCGCCGGGTGCGGCCTGGCCGGCATCGCCGCGGCGCGGGCCGGTGCCGCGCTGGTCGAGGCCTGCGAGATCGATGCCCTGGCGGTGGCCGCCATCGGCCTGAACGCGGCCGCCAATGGCGTGGCCATCACCGCGCTGCATGAGGACGTGGTGGGGCGGGCCTGCCGCTGGGACGTCATCATGGCCGGTGATGTCTGCTACGAGGCGCCGATGGCGGGCCACATCATGCCCTGGCTGCGGGAGATGGCCGGGCAGGGGGCCAGGGTGCTGATCGCCGATCCCGGCCGGGCGTATTTTCCACAGGCGGGGTTGCGGGTGGTCGGCCGCATGCAGGTGCCGACGACGCGCGAGCTGGAAGACCGCGACAGCCGCGAGGTCGCCATCGTCGAATTCGACCATGAATAACTCTTCGATTGGTTGCATCACGTCAAAAAATTAAACTCCTGGACAGTCGAATTTTCTGCGAATAGACCGAATAAATCGATTTCAAAGCTCCGTAAAAATCGATTGATATTCAGTTAATATTGCCATTCAGGCGGCGAATTTCGCGCCTGATCCGGCCGATCACAATGAAAAGCCAAGTCGGCGCGGGCCAGAAAATCGCGCTTGCGGGATCGCGTGCCGACCCATCCGCAAATTCTTCCCGAAAGCCATGTCGCTGCTGCGCCAAGCGCGGCCTGACGGGATTCGCCCAAAACACCAGCGCCAGCCGGCCGAGGACACGCAGATCCCGCGCCGGTGCCGCTTCAGGAGATCACGATGACCATTTTCCATGTCGGCGCCGGCGCCCCCTTCAGCAGCATCGCCAACGCGATGCAGGCCGCTGGGGCGGGTGACACCATCATTCTTGACAATGGCTACTCCAATGAGACCGCGACGGTGCTCTGGAATGGCATGACGATCTCGGGCGCGGCCAATTCCACCGGCATCACGCTGCAACTCGCCGGTGGCATTCCAATCTTCGGCACCGCCGGGCAGGCGCCTTTCACCATCCTCGACGCGCCCGATGGCAATGGCATCGTGGGCAATGCGGGCAATAACCTGATCACCGTCGCCGGCGGCGTGGATGCGGTGGATGGCGGGTCGGGTGTCGACCGGCTGATCGTCGACTATCACCTGGCGACCGGCGCGGTGACAGGCAATTCCACCTCCAACTTCAGCGAGGCCGGCGGCGGTGGCCGTTCCGTCACCATCACCGACGGCACCATCGAGCATTTCACGGTCCTGACCGGTGCGGGCGCCGACACGCTCACCACGGGTGCCGGCGATGACATCATCAATGCCGGCAATGGCGCCAACACCGTCACCGCCGGCGATGGCAACAACAGCGTCATCGGCGGCAACGACGCCGACACGATCACCACCGGCAGCGGCAATGACACGATCACGGCCGGCGATGGCTTCAACATCGTCTCGGCCGGACAAGGTGCCAACTCCATCAGTGGCGGCAGCGGCGCCGACAGCATCACCGCACTCGACGGCGGGAACTATGTCGATGCCGGTGATGGCAGCAACACCGTCACCACGGGCGCGGGAAATGACACGATCATCTCGGGCAATGGCGCCGCGACGATCATCGCAGGCGCTGGCGATGATGTGATCCTGCTTCGCGGCGGCGCCGCGACCGTCAGTGCCGGCGCGGGCAGTGACTGGCTGGTCCTGAACTACGCCGACCTGACCACCGACGTGACCGGCGGCGTCACTTCCGGCGATCTCGGTGCTGGCTATGACGGCCATGTCGGCGATGGTGCCTTGGTGACGGTCGATTTCATGGCGACCGAGCGCTTCGCCATCACAACCGGAAGCGGCAATGACCGCATCACCACCGGCGATGGCGCCGATCATCTCCTGGGCGGGGCAGGGCGGGACACGCTGGATGGTGGCGGTGGCAGCGACACGCTGGAGGGCGGGCTGGGCGATGACACGCTGATCGGCGGCGCCGGCGCGGACAGCCTGATCGGCGGCGGCGGCTTCGACGTGGCCAGCTATTCCAGCGCCACAACAGGCGTCACCGCCCGGCTGGATACCCCCGTGCTGAACACTGGTGACGCGGCCGGTGACACCTATAACGGCATCGCAAACCTGTTCGGCAGCAACTTCGCCGACGTCCTGGTCGGCGACGGCGGCGCCAATTACCTGGCGGGGCTGAGTGGCGACGACTACCTCGCCGGCGTCGTCGGCAACGACATCCTCGATGGCAATGCGGGCAACGACACGCTGGATGGCGGCAGCGGCAATGACGTCCTGAACGGCGGCCTCGGCAATGACATCCTGGACGGCGGCGCCGGCGCGGACCTCCTCCTCGGAGCCGGTGGCTTCGACCTGGCCAGCTATGGTAGCGCCATGGCAGGCGTCACTGCCCGGCTTGATCTTCCAGCGCAGAACACCGGTGACGCGGCGGGCGATACCTACAACGCCATCGCTGGCCTGATCGGCAGCAACGTCGCCGATGTCCTGGTGGGCGACGGGGCTGCCAATAGCCTCTATGGCGGCGGCGGCGGCGATTACCTGGGGGGCCAGGGCGGCAACGACCAGCTCTTCGGCGAGGCCGGCAATGATACCCTCGATGCCGGCGCGGGCAACGACACACTGGATGGTGGCGCGGGCAATGACACGCTGGACGGTGGTGCCGGCGCGGACAGCCTGATCGGCGGCGGCGGCTTCGATATGGTCAGCTATGGCACCGCGGCAGCCGGCGTCATCGCCCGGATGGATACCCCGGCGGACAATATCGGTGACTCGGCGGGCGATACCTACTCCGGCATCGCTGGTTTCTTCGGCAGCGCCTTCAACGACATCCTCGTGGGCGACGATAATGCCAATAGCCTCTATGGCGGCGGCGGCCTTGATTATCTGGCGGGGCAGGGCGGCAACGACCAGGTCTTCGGCGAGGCCGGCAACGACGTTCTCGATGGCAACGCGGGCAACGACACGCTGAGTGGTGGCAGCGGCGATGACGTCCTGGATGGCGGCATCGGCGATGACGTCCTGGACGGCGGCGCCGGCGCGGATACCCTGATCGGTGGCACCGGCTTGAACCTCGCCGGCTACGGCAGTTCATTGGCCGGAATCACCGCCCGACTGGATCTGCCTGCGCTGAACACCGGCGACGCGGTGGGTGACACCTACACGAGCATTTCCGGCTTCTCCGGCAGCGCCTTTGCCGACGTGCTGGTGGGCGACGGCAATGCCAATAGCATCTACGGCGGCGGCGGTGCCGATTACCTCGCGGGCCAGGCGGGCAATGACCAGCTTTTCGGCGAGGCCGGCAACGACATCCTCGATGGTGGCACGGGCAACGACACGCTCGATGGTGGCGCGGGCGACGACATCCTGGATGGTGGTGCTGGCGCGGATAGTTTCGTCGGCGGCGGCGGCTTCGACATGGTCACCTATGGCAGCGCCGCGGCCGGCCTCACGATGCGGCTGGATACCCCCGCGCTGAACACTGGTGACGCGGCGGGCGATACCTATACCGGCATCGCTGGCTTCTTCGGCAGCGGCTTCGCTGACATCCTGGTGGGCGACGGGGCTGCCAATAGCCTCTACGGCGGCGCCGGGGGGGATTACCTGGCGGGGCTGGGTGGCAACGACGTGCTGTCCGGTGATGCCGGCAACGACACCCTCGATGGTGGCGCGGGCAACGACATCCTGGATGGCGGCATCGGCAATGACATCCTCGATGGCGGCGCCGGTGCGGACAGCCTGATCGGCGGGGGCGGCTTCGATCTGGCCAGTTATTTCAGCGCCACCACAGGTGTGACCGCCCGGCTTGATAACCCCGCGCTGAACACCGGTGACGCGGCGGGCGACACATACACCGGCATCTCGGGCTTCTCCGGCAGCGGCTTCGCTGACGTGCTCGTGGGCGACGGGAATGCCAATAGCCTTTACGGCGGCGGCGGCAATGATGCGCTGGCCGGCGGCGCGGGCATCGACACCTTCGGATACAACACCGCGGGTTTCGGCATCGATACCGTGATGGATTTCGCCACCACCGCGGCGGCGGGAGGCAACCACGACTTCTTGGATTTCCGCGGCAGCGGCATCGCGAACCTGGGCGCTGTCGCCATGAACCAGGTCGGCGCCGATACCTATCTGGTGACGAGCCAGGGCACGGTGATCCTGCAGAACATCATTGCCGGCACCCTGGTGGGCGGCGACTTCCTGTTCTGACCTGCGCGATGGAGGCCGCGCATGGCCGCCAAGGATGATCAGGCCCGTGATCACCATCGCGCGCGCTTGATCGAATGGGGCAATGCCGGGAACCGGGCACGGAACCGGTGGCAGGTCGCCAGGCTTGGGGTCGGCGCGCCATCGCGCGCGACCCCGATGCCCAGGGCCGCCGGGCTGGGTCCCGGGGGGCTACCCCTGCACCCGAAACCGGCACTATCCTCACGCATGTGCATCCTCTGTGCCTTGAATGGTCGGGACAGCGCCACTGTCCATACGACCCCCACCCCGCAGTCCCTCGCCGCGGCGATGCAGGGGCCGCAATACGCCGCCGGCCCCGCCGGCGGCACCGGCGTGCCGGGCGATGCCGTCCAGGCCCTGCTCGCCATCACCCTGCAGGACACCGCGCGTTGGAATGTGCCGGCCGCCATCGGCACCCCGGTGGCCACCCCCGGAGGCATGGGCACCGCGGTCTCCCTGACCTATGGCTTTCTGGCCACCCAGGCGCCGCAGCCTGCCGATCTGGTGAATTTTCAGCCACTCAATGCCGGCCAGCAGGCGGGGATGCGCGCGGCCCTGGCCGCCTGGGCCGATGTGGCGCGGGTCAGCTTCACCGAGACCGCCGGCCTCACCGCCGATCTGCGCATCGGCCGCAGCGACCAGACCAGCGCGGGCTTCGCCTATTTCCCGGGTTTTTCTGTCACCACCAGCAACGGGATCATCACCGCCGCCACCGCGAACCCGATCGCGGGCGACATCTACCTCTCCAACACGGTGGCCGACAGCATCCCGCCTGGTTCGAACGGATACCAGCTCGCGCTGCATGAATCCGGCCACGCGCTTGGCCTGAAGCACTCCTTCGAGGCGCCGGTCGTGCTGCCGGTGGAGACCGAGAGCCGCCGCTACACCGTCATGTCCTACACCAATGCCCCCAATTCCGGTACGGTGGTGGTGACGGTGGGAGAGGGCGGCGGCTATTCCTGGCAGACCGGTACGGTGATGCCGAGCACGCCCATGCTCTACGACATCGCGGCGATGCAGGCGCTCTATGGCGCCAATACCGCGACGCGCACGGGCAATGACAGCTACAGTTGGGGCGCTGGCGAGAAATTCCTGGCCACCATCTGGGATGGCGGTGGCATCGATGCGATCGACGCGTCCAACCAGGCACTGCGCTGCGTGATCAGCCTGGTGGATGGCAGTTTCAGCTCCATCGGCCTGCGGCAGAGCGAGGCGGAGCTGCGCATGGACATTCCAAGCTTCGCCACCCAGGTGCCGACGCCGAGCTACAATGGCCAGGACAACCTCGCCATCGCCCATGGCGTGGTGATCGAGAACGCCTATGGCGGGGCGGGGGATGACACGATCACCGGCAATCCCCTGGACAATATCCTGGATGGGGGCGCTGGTGCGGATACGCTGGGGGGCGGTGCCGGCAATGACCAGTATGTCATTGACAATCCCGGCGATGTGGTGACCGAGAACGCCAATGAAGGCACCGATACGGCCTGGGTGAAGTCCGCCGCCGCCGTGACGCTCGGGCCCAATATCGAGATCATTCGGGTCTTCGGCGCGGGCGCCGCGGTGACCGGCGGCGCCACGGCCGAGCAGATCGTGGCCAATCCGCTCCTCGCCTCCACCCTCAATGGCGGGGCGGGGGATGATGTGCTCTGGGGCAGCGCGCTGAACAACGTGATGAACGGTGGTGCTGGGGATGACATCATCCGCAGCCAGCGCGGCGGCGGCGTGTTTTCCGGCGGCGCCGGGAATGACCAGTTCGTGGTCTCCAACAGCCAGACCACCCTTGTCGAGAACCTCGACGAGGGGATCGACACGGCCTGGGTGACGGTGAACGGCTTCGCGGTGGGCGACAATATCGAGATCACCCGCCTGGCCGGCGACGCCAATCTGGTGAGCGGCAGCAACAGCGATGATCAGGTCGTGGCCAACCCCACGCTGGGCAGTTGGCTCATGGGGCGCGGCGGCAATGACGTGCTCTGGGGCAGCCCCTTTGCCGATACGCTCACCGGTGGTGCCGGAGATGACATCATCCGCGGCCAGGGCGGTGCCGATCTGATGGAGGGCGAGGCGGGCAACGACCAGTATGTGGTGCTCAATCCAGGTGTCACCATCCTGGAGCTCACTCTCCAGGGCTATGACACCATCTGGTACGCCGTAAGCGGCCAGACCATGGCGCCGAACACCGAGCGCGCCAATCTCTCCGGCACGGCCAATAGTGTCACCGGCAATGACGACGACAATGTCATTGTCGGCAACCCGACGCTGGGCAATGCGCTGCTGGCCGGCGGCGCGGGCAATGACACGATCTTCGGCGGCGCCGGCGCCGATTTCTTCCAGGGCGGGGGCGGCAATGACGTGCTCTATTCCGGCGGCGGCGCGGATGTCTTCGCCTTTGCCCGATCGGGTTTCGGCTACGACCAGATCGCCGGCTTCACGCAGGGGCTGGCGAAGATCCAGATCGCGGGCGTGGGTTTTTCGGACCTCTTCCTGAACAGCGCCGGCGGGAACACCCAGGTGGAGGTTTTCGGCTCCGCCATCCTGGTCTTCGACGTGGGCGGGATGACGGCCGCGGACTTCCTGTTCGGCTGAGGCCGGCTGGACAGACACGGCCCACGCCGCATAGTGCGAGGCATGCCGGATTTCAAACGAACATGGGATGTGCTGGTGGTGGGCGGCGGCAATGCCGCGCTCTCCGCCGCCATCACCGCCGCACAGGCGGGCGCCTCGGTCATCATCGCCGAACACGCGCCCAAAGCCATGCGCGGCGGCAATTCGCGCCACACCCGCAACCTTCGCGCGCTGCACCCCGCACCCACCGATGTGCTGACCGAATCCTATCTGGAAGAGGAATACTGGGACGACCTGCTGCGCGTCACCGGCGGGCGCACCGACGAAGCCCTGGCCCGCATGACCATCCGCGCCAGCCAGCACGCGCCGGGTTTTCTGCGCGATTGCGGCGTGGTGTTCCAGCCCTCGCTCTCCGGTACGCTGTCGCTGAGCCGCACCAACGCCTTCTTCCTCGGCGGCGGCAAGGCGCTGGTCAATGCGCTCTACCGCACGGCGGAAAAGCTCGGCATCGAGATCCTCTACGACACGGAGGTGCAGGAAATCCTGGTCGATGACGGGTTTGCCCGCGAGGCGGTGATCTCCTGGCGCGGTTTTCCCGAGCGCATCCGCTGCAAATCGGTCATCGCCTCGGCGGGCGGCTTTCAGGCCAATCGCGAATGGCTGCGGCAATACTGGGGCGATGCGGCCGATAATTTCCAGATCCGGGGCACGCCCTACGCCCAGGGGACCGTGCTGAAGAACCTCCTCGCCCAGGGCGTGCAGGAGGTGGGCGACCCCACCCAGTTCCACGCCGTGGCGAATGACGCACGCTCGCCGATGTGCGATGGCGGCCTGGCCATGCGGCTGGACTGCGTGCCCTATTCCGTCGTGGTGAACGAGAATGTCGAGCGTTTTTATGACGAGGGCGAGGATGTCTGGCCCAAGCGCTACGCCATCTGGGGCCGCCTGATCGCCCAGCAGCCCAACCAGCGCGCCTTCGCCATTTCCGATAGCCAGGCGCTGATGGATTACCTGCCCAGCGTCTTCCCGCCGCTGAAGGCCAATTCCATCGGCGAGTTGGCCATGGCGCTGGGGCTCGACCCGCGAAAACTGGAAAAGGTGGTGGCCGACTACAACGCCGCCGTGCAGCCCGGCACCTTCCAGGGCGGCAAGCTCGATGATTGCCGCACCCAGGGCCTCACGCCGGAAAAGACCCATTGGGCGCGGCGCATCGATCAGCCGCCCTACCACGCCCATCCCCTGGCGCCGGGCATCACCTTCACCTTCCTGGGCGTGAAGGTGAATGAGCGCGCGCGGGTGATGATGAGCGACGGCCGGCCGAGCGCGAACATGTTTGCCAGCGGCGAGATCATGGCTGGCAATATCCTGGGGCAGGGCTATCTCGCCGGCTTCGGCATGACCATCGGTACCGTCTTTGGTCGCATCGCAGGTGAGGAGGCCGCCAGACTTGTCCGAAACTGATACGGTTGTCGAAGCCCGGCGGCAGATGGAAATCTGCAATGCCTGCCGGTATTGCGAGGGTTATTGCGCCGTCTTCCCGGCGATGGCGCTGCGCCGCGAATTCACCGGCGCCGACCTCACCCACCTCGCCAACCTCTGCCATGGCTGCAAGGGCTGCTATCACGCCTGCCAATATGCGCCGCCGCATGCCTTCGGCATCAATATCCCCGAGACTTTCGCCACGCTGCGCGCCGAATCCTACGCCGAATACGCGTGGCCCCAGGGCATGGGCCGGCTGTGGGAGCGCAATGGCACGCTGGTCACCCTGGTGGCCGTGCTGGCGCCGGTGCTGGCTCTTCTGCTGACCATGGCGCTGGTCGACCCCACCACCCTCTATACCGCGCAGACTGGCGTAGGCGCCTTCTTCCGGGTCATCCCCTATTGGTTGATCATGATCCTGGCCGGCGGGTCATTCGGCTATGCGTTGGTGGCGATGGGCATGGGGGCCGCGCGCTACTGGCGCGGCACGGCCCAAAAACCCGTCACCTCGCCCGCACCGGTGGCCGAGGCCGCCTTCGACATCCTGACGCTGCGCAACCTCGGCGGCGGCGGGCATGGCTGCAATGATGTCGATGACAGTTTTTCCGGCGCCAAGCGCTGGCTGCATCAGGCCATGTTCGGTGGCTTCATGCTCTGCTTCGCCGCCACCACCACGGGCGCGATCTACCACAACATCTTCGGCTGGAAGTCACCGCATGCCTTCCTTTCGCTGCCCGTGCAGCTCGGCTTCTGGGGCGGCATCGGTATGTTGGTGGGCACCTCCGGCCTGCTCTGGTTGAAGACGGTGACGGACCCCGTGCCGGTCGCCAAGAAACTGTTGGGCGGCGAATACGCCATGCTCGGCCTGCTTTGGCTGATCGCGGCCACGGGGCTCCTCCTGCTCGGTATCCGCCACACCGGGGCGATGGGCGTGATGCTGGCCATCCATCTCGGCCTGGTGATCGGCTTCTTCCTGGTCATGCCCTATTCGAAGATGGTGCATGGCCTCTACCGCGGCCTCGCCCTGCTCCGGCACGCGCAGGAGAAGCGCCAGGCCTGATGTCAGGCCGCCAACTCGCGTGAGGTGGCGGCGGCCTGCCGGGCCCGGCCATCGGCCGTGGTGGCGGATTCGGCGATCTCCTCCAGGCTGCGGCCGACCTGCTCCACAGCGGTCGCCGCACCTTGCATGTTGCCCGACATCTCCCGCGTCACGCTGCCCTGCTGCTCCACCGCGGCGGCGATGGTGTTGGTGATGGTGTCGATGCGGGCAATCGCATCGGCGATGGATTTGATGGTGCTGACCGCGCCGCTCACCGCCGCCTGCACCTGGCCGACCTGGGCCGAGATATCCTCCGTTGCCCGCGCGGTTTGGCTGGCCAGCCCCTTCACCTCGGAGGCGACCACCGCAAAACCCTTGCCGGCTTCGCCCGCCCGCGCCGCCTCGATGGTCGCGTTGAGCGCCAGCAGGTTGGTCTGCCCTGCGATATCGGTGATCAGCCGCACGACCTCATTGATCCGGTTCGCGGCATCCACAAGCTCGGTCACGATCTGTGTCGCGCGCTGCGCCTCGCCCGTCGCCGCCGAGGTCGAGCGCGAGGCATCGATGATCTGCCGGCCGATCTCGGCCACCGAGGCCGCAAGCTCCTCCGCCCCCGCCGCCACGGCCTGCACGTTCATCGAGGTGGCGCGCGCCGCCTCCACGGCCCCGGTCGCCCTTTCGCTGGTCGCGCTGACGGCGCTGGTCACCGCGTTCAGCTCGCCATCGACATCGCGGCCGAGCTTCATCCGGCGGTCGCGGTCGCGCACCCTGGTCGTCACGTCGGTGGCGTATTTGACAACCTTCCAGGGCCTGCCATCGGGGTCGAGGACGGGGTTGTAGCTGGCCTGGATCCAGACCTCGCGGCCGCCCTTGGCGGTGCGCCTGAACTCCGCCATCTGGAATTGCTCCCGGCCCAGCGACCGCCAGAATTCGGCATAGGCCGGCTTCGCCGCCTCCTGCGGATCGACGAAGAGGCGGTGATGCTGGCCCACCACCTCCTCCAGCCGGTAGCCCATGGTGTCGAGGAAATTCTGGTTGGCGGTCAGGATATTGCCGTTGACGTCAAATTCGATCACCGCCTGGCTGCGGTTGATGGCGGCGATCTGGCCCGCGGCCTCGGCCAGCCTGCGCTGGGTCTCCGTCACGTCCTGGGCGATTTTCATCACCCGAACCGGCTTGCCGCCGGCGCCCGGCACGGGGCAGTAGCTGCCCTGGATCCAGACATCCCGCCCGCCCTTCGCGAGGCGGCGGAAGGTGCCGCTCTGATGCTGGCCGGCGCGCAGCCCGGCCCAGAAGCCGCGATAGGCCTCGCCTTCCGCCTCGCCCTTGGGCAGGAACATGGCGTGCGCCTGGCCGCGCACCTCCTCCAGCCCATAGCCCATCAGGGCGAGGAAGGCGGGGTTGGCGTCCAACACCCGCCCCTCCATGTCGAATTCGATCACCGCCTGCGCCTCCGTGATCGCCTGCAGGGTGCTTTGGGCCGTGGAGCGGAAAAGCGAAAAGGGCCAGGCTGCCATGGGGGTTCCTTGCAACGGCGGTGAATGTGCGCGTCGCTATGGCACCATGGGCGTTAATGAAGCCCGAAGCGGCATCGCCAAGGCCGGGCATCTGGCGGTAGAAACGGGCGATGCCGGACCTCGCCAGCCTGCCCTTCATCGAGTTCGGCTTCCTCCGCCGCGCGCTGGTGGGTGGGCTTGCCCTGGCGCTCTCGGCGCCGCCGCTGGGCGTCTTTCTCATGCTGCGACGGATGTCGCTGACCGCCGATGTTCTGGCCCATGGCATGCTGCCCGGGGTGGCGCTGGGGTTCATTGTTGCGGGCCTCTCGGTGCCCGCACTCGCGGCCGGCGGCATGGCGGCGGGGCTGATCGTGGTGCTCGGCGCCGGCGCCCTGTCGCGCGCGACCGGCGGGCGGGAGGATGCGAGCCTCACGGCACTCTACCTCGTGGCACTCGCCGCGGGGGTCGCGCTGCTGTCCTGGCGCGGCTCGGCGGTGGAACTGACCCAGGTGCTGTTCGGCTCGGTGCTGGGGGTGGATGACGCCGCTCTTCTGCTGATGGCTGGCACCGCAAGCCTGACCTGGCTGTTCCTGGCCCTGGCCTGGCGGCCCCTGGTGCTGGAATGCTTCGACCCCGCCTTCGGCCAGTCCGTCGGCGCGGGTGGTGGGGCCTGGCATCTGGGCTTCCTGGCCATGCTGGTGCTGAACCTCGTCGCCGCCTTCGCCGCCATGGGCACGCTGATGGCGGTGGGGGTGATGATGCTGCCCGCCATCGCCGCGCGGCACTGGGCGATGAATGTGGGTGGCATTGTCTATGCCGCCTGCGCCATCGCCTGCCTCGCGGTGCTGGCGGGGCTGGCCGGCAGCTTCTGGGGCGACATGCCGGCGGGGCCGGCCATCGTGCTGGCGGCGGGCGCGCTCTGGGCCGGCTCGGTCGTGCTTGGGCCTGTGGATGGGCTGCTCGTGCGGTGGCGCCGGCGGCACCTTGCGGGATGAAGCCGCTCCAACTCGGCATCCTGTGCGTGGCGGTTGTACTCCCGCTCTCGGTCTGGTTCGCCGGCACCGCAGCGGCACCCGCGCTGCTGGCGGCGGGGCGGATCAGCCCGGGTCAGGCCGGCTGGCTCGCGGCGTCGGTGCAACTGGGCTTCGTCGCGGGCACGCTCGTCTCGGCCATCCTGGGCCTCGCCGATCGCTGGCCGGAGCGCTGGTTTTTCGCCGGCTCGGCGGCCCTGGCGGGCTCTGCCGCGCTGGCGCAATCCATGCTCGACCCGGCGGGGTGGGAGAGCTTCGCGCTGCGCGCCCTGGCCGGGGCCTGCATGGCGGGCGTCTATCCCGTGGGAATGAAACTCGCGGCGAGCTGGGCGCGCGGCGACCTGGGCTTTCTCATCGGCCTTTTGGTTGGCGCGCTGACGCTGGGCTCGGGCCTGCCGCATCTGCTGCCCTGGTTTCTGGGGGGCATGGATTGGCAGTTGGCCTATCGCGGCGCGGGGGTGCTGGCGCTGCTGGGGGCGCTGGTGATCCTGGCCTTTCGCCCCGGGCCGCTGCTCGGCCGCCGTCCGCCGCTCAACCCTGCCGCCCTGCTCGAGGCCTGGACCGATCGGCGGCTGCGCCTCGCCAATGCCGGGTATCTCGGCCACATGTGGGAGCTCTACGCGATGTGGGCCTGGATCGGCGTGTTTCTCACCCAGGCCGGGGGCATGGCGCCGGCCGGGCCTGTCGTTTTCCTGGTACTGGGGGCCGGGGCGCTGGGCTGCGTGGGCCTTGGGTTGCTGGCCGATCGCTTCAATCGCGCGGGCATGGCGGCGTCGGCGATGCTGGTCTCGGGCCTCTGCGCCCTGCTGATCGGGCCGGCCGCGGCCTGGGCGCCGGCCCTGCTGTTGCCACTGGCGCTGTTCTGGGGCGCCAGCGTGGTGGCGGATTCGGCGCAATTCTCGGCCTGCACCGTGCTCTGCGCCCGGCCCGAGGTGTCCGGCACCATGCTGACGGCGCAGACCTGCATGGGCTTCCTGCTGACGGTGCCGGCGATCCAGCTCATGGCCTGGGCGGGGCCCATGCTGGGCTGGGAATTCGCCTTCATGCTGTTGGCGCCCGGGCCACTGCTGGGCGCCTGGGCGATGGCGCGACTGGCGCCGCTGCTGCCGCGGGGGTGATGGCGGCGGGCGCCATCACCACTGGATCACCCCTGGCGCTCAGCGCCCGGCCATGCCGCCCCGCCCATTGCGGCTGCGGAACAGCGCATCGGCATCGCGCTGCTGGTCGGGCGCCAGCACCGCGTAGAGCGCCGTAAAGCTGGTGGCGAGGCGGGTGAGCTGGCGGGCATGCAGATCCGAGATCTCGGCGTAATCGACCATGCTCTCGGCGGCGCTCATGCTGGCCAGCCTGGTGGCGCGGGTCTCGAAGCGCTGATGCAGGGCGGCGGCATTCTCACGCGTGGCGGTGGCGAAGCCCTCCCATTGCGGCTGCTGCGCCGCGGTGATGCGAAGCTGGCCGCGCAGCTCGGTGAGATGGCGATCGACGCGGGCTGCGCGCTGTTCGGGGCTGGCCTCGGCGCGGTTCTGCCGGGCCGTGCCGCCGCGATTCCCGGCGGCCTCGCCACGCGGGGTCGCCGGGGCGGTCTGCGCCATGGCGCTGAGCGGCAGGGCGAGGGCGAATGCCGCGGTGGCGAGAAGGCGGCTGGTGCGCGTGAACATGGGATGAAGTCTCCGGAAGATGGGATGGAGGGGTCAGTAGCCGTAATAGGCGGGGGGCGGGGCGCCATAGCCGTCAGGCTTGCCGGGCGGGTAGTAGATGCCCGGGGGGGTCACGTATTGCGGCTGAGGCGCCAGCAGCGTGCCGCCCAGCAGGGCGCCCAGGCCCAGGCCGAGCAGGGGCGCCGCGATCACCGGCGGGCCATAGGCCCTGGTGTCTTCATGGCCGCGCCAGTATTCGCCGCCGCGCCAGCCCGGCGCGCCATAGCCGCGCGGTGCATAGGCGGGAGCGCCATAGCCCTGGAAGCCATAGCTCCGCTGACGTTCACCGCGCCGTTCGTCATCACGCCGGCCTTCCTGGCGTCCGCGCTCCTGGCGGCCACCCTCATGGCCTCCGCCATCGCGCCGCCCGCCATCGCCATGCTCGCCGCGGTCGCGGCCCGGCTGGGCCTGGGCGGCGAGGGCGGACAGGCTGAGCAGGGCTAGCGTGCAGGCCAGCAGCCTGCGCTGCGCCGTTTGGCGGGTCATGACGTCTCCGATCAGTGATGTGCAGACCCAACGCCGCAGCCACCGAAAAGGCTGCGTGCCCGGAGATTTTTATTCCGCCGGCAGCGGCAACCGCGCCGCGGGCAGAACCACGGGCGCAGGCCGGCGCCGCAGCGCCAGCCCGTAAAGCGTGGGCACCACGAAGAGCGTCGCCGCGGTGGCGACCGTCAGCCCGCCGATCATGGCCAGCGCCATCGGCCCCCAGAACACCGATTGGGTGAGCGGCACGAAGGCGAAAATCGCGGCCAGCGCCGTCAGCACCACCGGCCGCGCGCGGCGTACCGTGCTCTCGATGATCGCCTCATGCAGCTCATGCCCGGCCTCCAGATCCTGCTGCACCTGATCGACCAGGATGAGGGTGTTGCGCATCACCATCCCGGCGAGTGCGATCACCCCCAGCAGGGCCACGAAGCCAAAGGGCGCATCCATGATCAGCAGCGCCGCCGCTGCGCCCGGAATGCCGAGCGGCGCCGTGGCGAAGACCAGGAAGGCGCGGCCGAAATGCCTGAGCTGCACCATCAGCAGCACCCACATCACCGCGACCATCACGGGGAAGAGGGCGAAGAGCGAGGCATTGGCGCGGCCGGCCTGCTCCGCCGCGCCGCCGACCTCCATGCGGTACCCCGGCGGGAGCGCGGCCTGCAGGGCGGCGAGTCGGGGGAGTGCCGCCGCCGTCACATCCGGCGCCTGGAAACCTGGAAGAATATCCGCGCGTAGCGTGATGAAGGCCTCGCGGTTGCGCCGCCACAGGATGGGCTCCTCGGCATCGGGCACCAGGCGGGCGACCTGGGCGAGCTGCACCGGACCTGCCGGCGTGGGCAGCATCAGGTCGGGCAGGGTGGCGAGGTTCAGCCGCTCGGCTGCCGGCGTGCGCAGCACGACATCGACCAGGCGGTTGCCCTCGCGCAGTTGGGTGGCCGTGGTGCCGGTGATGAGTGCCCCGGCCGCCTGCGCCACCGCCTGCGGGCTGAGGCCGAGCTGGGCGATGCGGTCGAGATCGAGCCTGAGGCGCAGGCTGGGCATGCGCTCGAACCAGTCGGTCTGCACATCGCGCGTGCCCGGCACCTCGCGCAGCGTGGGCACCCATTGGTCGGCCAGCTGGCGCAGCGTCTCCGGCTCGGGCCCGACCAGGCGGAACTGCACGGGGAAGGGCACGGGCGGGCCGAAATCGAGCCGCGAGACGCGCACCCGCGCCTCGGGGAAGGCGCCATTCTCGACCAGGCCGATGAGGCGTGCCCGCAACCGCTCGCGCGAGGTCACGTCGCGCGTCTCGATGATGAGTTTTGAAAATGCCTCGTTCGGGAGATCGGGGTTGAGCGCCAGGAAGAAGCGCGGCGCGCCGGCGCCGGCATAGGCGGTGAAGTGGTGCACATCGGGGTCGCCCGCGACCAGGTCTTCCAGCCGGGCCAGCACCGCATCAGTGGCGGCGAAGCTGGCGCCCTGGCGCAGATTGATGTCCACCAGCAATTCGAGCCGCTGCGAGGCCGGGAAGAACTGCTTCTTGGTCAGCGCCATGCCGGCGAAACCGGCCATCAGCACCGCGCCCATCACGGCGAGCACCACGGCGCGATGGTCCACGCACCAGGTGATGGCTGCCCGCAGCCGCCGGGAGAAGCCGCCCTGATAGGGGTCCGCCCCGTGATGCGGCGCCACGCGCAGAAGCTTGGCCCCCAACCAGGGTGTGAAGGTGACGGCGACGAGCCAGGAGGCGATCAGCGCCGCCCCCACCACCCAGAAAATGCCGCCGGCGTATTCGCCCGAGGTGCTTTGCGCGAAGCCAACCGGAATGAACCCCGCCACCGTGATCAGCGTGCCGGTCAGCATCGGCCCCGCCGTGCTGGTCCAGGCGAAACCGGCGGCGCGCAGCGTCTCCCAGCCCTGTTCCAGCTTCACCAGCATGGCTTCGATTGCGATGATCGCGTCATCCACCAGCAGGCCGAGAGCGAGGATCAGCGCGCCCAACGAAATCCGCTCCAGCTCCGTCCCCCGCCAGAGCATGAAGGCGAAGACGAGGGAGAGCGTCAGCGGCACCGACAGCGCCACGATGATGCCGGCCCGAAAACCCAGCGAGAGGAAGGAGACCACCAGCACCACGCCGAGTGCGGCGCCGAGCTTGATGAGGAATTCATCCACGCTCTCGCGCACGATATGCGGCTGGTCGGAGACCATGGAGAGTGCCAGGCCCGCCGGCAGCTCGGCGCGGATTGCGGCCAGTTCACGCTCCAGCGCCGCCCCCAGCCGTAGCACATCCACGCCGCGCTCCTTCACAACCGAAAGCAGCACGGCCCCCTGGCCGCCGAAGCGGATGGCGGTCGAGGACGGATCGGCCACGCCACGGGTGATGGTGGCGATATCGGCGAGGCGCAGGGTCCGCCCCTCCAGCGGCACCGGGATCTGGCCGATGCTGGAAAGCCCATCGATGCCGCCCTCCAGCCGCAGGTTCACCCGCGTATTGCCGGTCTCCACCGTGCCCGAGGGCAGCACGGGGTTGTGCCGCGCGAGCGCATTGAGGATGGCATCCGGCGCCAGGCCCAGCGTGGCCAGGCGCTGATGGCTGATTTCGACGCGGATCTGCTGCGGCTGCTCGCCATCCAGCACCACCTTCTCGACGCCGGGCAGGCGGCGCAGGCGGATGCGCAGGCGCTCGCCCTGGCGGGCGAGCTCGGCATTGTCGGCGCCGGTCAGCGCGATCACGGCCGAATAGACGTCGGAATATTCGTCATTGAAGAAGGGGCCCTGGACGCCCGTGGGCAGCAGATGCCGCATATCGCCCACCTTCTTGCGCACCTGATACCAGAGGTTCGCCACCGCCGAGGGCGGCGTGTCGTCGCGCAGCGTGACGGTGATGGTGCTGGTGTTGGGGCGGGCGAAGGTCTGCAGGGTGTCGAGCCAGGCGAGGTCCTGCAGCCGGCTCTCGATGCGGTCCAGCACCTGGTCCTGCATCTCGGCGGCCGAGGCGCCGGGCCAGTTCGCCGTCACCACCATGACCTTGAGGGTGAAGGAGGGGTCCTCGGCCCGGCCCAGCCGCTGCCAGGAGAAGGCGCCCAGCGCCAGCACCAGGACCATGGCGAAAAGCGTCAGCGCGCCCTGCCGGATCGCGGCCTCGGAGGGGTTGAAGCGGGGCATCAGCGCAGGCTCCCCGCCAGGCGGGTATCGACCACGCGGACCCGCGTGTCGGGGGCGAGGAGCTGGGGACCGATGGCGATGAAGCGCGCCCCCTCGGCCAGCTCGGCCTCGACGAGTGCTGTGGTCTCCGCCATGGCCAGCACGCGGGCGGGCACGGCGCGGATGCGGCCCTCGCCCTCCAGCGCCCAGAGCATCGGGCCCTGGCCGCGATCATGCAGCGCGGTCAGCGGCACGCGGGCCGCCATGCCGCCCTCGCTGGGCAGGGTGATGGTGGCGGTCATGCCGAGCTGCGCCCAGTCCGGCGCATTGGCCAGGGCGAAGCGGGCGGCGTAGGTACGAAGCCCGGGCTCGGCCTGGCCGGCGACCTCGCGCAACACGACGGGCAGCGCCGCCTCGGGGCGGGACCAGAAGCGGGCGCTGGCGCCGCGCTCGCGCAGGCGGGCGAGCTGCGCCTCGGGCACCTGGACCTGGATCTCGCGCTCCTCCGGATTGGCCAGGCGCAGCACCGGCGTGCCCTCGGCCACGACCTGTCCGGCCTCGGCCAGCAGGGCGGTGACGATGCCGCCATTGGGTGCCAGCAGCGTGGTGTAGGAGAGGCGGTTGCGGGCGAGGCTGAGTGCCGCCTCGGCGCTGATCACCCGCTCGCGCGCCGCCCGGCTCGCGGCCACGCGCTGGTCGTTGAAGGCGGGTGCCACATGTCCCGCGGCCAGCAGCATGGCCGAGCGCTGCGCGTCATTGGCAGCCTGGACATATTGCGCCTGGGCGGAGGCGAGGTCGGCCTCGGCGGCGCGCTGGCTCAGCGTCAGGTCGGCGGGGTCGAGCCGGGCGAGGAGCTGGCCGGGCTGCACCGTGTCGCCCAGGTTCACCAGACGCTCGGCGATGCGTCCGCCGGCGCGGAACCCGATATCGGCCTCGCGCCGGGCGCGGATGGTGCCGGTCAGCGCGGTGGCGGATTGGATGGGGGCGGGGTGGAAGCCTGCCACCTGAACGGGCTTGGGCGGATCGGGCGGCAGCGGCGCCTCGGCCTGGCCGCCGGGTTTGCAGGCGGCGAGGGCGAGGAGGAGCAGCAGGGCGGGGCGGTGCGGCATGGTCGGGCTCCGAATGGCCCGAAGACTATGGACTGATGAATTTTAAAAATCAACAGTGATTAGCGAACACCACGTTTCAATCCGGCTATGAGCAATTCCATCGCCTGCCGCAACTCGACCGACATCTCGTCCGGCGTGCGCCCCATCTCCTGCATGCATTCCGCGAGCATGGCGGGGTGGTGCCAGATCATCGTGCATGCCTTGATCGCCTGCGCCGCCACCAGCGGGTCGCCGGGCGCGAAATCACCCGCCGCCATCCCCTCCTGCACCACGCCGGCGAGCAGGGTGACGAAGCGGGTGATATAGACGGTGATCACCCCCCAATGCTCACCCATTGCCGCACTCACCATGTCATGCATCCGTTTTTCTTTGAAAAACAGCGTGGTGGAGCTTGCGAGCAATTCCTGCGTGATCGCATGCAGCCGGGCCTCGGCGCTGCCCCCGCCGGCCGCCAGCGCTTCCAGCTTCAGCGACACACCCTCCAGCAACCGCGCCGTGATGGTCTCGTTGATGGCGCTCTTGGAGGCGTAGAAGCGATAGATATTGGCCGGCGACATCCCCAACTCGCGGGCGATATCGGCCACCGCGGTCTTCTGATAGCCCATGGAGCGGAAGAGCTGCTCCGCCACATCCGCGATGCGGGCGCGGGTGGCCTCAGTGGTCGTCATGCCACCAGACCGTGACGAATTATGATAATCATCAGTTACACTTGCTCCGACCCAGCCGGCTTGTCCAGCGGTTTCATGGCCGGCAGGCTGCGCGCCGGTCAATGGAGAACCGTCATGTCGCCTGTCCCGCCCCCCCTGCCACTCAACACTGAATACCTCTTCACCATGGATCTCGATGTCGGCGCGCCGCAGCCGGTCAGCGCCGGCCTGCGCATCGTGCCCGTCACTGGCGGCACCATCACCGGCCCCGCGCTGCAGGGCGAGCTGGTGCCCGGCGCGGCTGCGGATTGGCTGCGGCTGGACCCCGATGGCACCGCGCATATGGATGTGCGCTTCACCATCAAGGCCGCCTCGGGCAGCCTGGTCTATGTCAGCTACAGCGGCATCCGCACCGGCACGCCCGCGGTGCTGGACCGCCTGGGCCGCGGCGAGGCGGTGCCCCCCAGCGACTACTATTTCCGCGTCGCCATCCGTTTCGAGACCGCGGCGGCGGACCTCGCCTGGATGAACCATGTCTTGGCCATCGGCGTGGGCCAGCGCCCGCCCAAGGGGCCGCGCTACGACGTCTACGCCATTCGCTGATGCGCTGTCCGGCTTGGCGGCGTCGAGGACGACCTGGGAGAGGCGTGAGAACAATCGCTACCGCCGCCCGGCCAATTGCTTGTTCTCCAGCCGGCTCAACAGCCGCACGAGCGGCCAGAGCAGGATGAAATAGGCCACCGCGGCCGCCATGATGGGCGTGGCATTGTATGTCACGCTCTGCGCCTGCCGCGCCTGGAACAGCAATTCCGGCATCGCCACCACGGAGGCGATGGAGGTGAGCTTCACCACCTCCAGCGTGTTCGAGACCAGGTCGGGCAGCACGTTGCGCACCGCCTGCGGCAGCACGACCAGACCCATGATCTGCGCCCGCCCGAGCCCAAGCGCGCGCGCCGCCTCGCGCTGCCCCGCCGGCACGCTCTCCAGGCCCGCGCGGAAAATCTCGCCGTAATAGGCGCCGGTATTGAGGAAGAAGCCGATGGCGACCGCCCCGATCGCCGAGACCTCCAGCCCCGCAAACGGCAGCCCGGCATAGACGAAGACCAGCAGCACCAAGGGCGGCAGCGCCCGGAACACATCCACATAGGCGATCAACGGCCAGCGCACCCAGCGGCTTTTCGCCGTCGACAGCAGCGCCAGCACCAGCCCCCCCGCGACGCCGAGCGGGATGACGATGGCCGAGAGCAGCAACGTCTGCCCCAGCCCATCGAGCAGGATGGGCCAGGCCTCCCTGAGGATCTCCCAGGAGAAGAAGGCTTCCAGAAAATCGCTCATGGCCGGCCCAGGCGATTGGCGCCTCGCTCCTCGGCTTCGCCTGCGGGGTTCGACGATCGCACGGGCTTCACCGCTTCCACGCGAAGCGGGTTTCCACCCACCGCCCCAGAATGACCACCGGCAGGAACAACACGAGATAAGCGGCCGCCCCGAGTGTCAGCGGCGTGGGGTTGAAGCTGAACGACACCCCCGCCTGCGCCGCCCCGAGAATATCGGGCACCGCCACCACACTCGCCAGCGCCGTGCCCTTGGTGATGGCGATCGTCCGGTTGGTCAGCGGCGGGATCACCAGGCGGATCGCCTGCGGCATGATCACCAGCAGGAAGGTGACGAGAAAGGGCAGGCCGAGCGAGCGCGACGCCTCCCACTGTCCCTTCGGCACCGAGGTGATGCCGGCCCAATAAATCTCCTCCGCAAAGGCCATCAGCACCAGCGACAGCGCGATCCAGGCGGCCGCGAAGCCCGAGAATTCCAGCCCCATTCCCGGCAGCCCGAAGAAGATCAGCACGATGATGACCAGGGGCGGCAGCGCCCGGAACAGGTCCACGACAAAAATGATCAGCCAGTTCAGCGGCCGGAACCCCATGGCGCGCAGCACCGCCAGCACCAGCCCCGCCAGCAGCCCTGTCGCGATCACGCAGCCCGCCAGCAGGATGGTCAGCCAGAAACCCTCGATGATCTTGGGCAGGTATTGTTCGGCGACGCGCGCATTGAAGAAGCTGTCGACGAATTTGTCCCAGTTGCTCACAGGCCAGCACCATCATGGCGGCCAACCCCGCTGCCGGCCGCCATGCGCCGCATCAACCGCAGCTCGGGTTCTGCGGCGTCGGGTCGAAGCCCGGCAGGCCCGGCGGGCCGAAGCCCGGGAATTCCGTCACCTCCGCCGAATCCGCCCCCGGCCGGTCACCGAACCAGCGCTCGGACAGCCTGGCCACCGTGCCGTCGCGCTTCATGCAGGTCAGCACATTCTCCACCACGTTGCGCATCGCGCCGCTGTCCTGGCGGAAGGGCGTGCCCCAGTGGAAGCGGGTGCCGGGCAGCACATAATCGGCGATGTATTGCGGCGTGCGGCTGGCGGAATACCGAACCACGGTGTTTCCGGACAAATTCGCATAGGCCCGGCCCTGGATCACCGCCTGTACCGCATCGGGCTGGGTGTCGAAGGCCAGCAGGGTCAGGTTCAGCCGCTCGCGGTTGTTGTTCACCCAGGCCTCATAGGGCGTGCCCTTGTTGACGCTGATCGTCCGCCCGCGCAGATCCTCGTCCGAGCGGATGGGCGGCGTGCCGCGGCGGATGCCGAATTGCAGCTCGGTGAAGAGGTAGCCCTCGGTGAAGAGCAGGCTGGCGGCCCGCTCCGGCGTCACCGTCGTCGGCGCGCAGAGGAAATCGTAGCGGCCGGCATTGAGCGCCGGGATCAGGCCCGAGAACGACGCGCTGTCGATCACGATCTCGCGCCCCATGCGCCGCGCCACCTCGCGGAAGAGGTCGATCTGAAACCCCTGCACGCCGCCCGACAGCGCCGGGAAGGCATGCGGCGCGAAGGTGCCGTCCACCGCACAGCGCAGCGGCGGCTGGGCGGCGGCGGGGGCTTGCGCCAGGGCGGGTGCGGCCCCCATGGGAAGTGCCGCGCAGAAGGCGGCGGCGAGCCAGAAGTTCTTCATGGAAATTCCCCTTGGAATGGTGGGCGAACCTTCCCCGAAGCCCAGGCCCGGCGCAATGCCATGAAATCGCCTTTTGTCCGGCCGCTTCCCGCCGCTTCGCCCAGCCAAATAGCAGCTCGAAGGAGTTGTGCCATGTTGCAGCGCATTGGGTTGGCTTTGGTGAGTGTGGGACTGGGGTTGATGCTGGGTGTGGTGGCCTTGATGGCCATCGACGGCATGCATCCCGGCCGGGTGGCGCCGCTCTTCGCCGCCACGCTGGCCGGCGGTGCCGGGCTCGCCATTATCGCGGGCCTGCGCATGCTGGAGCATGGGCGGGACCGGATGGGGTTCTGAGTTGTGCGCAAATTGCGGTTTGGGGACAAATTCCCCGGCGCACCCGACCTGCTGGCTGAGTGCAGGGGCAGGGCGGGGAGGGATCATCGGCGTCTCCAGTTTTCAGGATTATTATCCTAGGATAAAATACCGAAACAGGCAAGCGTGATCTGGAAACCCAGGGCTTAGCGCCGCAGCACCGCCGCCGCCCCCAGCCCCGCCAGCAACCCCCAGAACGCCGCCCCCACGCCAAACACCGAAAGCCCCGAGGCGCAGGTGACAAAGCACAGCACCGCTGGCACCCGCAGCTTCTCATCCGCCACCGCCCCCTGCAGCGCGCCCGACATGCTGCCCAGCAGCGCCAGCCCCGCCACAGCCTGGATCAGCACCGGAGGTGCCAGCGCCACCGCCGCCGCCGCCACGCCCGCGAACAGCGCCCAGGCCATATAGCCAAAGCCATTGGCGCAGGCCGCCACCCAGCGCCGCGCCGGGTCGGGATGTGCCTCCGGCCCCGCGCACATCGCCGCCGTGATGGCCGCGAAATTCACCATCTGCCCGCCCGCCAGCGCGCCCAGCGCGCTCGCCCCCCCCGTCGCCAGAAACACCGCCCGCGTATCGGGCCGAAAACCGAAGGCCCCCAGCACCGCGATCCCCGGCACGTTCTGCGACGCCATGGTGACCAGGAACAGCGGCACGCCGATGCCCAATATGGCGCCGATCTCAAAGCGTGGTGCCACGAAGACCAGCCCCGGCCCCGCCCCTGCCATTCCGCCCGCCGGCCAGGGCAGCAGCACCGCCACCAGCACCGCCGCCACCGCGACGGCCGCCGGCACCGCCCAGAGCCTGGCCAGGCGCAGCATCACCAGCCACACCAGCACCACCGGCAATGCGATTCCCGGCACCACCCCCACCGCCCGGGCCGGCGCCACGCAGAGGTCGAGCAGCACCCCGGCCAGCATGGCGTTCGCGATGGGGGCCGGAATTCCCTCCACCGCCCGCAGCAGCGGCCGCCACAGCCCCGCCAGCATGATCAGCAGGCCCGAGACGATGAAGGCGCCCACCGCCACGGCAAAACCGCCTCCGGGTGCCGCGGTCGCCACCAGCAGCGCAGCCCCCGGGGTGGACCAGGCGATGGCCACCGGCATCCGGGTGCGAAAGCTGAACCAGGCCCCCAGCGCTCCCATGGCGAAGGTGATCATGGTCAGCCCCGAGGCGGCCTGGGCCGGCGTCGCCCCCATCGCCGAAAACCCCTGCAGCACCACGGTGAAGGAAGAGGTGAAGCCGACGAAGCTCGCCAGCAGGCCGAGCAGGATGGGCTGCAGCATCAGGGGCGCAATTCGATCCGCCCCAGCACTGAGGACGCCTCGCGCGACAGGCGCAGCATCGTGCCGTCGCGCCACCACGGCAGCATGTCGCCCCAATGCGCCGAGAGGGGATGGCCGGATTGCCCGGTGCCGATCACCGCCAGCAACCCGTCGGGCACCGACATGTCGGCCACCAGCCGCAGCCCCGCGCCATGCAGGTTGGTATACCCCGTGGCCCCGCCGAAGCCGCCGCGCGGCGTGCCCCGCAGCACCGTCTGGCCATCGCCGGCCGAGGGGGTGGAGAGCCGCGTCATATCCCGCAGCACCGGCAGGAAGCGCAGCAGGGGATGCTCGAACACCGCCTGATGCGCGCTGCCCCACAGCCAGGCCGCCGGGTCGGCGCCATGGGTCGCGGCCAGTTCGGCCATCGCCTCCTCCAGCGCGCGGGCGGCCGGGGCTGTGCAGTCCGGCCGGCACCACAGCGGCGCCTCGCCCGTCAGCAGGAAGCCCAGGAATTCGGGCGATCCCGCGCTCTCGGGCAAACGCGCATCGCGCAGCACCAGGGCCAGGAAACGCCGCGCCCAGGCATTCCAGATCAGCGGCTGCGGCTGGCCCGCCGCCATCTCGCCCTCCCACGCCGCGAGCAATTCCTGGCCGATCGCGGCCTGGCCGCTCACCCGCAACCCGCGCAGCAGCGGCAGGCTGGCCTGCGCCAGCAGCGAGACGGCATCGAGTTGCATGCCCGCCATCACCGCCGCATTGGGCCTGGGATTGGCGTCGAGCAATTCATGGATGCGGCGGAACCGCCAGTCGCCCGGCCAGTCGCGCCCCATGAAGGCCGCTGAATCCGGGGGCGCCACGCGGTTATTGGCATTGACCAGCCGTCCCGATTCCGGCGCGACACGGTGCGGCAGTTCGGCGAAGGGCCAAAATCCGTCCCAATCATGCGTGCCGGTCTCGCCCGACACGGGCATGGAGCCATCGCCCGCCCGGCGCCTGGGAATGCGCCCGGTGATGAACATGCCGATGCCGCCCGCCCGCTCGGCCACCATCAGGTTCTGCGACGGGCTGGTGATGCGCTGCGCCGCCTCGCCCGCCGCGGCGACCGAAGCGGCGCGGTTGAGCATCAGCAACCCCTCCGCCGCGGTGTCCTGCGGTGCCAGATTGGCCATGGAAACCGCCAGCACCGTGCCATCGCCGCGGCGGCCCTCATCGAGGTCGGACATCACCGGCCCATGTCGGGTCTCGCGGATGCGCAGCACATGCGGTGCCGCGCCGCGCACGCGGATCAATTCGTCGCGGGTCTCGAAGGCGCGGGGGCCATCCTCGGTCGCGTAGCGCTCATCATCGATCTCGCGCTCGACATACACATCCTGTGTATCGGCATGGGTGGTGGTGAAGCCCCAGGCGATCGCCTCGTTTCGGCCGATCACGATCATCGGCACGCCCGGGCTGGTCGCACCCGCGCGAAACCGCCCGCCGGGCAATTCGATGCGCGCGAGGTACCACAGCACGGGCGCCGAAAACCCCAGATGCGGGTCGGAAGCCAGCATGGCGCCGCCGGTGCCGCTGGCGCTGGCCGCCAGCGCCCAGGCATTGCTGGCGGAGGCGGGCAGGGGGGCGGACAGGGGGGCGTCCTGGCCAAACACCGGGATCTGCCGCAGCAGCCCGCCCAGATCAGCCAGCCGGTCCGGCAGCCCCGGCGTGGTATCGGCGGGCCAGAGCTGCCACAGCCGCTCGGCATCCAGCGTGCGGGCGATCTGGGCGCGCTCGATCTCGGTGCGCCAATTGCCCGAGAGCCAGAGCCCCATCACCTTGCCCCAGAGCAGGGAATGCTCGGGCCGCCAGGGCTCCGGCGCGCCGAGGGCCAGGAATTCGGGCGCGATGAACCGCCCACGCTCGGCAATGCGCGCATTCACTCCCGCGGCATAGGCATCGAGCACGGCGCGGGTTTCGGGCGAGAGCGCGCCCAGATCTTCCGCCGCGCGGTCGGCCAGGCCCAGCGTGCGGGTGAAACGGTCGCCCCGCAGCGCGGCGCTGCCGGCGATCTCGGCCAGGCGCCCCTGCGCGCCCCGGCGCATCAGTTCCATCTGGAACATCCGGTCGCGGGCATGCAGCCAGCCCATCGCCATGGCGGCATCCAGTTCGCTGCGCGCGGTGATCCGCGGCACCCCCACGGCATCGAGACTGATCGCGACCGGCCCGGAGAGCCCGGCCAATTGCCGCTGCTCCTGCGCCGCGGGCAGCGTCGCCCAGAGGGCCATCGCCAGGCCACCGCCCAGGGCAAGCAGGATTCCCACCAGCCAAACCAGGGCCAGGCGCAGGGCTCGGAAACGTAGGGGTCGGCGCCGCATCGCGCCCGAGATAGTCTGGCCCGGGCGAATGCGCCAGCGCTGTCACAGGACTGTCGTTGAACTTGCGCATTGCCGTGCTAAGCGGGACGGGCGTTGGAAGGGATTGCTTGGCCATGGAGATGAGTTTCGAAACCCTGCCCTCGGGCGTGATGATGATCACCCTGGCGGGGCGGCTCGACATCCAGGGGGCCGCGCGCATCGATGTGCAATTCGCCGCCGTCGCCGCCAGCAACAAGGCGGTGGTGGTGGATCTGGGCGGGGTGAGCTTCCTGGCCTCGATGGGGCTGCGCACGCTGATGCTGGGCGCCAAGGCCATGCGCGGCAAGGCGGGGCGGATGGTGCTCTGGCGGCCGCAGGCCGATGTCGAGGCGGTGCTGGTCACCAGCGGCAGCGCCGTGCTCCTGCCCGTCAGCCACGACTTCGCGGCGGCCGAAAGCCTGGCCCTGGCCACGGGTTGAGCATGGCCGGGCCGGAGGGCACGCCCGTGCTGGTGGAGGAGGCGCCGCCCAGCCTCGCCTTCATCGCCGGCCATGAGGCCCTGCCGGCACTCTCCGCCTGGACCGATGCGGTGCTGGAACGCCTCGCATTGCCGGCGCGCACCGACTACGCGTTGCGCCTGTGCATCGAGGAGATGGTGGCCAATCTCCTCCTCCATGCCCTGCGGCCGGAGCGGCCGGTGCAGGTCCGCCTCACCATCCTGGCCGCGCCGCTGCGCCTGCTCATCGAGGATGACGCCGCGGCTTTCGACCCGACGGCCCAGCCCGAGCCGGAGCCGGCGAGTGATCTCGACCACGCCGCCATCGGCGGGCGCGGGCTGCCGCTGGTGCGGCGCTTCAGCCTGGGGTTGCGATACACCCGCGATTCGGGTTGGAACCGGGTGGAAATCCGGCTGGCCTGACCGTGCCGATCGCGCACCGACAATTGGGACAGGTCTGCAATCGATATTATCGACGGTTTATTATTCTTATCGAAACAATCGTCTGCGCGCCCCCTATCCGGCCCGCCACACCCGGTTAAGTTGTGCGCAATGATTGTGACATTGCGTGCAGTGGCAAAGGCAGCCGGGGTCCACCCCTCCACCGCATCCCGCGCGCTGAGCGCCCGGACGCGCCATCTCGTCAATGCCGAGGTCGCGGCCCGGGTGATCGAGACCGCCGAAGCCATGGGCTACCGGCCGGATCAGGCGGCATCGGCGCTGCGCTCGGGCCGCTCGCGCCTGATCGGCGCCCTGGTGCCGGCCATCGCCAATCCGGTTTTCGCGCCCATCCTGGCCGGCGCCGCCGCCGCCCTGGGCGAGGCGGGCATGGCCCTGCTGGTGACCGACCCCGGCCACAACCCCGAGCGCGCGCATGACATGGTGGCGGAACTCGCGGCGCGGCGCGTGGACGGGCTGCTGATCGCCACCGCCATCTGCCAGCCCGACCCGGCGACGGAGCTGGCCCGCGCCCGCGGCATCCCCTTTGTGATGATCATGCGGGCGGGACCGGGCGATGCCGCGGTGCTGACCGACAATGTCCAATCCATCGAGCTGGCGCTGACGCATCTGCGGGCGTTGGGCCACACCCGGATCGGCTACCTCGGCGGCGTGGTGGCGCAGACCCGCAGCGACCGTCGCGACGGCTTCCAGAAGGTGATGGCCCGGCACGGCTTGCCGGCCGGCGATGTCGAGATGACCCAGGGCTATGACCGCGCCGGCGGTCGGCGCGGTGCCATGGCGTTGCTCGAGCGCGCGCAGGGGCTGACCGCGCTGATCTGCGGCAATGACCTGCTGGCGCTCGGCGCGATCGACGCCGCCCGTGCGATGGGGCTGCGGCTGCCCGAACAGCTCTCCATCGTCGGCCACAACGACCTGCCGCATATGGACCTCGTGTATCCCCCGCTGACCACGATGCGGCTGGATTACGAGACCATGGGAAGGCGTGCGGCCGGCGCGCTGCTCAGCCTGCTCGACAATGGCGCGCCTGCGGTGGAGCGGATGACCTGGGAGCTGGTGGTGCGGGGCTCCACCGCCCCGCCGCCGCCGGACTGAGCCGCCCCGGCCCTTGCCCGGCCGCGCGTGGCGTCCTAAGCGCGGGCAAACCTTACCGCCGAGGACATCATGAGCATCATCACCGACATCACCGCCACCGAAGTGCTGGACAGCCGGGGCAACCCCACGGTCGAGGCGGAGGTGCTGCTGGAAAGCGGTGCCCGTGGCCATGCCATCGTCCCCTCCGGCGCCTCGACCGGCGCGCATGAGGCGGTGGAGCTGCGCGATGGCGACAAATCCCGCTACGGCGGGAAGGGCGTGCTGACGGCGGTGGCCAATGTCGAGGGCGAGATCCTGGACGCGATCGGCGGCATGGACGCGGCCGAGCAGTTGCTGATCGACCGCAGCATGATAGAACTCGACGGCACGCCGAACAAGGCGCGCCTCGGTGCCAATGCGATGCTGGCGGTCAGCCTGGCGGTGGCCCGCGCCGCCGCCGCCGATCACGGCCTGCCGCTCTACCGGTATGTTGGCGGCGCCTTCGCGGCCACCCTGCCGGTGCCGATGATGAACATCATCAATGGCGGCAAGCATGCCGACAACCCCATCGACATCCAGGAATTCATGATCATGCCGGTGGGTGCGGCGAGCTGCTCGGACGCCATCCGCATCGGCTCGGAATGCTTCCAGGCGCTCAAGAAGGCGCTGCACGACGCACACCACAACACCAATGTCGGCGATGAGGGCGGCTTCGCCCCCAATATCGGCTCGGCCGACGAGGCGCTGGGCTTCATCGCCAAGGCCTGCGAGAGCGCCGGCCACAAGGTGGGCACCGATATCATGTTCGCCCTCGATTGCGCGGCGACCGAATTCTACCACGACGGCGTCTACAAGCTCGATGGTGAGGGCAAGAGCCTCGATGCCGCGGGCATGGTCGACTACCTGGTGGGGCTCTGCGCGAAATGGCCGATCATCTCGATCGAGGATGGGATGAGCGAGGATGACTGGGCGGGCTGGAAGCTGCTGACCGACAAGCTCGGCGCCAAGGTTCAGCTGGTCGGCGATGATCTCTTCGTGACCAACACCGCGCGCCTCAAGCGCGGCATCGAGACGGCCACGGCCAATTCCATCCTGGTGAAGGTCAACCAGATCGGCACCCTCTCCGAGACGCTGGAGGCGGTGGAGACCGCGCATCGCGCCCGCTACACGGCGGTGATGAGCCATCGCTCGGGCGAAACCGAGGACAGCACCATCGCCGACCTCGCGGTCGCCACGAATTGCGGGCAGATCAAGACCGGCTCGCTGTCGCGCTCGGACCGGCTGGCGAAGTACAACCGGCTGATCCGCATCGAGCGCGAACTCGGCAGCACGGCACGTTATGCCGGTCGATCGATCATGTTCGGCTGACACATATCGGCCCGGGTCAGGGATACCAGAGGCACCTGATCGGGAAAATATACGGCGATCGCCCGATTGAGGCTTGCCAAGGCCGATTCGGGATGATTCTGTTGCTTTGGGTTACCGGGGGTTTCGGGATGTCGTTCTGGCGGGGGGTCAAACGCCGGCTCAAGGCATTGGTCGCGCCCACCGTCTTTCTGGCGGTGGGGGGCTTTTTCGTCTGGCACACCATTCATGGTGAGCGCGGGACCCTGGCGCGCGAGCGCCGCATCCATGACATCGCGACCGCCCAGGCGGGGCTGGAAGCGGCACGGGCGGATCACGCCGCCGTGCAGCGCCGGGTCAATGGTTTGCGCGCCGACGGGCTCGACCGTGACCAGCTCGAGGAACGTGCCCGCGCCCTGCTGAACCTCTCCCAGCCCGGCGAGGTCGTCGTGCCCTACGCGCCGGGTCAGCGCCTCTACTGAGGCCAGCCCGCCATCCACCGCAGCGTGGAGGTCCTCATAAATCGCCAAACGAAACGATTAACCAAATAGGGGTTAATCGTCATTTTGCGTTGCAGCATAAGGGTTTTTGCGCGGCGGGCGCTCTTGTTTCCATGCCGGCGGACGCGTAAATCCATCGCGGTTAGAGGGAGAGCCGCATGGCCCAGATGGCACGAGCTGCAGCAAAAGCGGGGGCCAAGCCGGCTGCCAAGTCGGTGCCGGCGAAGCGCGGCACGAAAACCGGCACACCCCCGGCGGTGCTCGATCAGGCCCAGCTCGTTGCGGCCTATCGCGACATGCTGCTGATCCGCCGCTTCGAGGAGAAGGCGGGCCAGCTCTATGGCATGGGGCTCATCGGCGGCTTCTGCCACCTCTATATCGGCCAGGAGGCCGTGGTGGTCGGCATCCAGTCGCAACTCAAGCCCGGCGACCAGGTCATCACCTCCTATCGCGACCATGGTCACATGCTGGCCACCGGCATGGAGGCGCGCGGCGTGATGGCCGAGCTCACCGGGCGCGAGGGCGGCTACAGCCGCGGCAAGGGCGGCTCCATGCACATGTTCAGCGCCGAGAAGGCATTCTTCGGCGGCCATGGCATCGTGGGCGCGCAGGTGTCGCTGGGTGCGGGCCTCGCCTTCGCCAACTGGTATCGCGAGGACGGCAAGATCGCCGCCACCTATTTCGGCGAAGGTGCCGCCAACCAGGGCCAGGTTTATGAAAGCCTGAACCTCGCCGCCCTGTTCAAGCTACCCTGCATTTTCGTCATCGAAAACAACAAGTATTCCATGGGCACCAGCCAGGAGCGCGCCAGCGCCGCCCGCGATTTTTCGCAGAACGGCGCCGCCTGGGGCATCCCGGGCGAGCAGGTGGACGGCATGGATGTGCGTACCGTCGCGGCCGCCGCGGCAAGAGCCGCCGCCCATTGCCGCGCCGGCAAGGGCCCGTACCTGCTGGAAATGCAGACCTATCGCTACCGCGGCCACTCCATGTCCGACCCGGCGAAATACCGCACCCGCGAAGAAGTCCAGAAAATGCGCGAACAGCGCGACTGCATCGATACGCTGCGAAAAATCCTGCTGGATGGGGGCGTCAAGGAGGCCGCGCTGAAGGCGATCGATGACGATGTGAAGGCCATCGTGCAGGACAGCGCCGATTTCGCGCAGGCCTCGCCCGAGCCCGATCCCGCCGAGCTATGGACCGACGTGCTGCTCGAGGGAGCCAAGTAAGATGGGTGTCGAAATCCTGATGCCGGCGCTGAGCCCGACCATGACCGAGGGCAAGCTGGCGCGCTGGCTCAAGAAAGAGGGCGACGCAGTGCGCTCGGGCGATGTGATCGCCGAGATCGAGACCGACAAGGCGACGATGGAGGTCGAGGCCGTCGACGAGGGCAAGATCACCCGCATCCTGGTGCCCGAGGGCACCGAGAATGTGGCGGTGAACTCCGTGATCGCCGAACTCGATGGCGGCAAGGGCATGGCGCCCGCAGCCACGGCTTCCGCCCCTACGGCGGCGGCCCAGGTCGTGGCCCCGGTCGCGGCCCCGGTGGTGCATGCCGCCCCCGCCGCTGCGCCGGCCTCTGAGGAAAAAGACTGGGGCCCGACCAAGGCCATGACCGTGCGCGAGGCGCTGCGCGACGCCATGGCGATGGAAATGCGCGCGACCCCCGAGGTCTTCCTGATGGGCGAGGAAGTCGGCCAGTACCAGGGCGCCTACAAGATCAGCCAGGGCCTGCTGGATGAATTCGGCGCCAAGCGCGTGCTCGACATGCCGATCACCGAGCATGGTTTTACCGGCATGGCGGTGGGTGCCGCCTTCACCGGCCTCAAGCCCATCGTCGAGTTCATGACCTTCAACTTCTCGATGCAGGCCATCGACCACATCCTGAACTCGGCCGCCAAGACGCTGTACATGTCCGGCGGGCAGATGGGCTGCCCCATCGTCTTCCGCGGGCCCAATGGCGCGGCGTCGCGCGTCGCCGCCCAGCACAGCCAGTGCTATGCCAGCTGGTACGCGCATTGCCCGGGGCTGAAGGTCCTCGCCCCCTGGTCGGCCGCCGATGCGAAGGGGCTGCTGCGCGCCGCGATCCGCGACCCAAACCCCATCATCTTTCTCGAGAACGAGATCCTCTACGGCCAAAGCTTCGAGGTGCCGGTGGCGGATGATTTCATCCTGCCCATCGGAAAGGCCAAGGTGGAGCGCGCGGGCACGGATGTGACCCTGGTGGGCTTCTCCATCAGCGTGAGCCTGGCCATGCAGGCGGCGGAAATCCTGGCCGGCCAGGGCATCTCCGCCGAGGTGATCAATCTGCGCTCGATCCGCCCGCTGGACACCGAGACCATCGTGAATTCGGTCAAGAAGACCAACCGCCTGGTCACGGTGGAGGAGGGCTGGCCCTTCGCCGGCATCGGCGCCGAGGTGGTGATGCAGATCGTCGAACACGCCTTCGACCATCTCGATGCGCCGCCGGTCAGGGTGCATGGCGCCGACGTGCCGATGCCCTATGCCGCCAATCTCGAGAAGCTGGCATTGCCGCAGGCCGACCATGTGGTCGATGCCGCGAAACGCGTGCTGTACCGGTAAGGGGGCGAGCAGAGACATGGCCACGAACATCCTGATGCCCGCCCTCTCGCCCACCATGACGGAAGGCACGCTGGCGCGCTGGCTGAAGAACGAGGGCGACACGGTCCGCGCCGGCGACATCATCGCCGAGATCGAGACCGACAAGGCCACCATGGAGGTCGAAGCCGTCGATGAGGGCGTGCTGGGCAAGATCCTGGTGCCCGGCGGCACCGCTGGCGTGAAGGTGAATGACGTGATCGCGGTGCTGGTGGAGAAGGGCGAGGTTTTCTCCCCCGGCGCCGCCGCAGCCCCGGCACCTGCCGCCGCCCCAGCACCCGCGCCCGTCGTGGCGCCGGCTTCGGCTGCGGCTCCCGCGCCAGCCCCGGCCACCGTCGCGCATGGCGAGCGCGCCTTCGCCTCCCCTCTCGCCCGCCGCATGGCGCAGCAGGCGGGGCTGGATGTGACGAAAATCTCGGGCTCCGGCCCGCAGGGCCGTGTCGTGAAGGCCGATATCGAGGCGGCGATGAACCGCCCTGCCGCCGCCGCCCCGGCGGCGCCCGCCCCCATGGCCGCGGCACCCGCCCCGGCGGCGCCCAGGCCCGCCGCCGCGCCCGCCGCCCCCCTGGCCGGCACCACCGCCCACCCCAACAGCAGCATGCGGAAAATCATCGCGCGCCGCCTGTCGGAGAGCAAAGCCACCATCCCGCATTTCTACGTGGCGATGGATATCGAACTCGATGCTCTTCTGGACCTGCGCGCAAAACTGAACGCGCGCAGCCCGAAGGATGGCCCCGGCGCCTACAAGCTTTCGGTCAACGACCTCATCATCAAGGCCGCCGCCGTCACGCTCCGCCGCGTGCCCGGCGTGGCCGCGTCCTGGACCGAGGACGCCATCCTGCGCTTCGACGACATCGACATCTCCGTCGCCGTCGCCATCCCCGATGGCCTCATCACCCCCATCGTGAAATCCGCCGACACCAAGGGCCTGGCCGCCATCTCCAACGAGATGAAGGACCTCGGCGCCCGGGCGAAGACCGGAAAACTGAAGCCAGAGGAATTCCAGGGCGGCGGCTTCTCCATCTCGAACATGGGGATGTATGGCGTCAGCCACTTCGCGGCGATCATCAACCCGCCCCAGGCCGGCATCCTGGCCGTGGGCGCGGGCACCCAGCGCGCCGTGGTGAAAAGCGGCGCGCTGGCCATCGCCACCGTCATGACCTGCCAGTTGAGCGTGGACCACCGCGTCATCGATGGCTCGCTGGCCGCCGAGTGGATGGCGGCGTTCAAGGCCATCGTGGAGGACCCGCTGAGCCTGATGCTGTGAGCCCGTGCCCGATCGGCAGAGGCCGGAGGCCGTCGCCGTGAATCGGTCGCCCTTGCTGCTGCGCGACGCCGCGTCCGCCGACGTGCCGCTGGTGGCGCATTACGTCCGCGCCCTGGCCGAATACGAAAAGCTCGAACATCTCGTCACCGCGACCGAGGCGCAGTTCGCCAATCTGCTCTTCGGCACCCCGCCCCGCGCCCATGCGCTGATCGCGGAGTGGGAGGGCACCCCGGTCGGCTTCGCGCTTTGGTACTTCGCCGTCTCCACCTTCACGGCGTCGACCAAGCTTTATCTGGAAGACATCTTCGTCGAGCCCGCGCACCGCAATCGCGGCATCGGCCGCGCCATCTTCGCCGACCTCGCGCGCCGCGCCGTCGCCGCCGGCTCCTCCAGCATGGAGTGGTCGGTGCTGGACTGGAACGCGCCCTCCATCGCTTTCTACCGCTCCATCGGCGCCGCGCCGTATGAGGGCTGGACCACGCAACGATTGACCGGCGCAGCGCTGCAGGCGCTGGCGTCCTAGGAGGCAGACATGGCCGAAACATTCGACCTCATCGTGGTGGGCGGTGGCCCCGGTGGCTATGTCGCGGCCATCCGCGCCAGCCAGCTCAAGATGAAGGTGGCGCTGGTCGAGCGCGAAAACCTCGGCGGCATCTGCCTCAACTGGGGATGCATCCCGACCAAGGCGCTGCTGCGCGCTTCCGAGATCAACCACCTTCTGCACGACCTCGACGCCTATGGCTTCGCCGCCGACAATATCCGCTTCGATTTCCAGAAAGTGGTCAAGCGCAGCCGGGGCGTCGCCGCGCAGCTCTCGGGCGGCGTGAAGCACCTGATGAAGAAGAACAAGGTGACGGTGTTCGACGGCCATGCGGCGCTCGCCGGCCCCGGCAAGCTCAGCGTCACCAAGGACGGCAAGCCGGTCGCCGAACTCGCCGCCAAGCACATCATCCTGGCCACCGGCGCCCGCGCCCGCGTCATTCCGGGCATGGAGCCCGACGGCAAGCTGATCTGGTCCTATCGCGAGGCCATGGTGCCCGCCGCCATGCCGAAATCGCTGATCGTCGTGGGCTCCGGCGCCATCGGCAGCGAATTCGCCAGCTTCTATCAGAACATGGGCGCCAAGGTGACCTTGGTCGAGGTGATGGACCGCATCCTGCCCGTCGAGGACGCGGAGATCTCCGCCTTCGTCCAAAAGGCCTTTGCCAAGCAGGGCATGACCATCATGACCGGCGCCCGCGTCCAGGGCGTGCGCAAGGGGGCCGACAGCGTCACCGCCGTCATCGAGGCCGGCGGCAAGGTGCAGGAAATCACCGCCGACCGGCTGATCTCCGCCGTCGGCATCGTCGGCAATGTCGAAAACCTCGGCCTCGAAGGCACGAGAATCGTCGTCGACCGCACCCATGTCGTCACCGACGCCATGGGCCGCACCGGCGAGCCCGGCATCTATGCCATCGGCGACCTCACCGGCGCCCCCTGGCTCGCCCATAAGGCGAGCCACGAGGGGACGATCTGCGTGGAGAACATCGCGGGCCTCCACCCCCATGCCATGGACATCCTGAACATCCCGGGCTGCACCTATTGCCGCCCGCAGGTCGCCTCCGTGGGCCTGACCGAGGCCCGCGCGAAGGAACTCGGCCACGAGGTCAAGGTTGGCCGCTTCCCCTTCATCGGCAATGGCAAGGCCATCGCCATGGGCGAGCCCGAGGGCCTCGTGAAGACCGTGTTCGACGCCAAGACCGGAGAGCTTCTGGGCGCCCACATGGTCGGCCCCGAGGTCACCGAAATGATCCAGGGCTATGGCATCGCCCGCACCCTGGAATCGACCGAGGCCGAGCTCATGCACACCGTCTTCCCGCACCCCACGGTGAGCGAGACGATGCATGAGAGCGTGCTCGACGCCTATGGCCGCGTGATCCACATCTGAAATCCGCGACATCGCCGACAGGACATGGTTAGGATGGGCATGGAAGGAAACACCATGCCCACACGCCGCGCCCTGCTGGCCCTGCCGCTGGCTGCCCCCGCTTTCGCCCAGACGCCCTGGCCTGGCGAGCGCGCCATCGAGGTGGTGATCCCCTATCCCCCCGGCGGCGGCGTCGATGCCATGACGCGCTTCGGCCTCTTCCATGCCGGGCTGCAACTCCCCGGTGCGCGCTTCGTCTTCGTCAACCGCGCCGGCGCCTCGGGCCAATTGGGGCTGGAGGCGATCTACAACGCGGCTCCCGATGGCTACACGCTGGGCGGCATGGGCAGCCTCAACATCTCCACCCTGCCGCTGGAGCGCACGGTGCGCTGGCGGGCGGAAAACTTCTCCTTCATCGCCAATGTCACCGATGACCCCTGCGCGCTCTGGGTGCTGGCCGCCTCGCCGCTGCGCAGCCTGGCCGATCTGGCGGCGGCGCTGCGCGGCCGGCCGGAATCGCTCTCGGTCGGCAGCGCCGCGGGTGTGGGGTCGGACGACCACCTCGTGCTGCTGGCGCTGGAGGAGGCAACCGGCATTCGCGCCCTGCACGCGCCCTATAACGGCACCGCCCAGGTCCAGCGCGACCTGCTCTCGGGCGCGGTGGATGTCGCCAGCTTCAATGCGGGCGAGGGGGTGGCGCTGCTGCGCGAGGGCCGGCTGCGCTGCCTTGGCATGGCCGCCCCCGCCCGCTGGGCGCTGCTGCCCGAGGTGGCGACGTTCCGCGAGCAGGGATTTGACGTCGTCCTGGGCTCCGCCCGCGGCATTGTCGGCCCGCCCGGCCTGCCCGCGCCCATCCTGCACACCTTGCGCGAGGCCTTCACTGCTGCCTTCGAGACCCCGCGCTTCACGCTCGAGGCCGAGCGCGTGGCCCTGCCGCTGCGCCCGCTGGTGGGCGAGGCCTATCGCGCCATGGTGCTGGCCGAGGCCGATCAGGTCCGCGCCCTGCATGCCAGGCGGCCCTGGTCGCGCTGAGAGCCTGCCCCAAAAGCCGGGCGGTTCGGCCCGACGCGGCTTTCCGCCCCGGCTGCGTCCGTCGACTTGTCGATGCAGCCAGCATTGGCTGCTTCGCCGTCATGCCGGGCACGAAAAATCCGCGGCCGGACCCTCAACCGCCTCGCTTTCGGGACAGGCTCTGAATCCATCTGGGCAAAACCGCTGGCGCATGGCACCCAAAGCCCATGCCCCAAGCCCCGACCGCCATCCTCTTCGACTGGGACAACACCCTGGCCAATGGCTGGGCCGCCATCCAGGCCGGGCTGAACGCCGCCTTCCGCGATTTCTCGCTGCCGGAATGGACGATGGAGGAGGTCCTGGCCAATACCCGCCGCTCCATGGCCGAGAGCTTTCCCGAGATCTTCGGCAACGACTGGCACCGTGCCCGCGATGTCTTCTACGGCGCCGTGCGCCAGCAGCATCTCGATGTGCTGCGCCCCATGCCCGGCACGGCGCCCATGCTGCGGGTGGCCGTCACCGTCGCCCCGCTCGCCATCGTCTCGAACAAGCAGGGCGCGATGCTGCGCGACGAGGTCGCCCATCTGCGCTGGGACGGCTTCTTCAAGCTGGCGGTGGGTGCCGGTGATGCCGTGGCCGACAAGCCCAGCCCCGCGCCGCTGCATATGGCGCTGCGCGCCTGCGCCGTGCCGCCCGGGCCCGAGGCCTGGTATGTCGGCGACACGCGGCTCGACATGCAGGCCGCCCGCGCCGCGGGAATGACTGCGGTGCTTCTGGGCGATGCATCGCATGATGGCGGAATCGCCGTCTGCAACCCGGACATGCAATTCGCCGATGCCGCGGCGCTGGCGGCCCATCTCGTTACGCTGGACAAGCGGCGCCATATGCCCAATGCTTGATCTACTTGGTTGAGCAGGTTTTCCCCGGGCGGACGCGCGGGGAAAGGTCAAGCCGGGGCGTGCCGCCATGGCGTTTCCTGGCCACAAAGAATGAGAGGAGGTCGAATTGGCCGCCGAAAAATCGCAGAATGTGCAGGACGTGTTCCTGAACCATGTCCGCAAGTCCAAGACACCGGTCACGGTGTTCCTCATCAATGGCGTCAAGCTGCAGGGTATCATCACCTGGTTCGATAACTTTTCCGTGTTGCTGCGCCGCGATGGCCATACCCAGCTGATCTACAAGCATGCGATCAGCACGGTGATGCCGGGCGCGCCCATCATGCTGTTCGATGGCACAACAGCGGCCGCGGCCGCCTCGGGTTCCGAGGCTGCGCCCGCTCCGCGCCGCGAAACAACCCTCAGCATCACCCCGAGGGAACCCAGCCCTGCCGGCACCGACTGACACCGAGGCGGCGCCGACGCGCGCCGCCGTGATCCTGCCGCATGAACGCCACCAGCGTTCCGGCGTATTGGAATTCTCCCCGCCGGGCTCGGTGCGGGCCGCTGAAGCGCGCCTCGCCGAAGCCGTGGGCCTGGCCGCCTCCATCGGCGTCACCATCGTCCACACCGGCATCCATCCCCTGCGCGAACGCCGGCCCTCCACCCTGCTGGGCGAAGGCCAGGTGGCGGCGGTGAAACAGGCGCTGGTCGACCAGGAAGTGGAGGTCTGCGTCGTCGATGCCGCCCTCACCCCTGTCCAGCAGCGCAACCTGGAACGCGCCTGGGGTACCAAGGTGATCGACCGCACCGGCCTGATCCTGGAAATTTTTGGCGAGCGCGCACGGACCAAGGAGGGCACGCTCCAGGTCGATCTGGCGCATCTCTCCTACCAGCGCTCCCGCCTCGTGCGCTCCTGGACCCACCTCGAGCGGCAGCGCGGCGGCGCCGGCTTCCTTGGTGGCCCTGGCGAAAGCCAGATGGAAATCGACCGCCGGCTGATCGATGACCGCATCGTCAAGCTCAAGAAGGAGCTGGAACAGGTCCGCCGCACCCGCGGCCTGCACCGCCGCGCGCGCGACCGCGTACCCTACCCGGTGGTGGCGCTGGTCGGCTACACCAATGCTGGCAAATCCACCCTGTTCAACGCGCTGACGGGTGCGGGCGTCTATGCCCAGGACCAGCTCTTCGCGACGCTCGACCCCACGATGCGGCAAATCCGCCTGCCCTCGGGCCGCACCGCCATCCTCTCCGACACGGTGGGCTTCATCTCCGAACTCCCGACCCAGCTGGTCGAGGCGTTTCGCGCCACGCTGGAGGAGGTCGCCTCGGCGGACATCATCCTCCATGTCCGTGACGCTGCCCACCCGGATACCCAGGCACAGCGCGCCGATGTCATCCATGTCCTCTCCGACATGGCCGTGGGCGCCGATGCCGCGCTGGACGAGAACTGGCAGTCCCGCGTCATCGAGGTGCTGAACAAGGCCGATCTCCTGCCCGAGGGCCAGCTCTCCGGCATGGCCATCTCGGCGCTGAACGGCGATGGGCTGGAGGCGCTGCTGGCCGCGGTGGATGGCCGCCTTGGTGCCGGCGAGGAGGAGAGCCAGCACCGCATCGAGGCGCGCGACGGTGCGCGCATCGCCTGGCTGCATCGCCATGCCGAGGTGCTGGAGACCACGGTCGAGGAGGATGTGCTGACCATCCGCGTCCGCATGTCCGCCACCGCCCGCGCCCGATTCGCGCAATTGCCGCCGATGGACGAGCCCCGGCCGGCCTCGGCCAACGACCCCTGATGCTGGACCACCGCGCTCTCGCCGACGTGGCACTGATGCTGCGCCAGGCCTGCGCGGCCGAGATCATGCCGCGCTTCCGCAATCTCGGCCTCGGCGCGATCCGGCAGAAGAGCTCGGCACTCGACCTCGTGACCGACGCCGATGAGGCGGCCGAGCGCCAGATCACCGCGGGCCTTCTCGCCCGCTTCCCCGGCTGCCTGGTGGTGGGCGAGGAGGCGAGTGCGGCCGACCCTGACCTGCCCGGCCGGATGCGCGACGCCGAACTCGCCTTCGTGGTGGACCCGGTGGATGGCACCGCCAATTTCGCCGCCGGCCTGCCGCTCTTCGGCGTGATGGCGGCCGCCGTGGTCCGGGGCGAGGTGGCGGCGAGCTGGATTCTCGACCCGATGAGCGGCGACATGGCCATGGCGCTGCGCGGCGAGGGCGCCTTCTCGGAAAGCGCTCAGGGCGCGCGGACTGACCTCGCCGTGGCGCCATCCCTGCCGCTTTCCTCCATGCTGGGGGCGATTTCCTTCGGCTATATGGACAAGCCACGACAGGCGCGGGTGCTGGCAGGCCTGGGTGGTCTGGCGGGGGTGCAGAATCTGCGCTGCGCCGCGCATGAATACCGCATGGCGGCCTCGGGCGGGCTGCATCTGCTGGTCTACAACCGCCTGCTGCCCTGGGACCATGCGCCGGGCTGGCTGCTGCACCGCGAGGCCGGCGGCTATTCGGCGCGCTTCGACGGCACGCCCTATTCGCCCCTGGACAGCACCGGCGGGCTGGTGGTGGCGGCGGATCGTGGGGCTTGGGACGTGGCGATGGCGGGCCTGCGGATCGCCGGCTGAAACTCCGGGGCAGGGGGCGCGTTCACCGTGCATCCCACCAACCCGGAGCATGCATCCATGTCACTGACCCATCATACCGCCCGCCGCGCCCTGCTCACCGCCGGCGCGGGGCTTGCCGCTGCCGCCCTGATCGGCGCTGGCCCTGCCCAGGCCGCTTCCACCCGTGCCGAGATCGATCGCGAGGTGCAGTCCGCCATCACCCATCTGCGCGCCATGCCGACGGCAGCGCCGCTTTTCGAGCGCGCCCAGGCCGTGCTGATCTTCCCGCGCATCATCGCCGGCGGCCTGATCGTCGGCGGCCAGTATGGCGAGGGCGCGCTGATGCGTGGCGAACGCGCGGGCGGCTACTACAACATTGCCGGCGCCAGCTTCGGCTTCCTCGCCGGCGCCCAGTCCTCGGGCCTGGCCATGTTCTTCATGACCGAGGCGGCGCTGGCCGCACTCATGCATGCCGAGGGCTGGGAGGTCGGCACCGGCCCCTCCGTGGTCTTCCTCGACCGCGGCGTGCAGGCGAATGTGACGGCGACGACGCTGCGCGAGCCGGTCTATGCCATCACCTTCAGCCAGCAGGGGCTGATGGCAGCCCTCGCCCTGAACGGCACCAAGATCACGCGAATCACCCCGGCCTGAGCAGACAGGAGCCTCGCTTCCCCGATCCCGCCCATTGCTCCCGGCACGGGCGTGGTTGAGAATTCCCCGAGCGCTGGATCGCGCCCGGGGGAAATGACATGGCCGCAACCGGCACACATCACAAAGCGGCGGACACCATCAGCCGCCGCGCAGCCATGCTGGCGCCGCTGCTCGCCGCCCCGGCTTTCGCGCAATCCTGGCCCGAACGCCCCATCCGGTTGATCATCGCCTTCCCCGCCGGCAGCGTGACCGACACGCTGTTTCGCAACCTGGCCGAGCCCCTGGCGCGTGAACTCGGCCAGCCCGTGGTCATCGAGAACCGTCCCGGCGGCAATGGCGTGGTCGGCACCCTGGCCGCCCGCGGCGCGCCCGCCGATGGCCATACCTGGCTGGTGCTGAGCGTGACCAATGGCGCGCTGAACAACTACACCATGCGCACCCCCGCCTATCACCCGCTGAATGATTTCGAGCAGATCGGCATGGTGGCCGAGGCCCCCTACATGCTGGTGGCCCCGGCCGAGGGCGCCCGCGACACGGCGCAATTGCTGGCCCGCGCGCGCGAACGGCCCGGCGCACTGACCTTCAGCCATGGCAATTCCTCGGCGCTGATCGCCTCCGCCCTGCTGGGCCGGATGGCGGGCGTGGAGATGACCGCGGTGCCCTATCGCGGCGGGCCGGAGGCGCTGACCGATGTCATCGCCGGCCGCATCGACAGCACCTTCACCGATCTCGCGGCCGGCCTGGCCCAGGCGCGCGAGGGCCGCGTGCGGGTGCTCGGGCTGACCACGGCGCAGCGCTTCCCCCTCGCCCCCGACCTGCCCATCGTGGCCGAGACGGTGCCAGGCTTCTCGCTGACCGTCTGGTTCGGCCTGGCCGTGCCGCAGGGCACGCCGGCCGCGATTCTCGCGCGGGCCAATGCGGGGCTGAACGCCGTGCTGGCGCAACCCGAGACAAGGGAGCGGCTGGGCCGCGTCGGCTATACCCCCATCCCTGGAACCGGCCAGGCGGCACGGGAATGGATCGGGGCCGAACTCCGCCGCTACGCGCAGCTGGCCGAGCAGGTGGGGCTCGAGCGGCAGTAGCGCCGCCCGTCACCCACACGCGGCGATGCGCAGCACCAGGCTGCCGCGCTTGCGGCCGCTGTCGACATGGGCGTGGGCCTTCACCGCCTCCTCCATCGGAAAGACCCGGCCGATCACCGGGCGGATCACCCCCCGCTCGGCCAGCATCGCGATCTCGCGCAGATCGGCCGGCCTTGTGGGCGCGAAGCCGCAGATCATCCGCGGACCACGGCGCCAGCGAGTGGCCAGCATTTGCAGCATCTCCCTCAGGCCAAAGCTGAGCGTGACATGCCGCCCGCCCGGCGTGAGCAGCCGCCGTGTCGTTTCGAAGGGCAGGGCGCCCACCGTGTCCAGGATGACATCGAAAGGGCCATCGGCGCGCGAGACCTCCCGCTGACCACGGTCGATCACCGCATCGGCGCCCAGGTTGCGCGCCAGCTCCAGCCCATCGGCGCTGCACAGCGCGGTGACATGGGCGCCGGCCTGCCGCGCGAATTGCAGGGCGAAGGCCCCCACATTGCCGAGCGCGCCCACCACCAGGATGCGCTCGCCCGCGCGCAACCCTGCGATGTCGCGCAGGAAGACCAGCGCCGAGAGCGCACCGAAGGGCAGGGCGGCGGCCTCGGCATCGCTCAGCGCGGACGAGCGGGGCAGGATGGCCGCGGTTTCCGGGACCACCAGCAATTCGGCATTGGCGCCGCGCAAGACCATGCCGAAGACCGGATCGCCAGGGCTGAAGCGGGTGACCGCACCGCCCACCGCCTCGACCACGCCGGAAAACTCCATCCCGCTGATGGGCTGGCGCGGGCGCGCAAGCCCGAAGGCCAGCCGCAACGGCAGCCAGAAGATCCCGGGGCCGCGAAAGCCGCGCAGCCTTGCATCGCCAGAGGTGACGGTGCTGGCATGGACCCGCACGCGCACATCGCCGCGGCCGAAGGGAGGCGGCGGCACATCCTCGATCTGCAGGACCTCTGGGGGGCCGTATCGGCGGCTGGTGACGGCGCGCATGGGTCTCTCCGGTGAATGGCCTGGCCGTTTTATTCCTGCATGGATTGATGGGAATTGCCGAAAACCGTGCAGCATCCATACATTGCTGCATGGATTGGCAAACCGCTCCGCTGGATTGGAACCGCATTCGCGCCTTCCTCGCCACGGCCGAAACGGGTTCGCTCTCCGCCGCCGCGCGCGCGCTCGGCCTCACCCAGCCCACGCTGGGCCGGCAGATCGCGGCGCTGGAGCGCGAACTCGGCGTGGTGCTGTTCGAGCGCGCGGGGCGCGGCCTCGTCCTCACCCCCACCGCGCGCGACCTCCTCGAACATGTCCGCGCGATGGGTGAGGCCGCCGGCCGCATGGCGCTCACCGCTACCGGCCGCTCCCAGGTGATCGAGGGGCCGATCCGCATCACGGCGAGCGAGGTCTATGCCGCCCATATCCTGCCCCCCATCATCGCCGGGCTGCGGGCGGCGCATCCCGGCATCACCGTCGAGATCATCGCCACCAACCGCACCGCCGACCTGCTGCGGCGTGAGGCCGACATCGCCATCCGCAACGCCGAAACGCGTGAGCCCGAGCTGATCGCCCGCAAGGTGGGCGAGGACAGGGGGCGCCCCTATTCGACGCCGGCCTATCGCGCCAGCCTGGGCGCGCCGCGGGCATGGCAGGACCTGGCCGCGGCCAATTTCGTCGGCATGGGCGATGGCGCGGCCTTCCTCCAGGGCCTACGGGCCTATGGCATGGAGGCGACGGCGGCGCAGCTTCCGGTGCAGGCCGACAGCCATCTCGTGCATTGGGAATTGGTGAAGCATGGCCTGGGTATCGGCTTCATGACCGAAGCGGTGGGCGATGCCGAACCCCTTGTCTGTCGCGTGCTGCCGGACCAGCCGCCGATCATCTTCCCGGTCTGGCTGGCGACGCATCGCGAGTTGCACACCAGCCGGCGGGTGCGGGTGGTGTTCGACCTTCTGGCGGAGGCGCTGCGCGGCTTCGGCGCTTGACCTCAGCGCCCGGGCATCGGACGAAGCGCCATGCTCGACAAGAATTTCGACCCCGCCGGTTTCGAGGCGCGCCTCTACGCACAATGGGAGGCCGCAGGGATCTTCGGCCCTCGTGGTGAGGGCGCGCCCTACACCATCGTCATCCCACCGCCCAATGTCACCGGCAGCCTGCATATCGGCCACGCGCTGAACAACACGCTGCAGGATGTGCTGGTGCGTTTCCGGCGCATGCAGGGCCGCGACGCGCTGTGGATGCCCGGCACCGACCATGCCGGCATCGCCACCCAGATGGTGGTGGAACGCCAGCTCCAGCAAACCCAGCAGCCCGGGCGCCGGGAGCTGGGCCGCGAAAAATTCCTCGAACGCGTCTGGGCCTGGAAGGAGGAGAGCGGGGGCACGATTTCCCGCCAGCTCCGCCGCCTCGGCTCCTCGCTGGATTGGCCGCGCGAGCGCTTCACCATGGATGCCGGGCTGTCGAAGGCCGTGGTCGAGGTCTTCGTGCGCCTGCACAAGGCCGGGCTGATCTACCAGGACAAGCGCCTGGTGAACTGGGACCCGGTGTTCCAGACCGCGATTTCCGACCTCGAGGTGGAAAGCCGCGAGGTGAAGGGTTCGCTTTGGCACATCCGCTACCCCGTTGAAGGCGGCGGCGAGATTGTGGTGGCGACCACGCGGCCCGAAACCATGCTGGGCGACACCGCGGTGGCTGTGCACCCGGCCGATGAGCGTTTTGCCGCCCTGGTAGGCAAGTTCGTCGTGCTGCCCCTGACCGGCCGGCGCATCCCCATCATCGCCGACGAATACTCCGACCCCGAGAAGGGCACGGGAGCCGTAAAAATCACCCCCGCGCATGATTTCAATGATTTCGAGGTCGGCCGCCGGCACGACCTGCCGATGCCCAGCGTGCTGGATGCCGAGGGCCGGGTGACCCTGGCCGAGATCGAGGCCAAGGGTTTCGTGGCAACTCTGGCCGGCCTCGACCGCTTCGACGCCCGCAAGCGCATCGTGGCGGAGCTGGAGCGGCTGGAGATGCTGGTCCAGGTCGAGCCGCACACCCACCAGGTGCCGCATGGCGACCGCTCGGGCGTGCCGATCGAGCCGCGGATGACGGTGCAGTGGTACTGCAACGCCGCCGAGCTCGCCAAGAAGCCGATCGAGAGCGTCGAAACCGGCCGCGTCAAATTCGAGCCGGACAACTGGAAGAACCTGTTCTTCAGCTGGATGCGCGACATCCAGCCCTGGTGCATCAGCCGCCAGCTCTGGTGGGGCCACCAGATCCCGGCCTGGCACGCGCCGGATGGCCGGGTCTTCGTCGAACGCACCGAGGCCGAGGCCCAGGCCGCCGCCGGCGAGGGTGTGGCCCTGACCCGCGACCCCGATGTGCTCGACACCTGGTTCAGCTCGGCGCTGTGGCCCTTCAGCACCCTGGGCTGGCCGGAGCAGACGCCGTTGCTGGCAAAACACTACCCCACCGATGTGCTGGTGACGGGCTTCGACATCATCTTCTTCTGGGTCGCCCGGATGATGATGATGGGCGAATTCTGCATGGGCCGCGAACCCTTCTCGACCGTGGTCATCCATGGCCTGGTGCGCGACGAGAAGGGCGCCAAGATGAGCAAGTCCAAGGGGAACGTGATGGACCCCCTGGAACTGATCGACGCCTATGGCGCGGACGCCGTGCGCTTCACCCTCTGCGCCCTGGCGTCACCGGGCCGCGACATCAAGCTCAGCAAGCAGCGGATGGAAGGCTACCGCGCCTTCGTCACCAAGCTGTGGAACGCCGCGCGTTTTCTGGAGACCAACGGCATCGCGCCCGACCCCGCCTGGAAGCCCGAGGACGCCACCGGCGTGCTCGCCCGCTGGCTGCTGGAGAAATGCGACGCGGTGGTGCGCGAGGCCACCACGGCGCTCGAAACCTTCCGGTTCGACGACTACGCCAACGCCGTGCACGCCTTCACCTGGGGCGTGTTCTGCGACTGGTTCATCGAACTCGCAAAACCCTCGCTGGACGACCCGGAACTGCGCGGCGTGGCGCAACACGTGCTGGGCGTGGTGCTGCGCCTGCTGCACCCCGTGATGCCCTTCGTCACCGCCGAGCTGCACAAGCAGTTGGGCTATGGCGACGAGGTGGCGATCGTCACCAGTGCCTTCCCCACCGCGCCGGGCTTCGCGACGGCGGATGTGCGCGTCGCCGATATCGACATGCTGATCGCCGCGGTCTCCGCCATCCGCTCGGTGCGGGCTGCCATGAATGTGCCACCCTCGGCCATCGTGGCGCTGCGCGTGGCGCCGGAAGGGCAGGGTGCGCTGACCGCCTTCCAGCCACAGCTCATGCGCCTCGCGCGCGTCGAGGCGCCGGTCTTCGCCGCCGCCCCTGCCGAGGGCGCGGGGCCGGGCGCCATGGCCGTGGCGCAAGGGGTGGAAATGTTCATGCCGCTGGAAGGCGTGATCGACCTGGCCGCCGAGGCCGCACGCCTGAAAAAGGAACGCCAGAAGGCCGAAGCACAGGCTAGACAAGCCGAGGCCAAGCTGGGCAACGCCGATTTCATCGCCCGCGCCAAGGAGGAGATCGTGGAGGAAAACCGCGAGCGCCTGGCGGAGGCAAAGGCCGAGATGGCCCGGCTGGATGCGGCCTTGGCCAGGATCGCCTGAGCGCTATTCCGGCAGCAGAAGTGGCTCCACATCCAGCCCGATTCCCGGCGGGTCCAGTACAAGCCGGCCACCGGTGATGGAGGCGGTATGGATGGTCCCATCCGCATCACGGCGGTGATGCAGCAGCAACGGCTTGTCGTGATAGAACACAAGGTAATGCTGCACGCTGGGCAGCGCAAAATAGTCCCGGAATTTGGTCGTCATCTCGCGGCGGTCGTTCAAGGGCGAGGCTACCTCCACGATGATGACGGGCGATGGCGCCACCAGCGCATCGCCCGGCAGCCTGTCGCAACATTGAACAAGCGCATCGGGCTCGTAGACAGTGCGCGGCCCGGCCTCAACGGAAATGCCGTCCGTGAACACCTCGCAGGGCAAAGCGGCGTCGCGGATTGCGGCCTGGAGCGCGGCATAGACCCCGCCCTTGACCCGGTTGTGCCGGACCCGCTCGGTCGCCATCACCACAACCTCGCCGTCCCACAGCTCGGTGCGGCGGTCCTGCTCCAGCGCCCAGGCGAGGTAGGCCGGGGCGATGTCAAACCGCGGCGGCTGTTCCAGTTGTTCCGACATGCCTTGAACATAGCGCAACCCACACCCCCCTCGCCACCATCTTGCCCAACCGCCCCCCACGCGCGACAACGCATGCCAAGCGACCACAAGGGGAACCAAGCGCCATGACCACCTGGGACAAATCCAAGATGCCGAGCCGGCACGTCTCCATCGGCCCGGAGCGCGCGCCCCATCGCAGCTACTACTACGCCATGGGCATGACGGCCGAGGAGATCGCGGCCCCGCTGGTCGGCGTCGCCACCTGCTGGAATGAGGCGGCACCCTGCAACATCGCCCTCTCCCGCCAGGCGCAGAGCGCCAAGAAGGGCGTGCGCGAGGCCGGCGCGAGCCCCCGCGAATTCACCACCATCACGGTGACCGACGGCATCGCCATGGGCCACCAGGGCATGAAGTCCAGCCTCGTCAGCCGCGACGTCATCGCCGATTCCATCGAACTCACCATGCGCGGCCATTGCTATGACGCGCTGGTGGGCCTCGCGGGCTGCGACAAGTCCTTGCCCGGCGTAATGATGGCGATGGTGCGCCTGAACGTGCCCAGCGTGTTCATGTATGGCGGCTCGATCATGCCCGGCCATCACAAGGGCCGCGACGTGACGGTGGTGGATGTCTTCGAGGCGGTGGGCAAGCACGCCGCCGGCACCATGTCGGATGAGGAGCTGTTCGAGCTGGAACAGCACGCCTGCCCCGGCGCCGGCGCCTGCGGCGGCCAGTTCACCGCCAACACCATGGCCTGCATTTCCGAGGTGATCGGCCTCGCCCTGCCCAATTCCGCCGGCGCCCCCGCCCCCGATGAAGAGCGCGACATCTGGGCCCTGCAATCCGGCCGGGCCGTGGTGAACCTGCTCCGCCTGGGCATCCGCCCGCGTGACATCGTCACCCGCAAATCGCTGGAAAACGCCGCCATCATCGTGGGCGCCACGGGTGGCTCGACCAATGCCGGCCTGCATCTGCCGGCCATCGCGCATGAATGCGGCATCGACTTCCCGCTCGAGGAAGTCGCCCGCATCATGAAGGCCACGCCGCATATCGCCGACCTCAAGCCCGGCGGGAACTACGTGGCCTATGACGTCTTCAAGATCGGCGGCGTGCCGGTCATCATCAAGGCGCTGCTCGATGGCGGGCTGCTGCATGGCGATTGCCTGACCGCGACCGGCCAGAGCCTGGCCGACAACCACAAGGACGTGGTCTTCCCGAAAGACCAGGATGTGGTTCGCCCTGTCTCCAACCCCATTTCAAAGATGGGCGGCGTGGTCGGCCTGAAGGGCAACCTCGCCCCCGAGGGTGCGATCGTGAAGATCGCCGGCATGGCCAAGCTGCGCTTCGAGGGCAGCGCGCTCTGCTTCGACAGCGAGGAAGAGGCCTTCGCCGCCGTCGACGCCCGCGCCTACAAGGCCGGCGACATCATCATCATCCGCTACGAGGGCCCGAAGGGCGGCCCGGGCATGCGCGAGATGCTCTCCACCACCTCCGCCATCTACGGCCAGGGCATGGGCGAGAGTGTGGCCCTGATCACCGATGGCCGCTTCTCCGGTGCCACACGCGGCTTCTGCATCGGCCATGTCGGGCCGGAAGCGGCGGTGGGTGGCCCCATCGCGCTGCTGAAGAACGGCGACAAGATCATCATCGACGCCGAGGCCGGCACCATCGACGTCGCACTCTCCGATGAGGAATTCGCCGCCCGCCGCGCCGCCTGGACGCCACGCCCCACCAACTACAATTCCGGCGTGCTGTGGAAATACGCCCAGACCGTGGGCAATGCCCGCGGCGGCGCCGTCACACATCCGGGAGCAGCTGCGGAAACCCACGTCTACGCAGACATCTGAAGCGCTCGGTTACAATTAGCGCCGCAATCCCGCCGGATTGCGGCGTATGATGCGCGAAACAGCGGGCCCTTCGCCCGCGGCGGAGAATCACATGCGCAAGCTTCTGCCCCTGTTGGGCATGGCGTGCCTGTTGTCGGGATGCGTGGTCTATCCCAACGGCGCGGTCGGCCCCGCACCCGTGGCGGTGGCGCCGGTGGTCGTGGCGCCGGCCTATGCCTACGGCTACGGCTACAACCGGCCCTATTACGGCTGGGGCTATGGGCCACGCTGGGGCTATGGCGGCGGCTACGGCCGTCGCTGGTAACGGCTTGCGGCGGCCGGGTCGGGCCGGCAGGCTCGGCGCGATGCAGACCAGACCCGCGCCGCCATGAATATCCCTGCCGAGGACAGGCCGCTGCATGGCATGCTGCTCGGCCTCCTTGTCTCGCTCTTCCTGTTCCAGGCGCTGGTCGATCTCGGCTGGCTGCCGCACTGGCTGCCCGGTCTGGTGACGCTGGCAGTGATCTTTTCCGGCTATCTCTCGCTCACGCAGCGCAACCCGCTGCGCCGGCCCATGGTCGCGGCAATGCTGCTCGCAACTCTGCTGCTGCTGCTGCAGGCCCTGGTGCCGCAACAGTTCGACACGGCGGTGAGTCTCGCGGCGATGGCGGGCCTCGCCTTGGTGGGCCTGGCATTGCTGAAGCGCGTGCTGGCGCCCGGCCGCGTCTCCATGGCCCGCATCGAGGGCGCGGTCGCACTCTATCTCGTCATCGCGCTGGCCTTCGCCATTGCCTATGAGGCGCTGGATGGCGCCTGGCCAGGCGCCTTCACGCCGCTCTCGGTGGCGGGTGATGTCGGACGTTTCCGCTATTTCAGCCTGGTGGTGCAGACCAGCACGGGCTTCGGCGACATCGCCCCCGCCATTCCCTTCGCCCGCACCCTGGTCACGCTGCAGGCCGTCACGGGCCAGCTGTTCCTTGCCATCCTGCTCGGCCGGCTGGTGTCGCTCGAACTCGAGGACCGCAAGCGCGGCGATTCGTGACAGGCTGCGCCACGGCCCGCGATCCGGCGTGGCCGGCCTGGAGTGACTGCCATGATGGCCTTGATATTCGACCGGCCCGTGTTGATGGGCTCAGCACTGTTCGCCGCCCTGCTGATCAGCCTCGATATCGGCCGCGCTCTGGGCCGTCGCAGCCTCGTGGGCGGGCGGGAGACCGGCACCGGCGCCATCGATGGCGCGATCTATGCCCTGCTCGGCCTGTTGCTGGCCTTCACCTTTTCCGGCGCCGCGCAGCGCTTCGACCAGCGGCGGGTGCTGATGGTGCAGGAGGCCAATGCGATCGGCACCGCGCAACTGCGGGTGGACATGCTGCCGCCCGACGCCCAGCCGGCGATGCGGCAGGCCTTCCGCCGCTACATCGACAGCCGCCTGAACGCCTATGCCGATGCCGGAAATCTCCCGGCTGTGCGCCAGGCCCTCGATGTCTCGGTCGGGATCCAGAAGGAGATCTGGGACCTCGCCATCGCGGCCGGGCGGCGGCCCGACGCCCAGGCCGCCACCAACCAGGTGCTGCTGCCCGCGTTGAACGAGATGATCGACATCACCACCACCCGCAGCTTCGCCATGCTGATGCACCCGCCCGGGGTGATCCACGCGCTGCTGGTGGCGCTCGCGCTGGCCTCCGCGGTGCTGGCGGGCCACGGGTTGGCAGCGCTGCCCGGGCGCGACTGGCTGCACATGATCACCTATGCCGCGGTGATGACGGCGGCGATCAGCATTATCATCGACATGGAACACCCCCAGCTCGGCCTGATCCGGGTCGACAGCTTCGAGGAGATGCTGACCCGCGTCACCCGCGGGACATGACCCTACAGCGCTTTCTGGAACCAGATGCGCGAATGCCCCGGCGGCATGCCATCCAGCCGTCCCGCCTCCACCCAGCCATTGCGCACCCAGAACTGGGGGCCGTGGAAGCTGAAGGTGTCGGTATAGGCATGGGTGCAGCCGCGCTTGCGGGCGATCGCCTCGGCGCGGGCCAGCAGCAGCGAGCCTGTCCCCTTGCCGCGTAGATCGCGCGACAGCCAGAGCCAGTCGATGAACAGCCAGTTCCAGTAGGTCAGCCCCAGGAGGCCGCCCTGCACCGCGCCGGCATCATCGCGGGCCAGCACGGTCACTGGCTCGCGGTCATAGGGGCCGCCCAGTTCCTGGTTGTAGCCGTGCAGGCCACGCTGGATGGCCTCCACGGCCGCCATTTCGGGGTAGTCATCCTCGGAGATCTCAAGCGCGCTCATGCGCCGTAGCGTGCCATGGCACCCATCAGGGTGGCGAGGGCGCCGAGGCTGAAATTGATGCCGACCAGCCGGCGGATGCGCTCATTGCAGGCCGCCGCCGCCGCTGTGTCACCCCGCCCCAGGGCCCGCATCAGCGCGGTATAGGGCCCAAACCAGATGGTGACGAAAATCCCCGCCATCACAAGGCCGAGGAGGTGCATGACATGGATCGGCCAGCGCACACCGCCAAACCCGCCATAGACGCCGAACAGCAGCATGTAGCCCGACAGCACCACCAGCGGCATCAGCACCCAGACCATCCGGAAGAATTTCCCGTGCACCGTGCCCATCAGCGGCAGCCGCGCATGCTGGTCCAGCGCACCCAGCGAGGGCCGCAGCACCATCAGCCCGAACCCCATGCCGCCGACCCAGAGCACCACGCCCAGGAGGTGCAGCAGCAGCCAAAAACTCGCCATTCGTCAGCCCTTCATCAATGCGCGCAAAGCCACGATGGTGGCTGCGATCTCCTCGGCGGCCGCACTTCGCGGCGCCGTCTCACCCACCCCCAGCCCCAGCATGAAGGCGGTGGCGTAGGCCGTGCGGTTGCCCAGTCCCGGGCCCAGCAGCGGCAGCTGGCGCGATGCCAGTTCCGCCATGATCACATCCTTCAGCCGTCCCTGCGCCGGCACCCGGTTGAGCAGGATGCGGGCCGGTCTCTTCTCGCTCGCCGCCAGCTTCAGGGTGGCCTCGCTGGCCCAGAGGTCGGGCCCGGCGGGCTGCATCGGGATGATCACCAGGTCGGCGGCGCGGATCGCCACCTTGCTGTCGGTATCGGCATGCGGCGCGGTGTCCATGATCACCACGTCATGGGTCTTCTTCAGCCGCTCGATCGCCCCGGTCACCCGCCAGCCCGAAGGCGCCTCGAAGGTGATCGGCGCCGCACCCTCGCGCGCCGCGCGCAACTCCGCCCAGCGGGTCAGCGAGGCCTGCGGATCGGTGTCCAGCAGCGCGATCTTCTGGCGCCCACCCGCCAGCCCCGCCGCCAGGTTGGCGGCCACGGTGGATTTGCCGGCGCCGCCCTTCTGCTGCGCGATGGCGATGACGAAGGCCATTGAATGCACTCTCCCGCGATTCGCTGCATCGCACTCTACAGCAAGCAGGCCGGGCGTGCGCCTATTCCACCCGGATATTCGCCTCGCGGATCACGCCGGCATAGGTCTCGGTGTAACGGCGGATTTCCTGCCCGAAACGCTCGGCGCCGTGGGCCAGCACGGTGTAGCCCACCTCCTGCAGCCGCGCCTTCACGGGCGGGCTGTTCAGCGCGGCGACCCAACCCGCCTCCAGCCGCGCACGGGCGGGGGCCGGGACATCGGCCCGCGCGATCAGCCCAAACCAGCTATCCGACAGCACCAGCGGAAACCCCAGCTCGGCCATGATTGGCACATCGGGCAGTTCCGGCGCGCGCGCCTCGGCCGAGATGCCGAGCGCCTTCATCTGCCCGGTCTGGATGAGTTGCAGCACATCGGGCTTGGTCGCGAACATGAACTGGATGCGGTTGCCCATCAGGTCGTTATTGGCCTGGGCATTGCCGGAATAGGGCACATGGGTCGCGTTCAGGCCCGCGGCCCTGGCGAATTGCTCGCCGCCGAGATGGTTCGAGGTGCCGATGCCGTAGCTGCCGAAGGAAAGCCCCGCGCCGGCCCGCCGCCCTGCCGCAAGAAAACCCTGGAAATCCGCCGCGACCGAAGGGTGAATCACCAGCACATGCGGCGCCACGGTCGCCATGCAGATCGGCGCGAAATCATTGAGCGCGTTATACGGGGTGGAAGGCCGCAGCGTGACATTCGCGGCAAAGCTGTTGGCGATCATCAGCAGCGTATGGCCATCGGGGGCCGCGCGCGCCGTCTCGGTGGTGGCCAGCACGGTGGCGCCGCCGGGGCGGTGTTCCAGCACCACGGGCTGGCCCAATTCCTGTTGCAAGGCCTGCTGCGCCACCCGCACCACCGGATCCATGGCGCCGCCGGCGGTGAAGGGGATCAGCACGCGAATGGGCTGGCTCGGCGACCAGTTTTGGGCATGCGCGGCGCCGGCCAGGAGGAGCGGCGCTGCGAGGGTGCGGCGGGTGAGATGCATGGGCGAAACCTCCTATTCGACGCGGATGTTCGAGGCCTGGATCACGCCGGCATAGGTCTCGGCATAGCGGCGGATCTCGGCGCCGAAGCGCTCGCTGCCATGGGCCAGCACCGTGAAGCCGGTCTCCTCCAGCCGGGCCTTGACCTCGGGGCGGGTGAGGGCTGCGATCCAGGCGCCCTCCAACCGGGCGCGCGCGGCGGCCGGAACATCGGCGCGGGCGATCAGCCCGAACCAGCTGTCGGAGAGCACCAGCGGAAAACCGAGCTCTGCCATGGTCGGCACATCGGGCATCTGCGGCAGCCGGGCCTCCGCCGAGACCGCGATGGCGCGAAGCTGGCCGGCCTGCACGGGCTGGATCATGTCCGGCAGGTTGGCGAACATGAACTGGATGCGGTTGCCCATCAGGTCGGTGCCGGCCTGCGGCGCGCCGTTATACGGCACATGGGTCGCATTCAGCCCCGCGGCGCGGGCAAATTGCTCGCCGCCGAGATGGTTGGAGGTGCCGATGCCATAGCTGCCGAAGGACACACCCGGCCCCGGCCTGCGCGCCACCTCCAGAAAGCCGGCGAAATTCGGCGCGACCGAGGGATGGATGGTCAGCACATGCGGCACAACTGTCGCCATCACGATGGGCGCGAAATCACGCAGCGAGTTGTAGGGCAGCGAGGGCCTGAGCGTGATGTTCGCGGCAAAGCTGTTGGCGATCATGATCAGCGAATGGCCATCGGGAGCCGCGCGCACCAACTCCTGCGTGCCGACCACGGTGGCGCCGCCCGGCCGGTGCTCCAGGACCACGGGCTGGCCGAGTTCCTGCTGCAGCACCAGGCGCACCACATTCACCACCGGGTCCATCGTCCCGCCCGGCGTGAAGGGAATGATGACGCGCATGGTCTGGCTGGGCGTCCAGGGTGCCTGGGCGATGGCGGGGGAGGCGAGGGCGCCGAGGCTGGCGAGGCCGAGGGCGCGGCGGGTGGTTGGCATGCGGGCTATCCTGGCAGGGAGGCTCACATGTTCCGGCCTCGCCACAGCGCTTTCAAGCCTGCCCGTGCCGCTAGTCGTAATGCCGGCGCCGTGATTGACCCGCATTTGGGCAAAGACGGGGTGAATTCGAATCCATGAACGCAATCCCTGCGATGACACTGAGGGGCACTCGGATATACCCCGATCATCCAGGACAAAACCAAGGGACATTTTGCATGACCGTTGCAGCCGTATTGCGTGAAAAAGGTGCCGCCGTGATCGCAGTGGGCCCCGATGCACGGGTGGCTGAGGTCGCCGAGATCATCACCAAACGCCGCATCGGCGCGGTCGTCGTGGAGGATGGCGCGGGCGAGCTCGTGGGCATCGTCAGCGAGCGCGACGTGGTGCGCGGCCTGACCCAGTTCGGCGCTGCCCTGATGGACATGCCGGTGTCCGGCCTGATGACCCAGGCGGTGAAGACCGTCACGCCGCAGACCTCGGTCGAGGAAGCCACCGAGATCATGGATGAGGGCTATTTCCGCCACCTGCCCGTGCGCGGCGCCGATGGCAGGCTTTGCGGCATCGTCAGCATCCGCGACCTCGTGCGCCACCGCATCCATGCCCAGCAATCCGACGTGGAGTCGCTGCAGGCCTATGTCATCGGCCGGGGCTACGCGCTGGGCCGCGTCTAACAGCGGCCAGTCTGGACGCAGGGCGCCTTCCGGCCAAGACTGCGGTCGGGAGGGCGCCGATGCCCGAAGGCTTCAACACGCGGATCACGCGTCTGTTCGATATTCGTCACCCCGTCCTGGCCGGCGGGCTGATGTGGCTCTCCGACGCGCCCTATGTCGCGGCAGTGGTCAATGCCGGCGGCATGGGGTTCATCACCTCGCGCTCCTCGGCCTCGCTGGCGGAGTTCGAGGGGCAGTTGGCCCGCTGCGCGGTGCTGACGGCCGGAAAACCCTTCGGCGTGAACCTCTCCACCTCGCGCCACACCGCCGTACCCCTGATGCAATATCTCGATGCGGCTCTCGCCGCCGGCGTGCGGCATTTCGAGACCGCGGGCCGCGCGCCCGCCGATGACCTGATCCGTCGCATCAGGGATGCCGGCGGCGTGGTCATCCATAAGGTGCCGCTGCTGCGCCATGCCGTGACCGCGCAGCGCCTGGGCGTGGATGCGGTGGCCATCGTGGGGATGGAGTGCGGCGGCCATCCCGGCGCCAATACCGACATGCCCGCCATGCTCGGCGGTGCGCTGGCGGCATCGCGCCTGACCATCCCCTATGCCATCGGCGGCGGCATCGGCAATGGCGCGCAGCTCCTGGCCGCCCTGGCCGTGGGCGCCGATGCGGTGGTGATCGGCACCCGCTTCCTGGCCGGGGCGGAAGTCTCCGCCCACCCCAGCTACAAGGCCCGCATGGTCGAGGCCGGCGAGGATGACCACACGGTCTGCTTCGCCAACAACACACCGCTCGGTGGCGCCTGGCGGGTGCTGAACAACGCCACCGCCAGAGAAGTCCGCGCCCGCGAAGCCCAGGGCCTCGCCGCGCACGAAGACTTCGCCGAACTGACCCGCGGCACGCTGCAGAAGACCGCCGCCTATGAGCAGGGCGATGTCGAAGCCGGCATGCTCTCCATGGGCCCGGCCGCCGCCTTCATCGACCGGGTCGAGCCCATCGCCGCCATCATGCAACGGCTGATGGCGGAGGCCACCGCCGCCCGCCACCGCCTCGAGACCCTGAGCAGGAGCTGAGCCCATGCATCGTCGCACCCTTCTCGCCGCCACGCTCGCCACCCCGGCCCTGGCGCAAAGCCCATGGCCGAACCGCCCGGTGCGCGTGATTATCCCCTTCGCACCGGGCGGCGGCACGGATATCGGCGGCCGCCTGCTCTGCCAGCGCCTCTCCGAGGTCTGGGGGCAGCCGGTGGTGATCGAGAATCGCGGCGGTGCCGGCGGCATGATCGGCACCCGCGCCGTGGGCGCGGCGCCGCCCGACGGCTACACGCTGCTGTTCAACGGCACGCTCTCCATCCTGCGCGACGGCTTCGACCCCCGCCACGTCACCGACCACATCGTGCGCGCCACCATCACCCACAACATCGTGGTGGTGAATGAGCATGTGCCGGTTCGCACCCTGGCGGAATTCATCACCTACTTGAAGGCGAACCCGGGCCGGGTGAACCATGGCACCTCCGGCCCGCTGGCCTCGCAGCACCTGGCCGCGGTGATGTTCGACCTGATGGCCGGCACCCGGATGGAGAATATCCATTACCGCGGCACCGGCCCCTCGGTCGCCGGCATTCTGGGCAATGAGGTGCAGTGCATGTTCGGCTCGATGTCGGCGGTGCTGCCGCTGATCGAGGCCGGGCGGCTGCGCCCGCTGGCCACCGCCTCCGGCCGCCGCTCCGCCATGCTGGCCAACCTGCCCACGGTGGGCGAGATCGTGCCCGGCTACGCCGCCGAACTCACCTACAGCTTCTCGGCCCCCACGGGCACCGCGGATGCCATCAAGCGCCGTCTGGAGAACGATGTCCGGCTCGTGCTGCAGAACGAGGCCATCGTGGGTGAACTGCGCAGCCGCGGCTTCGAGCCAGACTACGAGATCAACCCGGCGCTGGCCCGCTATATCGAGGAGGATGTGCAGCGCTGGGCCGATGTGGCTCGGCGCGCCAACCTCAATCTCAACGAGGGGTAGAGGCCGGTAGCGGTTTTGTCACAGGCGCCCTATATCGCGCCCATGGTCACGCGCACCGACATCGATCACCGCACCAGAACGGGCGCCGACCGCCATCCGGAAAAGGCCGCGCGCCCCGACAACCCCATCCAGCGCAAGCCGGCCTGGATTCGGGTGAAGGCCCCCAACCATCCCGTCTATGCCGAAACCCGCGACCTCATGCGCGCCAACAAGCTCGTCACGGTGTGCGAAGAAGCGGCCTGCCCGAATATCGGCGAATGCTGGTCGCAGCGCCACGCCACCATGATGATCATGGGCGAGATCTGCACCCGCGCCTGCGCCTTCTGCAACGTCACCACCGGCGTGCCGCGGGCGCTCGATGCCGATGAGCCGCGCCGGGTGGGCGATGCCGTCGCCAAGCTCGGCCTGCGCCACGTCGTGATCACCTCGGTCGACCGTGATGACCTGGCCGATGGTGGAGCCCTGCATTTCGCCCAGACCATCGCCGCCATCCGCGCCGCGACCCCCGACACCACCATCGAAATCCTGACACCCGACTTCCTGCGCAAGGATGGCGCACTCGAGGTGGTCGTGGCCGCCCGCCCCGACGTCTTCAATCACAATCTGGAAACGGTTCCGCGCCTATACCCGACCATCCGGCCCGGCGCGCGCTACTTCCACTCCCTGCGCCTGCTCGACGAGGTGAAGCGGTTGGACCCCGGCATCTTTACCAAATCCGGCATCATGGTGGGGCTGGGCGAGGAACGCATGGAGGTCTCCCAGGTGATGGATGATCTGCGCTCGGCAGAGGTGGATTTCCTCACCATCGGGCAATACCTCCAGCCCAGCGTGAAACATGCCGCGGTGGCACGCTTTGTCGAACCCACGGAATTCGAGGATTATGCCCGCGCAGCCCGCGGAAAAGGCTTCCTGCTCGTCTCCGCCACGCCGCTGACCCGCAGCTCCTACCACGCCGACGAGGATTTCGCGGCACTCCGGCACGCACGCGACGCGATGCTGCGACCGGCGGAAAAGGCCCAGCCCTGAACCATGCCCACCCATGCCCAACGCAAGATCCTGCGCTACACGCCGGAACAGATGTACGCGCTCGTTGCCGATGTCGGCCGCTACCCGGAATTCCTGCCCTGGTGCACCATGGCGAAGATCCTGTCGGCGGATGAACACCAACTCGTCGCCGACATGACCATCGGCTTCAAGATGTTCAAGGAAACCTTCCGCAGCGAAGTGGCCCTCGAACGGCCATCCGAAGTGCGGGTGAAATACCTCAACGGCCCCTTCCGCTACCTCAACAACACCTGGAAGTTCCTGCCGCACCCCAATGGCTGCGAAGTCGATTTCTATGTCGATTTCGAGTTCCGCAGCGCCATCCTGCAGGCCGCGATCGGCCTCGTGTTCAACGAGGCCGTGCAACTGATGGTGCGCGCCTTCGAACGCCGCGCCATGGCGCTGCATGGACGCAATTCGGGCCTGCCGGCAGCGATCCGGGCGCCGGCTGCGCAGGGCTAAGGGGGCGCTGCCCTCCCTCACCCCGGCTTTATTCCACGACGGTCCAGGGGCGGCTCGCCCCTGGTGGATGGGTTTGGGAAGGCAGAGCCTTCCCAAGCGCCACAGGCGCTCCCCTACCGATCCGTCAGCCTGAGCTCGATCCGCCGGTTGCGTGCATAGGCCTCCGCCGTCTCCGCCGTATCCAGCGGCTGGTTCTCGCCAAACGCCGCGGCCGCCACGCGGTTGGCCGGCAGGCCCTCCTGGATCAGCAGGTTGGCCACCGCGATGGCGCGTGCGGCCGACAATTCCCAGTTCGAGGCAAAGCGGGCCGAGCGGATGGGTGTACGGTCGGCGTGGCCGTCCACCCGCATCACCCAGGCGATTTCGGGTGGGATGCGAATCGCGATTTCCACCAGCACCCGGGCGAGCTGGCGGATCTGGCGCTCACCGGTGGCGCTCAGTTCGGCGCTGCCGGGCGGGAAGAGCACTTCGGATTGGAAGACGAAGCGATCGCCCACGATCCGCACTTCCGGCCGGTCGCCCAGCACGTCGCGCAGTCGGCCGAAGAAGTCGCTGCGGTAGCGGGTGAGTTCCTCCACCCGTGCCGCCAGGGCCGCGTTGAGTTGCAGCCGCAGCTGGGTGATCTGCGCCTCGCTCTCCCGGTCGCGGTTGTCCGAGGCGTCGAGCGCATTGGCGAGGCGGTTGAGCTGGCCGCGCAGATCCTCGATCTGCCGGGTCAGCAGCGCGACCTGGGCGCGCGCGGCGTCGGAGAGGCGGGCCTGTTCGCTGGCCTGTGCCTCGGCGGTGCCGCGCCGGTTTTGTTCGCCCCGGATGTCGCGTTCCAGCTGGTCGCGCAGCGCCGTGAGCCGGTTGGTCTCTTCGGTGAGGCGGGCGAGGTCGGCCACTCGTGCCGCGATCACCGCCCGGTCGGCCTGGACGCTCTGGTCGAGGGTGGCGATTTCCGCCCGCATCGCAGCCATCTGCCGGCCCGCCGTCTCCTGCGCCGCCGCGGCTTCGGCGAGCTGGCGGCGCAGCGTGGCCAATTCCAGCCTCGCGGTCTCGGCGGCGCCGCGGGCCTCGCGCTCGATGCGGGCGCGGCTGTCGCGCTCCGTGGCCAGGGCGTTGTTCGTGGTCGCCCGTGCCTGGCGTTCGGCCAGCAGCGCGCCCTGGGTCTCGGCCAATTCGCGCCTCGTGGTGGCCAGCCCCGCCTCGGCCTCGGCCAATTGCCGGGTTAGGGCCTGGTTCGTGGCCTGGCTGTCGCGCAGTGCCATGGCCTGGGCTGCGCCTTCCGCCTCGGCGCGGGTCTGGGCCGCGCGCAACTCGGCCAGGGCCGCGGCGGCGGCGCGTTCGGCCTCGGCCCGGGCCGTGGCTTCGGCACTCCGGGCTGCGGCCTCGGCCCCGCGGGCGCGGTTGCTCTCAGCGAGGCGGCGCAGCTGGCTCGCGGCATCACCCGTCGCCGCCTCGGCCCGCGCCAGCGCCTCGGCCAGCTGGGTTTCCAGCCCGGCCAGACGGTTTTCGGCACCACGACCCATCGCCTCGCTGTCGCTCAGCCGCCCGGCGAGGCGATTGGCCTCGGCCTGGGCTGCGTCGCGTTCGGCACCCAGCCGCGTCGTATCGGCCCGGGCTGAATCCAGCGCCGCCGCCAGCGCATCGCGCGCAGCCACCGCGTCGCGCAGCCGGGCGCTGCCCTGGGCAAGCTGGCCGCGCAACTCCTGCCCCTGGCCGCGCTCGCTCGCCAGCAATTCCGACAATTCGGCGACCTGGCGGTTGAGCCGGTCCAGCGCCCGGTCGCGGTTCGACAGGCTGACGGAAAGAAAGCCCTGCGCCAGCACGAAGACCAGCAGGACGAAGATGATCACCATCAAGAGGGTGGAGAGCGCATCCACATAGCCGGGCCAGGGATTGAGGCCCTCCGACCCGGAACGCCGCCTCATCCGCGGCGCTCCGCCTCGCTGATGGCGGTGATGGTGCGGGTGAGGATTTTTATTTCGCTGCGCAATTCGGCCGTGGCGTGCGCGCGGCCCTGGGCGCTGTCTTCCAGCATGCGGGCGAGCAGGGATTCGATATTGCGCAGGTTTTTCCGCGCGCCCTCATCCATCGTGGGCCGCGCCATGGCTTCGGTCAGCGTGATCATCGCCGGCGCCAGGCTGGCATTCTGGTCGGCCACGCGCTGCATCAGCACCTGGGTGGCGCGCATCTGTTCGGCCAGCACCGCCAGCCGCTCGGCCAATTGCCCGATGGCGGCGGAGGTGGCCTGCCGCTGCTCCTCGCCCCGCGCCATCGTGGTCTGCATGCCTTCGAGGTTTTCCGCGGTCTGCTCCAGCAGCGCATGGACATAGGCGGGTATGGAGCCGCCATCGGCCTCCATGCCGGCACCCGAGGCGATGCGGGTGATGCCCGCCAGCCATTCCTCCAATTCGTTGAAGAAGCGGTTCTGCGCCTGTCCCGCGGTGAGATCGAGGAAACCCAGCACCAGCGCCCCTGCCAGGCCCAGCATGGAGGAGGAAAACGCGATGCCCATGCCCGCCAGCGGCTGGGCCAGCCCGGCCTTGAGTTGGTTGAACAGCATGTTCACATCGCCGGTGCCGACATTCATCTCGCCGATCACATTGGCCACCGCCCCGATGGTCAGGATCAACCCCCAGAAGGTGCCGAGCAGGCCGAGAAAGATCAGCAGCGAGGTGGCGTAGCGCGAGATTTCGCGCGATTCATCGAGCCGCGCCGAGATGCCGTCCAGCACACCACGCATCGCGGGCGCCGAGAGCGAGAATTTCTCCGACCGCCGGCTGGCGAACATGCTGGCCATGGGGGCGAGAAGCCGCGGGCTGGCCTGCGCCGGTGCCCCATCGCGCGGCCGCTGGAAGGCCTCCAGCCATTCCACTTCCTGGCGCAGCATCATGACCTGGCGGATGTTCCAGGCGATGCCCAGGACCATCACGCAAAGAATGACGCCATTGAGCAGGGGGTTGGAGGCGAAGGCCACAAAAAGCTCGGCATGCAGCAGCCCGACCAACAGCACGACCGCCGCTAGGAAGATCATCATGCGCCAAAGGAAGACAGCCGGACGTGTCATTCCCTGGGTATACAGGCTCTCAATAGCTTTTGGGCAGCCCCAGCACACGCTCGGCGATGTGGGCGCAGATCAGGTTGGGGCTGACCGGCGCGATCCAGGGGATGTGGACTTCCCTCAGGTAGCGCTCGACATGGTACTCCCTCGCATAGCCGAAGCCGCCATGGGTCATCACGGCATTCTGACAGGCTTTCAGGCCAGCCTCGGCGGCAAGATATTTCGCCGCATTGGACTGCGCCCCGCAATCCAGGCCGCGATCGTAGCGGCTGGCGGCCTGCATCACCATCAGCCAGGCGGCCTCCAGCGCCATCCAGTCCTGCGCCAACGGGTTTTGCACCGCCTGGTTCTGGCCGATCTTGCGGCCGAAGACCTCCCGTTCAGCCGCATAGGCCGTGGCGCGGGCGAGTGCGACGCGGCCCAGCCCCACCGCCTCGGCCGCGATGAGGATGCGTTCGGGGTTCAGACCATGCAGGATCTGCCGGAAGCCGCGTCCCTCCTCGCCGATCAGGTCTTCGGCCGGGATCTCGTAATCGGAGAAGAAGATCTCGTTCGAATCGACGGCGGCGCGACCCATCTTGTGGATCTCCCGCACCGAGGCACGGCTGCGGTCGAGCGCGGTGTAGAACAGCGATAGCCCGTCGGAGGGCCTGGCGCATTGCTCAATCGGCGTGGTGCGCGCGAGCAACAGAATGCGGTCGGCCACCTGGGCGGTCGAGATCCACACCTTCTGGCCGTTGACGATGTAGCGGTCGCCGCGCCGCTCGGCCCGGGTCTTCAGCCGCGTCGTATCCAGGCCGGTGGTCGGCTCCGTCACCCCGAAACAGGCCTTTTCAGCCCCTGCCACCAGCGGCGGCAGGAAACGCGCCTTCTGCGCGGCCGTGCCGAAGACCACCACAGGGTTGAGCCCGAAAATGTTCATGTGGATGGCGGAGGCGCCCGACATCCCCGCGCCACTCGCGGAAATGGTCTCCATCATGATCGCGGCCTCGGTGATCCCCAGGCCCGACCCGCCGTACTCCTCCGGGATGCAGATCCCCAGGAAGCCGGCCTGTGCCACCGCGGCGTAGAATTCGTGCGGGAAGCGCCCCTCCTCGTCGCGCGCCAGCCAATAGGCGTCGTCGAAGCGGGTACAGAGGGCGGCCACGCCCTCGCGAATTGCGGCCTGGGTTTCGTTGGGTTCGAAGTTCATGGGTCGAGAATGGCACCATTCCAGCGAAGCCGCGCCTGCAGGGCGGCGATATCAACCCGCACCCCGCCATCCCCCGCCATCGCAGCCGCCGTGCCCGCCGCCTGGCCCATGGCGAGGCATGGCGCGGTGACCCTGGCGCTGGCCTGGGCGATATGCGTGGCGGACAGACAGCGCCCGGCCACCAGAAGATTATCGAGCGCCCGTGGCACCAGGCTGCCGAAGGGTATGCCATAGGAAAACCCATCAGGCAGCGGCCGCCAGATGGTGGCCCGGCCCGGCGCATGGTCCTCCACCGGCCATGCGGTGCAGGCGATGCGCGTCGGGCCCAGCACGCCGCCCATCACATCGGCCTCGGTCAGGGTTTCGTCGCCTTCGACCAGCCGGCTCTCACGGATGCCCAGCTGTGCGCCCATGGCGTTGACACGCGCGGCGCCAAAGCCCGGCAGATACTCGCGCGCTGCCTGTTCGTAGAGCGCGGTCTGCCGCCGGCCTTCGCGCTCGGCCGCCGCCCGCGCCCAGGGGTCGGTCCAGTCGAAGCTGCGGCCATCGGGCCAGGCCACCCGTGTGGCGTTGAGGTGCATGCCTACCCCGTCCATCCCAGGATAGATCGCGAGCGTGGTGCGCGGCAGGTCCAGGCCCGCTGCCACCGCCTGTTCCATGCGCTCATCCTGCTGCGCGCGTGTGATGCCGGCGAAGGCCGCGCGGTCCACCGGCGCCATGCGGAACATCGCACTGGCATGCTGGGTCTGCCCGGCCTCGCCGAGGGCGAAGCCGCAGCCGGCGCGCGCCGCCACATCGGCATCGCCGGTGGCATCAATGATGTTGCGGGCCAGCACCGCATGCCGCCCGCCCTTGCTCTCGACGAAGACGGCGGTGATGCGGTCAGTCTCCCGCGCCACCCCCACCACCTGCGCCTCGGTCAGCACCCGCACGCCGGCCTCTTCCAGCCAGGTATCGAAGAGCAGCTTCATCCGCTCCGGATCATAGGGCAGGCCGTGCACGCCGCGCACACTGGGGTGGACGCGCACCTGGCCCAGCGCGTCGGCGCGGCGGCCGCGCTCCTCCAACTCGGCCCAAAGCCCGCCGATGACCTGGTGCATCTGGCCGTTGGATGCGCGCAGGAAGCCGCAGAAGCCGCCCAGGGTGACGGCGGTGGCGGTGCCTCCCAGGAATGCCAGGCGTTCCAACAGCAGCACCTGCGCACCGCCGCGCGCCGCTGCCACCGCGGCACCAATTCCGGCCATTCCGCCGCCTGCCACCAGCACATCGACCTCGGCCAGGATGGGGGTCTGGCGGGCGGGTTCGGTGATCATTCGGGCCGCGCGCCGGTGGCGCGGACAACTTCGGCCCAGGTGGCGATTTCCTGGACTACATGTGCCGCCGCCTGTTCCTGTGTGCCGCCGAGGACCTCGCTGCCAGCCTCGGCATAGCGGGCCCGCAGCGCGGGGTTGGCCAGGGCGTGGTTGGCGGCGGCGTTGATGCGCTCAATCGTCGCGCCCGGCGTGCCGGCGGGCGCGTGCAGGCCGAACCAGGCGACGGCCGAGAAGCCGGGCAGGGTTTCGGCGATGGCCGGGATGTCCGCCGCGGCCGGGCTGCGCTGCGGCCCGGTGACGCCCAGCGCCCTGATCCGCCCCTCCCGTGCATGCGGCAGCGATGACATCAGCCCATCGCTCAGCGCATCCACCGTGCCCGCCATGAGATCCTGCAGGGCCTGGGCCGCGCCACGATAGGGGATGATGGTGACATCGACGCCCGCCCGCAGCTTGAGCAGTTCCACAGCCATATGCTGCGTGGTGCCCAGCGAGCCGATGGCGACGTTCAGCCGCCCTGGTGCAGCCTTCGCTGCCATGATGAAGTCGACCAGGCTATTCCACCCCGCCCCGGGCCGCGCCGAGAGCAGGTTGGGCGCCCGGCTGACCAATACGATGGTGGTGAAATCCCGCACCGCGTCAAAGCTCAGACGGCCGGCGAAAAGGGCCGGGTTGATGCCATGGCTGCCGCTGCCTGAGAACAGCAGCGTCTGGCCATCGGGGGCCGCACGCGCCACCAGTTCGGCCGCCAGGTTGCCGGCGGCGCCGGGCCGGTTGTCGGCCACCACCGGCTGGCCCAGCAAAGGGCTCATCGCATCGCCGATCAACCGCGCCGCGATATCGGTGGGCCCGCCGGCGGTGAAGGGCACCACCAGCCGGATCGGCCGGCCGGTCTGCGCCGCTACCGGCATGGCGGCGGTCAGCGCCAGGATGTTTCTGCGTCGCACGCTGTTCAATCCGCCTGGATATTGGCGCGGCGCACCACCGCCCCCCAGTTGGCGCGTTCGGCGAGATAGAAACGCCCGAAATCAGCCGGTGATGGCGACGTCTCGATATCCACCCCACCCTCGGTGATGCGCGCGCGCAGCAGAGGGTCGCTCATCGCCCCGTTCAGCGCGGCATGCAGGGTGGCGATGCGCTCGGGCGGCGTGCCGCCGGTGGCGAAGAGCGCGAACCAGGTCGCCGCCAGCACCGTGGGGAAGCCCGCCTCCGCCGTGGTCGGCAGGTTGGGGAGGGCTGCATTGCGGGTCGGGCTGGCAATGGCCAGCGCCCGGATGGTGCCGGCCTCGACCTGCGGCTGCATCGGCGCCAGCGCATTGGTGAACATCTGCACCCGCCCGGCCACAAGGTCCGAGATCAGCGGTCCCGTGCCGCGATAGGGGATATGCTCCATCTCCACCCCCATGGCCTGGGCCAGCATGGCCGAGGCCAGGTGCGAGGTCGTGCCCACACCCGAGGAGGCATAATTGATCGGCGGATTGGCGCGCCGCGCGATGGCCTGCAATTCCGCCAGGTTCCGCGCGGGCACGCCGGGATGCACCGTGATGATATTGGCGCCGCTCGCCATCATGCCAATCGGCGCAAACCCCGCCACGGGGTCATAGGGCACGCGGCGATGCACAAAACTGTTGATCACCAGGCTGCCCGAGCCGCCCAACAGCAAGGTGTAGCCATCAGGCGGCGCCTTCGCCACCATCTCGCTGCCCAGCACGCCGCCGGCGCCGCCACGGTTCTCCACGATGATGGATTGGCCCAGCCGCGCGCCCATCCCCTCGGCCACCTGGCGGCCGATGATGTCGTTGGTGCCGCCGGGCGCGAAGGGGATGATCATGCGCAAGGGCCGGTCCGGCACCCAGGCAGGGGCGTTCTGCGCCAGGGCAGGGGTCTCCAGGGCAGGGATGGCGAGTGCCGAGGCAAAAAGGGCGCGGCGCTTCATCGGGTCAGTCCTCGACGGATCACTTGTGTCGCTCCTCGACAGGTCACTTGTGTCGCTTCTCGACGGGTCACTTTGTTGGTCCTCTGCGCGGCCGCGTCGCCAGCACCCCGGCCGCCTCCAGCGCCGCGATCTCGGCGGCGCCCAGCCCGGCCTCGGCCATCACCGCTGTGTTGTCGGCGCCCAGCGAATGGGTGTTGTCATGCACCGCCAGCGGGCGTGTGGCAAAGCGAAAAGGTATACCCTTGGCCGGCGTACCGTCGGGCGAGCGCAGCACCGCCGTGCCGCCCCGGAACTCGGCTGATTCCGACAGCGCTTTTGCATCACGCACCGGCGCAGAGCCGCCCGGCCAAAAGGCGGTGTCGCCATCCACCGCGCAACCCGGGCCATAACCCGGGCGCGGGCTGGGTTGGCCCGCGGCCGCGGCCAATAATTCCTCGCCCAGCAGGAAGGAGGTGAGTTCGCGCTGCGAGAGATCGATATGGCAGCCCTGTCCCGTGCGGTCGCGCTCCATCAAGGCCGCCACCACGGCGCCGGAGGCGAAAAGGCAGACCACCTGATCGGGATAGTTCACGTCGCGGCCGGAGATGATGGGCGGCCCATCTGGCTCGCCGGTCAGCGAGGCCAGGCCCGAGGTGGCCTCCAAGGTGGAGCCGAAGCTGACCATGTCGCGCTCCGGCCCATCCTCGCCCTGCGACGAGATCGAGGCGATGACCAGGCGCGGAAATTTTTTCCGCAGTTCCGCCGCACCCAGGCCCCATTGGTCGAGCACGCCGCGGCGATAATTCTCCACCAGCACATCGGCTGTCGCGAGCAAGGCCAGCATGGCGGCCTGCCCGCGCGGATCCTTGAGGTCCAGGCAGACCGAACGCTTGCCGCGATTGGTGAAGGCGAACCAGGGGCTTTCATCCCACCAGGGGCGCGCCGGATCGGCCCCCACCCAGTTGCGGAAGGGGTCGAGCGCGCCCGGCCCCTCGACCTTCACCACATCCGCGCCGAGGTCGAGCAGCAGGGTGGAGGTGGCCGCCCCCGCGGTGAGCCAGCCCAGATCGACGACGCGGATGCCGCGTAGCGGAGCGTCAGCCATGCGGGCGCACCCCATCGGCGCGGAAGGGCATGGCCGGCATGCCGCCCGCGCCGATGAAGCCGCGCGCGGTGTATTGCGGGTCCGCCAACAATTCCGCCGGCGCGCGCACGGGTCCGATGGGGATGCGGCGGGATTGCGCTTCGCGCGTGATGGCATCGCGCGTTCGGGCCGCGAACCACGGGCGGATCAGCGCCTCGAATTCGGCGCGGTGTGTCAGGCGGCCGGCGCGGGTTTCGAAGCGTGTGTCATCGATCGCGAGCATGTCCCGCAACTGCGGATAATCCTTTTCCATATAGACCAGCGCGATGTGTCCATCGGCGGCGGGCAGGGTGAACCAATCGGCGCGCGAACCACCGCGCGTTGGCACCTCACCCATCACCATCATGGCCGCCGCCACCTTCCAGTTCAGCCAGCAGGTGACGTCGAAGAGCGAGATATCAATGGTTTCGGGGCCACCGGCATGCAGCGCCGCCAGCAGCGCCGTGCAGCCCGCCAAACCCGCCGCATAAGCCACCTGGTGCCCGGCGAGTGCCGCCGGCGGGCGATGCGATTCGCCCACGATGCCAAGCAGGCCGGAGAGCGCGAGAAGCCCCAACTCGCTCATTTCCGGGTCCTGCCCCGGCCCAAAGACCGAAAAGCGCAGCAGCACATCGGCGCCGGCCACCGAGCCATCGCCGATCGCCGCATCGAACCCATTGCCCGCCGGCTGCTTGCCGGTGTCGAGGAACCGCCCCAGCGCCGTCGCCGCGTCGATCATCGGCCCCTCCGGCCGCACCACCTCGGCGCCGTAAAGGGCGCAGAGTTTGCCCGCCATGGCGGCGGCCAGCGCATGCGGTTGCTGCGCGCAGCGCGCCGAAAGATCGAGGATGCGCCGCCCCGCAAGCGGCCTCACACCCCTTGCCCCGGATTCTTCTGGCCGGAGGCGAAGCGGGCAAGCCCTTCGGCCTGGGCGCGGGATTTGCCGCGGATGGTGGAATTGACCATCTGGCCGTGATCCATGGCCTGCTGCCAGTCCGTGATGAAGGCGGGGATGCGGTCGAGCGCTGCCTTGGATTCGGCCAGGGCCACGCCGTCGAACTGCGCCAATTGGGTCGCGATTTCCCGCGCGCGCGGCAGAAGATTTTCCGGCTCCACGCATTCATTCACCATGCCCCAGCGCGCCGCGGTCTCGCCCGAGATGCGGTTGGTGGTCAGCACCAGCCACGCCGCCTGCTTGCGGGTGATGCCCGAAAGCTGCGCCGCCGGCCCGGCCATGCCGGGATAGGTCGAAAACCCCATCTCCGGGCAGCCGATCGAGGCCTTTGTGGAGGCCACCGCCAGGTCGCAGACATTGATCAGCGTGGAGCCGCCACCGAGCGCCAGCCCATTCACGGCGGCGATGAAAATGGCGGGATGCTTGCGAATGGCCATGTTGACGGAGATCCATTGCTCGCCGGCGTCCTCTCGCCCCGCGGCCACCTCAGCCGATCGCTCCTTGAGGTCCATACCGGCACAAAAACTGCCGCCGGTGCCGGTGAGGATGATCGCCTTCGCCCGCCCGCGCAGCGCGTCAAACGCCTCCAGCAGGGCGACGCGCGAGGCGCGATCCATCGCGTTGCGCTTGTCCTCGCGGTTGACGCGGATCTCGGCCCAGCCCTCGTGCTCGGCAATGACGAGCGGGCTTGCGACCCGCTCTGGCGCGGGCGCGCTCACGCCGCGATCTCGAACTGCGGCAGACGGAAACCATCCACCTCCGGGTCGAACACGACATGCATGCGTTGGCCGATCTTCAGCGCCGAGGCCTCGGCACCGCGCAGGTTGGTGAGCAACATGGGACCCTCATCCAGCCGCACCATCACCACCGTATAGGGGGTGGGAAAGCCCGGGAAATACTTTTGGTGGAAAACGACGAAGGAGAAGAGTTCCCCGCGCCCGGCGCTCTCGATCCACTCCACATGCGGCCGCCCTGTGAAGGGCGAGACCGGCGCGGGCGGGAAGAAGCATTGTTGCGTGTCGGTGCAGCGTTGCACCAGCAGGCGCCCCTCGCGGGCGGCGTCCCAGAACGGTGCATTCCAGACATCTATGACAGGTTTCATCGCTCAGCCTCTGCGAAAAATCGCGGAGAGCGCGATGTTGGTGGCACAGATATACTGCATGGCCTCGGCATTGGGGATCTGCCGTGCGCCGCAATCGCCGCGCAACTGCCGCACGCATTCGGCAATGATGCCCCATCCCTGCATGTAGCTGTCGGAGAGATGCCCGCCCGAGGTGTTGGTCGGCCAACGCCCGGTGCCCAGGCGGAGCGTGCCATCCTTCACGAAATTGCCCCCCTCGCCATAAGGACAGAACCCCATGCCCTCCAGGCTGAACAGCACGGTGGGGGAGAAATTGTCGTAGATGCCAAGGCCCGAGAGATCGTCGCGGGCGATTCCGGCGCGGGAATAGATCTGTTCCTGGACCTTGGCGAAGGAGCCCTGCCAGTAATCCGTCGGCGGTGCGCTGCCATAGGTGAAATTATCCTGCCGGGCATAGCCCGAAATCAACACCGGCGGTCGGCGCATGTCGCGCGCCCGCTCGGCCGAGGTGATGATCCAGGCCACCGCGCCGTCATTGATCAGGCAATAATCCAGCAGTTTCAGCGGCTCGCAGATTGGCCGTGCCGTCGCATGGTCCTCGCGGGTGATCGGGCGGCCATGCATCACCGCATCGGGGTTGAGGCAGGCGTGGTGGCGAAACGCCTCGGCGACCCAGCCGAGGTCGGCATGGGTCGTGCCGTAGTCATGCATATGCCGCTGCCACATCATGGCATGGCTGGCCCCGGGGCTGGTCATGCCCCAGGGGCTCCACTGGCTGTCGCCGCCGCCGTAATTGACCCGTTTCGAGCGGCCGTTATTGCCGTAGACCAGCGCCACCGTCTTGGCCGCGCCGCTCGCCACTGCCTGCATGGCCAGGCTCAGCGACACGCCGGAAAACCGCCCCGGCGCCTCGGTCAGCAGGCAGTATTGCGGGTTGATGCCCATCATCTCCGCAAAACGCTCGTAACTCGGAATGCGGTTGACGATCAGCCCATCGATATCGCCCGGCCGCAGCCCGGCATCGTCGAGCGCCATGTTCAGCGCCTCGCATCCCAGGCCGTAGGAGTCGCTGTCAGGGAAACTGCCGAAGGCGGAAGTGCCGATGCCGGCGAAGGCGGTCTTGTCGCGCAGCGGGTAGGAATCGTGGATGTTCATGCAGCGATACTGCGCTGGGTGCCCGCACCGGCCAAGGCATCCGCCTTCATCATCGCCGCACATTTTTCGCCGATCATGATGCAGGCCGCATTGGTGTTGCCCGAGACCACGGTGGGCATCACCGAGGCATCGGCCACCCGCAGCCCCGCAACCCCACGCAGCCGCAACCGGCTGTCCACCACCGCCCCGTCATCCTCGCCCATCCGGCAGGTGCCGGAGGGATGGTAGATGGTGATCCCGGTCGAACGCGCGAATTCCAGCATCGCCTCATCCCCCTGGGCCTGGCTGCCGGGGACGAATTCGCTCTCGATCCAGCGCGACAGTGCCGAGGTCGCGGCCAGGCGCCGCGTCAGATGCAGCCCCGCCACGATGCAATCCCGATCGGATTGCGCTGAAAGGTAGTTGGCCTGGATATGCGCCTGCACCTTGGGGTCCGGGCTGGCGAGCGTGATGGTGCCGCGGCTCTCCGGCCGCAACTGGCACATGCTCATCGTAAACGCCGGAAAATCATGCAGCTTCCCCGGCCCCGCCGCGCTGAACGGCACAAAGTGGAACTGCACATCGGGCGTTTCCGATTGCGGCATCACCCGCGCAAAAAGCCCCGCCGTGCCGGCCGAAAAGGTCAGCGGCCCGGTGCGCTTCAGCGCGAATTCCAGCCCCGTGCGGATCTTGCCCCAGAAGGAATGCGCCACGTCATTGAAGGTCACCTTCGCATTGGCGCGGAAGATCATCCGGGCCTGGAAATGGTCCTGCAGATTGCGCCCGACCGAGGGCAGGTGGTGCCGCGTCTCGATCCCCATCTCCTGCAAATGTTCGCCATCGCCGATCCCCGACAGCATCAGCAACTGCGGCGAATGGATCGCGCCGCCGCTCAGCACCACCTCGCGCCGCGCCCGCACCGTCTTCTCCACGCCCCCCTGGGCATAGACCACGCCAATGCAGCGCCCCTCCTCCATGATCAGCCGGCGCGCCGGCGCATCGGTCACGATCTCCAGATTGGCCGGCTGCGGCTTGAGATAGGCGGTGGCCGAGGAACAGCGCAGCCCGTTGCGCGCCGTCACCTGGTACCAGCCCGCGCCCTCCTGATCATGGCCGTTGAAGTCGGGGTTCTCCGGAAAGCCCAACTCCTTCGCGGCGTCGATGAAGGCGGCGGATATCGGGTTGTGGTCGCGCATGTCCGAGACCCCAAGGGGGCCCCCCTTGCCATGCAGATCATCAGCGCCTCGCTCATTATCCTCGGCGGCGCGGAAATGCGGCAGCACATCGGCAAAACTCCAGCCAACGCAGCCGAGCTGCCGCCAATGGTCATAATCCGCCGCCTGGCCGCGGATATAGATCAGCCCATTGATCGCCGAGGACCCGCCCATCACCCGCCCGCGCGGCCAGTCGATGCGCCTGCCCTTCAGCCCCGGCTCCTCGGCCGTCTTGAGGTTCCAGGACAGGGTGGGGTGATACATCGTCTTGGCATAGCCGATGGGGACATGCAGCCAGGGGTTGGTGGCTCGCCCGCCGGCCTCCAGCAGCACCACCCGCACGCCGGGGATCTCGCAGAGCCGCCCCGCCACCGCGCAGCCGGCTGAACCCGCGCCCACCACGACGTAATCCGCTTCGATGTCCATGGTCGTTTCTCCCTGAACCCAGCTTTGGGCGCGGCCACGCCCGGGTCAACCCGGCCGCGGCAGCGCCGCGGCCAGCCCAGCGCTGGCTTCGGCGCGGCGGAGTTGACCGCAAGCCCCCCCAGGCGTGCAATTGACGCGGAGGAGAACACGCATGGATGGTTTTTCCGCGATCGTCGGCGCCCGGCACTGCCTGACCCTGCCCGAGGAGACTGCGCCCTATGGCGAGGATTGGCGCGGTAATCTTCGCGCCACGCCCGACATGGTGCTGCGCCCGGCCAGCACCGATGAGGTCTCAGCCATCCTGCGCGAGGCAGCGACGCGTGGTCTGCGCGTGGTGCCCGCCGGCGGCCGCACCGGCCTGGCCGGCGGCACCGTGCCCGTCGCCGGGAATGCGCCCAGCATCACCATTTCCATGGAGCGGATGAACCGCATCCGCTCCGTCGATCCGGTGGACATGTCCATCACTGTCGATGCCGGCTGCATCGTGGAGCATGTCGCCAATGCCGCGGCCGAGGCCGACCGCCTTTTCCCGCTGAATTTCGGCGCCCAAGGCTCAGCCCATATCGGCGGCGTGATCTCAACCAATGCCGGCGGCATCCGTGCGCTGCGCTATGGCGCGGTGCGCGACCTGGTGCTCGGCCTGGAGGTCGTGCTGCCCGATGGGCGCGTGCTGGATGACCTGCGCCGCGTGCGCAAGGACAACACCGGCTATGCGCTGCGCCACCTCTTCATCGGTGCCGAGGGCACGCTCGGGCTCGTCACCGCCGCCACCCTTAAACTCTACCCACCGATGCGGGTGCGCGAAACCGCTTTCGTCGCCGTGGAGACGCCCGCCCAGGCGTTGGCCCTGCTCGGCCGTATGCAGGGCTGTGGGGCGGAGCTGGTGGCCTTCGAGCTCTGCGGGAGCCGTACCATCGCGCTGACCATCCAGAACGGCCATGGTTTTCGCGCCCCCGTGCCGCTGACCACGCCCTGGTATTGCATCATTGAGATCGCCGCCGCCCACGCCGCGGCCCAGCTTCGCCCCATTCTCGAAGACAATCTGGCCGCCGCCCTCGAAGCCGGCGAATGCGTGGACGCGATGATCGCCGAGAGCGAGGATACCCGTGCCATGCTCTGGCGCATGCGCGAGAGCACGCCTGACTGCACCAAGCGGGAGGGGCCAGCCATCGCCACCGACTGCGCCGTGCCGGTCTCCGCCGTGCCCGCCTTCCTCGACCAGGTCCACACAATGAGTGCTGCGCGCTGGCCGGAGGGTCATGTGATGTGCATCGGACATCTCGGCGACGGCAATATCCACATCTCGCTGCAGGCACCCCCGGGCACCGCGCGCGAGGCCTGGGTCGCGCGGGCGGGCGATTTCGATGATGCCGTGGCGGCGCTGGCGGTGGCCGCCGGCGGCAGTTTTTCGGCCGAGCACGGCATTGGCCAATCCAAGGTGAAATCCATGGCGGCGCTGAAAAATCCGGTGGCCCTGGACGTCATGCGCAGCGTGAAGGCGGTGCTGGATCCGGGCCTGCGGATGAATCCGGGAAAGGTTCTGCCGCCGGGGTAACGGGCCGTTGTCAGGGGCGGACGCTTCATCGACCTGCAGCATTGCCGACATCCATCACGCCTTCCCGCTCATCATCCGCCTGGAGAGTGGCTTCTCCCGGCCGGGTCTGGGCATGCAGCCGCCAGCGATGACGCCGCGCTCCGTGCTGGGCCAGGGCCAGGGCCAGGGCCAGGGCCAGGGGCAGGGGCTGGGGCAGGGGCGGGGCCACGGGCGGAAGAACCTCGCCACGGCGCCCTGGGTGCTGCTGACGCCAGCCTGCGCCAAAAAACCCGCCACCACCAAAGCCTCCATCCTGGGCGACTGGCTTTGCGACAGGCTGGATCCGACCTTGCGTTGAGGCCCCGGCTGCGCTCCCATGCGGAGAACAAAAAGCTGGGGAAGAGACATGCGCCGCCGGGTGCTCATCGTTGCAGTTATGGCCACGCCAGCCCTGGCGCAGCCCCGCGCCTGGCCCTCGCAGCCCGTGCGGGTGATCGTGCCGTTTTCCGCCGGCACGGCCGATACCCTTGCCCGGCTCGTGGGCGCGGAAATCTCGCGCGCCATCGGCCAGCCGCTGGTGGTGGAAAACCGCCCCGGCGCCGGCGGCAATGTCGGCTCGGAGGTCTGCGCCCGCGCAGCACCCGATGGCAACACGATCTGCCTGGGCACCATATCCAGCCACGCCATCAACCCCTCCATCACACCGCGCATGCCCTACGACAATCTGCGCGATTTCGCGCCCATCACGCAGTTGGCGGCGCAGCCCAACGCGATTGCGGTGACCAATGCGTTTCCGGCGCGCGATATCGCCGGGCTGATCGCCCATCTGCGGGCCAACTCCGATGTGCCCTTCGGCACCTCCGGTGTCGGCACCTCGATCCACCTCGCCGGCGCGCTCTTCGCCCAGATGACGGGAACGCGGCTGACCCATGTGCCCTATCGCGGCTCGGCCGGCATCGTCACCGCGCTGCTCTCGGGCGAGCTGCCCATGGCCTTCGACAATCTCAGCTCCGTGCTGCCCTTGGCGCGCGAGGGCAAGCTACGCATCCTGGGCGTGACGTCGCTCACCCGCAGCCCGGCCGCGCCGGATATTCCCACCGTGGCCGAGACGCTGCCGGGCTTCGAAAGCCTCTCCTGGCACGGCCTCTTCGCCCCCGCCCGCACACCTGCGCCAATCGTGGAGCGGTTGCAGCGCGAGGCCGTGGCGGCCCTTGCCACGCCTTTGGTCGCAGCCAGGCTGGCGGAACTCGGCATCACCCCCGTGGGCAGCACGCCCGAACAATTCGCCAGCTTCGTGGCGAGCGAAACCTCGCGTTGGGGCATTGTCGCCCGCGCCGCAGACATCCGATTGGACTGAGATGAAAAAGCCTGAAGACCTTCGTTCCGCCCGCTGGTTCTCACCCGACGACCTTCGCTCCTCCGGCCACCGCTCCCGCGCCATGCAGATGGGCTACGCGCCGGAGGAATGGCGCGGTCGCCCGATCATCGGCATCGTCAACACCTGGTCGGATGTGAACCCCTGCCACGTCCATCTTCGCGACCGTGCCGAGCATGTGAAGCGCGGCGTGCTGATGGCCGGCGGGCTACCGATGGAACTGCCGGCGCAGAGCGTGTCGGAAAGCCTGCAGAAACCCACCACCATGCTCTACCGCAATTTCCTGGCGATGGAGACGGAGGAGCTGCTGCGCGCCCACCCCATCGATGGCTGTGTGCTATTGGGCGGCTGCGACAAATCCACCCCCGGCCTGCTGCTGGGTGCGACCAGCATGGACATCCCCACGATCTATGTGCCGGCCGGGCCCATGCTTCGCGGCAATTTCGCGGGCAAGACCCTGGGCTCTGGCAGCGACAGCTGGAAATATTGGGATGAGCTGCGCGCCGGCACCATCACCGCGGCGGATTGGGAAGGCGTGGAGGGCGGCATCGCCCGAAGCCATGGCACCTGCATGACCATGGGCACCGCCAGCACCATGACCGCCATCGCCGAGGCCGTGGGCATGGTGCTCCCGGGAGGCAGCTCCATCCCCGCCGCCGATGCCGGCCATATCCGGCTCTCCAGCAACAGCGGCCGACGAATTGTGGAGATGGTGTGGGAGGATCTGAAGCCCTCGAAGATCCAGTCGCGGAAGGCCTTCGAGAACGCGATCGCGGTGGCCATGGCCATGGGCTGCTCCACCAACGCCATCATCCACCTCATCGCCATGGCGCGGCGCGCGGGAACGGATATCGGGCTGGAGGATTTCGAAAAGGCGTCGCGCCGCGTTCCCGTCATCGGCAATGTCCGCCCCACGGGGAAGGACTACCTGATGGAGGATTTCTTCTACGCCGGCGGCATCCGCGCGCTCATGCACAATATCCGCGAGCACCTGCATCTCGACTGCATGACGGTCACGGGGAAGACGCTGGGCGAGAATATCGAGGGCGCGAAGACCTACAATGACGACGTCATCCGTACCCAGGACCGCGCGATTTATGGCGAGGGTTCACTGGCTGTCCTTTATGGCAACCTGGCGCCGGATGGCTGCGTCATCAAGCCGGGCGCGATGGACCAGAAGTTCCTGAAACATTCTGGCCCGGCGCTGGTGTTCGACGATTATCCGTCCATGAAGAAGGCCATCGAGGATGTGAACCTCGACGTTACGCCCGACCATGTTCTGGTGCTGCGCAATGCCGGGCCGCAGGGCGGGCCGGGCATGCCGGAATGGGGCATGCTGCCCATGCCGCGCCGGCTGCTCAAGGAAGGCCATCGCGACATGCTGCGCATTTCCGATGCCCGCATGTCCGGTACCAGCTATGGCGCCTGCGTGCTTCATGTGGCGCCGGAATCCTTCATCGGCGGGCCGCTGGCGCTGCTGCGCACCGGCGATATCGTGAGCATCGATGTGGCGGCGCGCCGCATCGATATCGCCATCTCCGATGAGGAAATGGCCGCCCGCAAAGCCGCCTGGACGCCGCCACCGGTCAATTACGAACGCGGCTATGGATGGATGTTCAGCCGCCACATCCAGCAGGCCAATGAGGGCGCGGATTTCGACTTCTTGCGCACCGACTTCGGCGCCCCCGTCACTGAACCGGTGATCTACTGACATGAACCCCGAAACCCTCGCACGCCTGAAAAAGGTTTCCACCGCCACCTTGGCGACCGCGCTGTTCAAGCGCGGCTTCCGCCAGCAATACATCCAGAACGTGCAACCCCTGGCCGTGCACGCCGAAAGCATGGTCGGCCCCGCTTTCACGCTCCGCTACATCCCCGCGCGCGAGGACCTGAACGGCATCGAAGTCTTCAAGGACCCCGCCCACCCGCAGCGCCGTGGCATCGAGGAATGCCCGGCCGGCGCCGTGATGGTGATCGACAGCCGCAAGGACGCGCGCGCCGCCTCGGCCGGCGGGATCCTGGTCAACCGCCTCCAAGCCCGCGGCGTGGCCGGGGTGGTCACCGATGGCGGCTTTCGCGACGCGGTCGAGATTGCGGGGCTCGCCATCTGGGCCTTCCATAAGCGTCCCTCCGCACCCACCAACCTTACCCTGAACCACGCCGTCGCGCTGAACGAGCCCATAGCCTGCGGTGACGCGCCGATCTTCCCCGGTGACATCATGGTGGGCGATGGCGATGGTGTGGTGGCACTTCCCGCCCACCTCGCCGATGAACTGGCCGAGGAGGCGACCGAAATGACCGCCTATGAGGATTTCGCCACCGAGCGGGTGCGTGCCGGCCACACCATCCGCGGCCTATACCCGGCGACCGACCCCGCCAATACCGCGCTCTTCGCCGAATGGAGGAAGACCCATGGCCGTTAAGCTCCCGCGCCGCGCCGCCCTCGCGTTGCTCGCCACCCCGGCTTTGGCGCAGGAGGCTTGGCCCTCGCGCGGCGTCACCATCATGGTGCCCTTCGCCCCCGGCTCCTCGTCGGACATCATCGCCCGCTCACTGGCGCAGCACATGCAGCAGGTGCTGGAAAAACCCTTCGCGGTGGAGAACCGGGCCGGCGCCAGCGGCATCATCGGCACCCAGGCGGTGATCCGCGCGGCCCCGGACGGCGCCACGCTGATCCACGCGCCGCTCTCGGTCTGGGCCATCAATGTCGCACTCCGCCCGAACCTGCCCTACGATCCCACGCGCGACCTCACCCGCATCATGCAGACCGTGCGCACGCCCAATGTGCTGGTGGTGCACCCCGCCGTGCCGGCGCAGAACCTCGCCGAATTCATCGCCTGGCTGAAGCGGCCGGGCAGCAATGGCGCCTATTCCAGCAGCGGCATCGGCAGTTCGGACCACACCACCGGCGCGCTGTTCAGCCAGGTCACGGGCACCGATTCCGTGCATGTCCCCTTCACCGGCGGCGGCCCGGCGACGGCGGCGCTGCTGGCCGGCAATGTGCCCTTCAGCTTCCAGAATCTCGGCTCCATCATGCCGCAGATCCGCGACGGGCGGGTGCGCGCGCTGCTCATCACCTCCGAGGCACGCCACCCCATGCTGCCCGATGTGCCGCATGCCAATGAGATGGGTCTGCCCGAGGTGGTGGTCTATTCCTGGCAGGCGCTGGGCGGGCCGCCCGGCATGGCGCCGGCCCTGGTCGCGCGCGTGCATGAGCAGGCCACGTCCGCCCTGCGTTCGCCCGCCGTGCTGGCGCGGCTCGAGGACCTCGGCTTCGAGGTTGTGGCCAGCCAGCCCGAGGTCTTCGCCAGCTTCCAGGCGCAGGAGATCGCCCGCTGGCAACGCGTGGTCAGAGAGGGCAATATCCGCGCCGAATGAACCGTCGCATCCTCCTGGCTTCGCTGCTTCCCGGCGCTGCGTCCGCCCAATCCGCCCTGCGCGCGCGCCCCGGGGAACCCACGCTGCCCTATCAGGCGCGGATGATCACCGATGCCGAGTTCGGCCCCTGGCTGCAGATCGACGTGGGCACGCTGGGCACGGTGCGCCTGCCCAGCCATCACCGCCGGGCCGCCGTGCTGGGGCGGATGAACGCGGCGGGGCGTGAGGTGCTGCTGGCGCGTTTCGAGGGTCGTGGCGAGCAGATGCTGCTGGCCATCATCGGCTTCGACAATGCGGGCGCGCTGCGGGTGCTCGGCATCGAGACCCGCACCGCCAAGGCCGGATCGGGCAATGTGACGCGCGAGACGGATGGCCGGCTCGCCGCCGCACCCAACGGGTTTTCCATCACCATGGGCATGCGAGGCCGCGGCCTGCCCAGCCTGCGCTGGAACACCAACCTTCCCTGGGATGGTGAGGGTGTGATCGGCGCGCCGGACACGCCCTCGGGCAGCCCGGCGGAACGCGTGCTGGTCGATGACGCGCGGCGCGAGGCGGTGGCCTATCTGGCGGCCGAACCACGGCGCGATTTCAGGCAGGTGCCGCTGCGGGAATGGAAGATTTTTCGCGTGGGGCAGATTTAGCCCGCCTCGGCGATCGCCCGCAGCAGCATCCCCTCGGTCAGGATTTGCGGCAGAATCACCGGTGCGCCGCCACCGGCGGGGTAGAGCAGATACAGCGGCACGCCTTCCCGCGCATGGGACCTCAGAAGGGCTGAAATCGCGGCATCGCCCCGTGTCCAGTCACCCACCAGCTGCGCCACGCGGCGTTCGGCGAAGGCTGCCTGTACGGCGGTGGTCTCCAGCGCCACGCGCTCATTCACCTTGCAGGAGATGCACCAGGCGGCGGTGAGGTTGACGAAGACCGGCCGGCCCTCGGCGCGCAGCGTCTCAACGCGGGCGGCCGACCAAGCCTCATGCGGCCCCGAGGCCAGGGCCGGCGCGGGCGAGGCGCCATAAAACCCCGGCAGCAGCGCCAGGGCGCCAAGCCCCCCGGCCAGCGCGCCGATCCGGGCCAGCCTGCCCGCACCCTGCTGCGCCTGCCCCAGGGACCAGGCGGCAAAACCCACCAGCAGCCCGCCCAACAGCCCCAGCGCCACGCCATCCGGCCCCGCGAGCTGCGCCAGCACCCAGACCAGCCAGGCGGCGGCGGCATACATCGGGAAGGCCAGGGCCTGGCGCAGCCGCTCCATCCAGGCGCCCGGCCGTGGCAGCAGCCGGGCCAACCCCGGCACCAGCGCCAGCACGGCATAAGGCAGGGCGAGCCCCAGCCCCATGGCGGCAAACACCAACAGCATCGGCGCCGGCGGCAGCGCCATGGCCGCCCCCAAAGCCACCGCCATGAAGGGCGCTGTGCAGGGCGTCGCCACCAGCACCGCCAGCGCCCCGGTGGCGAAACTTCCGGCATGGCCGCCGCGCGCGGAGCCGGACAGCACCGGCCCGCCCAGCGCATAGGCCCCGGACAGGTTCAGCCCCACCGCCAGCATCACCCACGCCATGGCGGCCACGAAGGGGGCCTGGGTGAACTGGAAGCCCCAGCCCGCGGCACTTCCCGCCAGGCGCAGCCCCAGCAGCACGGCGCCGATGGCGAGGAAGGACAGCACCACGCCCAGGCTATAGCTCGCGGCATGCGCCCGCACCTGGCCCCGCCCCTCGCCGGCCAGCCGCGCCAGCCCCACCGCCTTCATCGCCAGGATGGGGAAGACGCAAGGCATCAGGTTCAGGATCAGCCCACCGAGCGCCGCGAAAAGCACGGCCTGCCACAGGGGCAAAACGGGCGCGATCGCGGGCATGGCGCCCGGCGTCAGGCTCAGGGCATAGGCCTGCCGGACGCCCTGCGCGTCGGTCAGTACGAGCACGCCCTCAAGGCTGGCAGGGATGGCCGCCGTGCCTCGGGTCAGGCCCAGGGCCAACCCGCCCGGCGTCAGGCTCAGGGGTTGGGGTGCTGTGTTGTCGATCAGCGCCTCGGCGGCGGGGAAGAAGTAGGCCTCGCGCAACTCGCCCGGCGGCAGGCCGGTGAGTTCCAGCGCGCCGCGCGTCCCCTCGAAGCCGATCCGCGCCGCGAAGGGGTTTTGGCGCGGCAGCGCGGCCTCGGCGGCGGCGAAGCGGCCGGCCAGGCCGGGGGCAGGGCGCGCTGTGGCCTCGACCGGCAGGGTGATTGAAAAATTGGCCTCCTCGGGGATGCAAACCTCGGCGCAGATCAGCCAATTCGCCTGGGCAGCGATCGAAAATCGTTCACCTGGGCGCAGCCCCGCCGGCGGGGTGATGGTGGTCAAGAAGCTCGCGCTGTTGAGGTAGCCGAAATTCACCAGCGGGCCGTAGGGAATGCGGCTCGGGGCCGGGAATTGCAGCGGATCAGCCGTGGCGCCTTCGGGCAGGGTCCAGGTGATCTCAGGCGGCGCGCCGGCATCGCCGGGATTGGTCCAATAGGTGTGCCAGCCCCGCGCCAGGACCTGGTCGAGCATCAGGCGGAAGGGCTGCCCGGGCGCCACCGCCGCCACTTCGCTGATCAACGTGGTGGTGCCGCGCGGCGTGGTGTGGGGTTGCGCCATGACAACCGGCGCCAGCAGCAGCAGCAGGGCGAGAACAACGCGCATGCGATTGGATATGGCCGCCGGCCGGGAGCAAGACAAGCGGGGGCCATGACAAGTCCGGCGTCCTGCGCCATAGCCAGCCTATGAGCACGAAACTGCAACCCGCGCGCGGCACCCGGGACATGATCGGCGCCGACGCCCGCCGCCACAACGCCGTGGCCGATACGGCCAGGCGCATCGCCGGCCTCTACGGCTTCGAGGAGTGGTTCACCCCGATCTTCGAGGACACCCGCGTGTTTTCCCGCGGCCTGGGCGATACCTCGGACGTCGTGTCGAAGGAAATGTACTCCTTCGAGGATCGCGGTGGCGAAAGCCTCACCTTGCGGCCCGAGAACACCGCCGGTGTCTGCCGCGCCCTGGTGACCAATGGCCTGACCCAGTCACTACCGCAAAAAGCCTTCTACGCCGGCCCGATGTTCCGCTACGAGCGCCCACAGAAGGGCCGCTACCGGCAATTCCACCAGATCGGCTGCGAAATCCTGGGCGCCGCCGAGCCGCTGGCCGATGCCGAGGTGATCGCGGCGGGCTGGCAGATCATCCAGGCGCTGGGCATTTCCGAGGGCGTGGTGCTGGAGATCAACACCCTGGGCGACGCGGAAAGCCGCGACGCCTACCGCGCCGCGCTCGTGGCCTATTTTTCGGCGCATGCCGAAAAGCTCTCAGCGGATAGCAAGCTGCGCCTGGAGAAGAACCCGCTGCGCATCCTCGACAGCAAGGATTCCGGCGACCGCGCGCTGGTGGCGGACGCGCCGCTGATCACCGACCACCTCAGCGCCCCCGCCGCCGCGCATTACGCCGCCGTGCTGGGGTATCTGCGCGCCATGGGGGTACCGCTGCGGGAAAACCCGCGCATCGTCCGCGGCCTGGATTACTACAGCCACACCGCCTTCGAATTCGTCACCGACCGCCTGGGTTCACAGGGCACCGTCATGGCCGGCGGCCGCTATGACGGGTTGGTGGAGGAGATGGGCGGCCCGCCGACGCCCTCCGTCGGCTGGGCGGCGGGGATGGAACGCCTCGCCCTGTTGATGGAGGAAGCCCAACGCACCCCGCCTGCGCCCCGCCCGGTGGCCGTTGTGCCGATGGGCGATGCGGCCGAAGCGCTGTCCTTGGCCGCGCTACAGCACCTCCGCGCGGCTGGGGTTCAGGCCGAAATGGCCTATCGCGGCAACCTCAAGCGCCGGCTGGAAAGGGCGAACAAGCAGAATGCCCGCGCGGCGTTGCTGGTGGCCGAGGACGGCGCCCTGCAATGGAAGGACCTCGATGCCGGCACGCAGCAGAGCGTGACCATGGAAGACCTCGCCAGCCTCTGAGACTTGTGGGAGCATCGCCCAAGGCCCGCACCACAGGGGCCATGGGAGAGATTGCCATGAACCCCTTCGACATGCCGCGCCGCACCATGGGCGCGGCTCTGGCCGCCGGCGTTGTCGCCTCGGCCGCCGCGCAGACCTCCATGGCCTGGGCCACCAGCTGGGCCGCCTCGGTCCAGGGCCCCTATCCAGTGGGCAACCCCTCCGCCCAACCCAACCAGAGGTTTGCCTTCCCCAACCCGGCCATCGGTGCGCGGGACCAGTCCATGCGCATGGTGATCCGGCCCACGGTCTGGGGAGGCCAGGCGCGCCTGCGCTTCAGCAATGCGCTCGGCACCAGGCCGGTGACGCTCGATGGCATTTTCATTGGTTTGCAGCTCGGCGGCGCGACAGTGATGCCGGGCAGCAACCAGCCCGTGCGTTTCGCAGGCGGCGCGTCCATCACCATTCCGCCCGGTCGCGATGCCTGGAGCGACGCGGTGGCGCTGCCCTTCGGCGCCGATCCGATGCTGGCCGGCCGCAAGCTCGCCATCTCCTTCCACGTCGCGGGCGAGAGTGGCCCGATGACCTGGCACGCCAAGGCCTTGCAGACCTCCTACCTCTCCGCGCCCGGGGCGGGATCGCGCGGGGCGGAAGAGGGCGAGGCGTCCTTCCCCCACCCCACCGCGAGCTGGTTCTTCCTCGATGCGCTGGACATGATGATGCCCACCGGAACCCCGGTGATTGTCGGCTTCGGTGACAGCATCACCGACGGCACCGCCAGCACCATGAACGGCGATGACCGCTGGCCGGACGCGCTGCAGCGGCGCTTGCACGCGCAATTTCCCAACCGCGTGGCCGTGCTCAATGCCGGCATCGGCGGCAACCAGGTGGTCGGCCCGGCGAGCTATTCGCCGGAGAGCCCCTTTCCCGGTGGCCCCTCGGCCCTGGCGCGGCTGGAGCGCGACATCGTCACCCTCTCCGGCGTCACCCATGTCATCTGGCTGGAGGGCACCAACGATTTCTCCCGCAACGGCAATGCCAGTCTCGACGCCGTGGTGGCGGGCATGCGCCAGGGCGTGGCCACGCTGCGCGCCCGTCTGCCGGGGGTGCGAGTGCTGGGCGCCACGGCCGTCTCGGCGCTCGGCAGCACCAGCGCCGCGCATGGCTTTGCCGAGCAGGACCAGAAGCGCCGCGGCCTGAATGCCTTCATCCGCACCAGCGGCGTCTTCGACGGGGTGGTGGAGTTCGACCCGGCCATTCTCGACACCACCACCGGCGAGATGCGGCCGGAATTCGTGCCTGACAGCACCACCGGCGGCCCGGGCGACAAGCTGCATCCCAACCGCGCCGGCTACCTCGCGATGGCCAATGCGGTGGATTTGGCGGCGCTGCTGCCGGGCTTTCGTTGATGCGCAGGCGGGGCTTGCTGGGCGTGGCGTTGGCCATGCCGGCGCTGGCGCAGGGGGCGGGCATCCGCATGGTGGTGCCCTTTCCGCCCGGCGGCGCCACGGATGTCTTCGCCCGCCGCCTGGCCGCGCGCTTGGCGGCCGCACTCGGCCAGGCCGTGGTGGTGGAAAACCGCGGCGGTGCCGCGGGCGCCATCGGCACGCTGGAAGCGGTGCGGGCCCGGCCCGATGGCCAGACCATCCTCTTCGCCACCGCCAGCACGCTCGGGCTCTATCCGCTTATGGCCGAACGCCCGGTCTTTGACCCACTTCGTGACCTCACCCCGGTCTCGCTGGTCGGCGCCGCCACGGTCGCCTTCGCCGTGCGGCCGGAGGTGGCGTGGGACCTGCCCGCCCTGGTCGCCGCCGCCCGCGCCCGCCCCGGCGCGCTGAAATACGGCAGCCCGGGCAATGGCAGCTACCTCCAGCTTGCAATGGAACTGTTCAAGCGCGAGGCCGGCGGCATCGACATGCTGCATGTCCCCTATCGCGGCAGTGCGCCCGCGATGACCGACCTGCTGGGTGGCCATCTCGACGCGATTTCCGATACGGTCGCCACCGCCATCGAGAACCACCGCGCCGGGCGTATCCGCATCCTCGCCGTCGCCACGCGCGCCCGAAGCCCCCTCCTGCCGGAAATCCCCACGGTGGCCGAGGCGCTGAACCTGCCCGGCTTCGAGGCCGCGGTCTGGATGGCGGTGATGCTGCCGCTCGGCGTGCCCGATGTGATGCGCGAGCGCCTGGCCCAAGCCATCGCCACCGCGTTGGCCGAGCCCGCGACCCGGGCCGAGCTGGAACAGGCTGGCTTCGTGCTCGATCCACGTGGCAATCCCGACGAGGTCCGCGCCTTCATGATGGCCGAGCAGGACAAATGGCGCCCCGTGGTGCGTGCCACCGGCGTGCGGCTGGAGTAGCTTCGCCGCCCTCACGGAGGGAAAAGCTTGCTGAACGCGCCTGAACACGCCTGGCTCGCCATGATTGGCGGCATGGGCGATGCCACGCATGCCGCGACCCGCGCTGTGCACGACTCGCTGCCGCCTGGTCGCAGCCATTACTTCTCCCATCTCGATGACGGCCAGCTTTTCCAGGCCGCCATGGCCCGGCCGGCTGGGCAGGCGCTGGTGCTTGTCGGCCATTCCTGGGGGGGCGAGACGGCCGCGCGCGTCGCCATCCGCCTCGGCCGCGCCGGCCGGGAGGTGGCGCTGCTGGTGACGGTGGATCCGGTGAAGCGGGTGCTGACGGATGGCTTTCTCGCCGCCCTGCGCGAATGCGTGGGCGTCTGGGTGAATATCCGCGCGACCGGGGGCGAGAAGCTTGATCATTCCAACCTGGTCGCCGCCATCGGCGGGCCATGGGGCGATCGTCCGAAGGCCTTTGCCGACCGGCATATCGACGCGCCCTTCGCCCATCGCGAATTCGCGGCCCTTCTGGGCTTTCGGCCGCCCGGGGGGGAGAGCGGCTGGGACTGGGTTCGAAAGCTGACGGCGGCGGCGGTGTGAACTTACCCTGCCCGCGGAGAGCCAGCATCGGCCGCGCGGGAGAGAAAGCACGTGCTTCCCGTAACGGCGTGAACCGCCGTCATTGGCACCCTGCGCCGGCAAACCCTCACGCAGCGCGGGCTGGAGCATGGCCAACCGCGACAGTCGCCCCGCTGCAATTCGGCGCGGGCGTGAAGGTGAAGGTACTGACCAGCCTGGCCGCGGGCCTGCCCTGCGTGATGACCCCGATCGCCGCCGAGGGGCTGGAGCTGCCGCAGGCGCTGGCACCGCTGGTGCAGGAGAGGCCGGCCGGCATCGCCGGTGCCCTGCGCCGCCTCTGCGCGGATCAGCCATGGAACGCCGCGATGCGGGATGCGGGGATGGCGTTCGTGCGCGCCCGCTTCGGCTCTGCGGCCACGGATGTGGCGCTGCAACCCCTGTGCCGGCACTCCAAAACGCAGCGCTGATCGCCCTCAGCCCAATGGCTGCAATGACCCCGGGGCGTGGCAGAGCACCCGATGCCCCGGCGTGATCTCCACGACCGGCGGCGGCTGCTTGCAGATCGGAAGCGCCACCGGGCAGCGCGCGCGGAATGCGCAGCCTTGGGGCAGGCGCAGCGAGGAGGGCGGCTCGCCACCCAGCACGATCCGCTGCTGCCCCGGCTCCGGCACCGCCGAGAGCAACGCCACGGTATAGGGATGGGCGGGGTGGGCGAAGAGCTCCGCCGCCGGCGCCTCCTCGACGAGCAGCCCGAGGTACATCACCGCCACGCGGTCGCAGAAGGCCCGCACCACCGCGAGGTCATGCGCGATAAAGAGAAAGGCGAGTCCGAACTGCCGGCGCAGATCCAGCATCAGGTTCAGCACCTGCGCCTGGACATTCACGTCCAGGGCCGAGACCGGCTCATCGGCGACAATCAATGAGGGCTCGAGCGCCAATGCCCGCGCAATTGAGATGCGCTGACGCTGACCGCCGGAGAATTCATGCGGGAAGCGCTGGATCCAGGCCGCGTTGAGGCCGACCATGCCGAGCAGCGCCGCAACCCGTGTCTCGGGGGCGGCATGGCCATGCACGCGCAAGGGCTCGGCCAGAATCTCACCCACCCGCATGCGCGGGTTGAGCGAGGCATAGGGGTCCTGGAAGACCATCTGCAGCCGGGGCCGCAGCCCACGCAACGCCTCGCCGCCGAGGGTGGTGATGTCCTGCCCCTCGAAGCGGATGGTTCCTGCGCTGGGGCTATGCAGCCGGGTGAGCAGCCGCGCCAGGGTGGATTTGCCGCAGCCGCTCTCCCCCACAAGCCCCAGGCTCTCGCCGCGCATGAGATGCAGCGAGACGCCATTGACCGCATGCACCACCTCGCGCGCAGCGAAGGCAGATGCGCGGGGCAGGGGGAAGTGCTTGACCAACCCGGTGACCTCCAGCAGTGGGGCCTCCGCCTCGGCCGGCCGCAATGGCGCCGCCGCGGCGGGCAGCCGGGGCGCTGGCAAGGGGCTGCCATCCATCGTGACCCAGCAGCGCACCGCGCGCCCGGGCGCGATCTCCGCCAGCGGCGGATGCTCCGTCTCGCAACGCGCGATGCGAAACCGGCAGCGCGGCGCGAAGCGGCAACCCCGCGGCATCGCGAGCGGGTCGGGCGGCATTCCCTCGATGCTGGGCAGCCGGGCGGCGACCGGTGTATCCAGCCGCGGTACGGCATTGGCGAGCGCCCAGGCATAGGGGTGGCGCGGATCATGCAGGACCGCGGCGGTGGGGCCGGTTTCCACCACCTCGCCCGCATACATCACGGCGATACGGCGGCAGAGGCTGCCGATGACACCGAGATCATGGCTTATCAGCACGATCGCGGTGCCGAATGTTTCGTTGAGACCGGCCAGAAGATCGAGGATCTGGGCCTGGATGGTCACGTCGAGCGCGGTGGTTGGCTCGTCCGCGATCAGCAGCGAAGGGTCATTCGCCATGCCGATGGCCAGCATCACCCGCTGCCGCATGCCGCCCGAGAATTGATGCGGAAAGGCCGCCGCCGCGCGCTCGGGAGAGGCCACGCCCATGCGCCGCAGCAGGTCGATGCCATGGCGCCGCGCGGCCGGCGGGTCCATGCGGCCATGCGCCACGATATGTTCGCTGACCTGGGCCAGGATGCGCAGCACCGGGTTCAAGCCGGTGAGCGAATCCTGAAATACCATCGCGGCACTGGCGCCGCGCCAGGCGGTGAGCTCGCGTGGCGTCATCGCCAGCACATCGCGACCCTCGAACAGCACCTGGCCGCCCTCGATCCTGGCCGGCGCATCCAGCAGCCGCATGATGGATTGCGCGGTGACGGATTTGCCGGAGCCGCTTTCGCCCACGATGCCCAGCGTCTCGCCACGCCCGACGGTGAAGGAGACGCCATCCACCGCCCGCACCGGGCCGTTATCGGTATGAAAGACGGTGACGAGGTCACGCACATCGAGAATGGCGGTCATCGCGGCCCCTTGGGGTCCAACCAGTCGCGCAAGCCATCCCCCAGGAAATTGAAGCCGATGACGACGGTGAGGATGGCGAGGCCGGGGAAGGTGGCCACCCACCATTGCTCCACCAGCTCCCGCCCTTCGGAGACCATGGAGCCCCATTCCGCCACAGGCGGCACCACGCCGAGGCCCAGGAAGGACAGGCCGGCGAAGGTCAGGATGGCAATTCCGAGATCGAGCGTCGCCAGCACCGCGATCGGGCCGAAGGTGTTGGGCAGGACGTGGCGGAACAGGATACGTTTCTGCGGCAGGCCCAGCACGGTCGCGGCCTCGACATATTCCTGGCTGCGCTGGACGAGGGCGAGGCTGCGCGCCAGGCGCGCGTATTTCGGCCACCACACCACCAGCATGGCGATGATGGTGTTGGTCGTGCCGATGCCCAGTGCCGCGGCCAGCGCGAGGGCCAGGATGATGGGCGGAAAGCACAGCACGAGGTCGGTCAGCCGCATCAGCGCCTCCTCGCCCCAGCCGCGCAGCCAGGCCGCGGTGATGCCGATGAGCGTGCCGAAGCCCGCGCCAAGCAGCACCACCGAGAAGCCGGCGAGCAGCGAAATCCGCGCGCCATGCAACAGCCGCGAGAAGACATCGCGCCCAAGGATATCGGTACCCAGCCAATGCGCGGCGGAGGGCGGCAGGAGCCGTCGCGTGACATCCAGCGCATCGGGCGGATAGGGTGAAATCCACGGTGCCAGCAGCGCCACCAGCAGCCAGGCCAGCACGATGGCAGAGCCCGCCCAGGCCGGGCCGTAGCGCCTGAGGCGCCGCCGCACCCGACTGGCGGGCGGGGCCAGGGCGGCGCTCATCGCCGCACCCGGGGGTCGAGCAGCGCATAGGAGAGATCGACCAGCAGGTTCACCAGCAGATAGGTTGCCGAGACAACCAGGGTGATGCCCATGATCGCCGGGAAATCCAGCGCGGCGGCGGACCGGAACGTGTAGCGGCCCAGACCCGGCCAGGCGAAGATCGTCTCTGTCATCACAGCGCCGGTCAGCAGATTGGCGTAGGCGAGGCCACCCAGCGTGACCACCGGCACGAGTGCGTTGCGCAGGGCATGGCGCAGGATGACAATTCGCTCCACTAGCCCTTTGGCGCGGGCCACACGCACGTAATCCTGCTGCAGGCAATCCAACATGGCGGCGCGGGTGGTGCGGGTGATCAGCCCCAGCGTGGCAGCCGCCAGCACGATGGCGGGCAGGATGAGATGGGCCAGGGCATCGGAAAAACCCTCCCAGTCGCCAGTGAGCGCGGTGTCGATCAGGAAGAAGCCTGTCGGGCCCTCGGGCGGGAAGGTGATGGGGTCCATCCGCCCCGGCCCCGGCGCCCAGCCGAGCCAACCGTAGAAGATGGCGAGCATGATGAAGGCCAGCCAGAAGGTCGGTGCCGAGACGCCGACCAGCGACAGCGCGCGCGCCACCGCATCGATCCATGTGTCGCGCCAGACCGCGGCGGCGATGCCGAGCGGCACACCCAGCGCCAACGCCATGACGAATGAGATGGTGGCAAGTTCTACCGTCGCCGGCGCGAATTGCACGATATCCTCCAGCACCGGCCGCCGGGTGGCGATGGATTGCCCCAGATCGCCCTGCAGCAGCCCGCGCAGGAATATGCCGTAGCGCTCCCACAGCGGCAGATCGAGCCCCCATTTGGCCCGCCATTGCGCCACCACCGCAGGGTCACTCGCAAGAATATCGCCGAGCTGCGCCAGCACGGGGTCACCGGGCACGAAATTGGAGATGAGGAAGATCACCAGGCTCGCGAACAGCGCCATGGCGACAGCCGATATCAGGCGCAGCGCGATATAGCTCGGCAAGCGACGTTTCCCTGTGTTGGCCGATATGCTGCACTGGGTGGAACGCGGGAAGCAAGGGCGGGACAGTGATGCGGATGAAGGTCTATCTCAGCCACGGGACGCTCTCCTTCCCCGGCTATTTCGGAGAGCGCGCACTGGCCGCACTGGGTGTGCACGCCGATGTCGTGCGCAACCCCGGCGAGGCCGAGCTGCGCGACGAAGCGCTGGCCCGGGCCGCGGCCGGCTGCGACGCCATCATCGCCTATCGCGGCAGCCCGGGAAGTGCGGCCACCTTCGCCAATGCGCCCGATCTCAAGGCATTCCTGCGCTGCGCGGTGGATATCAGCACAGTGGATGTTGCGGCGGCCTCGGCGAAGGGCATCCTGGTGACGCAGGCAACACCGGGCTTCGTCGATGCGGTGGTGGAACTCGGCGTGGGCTTCATGGTCGATCTCGCGCGCGGCGTCAGCCGATCGGTGCAGGAATACCGTGCAGGCGGGGTGGCGCAGCCGACGCCCGGGCTTCAGCTTTCCGGCGCCACGCTCGGGCTGGTGGGCTATGGCCGCATCGCCCGGCGGTTTGCGGAGGTAGCGCGGGCCATGGGGATGCGCGTGATGGCCTTTGACCCGCATGGCGGCAGCCATTCCCTGGCAGAGGTCCTGGCGACGGATATCGTGGTGTGCCTTGCACTCTCCACGCCCGAAACCCGGCACATGATGAATGCCGAAGCCTTCGCGGCGATGCGGCGCGGGGCGCATTTCATCAACCTCTCGCGAGGCGAGTTGATCGATGAGGACGCGCTGGAGGCGGCGCTGGCTTCAGGCCATCTCGCCGGCGCCGCCATGGATGTGGGCAGTTCGCCCGACCAGATGCCCAACCCGCGTCTCGCCGCCCGGCGGGATGTGATCGCCACCCCGCATATCGGTGGCCTGACGCCGGTCGCGGCCGAGCATCAGGCGATGGACACGGTGCGCCAGATCGCGGCGCTGGCCGCCGGGCGGCTGCCTGACGGTGCGGTGAATGCGGCGCAGGCATTCCGGCTCAGGCCGCGATCGCTCTGAGGCGCTTGCGTCGGGGCGTCTATCGCCGGCTGCGGCGTTCCTCAAGCCGGCCTGACGCGCCCCATCTCCAACTGCCAGCCCGCCGCCGTCAGCGGAAAATCCTTCAGCGTGTTACGCACCGCGATCTGGTAGTTCGGCTGGAAGAGGATGAAGTGGTGCGCGGCGTCCACCACGGCGCGCTGCCATTCGATCCACAGCGCCGTGGCGCGTTCGATGTCCTGCTCCTCCGAGGCGCGCGCGACCAGCGCGGGCAATTCCGGCGGCACAGTCCAGTGCACGCGCCGCGCCACCCGCTCCACCACCGCCGAGGCCCAGAGGTCGTTCGATACCGCCGGCGGGTTCCAGAAGGTCAGCACGCCACCAGCGGCGCGCCCCTGCGTGAACATGGTGCGCAGGTTCACCTGGTCCATCGGGTTGAGCCGCACCCGGATGCCGACGCGCGCCAGGTCCGATTGCAGCTTTTGGCCCAGCACCTGGTAGGTGATGCCGGCAACGGCCGCATTGCCATAGGCGATTTCCATCTCGAAGCCGCCAGACAGCCCAGCCTGGTTCAGCAGCGCCCGGGCGCGGTCGAGATTCTGGTTGAAGCCGATTTCGCGCGCGATCGCCTCGGTGCTGCCGGTCACGCCGATGGGCAGGAAATGTGCCGGGCGCTGCGCAGCACCGCCCAGCATGCTGCCCAGGATGCTGTCGTAATCGATGGCGTAGCCGATGGCGTGGCGCGCCTCCTTCTTGGCGAGAGCAGGGTTGGCCGCCGCATTCTCGGTCACCGCCATGTAAACGAAATCGAGGCTGGGCATGCGCTCGATCCGCACCGCGGGTTCGCTGCGAAGGGTCGCGATCTGTTCGGGGATGAGGTTGAAGGCGGCGCCGACATCGCCGCGCCGCACCGCCAGCAACTGCGCAGCACTGTCCGAGAGATGGCGGATCACCACGCGCTCGAAGGGCGAGGCGACGCCCCAGTAATGCGGGTTGCGGCTCAGCAGGATTTGGTTGTTGCGCTCCCAACGCGTCAGCCGGAAGGGGCCGGTGCCGGCGGAATTGCCGTTCAGCCAATCCGTCGCGCGGTCGCTTTCCCGCGGGGTCGGCGCCACCACGCCGCCCTGCGCCACGACCACCGCCTTTTCCATGATGCCGCAGCCGGGATTGGCCAGGATGGGCAGAATGGGCGCGTTGGGCGCGTTGAGGATGAAGTCGACGGTTTGGGCATCCACCACCTCCACCCGATCCACCGCCTTGATGTATTGTTGTGTTTGCTCGCGCAGGTTGATGATGCGGTCGAAGGTGAATTTCACATCCTCGGCCGTCATCACGTTGCCGGTTGAAAATTTCACCCCCTGCCGCAGGGTGAAGCGCCAGCCCCTCCCATCGGGCGTGCGGGCCCAGGAAGTGGCAAGGCTGGGGCGCACCCGCACGTAATCGCCCGGCTCCAGCGTCAGCAGGCTGTCATAGACGGCCGCGAGGGTCATGGGCGGCGTGTATTGCGCCTGCCGGACAGGGTCGAGCGTGACGGTGTCGCTGATGTCTATGCCGATGACCAGCACATTGGACCGCGCCTGGGCGCGCGCCGCGGCGGGAATGGCGGCGGCGGAGACGCCCATAATCTGCGCCAGCCGGCGCCTGCCGATCATCGTGGTGGTCATGGACATCTTCCTTCCTGATCCTTGTGGCGGATCGTTGCCGGGGAAGCCTAGGACGCAACCGTCGAGGGATGGAAGAGGCTTCTACAGCCTGGGAATATGGAGCCCGCCATCGATATGGAACGCATCGCCGGTGCTGAAGGGCAGGGCGCCCGAGGCCAGCAGGGCGACGGCGCGGCCAACATCCTCGGGCTCGCCCCAGCGGCGGATGGGCGAGAGCCCGGCTTCGATCCGGGCGTCATAGGCGGCGGCGACAGGCGCGGTCAGGTCGGTGCGGATCACCCCCGGCCTGATGTCGTGCACCGCGATGCCCTCCTCCGCCAGGCGCAGCGCGAAAAGCCTGGCCAGCATTGAGGTCGCGGTCTTCGATGCGGTGTATTCTGCCCGGTCGGGCGAGGCGAGGAAGGCATTGGCCGAGGAGATGAAGCTGATGCTGCGCGGTCCTCGCTGTGCTGCGCCCGGCGCTACCATGCGCCGCGCCACCGCCTGGGCGAGGAAGAAGCTGCCCCGTGTGTTCAACGCAAAGCAGCGGTCCCAGGATTGCGGCGAGACGTCGAGCATGTCGCCGCGCTGCATCGCGCCGACGCCTGCATTGCAGACCAGGCATTCCAGCCCGCCCTGCGCGGCCCAGGCGGCCTGCACCAGCGTGGCATGGCCCTCGATGGCCGCGGCATCGGCCAGCAGGGCGTGAAATCGGCCGCCTCCGGCGCGGACTGCCACGCCAGTCTCATCCATACCCTGGGCCTCGATGTCGGTGGCGACGATGTCGAAGCCCGCGCCCGCGAGGGCCGCCGCGATGGCGCGGCCAATACCGCGTCGGGCGCCGGTGACCAGGGCCGTCGGTCGGTCGGTGTTGGTGGGCATGGGGTGGCTCCTCTCTGGATCGATTGGCCCGGCGCGGGTTCCCGGTGCATTTCTTCCAGGCAATTCCTGCGGCAAGCGCCGCCGCGATCGGCGCGAAGCCACTTTACCCCTTCGCTCGCGGCTCGCAGAATACCGCATCCAGGAAAGGCTCACAGGATGCGCCCAGACCCATTGGCCCGCTATCGTCTCGGCTTCGATATCGGCGGCACCTTCACCGATTTTGTGCTGTTCGACGCCGCCACGGGTGCCATTCGCCTCCATAAATGCCTGACCACGCCGCAGGACCCTGCGGTGGGGGCGCTGTCGGGCATCACCGCCATCACCGAGGCCGCCGGCATAGCAGTCTCCGAGATCGGCGAACTGCTGCACGGCACCACGCTGGTGACCAATGCGCTGATCGAGCGCCGCGGCGCCATGCTTGGCCTGATCACCACCCAGGGCTTCCGCGACATCCTCGAATTCGGCATCGAGCAGCGCTACGACATCTATGACCTCTTCCTGAAATTCCCCGATCCCCTGGTCCCGCGCCGCCGCCGCATCGAGGTGGCCGAGCGCGTCGCCCATGACGGCCGAATCATCACTGCTATCGACGAGGCCGCGGTGCGGGCTGAAGGGGCCAGGCTGGTGGCTGAGGGCTGTACCGCCATCGCCGTCTGCTTCCTGCACGCCTATGCCAACCCCGCGCACGAGCAGGCTGCCGGGCGGATTCTGCGCGAGGCTTTTCCCGGCATCGCCATCAGCCTCTCCTGCGAGGTGGCGCCGGAAATCCGCGAATACGACCGCACCGTCACGACCTGCGCCAATGCCTTCGTGCAGCCGTTGATGGACCGCTATATCGGTCGGCTGACGACCGAACTGGCCCGGCTCGGCTTTACCGGCGCGCTGCGGCTGATGCAAAGCGATGGCGGGCTTTGCGCGCCGGAGGTGGCGCGGGCCTATCCCATCCGCTTGCTGGAATCGGGGCCTGCCGGCGGCGCGCTCGCCACGGTGCTCTTCACGCGTGAGGCCGGGCTGCCTGATGCCCTGGCCTTCGACATGGGCGGCACCACCGCCAAGGCCTGCCTGATCGAAAACGGCCGGGCCGAGATTGCGCCGATGATGGAGGCGGCGCGCGTCCATCGCTTCAAGCGCGGCTCCGGCCTGCCGATCAAGGCGCCCGTGGTTGATATGATCGAGATAGGCGCCGGCGGCGGTTCCATCGCGGGCCTGGATGAGACGGGGCTGCTGAAGGTGGGCCCGCATTCGGCGGGCGCCGAGCCGGGGCCGGCCTGTTACGGCTTGGGCGGCACCGAGGCCACCGTCACCGACGCCAATCTGCTGCTGGGCTATTACGACCCCGGCTTCTTCCTTGGCGGCACCATGGCGTTGGACATGAGCGCGGCCGAGGCGGCGCTGGCCCGGCTGGGCGAGAAGCTGGGTCTTTCGGCCATTGAGGCTGCGGCGGGCATTCACGCCATTGTCTGCGAGACCATGGCCGGGGCGGCGCGTGTGCATCTGGTCGAAAAGGGCCGCGACCCCCGGCGCCATGCCATGGTGGCCTTTGGCGGCGCGGGGCCGGCGCATGCGGCGCGGGTGGCGCGGATTCTGGGTCTGTCGGAGATGCTGGTGCCACCGGCCTCTGGTGCGGCCTCTGCGCTCGGTTTTCTGGCGGCGCCGCTGGCCTTCGAGGTTTCGCGCTCGGTGGTGACGCCGTTGGGGGATGCCACGGATTGGACGGGGCTGGACGCCACCCTGGCGGCGCTGGAGCGGGATGCGCGGGGGCGCCTGCGCGCCGCCGGGATTGATGATGCGGCCATGACTGTCGAGCGCAGTGCCGAGATGCGTATGCTGGGCCAGCTGCATCAAATTTTGGTGCCGCTGCCCGCCGGCGCGCTGGGTGCCGACCGACTTCCCGAGATCACCGCAGGTTTCGCCGCAACCTACCGCAACCTCTACACCCGCGCGGTGGAGGGCGAGGGCATCGAGGTCCTCTCGCTGCGCGTGCGGGTCGCGGGGCCTGAACCCGAGATCAAATTGTCGGGCGCCGTGGCCGGCGGTGCGGAGGACAAGCCGGCCCTGAAATCGCGGCGCCAGGCATGGTTCGATGGCGCCTGGCACGACACCCCGGTCTATGATCGCTACGCGCTCAAGCCCGGCGATACCCTGCCGGGCCCTGCCATAATCGAGGAGCGCGAGGCGACCACGGTGATCCTTCCTGGTGACATGCTGACCATCGACGCCGCCCGCAACCTGCGTGTCGCGATCGGCCAGACCCGCGCCGCCGCTGCCCTCATCACCCATGACATGCCGCTTGCCGAGGCGATGGCTCGGATCGAGGCCGACCCGATCGGCCTCGAGATCATGTGGTCCCGCCTGATCTCGGTGGTGGAGGAGATGTGGCAGACCGTCTGCCGCACCGCCTATTCGCTTATCATCGCGGAGAGCCAGGATTTCGCCAATGAGATCCTCGACCCGCAGGGCAACCCGCTGGCGCATAGCCCGCGTGCCATGCCGCTGTTCAACCTGACGCTGACCCGCTGCGTGAAGGCGCTTCTGGAGGCATTTCCGGCCGAGACGCTCAGGCCCGGCGATGTGCTGATCACCAATGACCCCTGGCTCTGTGCGGGGCACCTCTTCGACATCGCCCTCGTCACGCCGGTATTCTTCGAGGGGCGGGTCGTGGCTGTGATGGGCACGGTCGGCCATGTCAGCGACATCGGCGGCGTGAAGGATCCCCTCAGCGCGCGCGAAATCTACGACGAGGGCGTGCAGATTCCGCCCATGAAGCTCTACAGCGAGGGTGTGCCCGACCGCAGCATCATCACCCTGATGCGCGAGAACATCCGCAATGCCGATCAGGTGATGGGCGATGTGCAGTCGATGATCACCGCCAATGCGCTGGGGGCACAAAGGCTGGTTGAATTCATGCGCGAGTACGGCCTCGATGACCTGGCCGCACTCGCCGCCGTGGTGCAGGCGCGCAGCGAGGCAGCGACGCGTGCCGCCATCACAGCCGTGCCCGATGGTGTCTATGAAAGCGAGATCGAGAACCGGCCACTGGGCGAGACGCTGCGCTACAAGCTGCGGGTGCACAAGAAGGGCGATGCCCTGCATGTCGAGCATGTCGAAGCGCCAAAACAATTGCCCCGCGGCGGGCTGAACTGCACCATGAACGTGACCATGGGGCATTCCTCCTACCCGCTGAAATGCATGCTCACCCCCAATGTGCGCGGCAATGCCGGCTGCTACGCGCCGATCACCGTCACCGCACCCCTGGGCACCGCGCTGAACGCCCAGAAGCCGGCGGCGGTGGCGCATCGCACCCGGGTCTCCTGGTACATCGGGCCCAACCTTTATCGGGCGATGTCGGCGGCGATTCCGGACAAGGTGCAGGCTTTTACGGGCATGCCGAAATCCTTCGGCTTCTATGGCCGCAACGCGCAAGGGCGGCTCGCCTCGGACCATTTCTTCATGGGCGGCGGGCAGGGCGCCTCGATGCATGGCGATGGCAAGTCCGGGCTGCTGTTCCCGACCTCGGCAGCCAATACGCCGGTGGAGATGCTGGAATCCCGCATGCCCGTGCTGGTGCTGGAAAAGACCCTTGTGCCGGACACCGGCGGGCCGGGGCGCAGCCGCGGCGGCCTGGGCCAGCGCATGCGCGCGCGGCGGCTGGAGGGCGGCACCGAACCCATCTCCGTCGGTCTCTTCCCCGAGGGCTGGGGCATAAAGCCCATGGGTCTCTTCGGTGGCCAGCCCGGCGGGCCGCCGCATGCCGGCGTGCATGGGCCGGATGGCGGCTTCCACGATGTCGGCACCGGCGAGATGGTGAGCCTCTTCGACAACAAGACCACTATCGAGGCGCAGATCGCCGGTGGCGCCGGCTTCGGCGATCCCCGCGAACGCAGCCTGGAGGCCATCGCCGCCGATCTCGAGGATGGCTACATCACCGAGGAGGGCGCGCGGCGCGATTACGGCCGCCTGCCCTCGCGCCTGCCCGCAACCCAGACGGGGAATGACTGATATGCCCAGCCGCCGCGACATTTTGGCCGCTCTCGCGATTGCCCCCGGAACCGCCATTGCCTTCGAGCGCGACGGCGCGCGAAAAGTGATGGTCTTCTCCGGCAACCAGGCGGTGCCGGTGCTCGACCCGCATATCCGCTATGACTGGTCCACCCGCATGATCCAGCAGGCGGTCTATGACGCGCTGCTGAAATACGAGGGCTCGCCGCCGCGCATCAAGCCCTGGCTGGCGGAGCGGCACGAGGCCTCGGCCGATGGGCTGACCTACACATTCCACCTCGTGTCCAATGCCAAGTTCCACGATGGCAGTCCGGTGGATGCCGAGGCCGTGCGCTTCTCCTTCGACCGCGCGCTCAGGCTCAATGCCGGCGTCGCCTGGATGCTGAAGGATTTCCTCAAGCCCGAGAACATCACGGTGGTGGATGCCCGCACCGTGCGCTTCACACTGGACCGACCCTTCGCGCCGTTCATCTCCTATGTGCCGTGGTGGTACATCGTGAACCCGCGCCTGGTCACCGCCAATGCGGTGGATGGCGATATGGGCCGGCGTTGGATGACTGAGAATGGCGCCGGCTCCGGCCCCTTCAGGATCCGCCGCTTCGATGGCAATGCGCTCATCCATCTCGACACTGTCCCTGACTACTGGAAGGGCTGGCCGATGGGCGAAGCGGGACGCCTCTCGGGCGTGATCTTCCGCATCATCCGTGAGGCGGCACCGCGCCGCGCGGCCCTGCAGCGGCGCGAGGCGGACGCCATCACCAACCTCTCCCCTGATGACATCGGCCAGTTGCAGCGCCTGCCCGGCATCCGGATCGAGGATCACCCCGGCCTCACCACCTTCGGCATCAAATTCAACACCCAGCAGGGACCAACGGCGGATATCAACCTGCGCAAGGCCATCGCCTATGCCTTCGACTACGACAGCCTGATCACCATCCACAATGGCTCGGCGGTGTTGCAGACCAGCCCATTTCCACCGGCCATGGCGGGGCATATCGACGTGCCCGGCATACCCCGGCGGGATCTGGCGAAGGCGCGGGAATATCTAGCCCGCAGCCGCTTCCCCAATGGCGGCCTCACGCTGGAATATGTCCATGTCCAGGGGCTGGAGGATGCGCGGCGCATCGGGCTCTCGCTGCTCGATAGTCTGCGTGCCTTGAACATCCAGGTGAACATCGTGGGTCAGCCCTGGACCACCATGGTCAGCCGCGGCTCCAGGCCCGACACGGCGCCCAACATGACTTCGGTCTATGTCACCCCTGTGGGGACAGATCCTGACACGGTGGCCTTCCAGTATCACCGCGATTCCTGGGGCCTGTTCTATGGCATGAGCCATTACGAAAACCCCGAGGTCTGGCGCATGATTGAGCAGGCGCGGGCCGAGGGCGACCAGGCGCGCCGCATGGCGCTTTATGCCGAGATCCAGCGCCGCATCGTCGATGACCAGCCAGAGATCTTCGGCATGCTGGCCAACCGGCTCTGGGCCATGCGGGACTATGTGAAGGGCTTTTCGTTCAGCCCCGTCAGGCTCTCGGGCGAGGTTGATCTCTATCCGATGTGGATCGACGCCTGACCGCCTATCTGCTCCGCCGTGTCGCCTTGGCCGGGCTCATGCTGTTCGGCCTGGTCTGCCTCACCTTCATCATCGCCAATGTCGCGCCCAGCGACCCGGCGGCGCTGGCGGCGGGGCCCGACGCGGGGCGCTCGCAGATCGAACAGGCCCGGCGCGACTATGGGCTGGACCGGCCACTGCCGGAACAATTCTGGCGCTATGTCAGCGACCTCTCGCGCGGGGAATTCGGCCGCTCCATCGCCACCGGCCGCAGCGTGGGGACGGACCTGGCGCGGTATTTCCCGGCTACCCTGGAGCTGTGCCTGCTCGCCATGCTCATCGGCCTTGCGGTCGGCATCCCGCTTGGCGTGCTCTCGGCGCTGCTGAAGGACCGATGGGTGGATCACCTGACGCGCATTTTTGCGGTCTCCGGCATCGCCCTGCCGCCCTTCTGGTTCGGGCTGTTGCTGCAGCTCGGCTTCGCCACCGCGCTGGGCTGGCTGCCGACAAGCGGAAGGCTTTCGGTGATGACCGAGCCGCCCGACCCGATCACCGGCCTCCTGCTGGCCGATGCGGCATTGCGGGGGCAATGGGGCGTGTTTTCGGAGGGCCTTTCGTACATCATCCTGCCCGCCATCGTGCTTTCCTTCCCCTGTATGGCCTCCATCCTGCGGGTGAACCGGGCGGAGATGGTGGAGGCGCTCAGGGCCGATTACGTCACCGCCGCGCAGGCGCATGGGGTGAACCCGTGGCGCATCGTCTGCGTCCATGCGCTTCGCAATGCCATGCTGCCCACTCTGGCCATCATCGGGCTGCGCTGGGGCTGGATGATGAGCAGCACCGTGCTGGTCGAGACGGTGTTCGACTGGCCGGGCATCGGCCTCTACGCCGTCTCATCCGCCATCGCCGGCGATTTCAAGCCGGTGATGGGGGTGACGCTGATCGTGGGGCTGAACTTCATGATCGCCAACCTGATCGTGGACCTGCTTTACGGCGTGCTAGACCCGCGCCTGCGGGAGGGTTGAATGGGTCGAAAATTCCGCCTCGCCGCCTGGCTGCTCAGCCGCTCCTTCGCCTCCATGCTCGGCATCACGCTGGTGGTGACGATCGTGACGCTGGCGCTGATCGGCCCCTGGATCGTGCCCTTCCCGGACCATGTCGCGGGCGGCATCGATCTGGCCAACAAGCTGCAGCCGCCATCCGCGCGGCATTGGTTCGGCACCGATGAGGTGGGGATGGACATCCTTACCCGTGTCATCGTGGGCGCGCGGGTCTCGCTGCTGGTGGGCATTGGCATCACGGTCGCGGCGGCCACCATTGGCGTGCCCCTGGGCATCGTCGCCGGGCTGCTGGGTGGGCCCGTGCGCGAGGCGATCATGCGATTGACCGATCTCTTCCTTTCCGTGCCTGGGCTGGTTCTGGCCATAGCGCTGGTCGCGGCGCTGGGGCCGGGGATCGTGAATGCGATGATCGCCCTCATCCTGGTCTGGTGGCCGGGCTATGTCCGGCTTGCGGAATCCAAGGCGCTGTCGATCCGCGCGGAACCATACATCGAGGCTGCCCGGGTGGCGGGTGCGACCACCACCCGCATTCTCTGGCGCCATGTCCTGCCCAATTCGCTCTCGCCGCTGATCGTGAAAATGAGCATGGATGTGGGGCAGGCGATCCTGGCCGTGGCGTCGCTCGGCTTTCTGGGGCTGGGCGCGCGGCCGCCCACGCCGGAATGGGGAGCGATGATCTCCATCGCGCGGGGCTACCTGCCGGAATGGTGGTGGTACGCGATCTTCCCCGGTGCCTTCATCTATGCCGCCGTGCTGGGCTTCAACCTGCTGGGCGACGGATTGCGCGACATCTTCGACCCGCGGAGCAACCGCGGATGACGGCGCTGCTCGCCATCCAGGATTACCGCCTGGCCTTCGACGGTTTCGACGGCACGGCCCATGTGCTGGATGGCATCGACCTGGAGCTGCGTGCCGGCGAGACGCTCGGCGTCGTGGGCGAAAGCGGTTGCGGCAAATCGGTCCTCGCCCGCAGCCTTCTGCGCCTCAACCCCAGCCCCCCAGCGCGGGTGGTGTCAGGACAGATCCGCTTCGATGGCAGGGATGTGCTGACCATGCGCCCTGCCGATTTGCGCGCCCTGCGCGGCCGGCGCATCGCCATGATTTTCCAGGATCCGGCGAGCTACTTGAACCCCTTGCTCTCCATCGGCACCCAGATGGAGGACGCGATCCGCGGCCAGGACGGCGCCATCGGCCGCCCCCGTCCGCGTCGCGTCGCACGCGCTCATGCCGCCGCGCTGCTGGCGGCGGTCGGCCTGGCCGACGCGCCGCGCCTGCTGGCCAGCCATCCGCACCAGCTCTCGGGCGGCATGCGGCAGCGCGTGCTCATCGCCATGGCGCTGTCGGGCGAGCCGTCATTGCTCGTGGCCGATGAGCCGACCACGGCTCTCGATGTCACGGTGCAGGCGCAGGTGCTGGCGCTGATCGCAGAACTGGTGCGCGCGCGCGGCCTGACGCTCATGCTGATCAGCCATGACCTGGGTGTCATCGCCGCCGCCTGCGCGCGCACGGTGGTGATGTATGCCGGCACCATTGTGGAGGATGCACCGACGGCGGAGCTGCTGGCCCGGCCGTTGCATCCCTATTCGCGCGGGTTGCTGGACGCGGTGCCTGAGCTGGACCGCCCGGGCATCCGGCCGCGCGGTATTCCCGGCAGCATTCCCAGTCTGCGCAAACCACCGCCGGGATGTCGTTTTCATCCGCGTTGCGAGAGTGCTACGCCGCTTTGCGCCGCCGAGAAGCCGGTGCTGCGCCAACTCCTTCCCGGACGTGCCGTCGCATGTCATCACGCGTTGGCATGACCATGCTGCTACACGCCATCGGTCTTGAGAAAATCTATGCGACCCGCGCCACGGCCTTCCGCCGCGCCAGCCGCGTGGCGGCGGTGGCCGGCGTCGATCTCAGCCTGGCCCGAGGCGGCGCGCTGGGCTTGGTGGGGGAGAGCGGCTGCGGCAAATCCACCCTGGCCAGGTTATTGCTGCGCCTCATTCCCCTCAGTGCGGGGCGCATCCTTTTCGAGGGTCGGGACATCACGACGTTGCCCGAAGTCGCGCTGCGGCCGCTGCGGGCGCTGATGCAACTGATCTATCAGAATCCCTCGGCGGCGCTCGACCCCCGGCTGAGCGTGGCCGATGCCGTGGCTGAACCGCTGCGTATCCATGGTCGTGATCCGCGCGACGCGGTACCGACCCTACTCGCCGAGGTCGGGCTTTCTGCGGACTTCCTGCACCGCTTCCCGCATGAGCTATCGGGTGGGCAGAAGCAGCGGGTGTGCATCGCGCGCGCGCTGGCGCTTTCGCCTGACCTGCTCATCCTCGACGAGCCCACCTCGGCGCTCGATGTCTCGGTACAGGCGCAGGTGCTGGAATTGCTCACCGGGCTGCGGGCAGGGCGTGGCCTCGCCTTTCTGTTCATCAGCCACAACCTCGCAGTGGTGCGGCAAGTCTGCGATGCGGTGGCGGTGATGTATCTCGGCCGGGTCGTGGAGCAGGGGGCGGCCGATGCCGTATTGGGCAGCCCGCGCCACCCCTACACGCGGGCGTTGCTGGCCTCGGTGCCGCGGCTGGGCGGGGTGGGGGCGGTGGTGACGGGTGAGGCGCCGAACCCCGCCGCCCCCCCGCCGGGTTGCCCCTTCCATCCCCGCTGCGCCGTGGCCGTCGCGGCCTGCCGGCAAGGGCTGCCACCTGCGCTACGCGATGGCGTCGCCTGTCATCTCGTCACGTGATCGGCGTACTGCCCGCGCTTCAGCTCAACCGCAGATCGTCAGGATCGTCAGCAGGTAGATACGCACCGCATCGAGGTAATCCGTCACATCCACCCGCTCATCCGGCATCGTGTTGAACCGTCCTCCCGGGCCGCACACCACGCCCTGCATGCCCGCGCCACGATAGAGATGCGCCGCATCCGTCCCGTAGAAGCCCGGCGGCAGGATGGCGCCGGTGGGCTGGGGGGCGCCGCGTACCTTGGCATAAGCCGCATTCACCGCCTGCACGATCGGGCTCGCGCGATCGACCTCGAAGGAGGGCATCGAGAGCCGACCGGCCTGGCGTGCGGCCGACAAAGTGGTCGTGAGCCCGGGGAAGCGCTGTTCCAGCGCCGCCAGTTCGCGCTGCATGTCGGCGATGGCGCCTTCCTCGGTCTGGCCAGGGGCGTAGCGGCCGGAGCCCTTCAGCACCGCATAATCGGCCACCTGTGGCGGCCGCCAGTCATGCAACTCGCGCCCCAGCGCGCCATGCATGACGCCGACATGGCAGCGATTGATCTTCGCATGTTCGGGCGAGGGCGCACCGGAGAAGACCATGGCGTTGAGGCGCGGCACCAGGTCGCAGGCGGCGGCGATGGCGTCCACGGCCTCCTCGCGCTTGGAAAGGTGGCGGGTCTGGCCGATCAACTCGATGGTGAAGATGAAGCTGCCGGCATGCATGGTCATGGCCTGGATGTCGGTGGGCTCGGCATTGACGAAGTAGTCGGCGCGCAAACCCTGTTCGACCAGTGCATGTGTGCCGATGCCGCCCTGCAATTCGCCAACCACGAAGGTCAGCAGCACATCGCCGCGCAGCTTTACCCCGGCATCGATCAGCGTCTTCACCGCACAGAAGTAGGCGGCGTCGCCGGCCTTCATGTTGGAGACGCCGATGCCCCAGATGAAGTTCTCATCCACAAGCCCGCCCCAGGGGTCGACAGTCCAGCCCTCGGTCACCGGGTTGGTGTCGACATGGCCGTTGAACATCAGGCTTTTGCCGCCGCCGGTGCCGCGCCAGAGGCCGACGGCGTTCAGACGATCACCCGGTACCGGGGTGAGCTGGGCTTCGAGCCCCAGCGTGTCCATCCGTTCGGCCATCCAGCGCGCCAGCGCCCTCTCACCCTCGGTCTGGGTATAGCTTTTCTGGCGCGCCATCTGGCTGAGAAAATCGAGGCAGAAGCGCTCGTCTATGCTGGCGAGGATTTCGTCCGGGGTCATGGCATTCATCCGATCGGGGCGGGGGAGGTCGCGATGAGTTCGCTGGTGTAGGCATGCCGGCCGGGCGCGCCGAGCTGGTCCACGTCACACAAATCGACCAGCCTGCCATGCCGCATCACCGCGATGCGATGGGCGATCTGGCGCACCAGGTTCAGGTCATGGGTGATGAAGAGATAGGCCGTGCCGTTGCCCGCCCGAAGTTGTAGCAAAAGCTCGATGACCGAGGCCTGGACCGAGACATCGAGCGGCGCGGTGATCTCGTCGCAGATCACCAGTTCCGGCCGGGCGGCGAAGGCGCGGGCGATGGCGACGCGCTGTTTCTCCCCGCCCGAGAGCTGATGCGGGTAACGGCGGGCGAAGTGTTCAGGCAGCCGAACCTGCTCCAGCAATCGGGGGATGGAGGCGATGTCGCCGCCATAGAGCCGCAAGGGGCGCGACAGGATCGCCGCCACATCCTGCCGCGGGTTGAGCGAGCTATCGGGGTGCTGGAAGATGATCTGCACGGCGCGGCGATAGGCTCGGTCCATCCCGCCCTGCGCAATGCCACGCCCGTTCAGTCGGATGCCGCCGTCGAAATCGGCCAGCCCCGTCAGCGCGCGGGCGATGGAGGATTTGCCGGAGCCGGACTCGCCGACGATGCCGAGGATTTCGCCCTGGCGGATGTCGAGGCTGACATCCTCCGTCGCCGGCGGTGGTGCGGCGCGGAACAGCCGCTTGTGGGCGTAGCGCACCGCGATGGATTGCGCCTCGAGCAGCCGCGCGGGACCGGGCTTGTCATGCACCAGCCGACGGTCGGGGCGGGGCACGGCCGCAACCAGGCGGCGCGTGTAGTCGTGGCGCGGCGCGCGAAAAATTGTGGCAGCCGGTGCCTCTTCGACGATCACGCCGCGCTCCAGCACCGCCACCCGGTCTGCCACGCGGCTGACCACAGCGAGGTCATGCGAGATGTAAAGCGCGGCCACCCCCGTCTCCAACCGCAGCCGTGCGAAGAGTTCGAGGATACGGGCACCGGTGATGACATCGAGCGCCGTGGTCGGCTCGTCGAAGATGATGAGCTCCGGCCTGCAGGCGAAGGCGGTGGCGATGACCACGCGTTGCTTCTCGCCGCCCGAAATTTCGTGGGGATAGCGGCGCATCATCGCGGAAGCGTCGCGCAACTCGACATGGCCGAGTGCGGCGATGGCCGCCTCGGTCGCCGCGGCTTCGGTCAGGCCGCGATGGCGCACCAGCACCTCGCTCACCTGCCGTCCGATCGTGAGTGTGGGGTTGAGCGCGGTGGCGGGGTCCTGGAAGACCATGCTCATCCGGCGGCCGCGAATGGCCAGCAACTCGGCGGGTCCGGCGGCGCGCAGATCGGTGGCGCCCAGCCGCAGCACGCTGCCTTCGGCTTCATGCGCATTGCGCGGCAGGTGGCGCATGATGGCCCAGGCCAGCGAACTCTTCCCCGAGCCTGATTCGCCCACCAACCCCAGCACCTCACCCGGGGCGATGGCGAGGTTGACCTCGTCCAGCACCTGCTGCCGGCGGCCTGCCGTTGTGTAGGCCAGGCCATAACCGGCGATCGTCAGGACATTCATCGCTCATCCCGCGGGTTCATCGCGTCGCGCAGCCCGTCGCCCAGCAGGTTGAAGCAGATGGCGGTCAGCGCGATGGCGAGGGATGGAAAAATGATGATCCAGGGCCCCTGATGCAGAAAGCGTCGCGCCTCCGACACCATCAGCCCCCATTCCGAGGCCGGCGGCTGCGCGCCGAGGCCGAGGAAGGACAGCGTGGCGAAGAGCATCACCGCGAAGGCCACGCGAATCGTCGCCTCGACGATGATGGGCGCCGCCACATTGGGCAGCATCTCGCGCAGCACGATCCAGGCCGCGCCCTCGCCCCGCGCGATGGCAGCTTTCACATATTCCTGCTGCCGCACGGCGAGTGCGACCGAGCGGGTGACGCGTGCCATGCTCGGCGCGAAGGAGATGCCGATGGCCAGCGCCGCATTCAGGCTGCCCTTGCCCAGCGTGCTGACCAGTATCAGCGCGAGCAACAGATGCGGGATGGCCATGACGGCATCGACGGTGCGCATGATCGCCTCATCCCACAACCCGCCGAGATAGGCGGAGAGCGTGCCAATGCAGGCTCCGATTGCGGTGCCGCAGATTGTGGCGAGGATGGCCAGGAGCACCGTGGCCCGCGCGCCGCCCAGCAGCCGGCTCAGCACGTCGCGGCCCAGCTGGTCGGCGCCGAACCAGTGATTTGCTCCGGGCGGTGCGAAGCGGCCCAGAAAATCGATGGCATCGGGCTCATAGGGCGCCAGGGCCGGCCCCAGCGCGCAGATCAGCGCAAGGATCAGCAGCAGCCCGAGCCCCAAGACGCCCTGCGGCGTGCGTAACAGGCGGGCGCCGACCTCAGTCATATCGGATGCGCTTGTCGACCATTGTATAGGCGATATCGGCCAGCGTATTCGCCACCGCATAGGTCGCGGCCATGATCACGGCACCGGCCTGGATCGAAGGCAGGTCGCGCGAGGTGATGGCCACGATCAACTGCCGCCCGATGCCGGGGATCGCGAAAATTTCCTCCACGACGATGATGCCGCCCAGCAGGTAGCCGACATCGAGCGCGACGATGGTGATGGTGGGCAGCAGTGCGTTGCGCAGCACATGGCGGCGCAGCACCAGCCCCTCCGGCAGCCCCTTCAGCCGCGCCGCGCGGATATAGTCGCTGGACAGCACGTCGATGGTCTCCGAGCGCACCATGCGGCTGACATGGGCGATCATGATCAGCGAGACGGTGAGCACGGGCAGGATCATGTGCTCGATGCTGCCCCAGACATCCTCTGACATCGCGACGTAGCCCGTGGCGGGCAGCCATTGCAGCCAGTTCGCCAGCAGCAGCACCAGGAGCGTGGCGGTAACGAATTCGGGGAGCGAGACACCGAGATAGGAGATCAGGCTGGTCGCCATATCGGTGGCGCGGCCGCGCCTGAGTGCCGCGGCGATACCCAGCGGCACCGCGATCAGCAGCATCAGCAGCAGCGCGAGCACGCCGAGCAGCAGCGAGCGGCCCAGCGCCGTGAACATCGCAGGCCCCACCGGTTGCCCGGTGCGCATGGAATTGCCGAAATCACCGGTGAGCAGCGCGGAGAGCCAGCGCCAGTATTGCAGCAACACCGGGTCATTGAGGCCCAGGCGCTCCCGGATCGCAGCCAGTGCCTCGGGTGTCGCGTTCTCGCCCAGCAGGGTGGTCGCGGCGTCAGCGGGCAGGATCTGGGTGATGAAGAAGACCAGGAAGGAGACGACGAGCAGCGTGTAGGCGATGGTCAGTATTCGGCGGCCAAACCAGCCCAGGCTTGGAAGCCCAGCACTCATCGCCGCGGCGCGCCCTGATCGAGCCAGACCCGCTCCATCCGAAACACCTGGCCGCGGGCGTGGTGGACGAAGCCCTGCACATACGCGCGGCGCGCCGCCAGCAGGTCGAAGAAGACCGGGATTACTGAGGGTACATGCTCGTACATCATGTCCTGCGCGCGGGCATAGAGCGCGCGGCGCTGGCCCTCGTCGGCAATGGAACGCGCCTGCGCCACCACCGCGTCGAATTCGGCATTGTTCCAGCGTGTCTCGTTCCATGCGGCGTTGGAGGTGTAGAGCAGCTTGAACACGTCATCGGCCGTGGCCTGGGTGTTGTAGACGCCCACGTAGAAAGCGCCCTTGCGCCACACCTGATCGAGATAGGCCGCATGCGGCATGGTCTGGACGGTGATCCGGATGCCGGCGGGCCGTGCCATTTCGCGCATCGCCACCGCCAACTGGGCCCGGGTCCCGGGGTTCTCGGAGGCGACGAGGGTAACATCGAGCCCATTGGGGTAGCCGGCCTCGGCCAGGAGCCGGCGTGCCTGGGCGATGTCCGCGCGCTTGGGGGCCTGGGCCTTATGGAAATGGTAGGAGGCGTTCATCGGCACATCCTCGCCGCGGGTGCCGAGGCCGAGTGCGACGAAACCCACCAGCGCCTCGCGGTCCACCGACAATGCCAGGGCGCGGCGCACCCGCACATCACTGAACGGCCTTTGGTCGCAGGCCATGTTGACGTTGAGGAACTGGCCGGATGGCGTACGCATCGCCACGACCCCGCGGGCGCCTCGCAGTCGGTCAAACTCCGCCTGGCTTGCGATCACCATCAGGTCGTTGTCGCCCGAGATCAGCGCCGAGGTTTCCGAGGAATTGTCGGGATAGACGCGGATCTCGATGCGATCGAGGTAGGGCTGTTCGGGGATGAAATAGGCATCGTTGCGGGTGAGCACGATCAGCCGGTCAGGCTCATAGGAGACCAGCTTGAAGGGCCCGGTGCCCATCGGCGCGCGGGCCAGGCGGGTGATGTCCCCGGTGGCGATGCTGGCCGGGATGATGCGGGTGTTGGTATGGGCCACGGTCACCGGCAAGTCGGCCGTGGGGGCGGCGAGGCGGATCAGCACCGTCGCGTCATCCACCGCCTCCACTGCCGTGATGCCGGCCAGGATGGCGCGGGCGGGTGAGCCGGTGCGAGCATCGAGGATGGCGGCATAGGTCGCCGCCACGTCGCGGGCGGTGCAGGCGCTGCCGTCATGGAAGCGCACGCCGGGGCGCAGCGTGAAACGCCACTCCGTGAGTTCCCCATTGGCGCTCCAGGACGCGGCGAGATCGGGCTCTGCCGTCATGTCGGGCTTGAGCTTGGTGAGGTTGCTGTAGAGCAGTTCGCCAATGAGGTGCTCGGGGTTTACCCGCGTCAGTAACGGGTTGATCACGCTGGCGGCCTGGTCGACCGAAATGCGCAGCGTCCCGCCGCGGCGCGGCGCGGGTGCCGGCGTCTGCGCCAGCACCTCCGCGCTGCAGGCCAGCGCCCCGGATGCTGCGAGAACGGAACGTCTGGAACTGCGCGGCATCGAACCTCCGACACATCATGTAGCTGAACCATAAGAGAAGCATGGACGGACATGGCGCGAAACAGCCGATGCGGCCGGTCCGTCGTTTCAGACCTGCGGTCCGGCCCCGCGCGGCAGATACTTCGTCTGAAGCCAGCCGCCATCCACCTCGATGACCTGGCCGGTGACGAAGGCCGCGTCATCAGAACAAAGAAACGCTGCAACCCCAGCGACATCGGCCGGCGTCCCATTGCGGCCCTGCGGCGTCGCATCGCACATAATGAGTTGGTACCACGCGTCATTATCGATGCGGCGGCGCGTCATCTCCGTCTCGATCACGCCGGGCGCGATGGCATTCACCCGCACGCCCTCTGGCGCCAGATCCACCGCGATCTGCCGTGTCGGTTGCGCCACGCCGGCCTTGGCCACTGAATAGGCCAGCGAGCCCGGAAAGCCGGTGAGCCCGAAGACCGAGGCGATATTGACGATGCGTCCGCCCGGCCGGCGGAGCCGCCGACCGACATCGCGGCACAGCCGGAACACCGAAGTGAGGTTGGTGTCGAGGAAGCGCTGCCAATCCGCATCGGTGGTGGCATCCAGCGCCTTGCTGCCGCCGATGCCGGCATTGTTGACCAGCATGTCGAGCGGCAGGCCGATGCGCTCCAGCTCCGCCACGAACGCTGCCGCGCTGTCGGGCGCCGCGATATCCAGCAGGATTGTGTGCAGGCGGCCGCCATGCTCTGGCCCGGGCGGTATCTCCAGCCGATCGGTGGCCAGAACCGTGGCACCCTCGGCCAGCAGCCGTTCGGCGATGGCGCGCCCTATGCCGCGCGCAGCGCCCGTTACCAGCGCGGTCTGTCCCGCGAAGCGCGCCATCCCCCGCATCTAGGCCGAAGCCGCCAGCGACATGTCGCGGGAATGCGGGAAGCGCTGGGCCTCTTCGCGCTCGAGCGCCGGGCTGCGGTACAGGGTGCGTGGCCGCGTGGGGTCGAAGTCGGTGCGGGCATGCTGCAGCACGATGTTGTCCCAGAAGAGGAAATCGCCCACGCGCCGCTGGTGGCAATAGGTGTCGTCGACAGTCAGCGCGGGGCTGACAGGAGGTGTCTCAAGCGCGGACATGTCGGAGCTCCTTCTTCGCGGCGGGGCCGCCACGGCGTGGCATGGCAGGGATCGGGCTGTCGGACATCGGCGCCCAGCGGTCTTAACTGGCGGCGGCGAAGCCGGTGGAGAATGCGCTGGCCGCCGCCGCCAGCACGCTATCGGCGCCGAGCGTCGCGATCATCGGGCGTGCAAAGTCGTAACCATGCAGCCGATGCTCGCGCGCGCCATGTCACACGGCAAGCCCGGCCGTCGTCAGCTCCGCCTCCAGGTCCTCCAGCGCTTCATCGAGCACCGCCATGCCGCCGCTGCGATCGGTGCGTGGTGCTGCGATGGCGGGCCCGCCGCCCGGGCCCGGGGCCATTATCGCGAGCAGCGCGTCGACGCCAGGTATGATCCGCTGCCCGCCCGGCGCGGCAATGGCCGCCAGCGCCGCGCCGGTCCCGCATCGCGTTGATGGGAAGCGTGGAGCCGCGCACAACGTCGGTCACCACACTGGGTTGGATGCCGGCGGCGACAAGCACGTTGAAAGCGCCGATATCGGGGCTGCGCGGTGTGGTGGGCAATTTGGTGATCCGCACCTCTCACTGATCGACCGCGACCAGATCGGTGAAAGCCCAACCCACCTCGCGGCCGACGCAGAAGTTTTGCTTTCTCGCCACGGACGGGCAAAGCTTGGTCGCGCGGCCGAGTGGCACAGTCAGCTTTGGGGCCGCCCTCTGTTCCTGTGAGGGGAGAACATCAATGCCCGGTCGCCGCAGCCTCATCGCCACTGCAATGGCCGCCCCTTTGGCCGCCCATGGCCAGGCATGGATACCCGACCGGCCCATCCGCTTTGTCGTGCCCTTCCCGCCCGGCGGCGCCACCGATGTCTGGGCGCGTATGACGGCGGAGGGGATGCAGGGGCCGCTCGGCCAGCCCATCCTGATCGATAATCGCGGCGGCGCCGGCGGCATGCTGGGGGCGGAGGCGGTGATGCGTGCGCCCCCGGATGGCCACACGCTGCTCTTCACCATCACCTCCCTGGTGCAGTCGCCCGTCGTGCTCCGGCGCTTTCCCTATGACCCGGTGGCCGATTTCACGCCGCTCGGGCGGTTGGGCAGCAATGCCAATGTCTGGGTCATCGGCTCCGCCGTGGCCCCCGAGGTGACCACGATCGAGCAATTCGTCGCCTGGGGGCGGGGCCGGGAGTTGTCCTTCGGCTCCTGGGCCAATGGCTCCACCGGCCACGCCTTCGGCCTGATGCTGGCTGAGGAGGCCGGCTTGCGCATGACCCATATTGCCTATCGCGGCGAGGCGCCGGGGGTGGCGGACCTGCTGGCCGGGAGTATCCATGGCGGCTGGCATTCCATCGCCGCTGTGGGCGAGTTGATCCGCGCCGGCCGCCTGCGCCCGCTGGCCAGCACCGGCACCCGCCGCCTGCCCTCGTTGCCCGAGGTGCGGTTGATGCGCGAGGCCGGGTTTTCCGACCGCTTCGCCTTTGTCGGGTTTTCCGGCCTGCTCGGCCCGCGCGGCCTGCCCGCGCCGGTGGCCGAGCGCCTGGCCGGCGCCTTCGCCACCATGGCGCAGGACCCCGATGTGCAGCGCCGGCTGCTGGCGATGGACACCTTTCCCGGCTATCTCGGCCCTGACGCGTTCCGCTCCTTCATCGGTGATTCCCTGCGGCGCTGGCAGGCGATTACCGACCAACTTGGCCTTCAGGCTGATGGCTGAGCGAGAGCCGCATCGGCGGCGCGGGCCTCGGCACTGCGTTCCTCCGCCGGGCCATGGCCGCCGCCGCCGCCCGTCCACATTTCCAGCACATCGCCCGCGCGCAACACCTGGTCGTCCTTCGATCGCACGGGAATGACCGCCTCGCCGCGCAGGATGTGGCAGCCGGCCAGCGCGCCGGGCTCGCCGCCCGCAAATCCCTCGGCCGGCACCCGGAAGCGGTCGCAATAGAGCGACAGCCGCACGCCATCGGCCAGGATGCGGTAGCGCCTGATCGAGCCATTGCCGCCGCGGTTCCGCCCCGCGCCGCCGCTGCCGGGCAGCAGGCGATAAGCCTCGATGCGGAAGAAATCATGGTCGGCATCCACAGCCTCGACCGGCACATTGGTGCAGTTGGAAAGTGGCCCCGCCACAGCGTCGCACCCATCGCCACCGGAAAACCCGCCGAAGCCGCCATCGCGCAGTTCGATGAAAACGCGATAGCGGCCATCCCTGAGATGGCTGAGGCAAAAGGAGGTGGTGGAATCGAAGCCGGTGGCCACAGCGCGGTCCGGGATGGCCTGGCCGAGTGCCTTCAGCACCGCGTCATAGGCGCGATAGGTCGCCTCCATCCGCGCCCGCACCGGGGCCGGGAAGCGCGGATTGAGAAGCGTGCCCTCCGGCACGGTAATGCTCACGGCCTGCGAAGCGCCCTCGTTGAACGGCACGTCATCGCCGGTGAGGAAGGATTTCAGCGCCGCTAGGGTACCCGAGACGACCGAGGCATAGGGCGCGTTCATGTGGCTGCGCACCTGCGGCGCGGTGCCGGTGAAATCGACGCTCAGCGCGTCCCCCGCGATGGTGACACGGGCACGGACCAAAAGCGGCCCCGAGCCCAGCCCGTCATCATCGACGTAATCCTCGCCGATGTATTCGCCATCGGGCATCTCGGCGATGGCGGCGCGCAGGCAGCGCTCGACATAGCCGATCTGCCCGGCCATGGCGGCCTCCACTGTCGCCGCGCCATAGCGGGCACAGAGTTCGCGCACCCGCGCCACGCCGGTGAAGCAGGCGGCGAATTGGCTGTCGATGTCGCCCAGCGTCTGGTCTGGCACGCGGATGTTGGCGCCGATCCACAGCTTGAGATTGCCCTCGCGCCAATCCGTCTCGTAATTGCAGCGCATCGGCGGCAGGATCAGCCCCTCGCCATAGAGGTCGGTCGAGGATGCGTTCAGTCCAGGCGCTCCGCCGCCGACATCGAGGTGATGCGCCACCGCCGCGGCATAGGCGATGATCCGCCCCGCCACGAAGATGGGCATGAAGATCAGGATGTCCGAGAGGTGATGGGCGCCGCGATAGGGGTGGTTGGTGATGTAGAAATCACCATCCCGCAGCCGCGCAGGCGGCACCGCCGCCATGCAGGCGCGCAGCGTGATGGACAGCGAGCCCACGAGCACCGGGATCAGCTCATCGCTCTGCGCCACCGCGCGCCCCTGAGCGTCCATGATGCCGGTGGAAGCATCCTTGCCGTCGCGCACGATCGGCGAGAAGGCCGAGCGGTACAGCTTGGCCCCCATCTCACGCGCGGCGGACATGAGGGCCTGGCCGATCACGGCCTGGTCGGCGGGGCTGATCATGCATCCCTCGTGAGCAGGAGATTGCCGGCCTGGTCTTCCTCGGCCGTCCAGCCGGGGGGGACCCAGATGCTGGCGGTGCTGTCCTCGATGAGGAAGGGGCCGGGGCGGGGTGCTTCCAGCCGCCGCGCGCCGGCCAGGCCGGGCAGGCCTGCGCGCGCCACATGCAGGCCAACACGGTAGGAGACGATTTCCACCGCCCGCGCTCGCGTATCCACGGGGGCGCGGTAGATGCGTTCATGCGCGGCGGAGAAGGCGGCCAGAAGCCCGGCCTCGTCCGGCTCGCCCTCCACCGCCACGCCAATCTCGAAGGCCTGGCCGACCAGGCGCATGTCGAGCGAGACCTCCAGCCGCCGCTCGCCCTGTACGCCATAGGCGTCGAGGCGTGTGGAGAGGTCGTCGCGCATTACGGCGATCGTACGACGTACATCCTCAGCCGCGCCGGGGCCAACGACGCGCCGACGGGTGCGCGCGGCCAGCAGCGTGTGGTCCGCGGCGAGCAACCCATAGGCCGAGAGCACGCCGGCCCCGGGCGGCACCAGAACGCGTGCAATGCCCAGCTCCTCGGCCACCGCGGCGGCGTGCAGCGGCCCCGCGCCGCCATAGGGCACCAGCACATGCGCCCGCGGATCGCGCCCGCGCTCGGTGGAGACGAGGCGCACCGCGGCCACGACATTGGCCACGACGATGCGCACCACGCTCTCCGCCGCAGCCTCGATGGACAGGCCCAGAGTGGTGGCCAGGGGAGCGAAGGCGGCGCGGGCAGCGGCCTCGTCCATCACCAGCCCGCCGGCGAGGGTTTTTCCGGCGGGGATGCGGCCGCAGATGACCTGGGCGTCGCTCAACGTGGGCTCTGTGCCGCCGCGGCCATAGCAGGCCGGCCCAGGGTCGGCCGCCGCGCTGCGCGGCCCCACCCGTAGCATGCCGCCGCCATCCACCCAGGCGATGGAACCGCCGCCCGCCCCCACTGTGGTGATGTCCAGCATGGGCATCTGCACCACCAGCCCATCCACCAGGGATTCCCGCGCCATATCCGGCCGGCCCCCCGCTATGAGCGCGACATCGGCCGAGGTGCCGCCGATATCCAGCGTGATCACATCGCTGATCCCGGACAGCCCGGCCTGGCGCACCGCGCCCATCACCCCTGCGGCGGGGCCGGAGAGCAGGGCGGTGACGGCACTGGCCCGCATCGCCCGCGCCGGCACCCGCCCGCCATTGGACTGCATGACGGAGAAATCGCCGGCAAAACCATTGGCGGCGAGGCGCGCCTCCATACGCCCGAGATAGGCATCGAGCACCGGCTGGACATAGGCCGAGAGCGCCGTGGTGCTGGCCCGCTCATACTCACGGAACTCCTGGGTGACGGCGTGCGAGCAGGTGATGGGCAGGCCGGGCGCCAGCCGCGCGACCAGCCCCGCCAGCGCCTGCTCATGCGCCGGATTGGCATAGGCGTTGAGCAGGCAGATCGCCACTGCGCCGTAATTCCCGCGCGCCAGGAAAGCGTCGAGGCGCGGCACCAGAGCTTCGAGATCCAGTGCCGTCTCGACGCTGCCATCGGCCAGCATACGTTCTCGCACCTCCACCGAGTCCTCCCGCGCCACCAGCGGCCGGGGTTTTCGGTAGCGCAGGTCGAAAAGCTTCAGCTTGTCCTGGCGGCCGAGCATCAGCACGTCGCGAAAACCCTCGGTGGCCAGCAATGCGAGGCGGGCGCCACGCCGCTCCAGCACGGCGTTGGTGGCAACCGTGGAGCCATGGACGAATTCGCCGATGTCCCGGGGGACGATCCCGGCTGCGGCCAGCGCATGGAAAGCGGCCTCATCCGGCCGCGCCGGCGTGCTCGGGACCTTTGCAATGGTCACGCCCTGGGGCCCGATGGCCACCAGATCCGTGAAAGTGCCGCCGATCTCGATGCCGACCGATAGCATGCTACTGCGCCGTGATTCGGGCTTCGCGGATCACTCTGGCCCAGCGCTGGGTTTCCTCCCGCGCCAGGGCGCCCAGCGCCTCGGGCGCGCCATCGGCGGGCTCGGCGCCGATGTCGAGAATGCGTTGGCGCACCGCCGGCTGCGCCATGATCCGGCGGAAGCCCGTGTTCAGCCGCTGGATGATGGCGGGCGGCGTGCCGCCGGGCGCGTAGAGCGAGAACCAGGATACCACCGAATACCCAGGTAGTCCGGCCTCCGCGATCGTGGGGATATCCGGCGCCGCCAGTGCGCGCTGCGGCGAGGTGACGCCGAGCGCGGTGAGCCTTCTGGCTCGCACCAACTCGATGGCGCCGGGCATGTTCTCGAACATCAGTTGGATCTGGCCGCCCTGCACATCAGTGAGCGCTGGCACGCTGCCGCGATAGGGGACATGGACGATGTCTACGCCGGCCATCAACTTGAACAATTCTCCCGCCAGATGGGTGCTGGCGCCGATGCCGGCCGAGCCGAAATGGATCGTCCCCGGCCGCGCCCGGGCGGCGGCGATCAGCTCTGCGACAGTGGTAATGCCCAGGGCCGGATTGACCACCGCGATATTAGGCACATTGGCGATCAGCATGACCGGGGCCAGATCGCGCAGGGGGTCGAAGGGCATGTTGCTCATCAGCGCCGGCAGCGTGGCGATGGGCCCTGGCGTGCCGACGACCAGCGAGGTGCCATCGGGCGCCGAGGCCGCGACCTGCGCCGTGCCCGTGACACCCCCCGCTCCGGGACGGGATTCGACGATCACGGGCTGGCCGAACTCCCCTGCGCCCTGCTCAGCCAGGATGCGGGCGAGGATGTCGGTGGTGCCGCCGGTGGTGAAAGGCACCACGATGCGGATGGGCCGTGCCGGCAACTCCTGCGCCCCGGCGCCGCACGCCAGGACCGGGAGGGCGAGAAGGGTGGCGCGACGGTTGGGCATGGACGATTCCGGTCTACTGCACATTCAGTCTGCGCAGCCTGCGGCCTGGCGACAAGACCGGTTCAGACGCCCAAGATCGCAAACGCCGTGCCGGTTCGCAGCCCGCGCCTGTCTCATGTGGCCGGAACTGCGGGCTTGCAGACCGCAGGACGCGGCGGCAGCAACCCTCCGTTCGGCGCTTCGGCGCGATGGGGTAGCGGGCGTGGCTCAGGGCGAAGCATCGGCCGCGTCGCCACGCGGAGGTCACGGTGTCAGGCAACGTCCCACAGTCGGCATGAAATGCGCGACGGATGGCGTCTGCAGCCCCTTTACCTTGGCCTGCTCGTCATAGCGGCGTAGCTGCACCGCCGCCTTGCTGTGCGGCAGCGCCTCGAAGGCTTCGACCTCCGCGGCTGACATCGGCCCGCCCTGCAGGGACAGGCTTTTCACGCTGTCGGGCGAGAGCTTGGCGAAGTAGTCGTCCTCTACGGCGCAGAGATAGCGCTTCGCCGCGACATGCAGCCGCACCGGCTCGGTCACCTCCGGCCCGAAATGCTGCGCCAGCCAGGTATTGCCGAGCTCCTCATGCCGGTCATCGATGCCTTCATCGGCGGGGTTATCGCCGAGGTCATGAACGAGGTGGCCGATATCGTGCAACAGCGAGGCGGTGACCAGCGCATCGCCACGCCCCTCGCGCTCCGCCAACCATGCTGCCTGCAGCGCGTGCTGCTGCTGATTGATGAGGGTGAGGCCGTAGCGGCCCTCCGCGCGACCCTCGAGCAGGGCTTGGATCTCGGACATGACGTCATGAATCGTCGCCTGGGACATGGTGCTCTCCTTCACTTCGGAAAATATACTGGGTTGGACCAGGCGCGTCGCCCCTGGGCGTCGGCCACCACCACTCGGGCAAAGCCGCCCGCATGTAGCCCGGCGATGGAGAGGCGCGCGCGGGTCTGGACCGGCGCCACCGATTGATCGGCGCGCGAGCCGCGTCCCAGCACCATGATGCTCGCGGCGGGCGAGCAGGTGATCTCAACCTCATCGCCCTCCCAGGTGATGTCGTGGATGGAGGGGCCCTGCGTGGCGTAGAAATGCCCGGCCTTCAGCGCGGCCAGAAGGGCGTCGGGTTCATTCGCGGGCGCCTTCACCATCACCCAGCCACCAAAAGCATCGGGCGATTTGAAATGCGCGTCATCCACCGCGATGAGGTTGATGCGCCGCCCTTCGGTCAGGAGCTGGTCGGCAAGATAGACGCCGTCGCCGCGCTCGGTGCGCAGCTGCGAGGTGTGGTTGTAGACCTCGACCGCATGAGCGCCGGGCAGTGTATTGGCATCCGCCGCGGTCAGCGCATACCAGCCGGGATGGGGGATCGCGACGAAGGCGCCGGCCGCGAGGGCGCGCGCGGCGAGTTGCGGGCCGCTCTCGTCGGGCCGGGTTGGTGCGAAGTCCAATGGCAGGCCGACGGCCAGGATATGCCAGATCTCGCCCGACGCGGTTGCCGGTGCATGCAGCTCAGCCCCCAGGATGGTGGTGAAGCCCGCGCTGCGCATGGGCCGCGTGTCCACCACCGGGAAGTCGTATTTCGAGAGGAAATGGTCAGTTAGCGCCAGGAAGTCATAGCCGGCCTCGCGATAGGTCGCGCACACTGCCTCGGGCGTGCGTAGGCCGTCGGAGACATTGGAATGGGTGTGGATATTGCCCTTCCAGAAGCGGCCGGGGGCGTCGAAGCTGGCGTCTTTGGGCATGGTCGTTTATCCGTTTGCGTCGACGCGTTCGGCACGGCTGGTGGGGATGGCGCTACGTGAGAAGCGCATTCGCGTGCAGCCTGCATGACGGAGCGAGGCAGCGCCAGGGTCATCGGTGTGACATGTGGCAACGCATGCTCTGCCCAGCATCCCAACGGGCTTCGCCGCTGCCCTCGGAGGGCCGCCGGGACTAGGCTCACCAATCCTGTGATGCATCCATCGACTGTGCGCGAAACGCCGCGAGCCGCTCGCGTTCCCCGGCATCGATCGTCATATCCCCCTGCCACGGCGCGCTTTGCGGCGGGTCATCCCAACGCGCCAGCAGGCCCAGGCATCGCGGGTCCGTGCTGCCATGCTCCACCGCCGGGAGCCAATGGTCGAAAGTCACGATCTCTACCGTGACGGTGTTGAGGTCGAGATGGTCGGGAACGACGAGTTCGATTTCGCGCCAGCTCTCGCGCGAGCGCGGCACCTTCAATCCATTCCAGGGCATGAGTATAAACGCGTGGTTTACCCGCCCGCCCTCGCCGGGCCGATTGCTGAACAGCGCGATGCAGGCCCGGCCGTCGCGGACCGTCAGCCGCTTACGTGCGCGCCGCCCCGACCAGCACGCGGCACCGAGCGCGGTCTGCTCCAGCGCATAGAAGCCATCATGATTGACCATCGGCGGCAGCGCCGCACCGGCCACAAAGAGCATGTCGGGCGAGGTGAGAAGCGCACGCAGCAGAGCTTCGCGCGGGGTTCCCTGCCGCAACGCCGCGATATGGCGCGCGATGGCTTCACCGCCCGGCACGCGCAGCGGGGTGGCACCATGGAGTGGCCCCCATCAAACCGGACACATGGCTTGTTGGATGGACTGCTGCTGGATGAACTCACGCGGGGACTGTAAACGCAATCCGCTGTGAGGGTGGATGGTGTTGTAATCCTCGAACCATTCGCCGAGGCGTTGGAGGACAGAAATGGCATCCGGGCGGGGGTTCACGCGGGCATAGTCGCGCTTGAACGTCTTCACGAACGCCTCGCACACGCCGTTGCTCTCGGGGCTGCGCACCGGGGTAAAGCAGGCCACGAGGTGCAGTGCGGTGGCGAACTCGATGGTTTCGACGGCGGTGTAGGGCGAGCGGTTGTCGGCCAGCCATCAGAACTGAACGCCACGTGGTAAACTCGATTGCTTCTGTCTGGGTCGTCATCGCCCGGGCCATCGCTCGAACACTGCCGCGCAGCCCGTGTTGTCAGCAGGTGACGCGATATGCAGTTTTATGACATAGTAAGATTAGGGGGTGCCGGAACCCTCAAAGTGATTCCGGTCGAGGTGAAATGGCTCTAGCCACGCGACCACGGATTTCCGTCCCGGCCCAACCCTCGACGAGGCGGGCGATTTCGGTCAGATCGTCGGCGCCACCGCCCTTTAACGTGGCCAGGCGCCACATCCGCGCCGCCTGCTCGACCACCCACATCGGAACACCCAGCGCGCCGGCCTCTGCGATGCCGAGCTGTGCGTCCTTGTCCATGACCGTCGTGCTGGCGCCGAAGCGAAACCCACCGCTCAGAACTTCCGCCATCACCCGCTCCGTCACCATGCTGCGGCCGGTTCCTGCATTGACAACCGCCAACATGGCATCGGCGTCCAGCCCAGCCTTGGCGCCCATGGCGAAGGCCTCGCAGGCCGCAACCAGGTTGGTCGCGAAGAGCAGGTTGTTCACCAGCTTCATCACCTGCGCCTGGCCGGGCCTGTCGCCGACCACGAAGACCTGGGCTCCAATGCGCAGTTGCCAGGGTCGCAACGCCTCCAGCGCCTGCGCGCCGCCTGCTGCCAGCATGGCCAAGGTGCCGGCCCGCGCCCCGGCCGGCCCGCCGCTAATCGGCGCATCAACGCAGGCGATGCCGCGCGTCGCCAGCAACGCCGCAATGCGCTCCACCGCTTGGCGGCCGATGGTCGACATCTCCGCATAGACGCGCAGTGCGCCACCCTTCATGACCTCGGCGGCGACAGCCTCGCTGATCGCGGGGGTTGGCAGGCAGGCGAAGATGATGTCGGCCTTGGCTGCAACCTCGCTGGCGCTGGTGCAGGCCACAGCGCCGCGCGCTGCAAAGGGTGCCATCGCCTCCGGTTGCGGGTCGAAGACATGAAGCAGCACATCCTCAGCCAGCAGGCGTTCTGCCATGGGGGCTCCCATCTGGCCAAGGCCGAGGAATCCGATCGACGTCTGGTTCGACACGGGGTGTCTCCTCTATCGCGTATTGTACGGCGTCACCGCGCCGGGCGGCGGTGGCGTCATTGTCGGAGGTTAGCCTGGCCGCACGGGACCACCGTCGCATGGGCGGTTCACGCGGCCCGGCTTCAGGCAGCGACCTGGTGGACCTCGATGACATTGCCCTCGGGATCCTGGAAGAAAATCTGGTACCAACCGTTCATCGCCCAGTTGCCGTAGTCGGAATACGGCACGCCCTTTTCCTCAAGCCGCCGCTTGAAGCCCTCGATGTCGTCGGTGCGAAAGGCCACGTGCCCGCGGTCCAGGGGGTTCACTGCATGGCCGGTGCGGAAACCAACGGCGAGGTCTCTGGTAGCGAGATGGAATTGGATGTCTCCATCTGTCACGAAGGCGACATTTCCGGCGTAGCCCTGGGCGGTAACGCGGGCGCTGGACAACGAAGGCTCCGGCTCGAGCCCGAGGACGTTTCGATAGAAGTCGTCCATCTCCGGCACATCCTTGGAGCAGTAGTTCACGTGATGCAGCTTGAGCTTCATCGATCTTTCCTCCGGACCGCGGGAATTCGAAGGCCCGCGTCATGGCCAGCCTATATCCGCGTCTTGGGATACGTCAACAAGTCCCAAAAAATGGGATTTGATGTATCATCCCAAGTAAGGCTAAGTTGCAACCGATCCACCAGGGGCGGCTTGCCCGGTCACAAGGATGTCGACGTTTGGCCACCATGGACCGCCCACGCAAAGCACCCGATGGGGCCGCGACCACCACTGATCGTGTGCTCAAGGTGATGGACCTGTTCACCGAGCAGCAACCAATCTGGACCGCCGAAGCGATCGGTGCGCGTCTTATTGCAACACGGTCGACCGTCTATCGATACCTGAAGGCGCTGATGGCCTCGGGCTTCCTGGTCCAGATCGGCGGCGGTTACGCACTCGGTCCCCGGATCATCGAACTGGACAGGCAGATACGCGTGGCCGACCCGCTTCTGCGCCTGGCACCGCCGATCATGGCGGCACAGCGCGAGGATGTGGCTGGTACGCAGTTGCTCTGCCGCTTTTACGGCGTTCGGGTGCTGAGCATCTATGAGGATCGCTCCGACCCACGGATCGAGACCAGCTTCGACAGGGGCCGGTCCTTCTCACTGTTTCGCGGTTCGGCCGGACGCGCGATCGTGGCTTGGTTGCCGCAGGCGCAATTGCAAAGGCTGTTCCTGCACCATGCCGACGCTATTGCAGCCGCCGGATATGGCGGCACCTGGCCGGAATTTCGGGATGCTCTGCAGACGATCCGTATGCGCGGCTATGCCGTCCTGAGCGACGTGGACCCGGCATTGATCGGTGTTTCCGCGCCGATCTTCACCGCGCCCGGGATCGTCGCCGCCAGCCTGGTATTGGCCAGGCTGAAGAACGAGGTGAGCGATCGCGACATCGAAGCCTTGGCGGCGATGGCAATCGGTTCGACGGAGACCATCTCCGGTCTGCTTCAGCGACCTGGCAGTTGACGGATGTGACGGTAACCGGATCCCGGCAGGGGGATATTGCGCTGGCGTCGCCGGTCAGTTCGACGCGGTTCATTGACCTGACGGCCTTCGCCTGGACCAACAACACCGTGCGGGTGATGGCGCGGAACAACTCGGGGGCGACGTGCGATCTAGCTTCGGCGACGCTATCGGTGGTCGTGAGGCAGCAGCGAGTGCCGTGATGGCGCTTCGCAACGGATATCTCCAGAGGGAGGGTGCGCGCAGTCCAACCATGCGCCCCCTCCACCTCTCACCGGGCATGCCGCAGCAAGATCTGGCCGGCCCTACGGCGGCCGGTCAGATGTGCTCAAGACGGGTTTGCCGCCATCCCCACCACCGCCCTTGATCTGCCCCTCGTGCGGCGTCTACAGCAGTCCCCGCGCTTTCGGGTCCGGGTCCCCGTCATGGCAGACGATAGGCGATACCCGCAGGGTTGGTCACGCCCTGTGTTGCATAACGTGGCCGCGCGCGACCCGGTGCAAGACCGGACGCGGACGCTGGGGCAGGCCTATTTCGACCGCTTTCCGCAGAGAAACGCAGCATAAGAAATCCGCCGATACCGCAGCATCATCCCGGTCCCGCGTCGCCCGCACTCGATGATGCCACGAACTCGGCGCGACGTGCCCATCAGACGGCAGACGGTCGAGTGATCGGAACCGAAACGCTGTAGCGAGAAGCCGAGGGCCTTCTGGCCTGATCCGTCCCCAGGCACCGCGCCTCGATCTCAGAAAAGGACGTCACTACCCACTAGCGTGCTGGCCAGGATGTTCCGCAGGATCACCGTCCCCTGGCTCGTCACGAGATAGGTATCGGCGCCGACCTGGCTTATGGCGATGGCGTCCAGGTCCGCGATACCGGTGCCGCGGAAATCCAAAAAGTCATGGTTGCCGCCTGCCGCCGCGGTGGTGGCGAAATCCTGCACGGTGTCGATGCCGAAACCAGCGGAATTGAACACGAAGGTGTCGCTGCCCCCACCGCCGAACAGCAAATCATTGCCGCCGGCCCCATTGATGCTGTTGGCATTCGCGTCGCCCAACAGGAAGTCCGCGAAGCCGCTGCCGATCAGCCCGGATATGCCGGTGTAGCTGTCGCCCGCCGCGTCGCCGGTGTTCACAGAGGGGAATTGCAGCCAGGCGGTAACGCCTGTTGTGGCACTGCCGTAGGTGACCATATCGATGCCCCCGCCGCCGTGCAGGAGGTCCGCGCCGGCGCCACCGTCTAGGATGTCATCGCCGCTGCCGCCATCCAGCGTGTCGTTGTCCGCGTTGCCATCGAGAATATCGTTGCCGGCCTCGCCGAAGACTTGGTCGTTTCCGCCCTGTCCCGCCAAATAATCGAAGGCACCTCCGCCATATAGGCTATTGGCAGTCCCGTCGCCCACCAGGACGTCGGCGAAGCCGCTGCCAAACAGACCAGCGATGCCGGTATAGGTATCGCCCGCTGCATTACCGGTGTTGACCGCGGGGATATCCAGCCGGGCGGTGACGCTGGCCGCGGCGCTTCCATAGCTTGCCATGTCGAAACCGCCTCCACCGATGAGGCTGTCCGAGCCGGCGCCACCGTCCAGGATGTCGTTGTCCGCACCGCCATCGAGTGTGTCGTTGCCCGCGCTGCCATCGAGGATATCGTTGCCGGCATCGCCAGACAGCAGGTCGTCGCCGCCCAGCCCCGCCAGATAATCGTCGCCGCCACCGCCGTAGAGGCTATTGGCATTCCCGTCACCCACCAGCACATCGGCAAAGCCGCTGCCGAACAGGCCAGCAATGCCAGTGTAGGTGTCGCCCGCCGCGTCGCCGGTGTTCAGCGCAGGGAGATCTAGCCGGGCGACGACGCCGGCCACGGAGGTGGCATAGGTGACCACATCGAAGCCGCCACCGCCGATCAGACTATCCGCGCCGACGCCGCCATCCAGGATGTCATTGTCGATGCCGCCGTCCAGCATATCGTTGCCCACGCTACCATCAAGAATGTCGTTGCCGGCATCGCCGGACAGCACGTCGCTACCACCCAGCCCCGCCAGGTAATCGTTGCCGTCGCTACCGTAGAGGCTGTTGGCACTGTCGTCGCCCACCAGGACGTCGGCGAAGCCGCTGCCTGCGAGGCCGGCAATGCCGCTGTAGGTGTCGCCCGCCGCGTCACCAGTGTTCACCGCGGGGATGTCCAGTCGGGCCGTGACGCCTGTCGTGGCGCTGAAATAGCTCCCCAGGTCAACGCCGCTTCCGCCAATCAGGCTGTCTGCGCCGGCGCCGCCATCCAGGGTGTCATTGCCGATGCCGCCGTCGAGCGTGTCGTTGCCCGCGCTACCATCGAGGATGTCGTTTCCGGCATCGCCGAACAGTTGGTCATTACCGCCCAGACCCGCCAGGTAATCGCCGCCGCCGCCGCCAAAGAGGCTGTTGGCATTTCCGTCGCCGACCAAGACATCGGCGAAGCCGCTACCTGCGAGGCCGGCAATGCCGCTGTAGGTGTCACCCGCCGCGTCACCTGTGTTCACCGCGGGGATATCCAGCCGGGCTGTGACGCCGGCCGGGGCGCTGGCATACCTCACCAGATCGAAGTCGCCGCCGCCGATCAGGTTGTCCGCGCCGGCGCCGCCGTCCAAGGTATCGTTGCCGATGCCGCCATTCAGAATGTCATCGCCGGCATCGCCCGAAAGGCTATCTTCGCCTCCACCGGCTAGCAGGGTATCATCACCTGCGCCGCCGGACAGCGTGTCATTCGCGTTGTCCTCCGCCGCGGTGAACAGCAGCACCTGCTCGGTATCGCCAAGCGCGTCGTTTCCGTCGCCGCCCGCAATGACATCCGCGCCAAGACCACCCTCGATCCGGTCATCGCCCTCGCCGCCGTCGAGCGTGTCCGCGCCACCATAACCTGAGATGTAATCTGCGCCCGCGCGGGCCAGGATGCGGTTGCCGATCTCGCTGCCGCCCAGGCTGTCATTGCCCGCAGAGCCCAGCAGCCCCTCGGGCGCATCCAGCCAGGCATCGCCGGCGGCATCGCCAAGGGCCGAGATGAAGGAGCGGATGTCGACCAGTACGCCGGTCGGGCTGCTGCGATAGTCGGCATAATCGAAGCCGCCACTAAAGGTCAGCCGGTCGGCGCCGGCGCCACCCTCCAGTACATTGTCGCCGCTGCCGCCGGTCAGCGTGTCGTCGCCGGCGCCGCCCCGGAAGGTGAGGTTGGTGAAGTCGGCGGTGAAGCGGTCATTCCCGCCACGGCCCTGCGCGCCCTCGATGTTGAAGAGCTGGAAGACTGAGCGGCCATCCACCGAATAGCTGTTGTTGGCGAAGTTAAAACTCGCCGTTCCCGCACCCTCGATGGTGTCGAAGCCGCCAAAGCCGCCATCGACCTGGAGCTCGTCGCCATAGAGAATGAGAAGGTCGTCCCCCGCGCCCCCCTGCAGCAGGTCGCTGCCGCCCCGGCCCTCCAACTCGTCATTGCCGCCGCCGCCGACCAGGCGGTTGCTGATTCCGACCCGGCCGCGCAGCACATCACCGAAGTCGGTACCCTCGGCATCCTCGATGGAAACGAAGCTGTCACCGCTGTCACCGCCGGTGACCTTACCGAAGGTGCCGTCGCCACGATCGAAGGCGAGGTCGAGTGTGACGGCCGAAGCCGCGCCGGCATAGGAAACCATGTCGGCACCGGCCCCGCCATCCAGCACATCGGCGCCATCGCCGCCCACCAGCGTATCCGCGCCGCCCATGCCGCGCAGCACGTCGTCGCCGGCGCCGCCGCCGAAATACTGGTTGGCGGCATCGCCCACGAAGCTGTCGGCCTCGGGCGAGCCAAGGAAGCGCTCCATCGAGACATAGACGTCACCCACTCCCTCGCCCGCCTGCACTTGCGTGGTGAGGTTGACCGAGACGGCGGCGGCGAAGGCGATGGTGTCGGTGCCCGGCCCGCCATCGATGTAGTCGGCTCCGGCATTGCCCCGCAGCGTGTCGTCGCCCTCGCCGCCGTAGAGGCTGTCATTGCCACCCTCGCCATCGATCTCGTCCGCACCGGCCAGTCCGAACAATTTGTTGGCCTCGTCCGAACCGCGCAACCGGTCACCGAAGGCAGAGCCCTCGAGATCCTCGACCGAGACGAAGTGATCGCCGACATCGGTGCCGCTGGTGACCTTGCCGAAGGTGCCGTCGCCGCGGTCGAAGCCAAGATTGGCGACCAGCCCATTGCCGGAGGAGGCGTAGGAGGCGAGGTCGCGGCCAGGGCCGCCATCGATCAGGTCCCAGCCATCGCCGCCCTCGAGCCTGTCGTCGCCGCCCTCGCCATAGAGGTCATCGTCCCCGCCGCCGCCGCGCAGCGTGTCACCGCTGCCACGGCCCCAGAGGATGTTGCGCTGCTCGTCGCCCTCGAGGTCGTCGGAGAACAGACTGCCGATCACGCCCTCGATGCTGACCAGGCTCTCGGTGAAGTCGGCGATCGCGTAACCGCCGGCGCCGAGGCGGGCGATGATGGAGGTGAGTTGACCGTCGAAGCTGACGATGTCGAAGCCATCGCCACCATTGTAGGAATCGGCGCCCTCGAAGCCCAGCAGGACGTCATCGCCGCCGTTGCCGTAGAGTGCGTTGTTGCCCCAGTTGCCGAGAATGACGTCGTCCTGCGAGCCGCCCTTGGCGTTTTCGATCAGGCTTTGGCCGCTGCCCTGATAGGTGAGCGCGTTGTAGATGTGGCCCTTGACGTAGGTCCACTGATTGATCGGCAGGAAGACGCCGCCTTCGCTCCACTTCGTGATGGCGCGCAGTTGGTTGCCGCCGACATCAAGGTCGCTCCAGCCACCGGGGCGAAGGTCAATCGACAGCTTCCGGGTGAAGTCCGAGAAGTCGTAGGTGTCGATGCCGCCGCCGTCCCAGATCGTGGTGAACAGCACATTTGCATCGACGAACTTTGTTCCGTCCCAGCGCTGGTTGCGACCCTGCTCGCCGCCGTTCACCGACATCTCGCCCGTGGCATTGTCGAAGGTATAGACCGTGTTGCCGCTGTTCAAGGTGTAGTCGGCGCCATAGAGCTGCTGCAGGGCGGCGATGTCGTACATCATCCAGCCGGTCGGGTAATTGCCGCTGGGCGTTGAGTACGCCCCGGCTTTCACTCCGGTGACAGAGTTGTAGCTCATGATGGTGAACTCGATGCCGTCGCGGTCGAGCGGCATGAGGGTGCCATCGAAGGGGTGCTTGAGGCCGAGGGCGTGGCCAAGTTCGTGCCAGGTGGTGATCCATTCGTAGGTGCCAGGCGCCGCGCGATCGAAGCTGCCGGCCTGGAACCAGATGTCGCCCGGTTTGGTGTCGTTCGGGAAATTCGCATAGGCCGGATTGGCTTCGTAGCCCGGGCGTTTCGTATCGGCCGCGGTCTGGCCGAAGCGGATCGTCGCATTCGGGCCGTCGGAGGTCGGCGTCGTGTCGAGCAGGGTGATCGCCTGCAATGCGCTCATGGCAGCCGTCGCGGCCGCGCCTACCTCGAAGCTGACGGGCGAGAACTTCGTCAGCTCGTTGACGGTGACCGTAGTGCCGTCCTTCTTCGTCATCTTGTAGTCGTAATCCTCGAGCTTCCCGACGTAGCCGAAGATGTTGCTCGGGAGCGCGTAGTTGATCGAGGTGGCGTCCCATTGGACATCGCTGAGGATGCCGTTGATGTAAGGGTCGCTGGTCTTGACCGTCAGCTTCCAAGGTGTAGGCATCGCAATCTCTCCCGGCAATACAGGGTCTACAGTGATCTGCTACTCTGCAAGGTCGATACTGACGTTGGCGGCAGGCGAAAGTTCGTTAGCCATCTGGGTCGTTCCCTGCCGCGAGGCGTGGTGGCTTCCAGAGATGTTTAAGCGACGGGAAACTACCCTGGGAAGGATCGGCGCGGGGCCGAAAATTTTCCGAAATTCCGCCCTACCGGCATGCCTTAGATTGCCCAGCCGGGCATGTCGGCAGAGAAGGAGGTGCCTGCCGCTTGGGGGAAGACCCGCTTGTCCATCACCATCCGCCGCCTAGATAACCGACTTGCAGCGCTGGGTGCTGCATTACGCCTGGTGGCGCAGCGGCCGCCCTTCGCCACCTTTCCCGCGGCCGCGCTGGCCCGCACGCTGCAAGGTCAGATCGACCGTGGCCATTACCTGCTCGGCCTTGATGGCCAGAAGCTCGGCGCCTATCTCGGCTGGGCGATGCTCTCCGCCGGCGTGGCCGAGCGGCTGCTGCGCTACGGCGATGCGCCCCACGAGAGCGAATGCGCCAGTGGCGACATCCTCTGGCTGCTTACGGTGGCGGCAGCGGATACGGCCGTGCTGCGCGCGGCGCTGGCAGCCGGGAGGCGCCTGCACCCCGGCGGGCGTGTGGTTGCGGTTCGCCGCCGCGCAGATGGCCGGGGTCACCTTTTCGACCGCCGGCTGCCGCTCAGCGCGGTTCCGCTGGCGAGATTGGGCCATCCCCCATAATCAATTCGGATGCGGGTTCCGGCCCGGAGGCCGCTCGTATCCGGTCGCATCTCCGCCGCCAGTTCCCATACGAGCCGTGCTCTCCATCAGACAGGGCGCCGCGCTGAGTGGCAGGTTTCCTGAGGTTTTCGGGGAAAACCTATTAGGGTCTGTTGACATTTAACGACAAGCTATGATCGCGGCAGCGATGCAGATGGCGGCACCATAGCTGGTATCGGTCTTGTCGTAGCGCGTGGCGATGGCGGTGGAGCGGCCCCCGGTTCGAACCGCACTTGCTCAAAATTCGTAATTCGAGAGTGAACAACTTGGTACGGATCGCAATCCCGCCCCCGCACATCACCCCACGCTGACCGCCCGCTCGATCTCAGGCCCCATAAACCCCACCGCCTCCGCCTGACGCACGCTCGGCATTGCCGCCACGTCGTACAGCTCATCCACCGTATGCTCGAAGCGCAGCCACTCCTCGACGCGGCCGGTCTCGGTGTCCACCACCAGAAGGCCGCAGCGCGGTGCCGTATCCTTGGCCGCCAGAAGCTCACCCAGCTCCAACCCCTCGAAGGTCTGGTTGTCGCGCGGCCGCGACAGCCCTACCACGGCCCAGCGGTCGATGAAGGCTAGGCCCCGCGCATAGCCCGGGCAGAAAGCCACAGGCGTGAAGCGACCATCCTTCACATCCACCCAACCCAAATCGCCATGGCCCGAATTCAGCACCCAGAGCCGGCCGTCGCGCAGCCGCGGCGAATGCGGCATGGATAGCCCGCCTGCCACCACCTCGCCGCTCGCCACATCCAGCACCACGCCGCCATCGCGGCGTCTCTCGCGCCAACCATCGGCAACGTCTGAGCGACTAATGGCCGTGACGAAGGCGGGGCGTTCTCCGTCCATCGCCAAGCCGTTGAGATGGCAGCGGTCCTCGGCCACCAGAGCGCTGATGAAGGGCGGCTGCCAGAGAGTGCGGAAGCTTGCATCCCGGCTGATGGTGGCCAGGCAGTTGAAGGCGGTGTTCACGAAGATCGGCCCCGGCTTCCCCATCTCCCCCATTCGCCCCAAGCCGATGTCGTGGATGTCCAGCACGCCGGTCACCCGTGCCTCCCGCGGGACGAAGCGGCGATCCACCCCCGTCTCGGTCACCATGCCTGGCGGCATGTTGTTGCGGAAACGCCAGAGCATGGTCTTGGCGCTGACCCAGAGATCAGTGCCATCGGTCCAGAGGCCCTGGCATTGCTCGATCATTCGCTCATGCGCGCGCAGCGAGCCGTCGGGCCTGAGGCCCAAAAAGATGATACGGCCGCGCTGGTAGGTGGAGAGCACAAGGCTCGCCTGCGCTGCTCCGAGCCAGGCGGCGAAGCCTTGCGAGGCGAGCAGGACAGGGCCGGGCTGGCCCTGGGTGGCAGTGGTGCCCATGGTGCTGGCTGAGGTCCTTTGGGTGAGCGGCTGAGGAAGGTTGCCCGGCCTGGCACGCCTTGGGGAGGGCGCGCGACGCCATAAGCGGCTGGGGCGGCCTTGGTGACATCGGCGGGCAGCATGACCAAATCGCGTCGCAGAATCCAGCGCGATCTATCGTCCAGCTTATAATAAAAAAGGCGAATCCGTCTCGATAAGGCCAGCCGATTTGCGCCACGTCTGGCCCGGAACATTACACCAAATCTGATTGACATTTGCTTCTAAATGACTAAAAGTTTAGAACTGGCGCGCAATAGAATTCATTCAATAGCGCAGGATTGGAGGATGCTTGCCCCTCTCCGGTTTCAGCACCAGCACCACCTTCGCCGAAAATACGGTGAATGCGGCACCGCAACGCCTCGACACCGACGTCACCTTCACCAGCGCGACGTCGTTGAGTGGCGGCCGCCTGGTGGTGGCGGGCCTGGTGGCGGAAGACCGAATTTCGATCCTGGGCGATGCCACCAATCAGATCGTCTTCTCCAACGGCACGGTAAGCCAGGGCGCCACGGCCTTCGGCACCGTCTCGGGCGGCGTGGGCGCCAGCTTCACCGTGACATTCAACGCAAATGCCACGGGCGCGCGGGTGGATGCGCTGATCGAGAGCCTTGCCTACCAGAATGTCAGTGATACACCGACGGCCACGCGCATCCTGACGCTCAACGTGGTGGATGGCGCGGGCCAAAACTTGGGTGGCACGTTCACGCCGACACAGCTATCAGGCACCGCCAATCCATTCAACGGCATTGATGTCGGTTTCTCCAGTTCGCCCGCCTTCGTGGACCTGGACGCCGATGGCGATCTCGACCTCGTCTCGGGGGAGGGCCTTGGCACGCTGCTGGCCTGGCGCAACACCGGCACGGCCTCGGCGCCGGTCTTCACCGCGCTGAGCGGCAGCGCCAATCCGTTCAACACAATCGATGTCGGTTCATGGAGCACGCCCGCCTTCGTCGATCTGGACGGCGATGGCGATCTTGACCTCGTCTCGGGGGAGTTCCTTGGCACGCTGCTGGCCTGGCGCAACACCGGCACGGCCTCGGCGCCGGTCTTCACCGCGCTGAGCGGCACCGCCAATCCGTTCAGCGGCATCGATATTGGTTCCTACAGCAAGCCCGCCTTCGTGGACCTGGACGGCGATGGCGATCTCGACCTCGTATCGGGGGAGAGGTATGGCACGCTGCTGGTCTGGCGCAACACCGGCACGACCTTGGCGCCGGTCTTCACCCCGCTGAGCGGCACCGCCAATCCGTTCAACACAATCGATGTCCGTTTCTCAAGCACGCCCACCTTCGTGGACTTGGACGGCGACGGCGATCTCGACCTCGTCTCTGGGGAGTTCATGGGCACGCTGCTGGCCTGGCGCAATACCGGCACGGCCTCGGCGCCGGTTTTCACCGCGCTGAGCGGCACCGCCAATCCGTTCAACGGCATCGATGTTGGTCCCTACAGCAAGCCCGCCTTCGTGGACCTGGACGGCGATGGCGATCTCGACCTCGTCTCGGGCAATGACAACGGCACGCTGCTGGCCTGGCGCAACACCGGGCCTCTGCCAACCATCACCGTGACGGTCACGGCGGAGAATGACGCGCCGAGCGTCACCTCCGCCGGCACGGCCAACTTCGCCGAGAACCGCACTGGCGTGGCCTATCAGGCGACGGGGGCCGACCCCGAAGGCTCGACGCTGAACTGGGCGCTGGGCGGCACCGATGCCAACCTGTTCAACATCAACGCGGCGAATGGCGCGGTGAGCTTCAAGGCAGCGCCGAACTTCGAGGCGCCGACCGATAGCGGCGGCAACAACGTCTATGGCATCACCGTCACAGCCTCGGATGGGGCGCTGAGCAGCGCGGCCCGCGCCGTCGCCATCACCGTCACGAACGTGAACGAGGCGCCACCGAGCGTCACCTCCCCCGCCACCGCCAACGTCGCCGAGAACGGCACCGGCATGGCCTATCAGGCGACAGGATCCGACCCGGATGGCGGCACGACGCTGAGCTGGACGCTGGGCGGCACGGATGCCAACCTGTTCAGCATCAACGCGACGAGTGGTACGGTCACGTTCAAGACCGCGCCGAATTTCGAAGCGCCGACCGATAACGGCGGCAACAATGTCTATGACATCACCGTCATCGCCTCCGACGGCTCACTGAGCAGCGCGGCCCGCGCCGTCGCCATCACGGTCACGAATGTGGTAGAGCCCCCCGCGCTGGCGGGCTTCGGGCCGGCGGTCACCTTCGCCGAGAATACGGTGAACCTCGCACCGCAACTGCTCGACAGCGATGTGAACTTCACCAGCGAGACCTCGCTCTCCGGCGGCCGCCTTGTGGTGGGTGGCTCGCTGGCAGAGGGTCGCGTTTCCATCATTACCCAGGGCAATGGCGCGGGCCAGATCGGCTTCGCCGGTGGCACGGTCAGCTATGGCGGTGTCACCTTCGGCACGGCCTCCGGTGGCACGGGTACCAGCTTCACCGTGACCTTCAACGCGAATGCCACCGGCGCCGCGGTGGATGCGCTCATCCAGCGGCTGAGTTACGGCAATACAAGCGATACACCGTGGACCGAGCGCAGCCTGACGCTCAATGTGGTGGATGGCGCGGGCAGGAACTTGGGTGGCACATTCACGCCGGCAGAACTCTCCGGCACCGCCAATCCGTTCAACGGCATCGATGTCGGTGGCCTCAGCACGCCCGCCTTCGTGGACCTGGACGGCGATGGCGATCTCGACCTCGTCTCGGGGGAGAGCTCCGGCACGCTGCTGGCCTGGCGCAACACCGGCACGGCCTCAGCGCCGGTCTTCACTGCGCTGAGCGGCACCGCCAATCCGTTCAACACAATCGATGTCGGTTCATGGAGCACGCCCGCCTTCGTGGACCTGGACGGCGATGGCGATCTCGACCTCGTCTCGGGGGAGTTCCTTGGCACGCTGCGGGCCTGGCGCAATACCGGCACGGCCTCGGCGCCCGTCTTCACCGCGCTGACCGGCAGCGCCAGTCCGTTTAACGGCTTCGATGTCGGGTCCTCGAGCGCGCCCGCCTTCGTGGACCTGGACGGCGATGGCGATCTCGACCTCGTCTCGGGGGAGGAAGGCGGGGCTCTGCTGGCCTGGCGTAACACCGGCACGGCCTCGGCGCCCGTCTTCACCGCGCTGAGCGGCACCGCCAATCCGTTCAACACAATCGATGTCGGTTCATGGAGCACGCCCGCCTTCGTGGACCTGGACGGCGATGGCGATCTCGACCTCGTCTCGGGAGACAACAACGGCACGCTGCTGGCCTGGCGCAACGCCGACACCGCCTCGGCGCCCGTCTTCACCGCGCTGACCGGCAGCGCCAATCCGTTTAACCGCATCAATGTCGAGTCCTCGAGCGCGCCCGCCTTCGTGGACCTGGACGGCGATGGCGATCTCGACCTCGTCTTGGGCAATTACAACGGCACGCTGCTGGCCTGGCGCAACGCCGGGCCATTGCCAGCCATCACCGTGACGGTCACGGCGGAGAATGACGCGCCGAGCGTCACCTCCGCCGGCACGGCCAACTTCGCCGAGAACGGCGCCGGCGTGGCCTATCAGGCGACGGGGGCCGACCCCGAAGGCTCGACGCTGAACTGGGCCCTCGGCGGCACCGATGCCAACCTGTTCAACATCAACGCGGCGAATGGCGCGGTGAGCTTCAAGGCAGCGCCGAACTTCGAGGCGCCGACCGATAGCGGCGGCAACAACGTCTATGACATCACCGTCACAGCCTCGGACGGGGCGCTGAGCAGCGCGGCCCGCGCCGTGGCCATCACCGTTTTGGATGTCCTGGATGCCATGGAACTGGTCGGAGGAGCCGGCAGTGACACGCTGCGCGGCGGCGCATTCAATGACACGTTGATCGGCCTCGGTGGTGATGATGTCCTGGACGGTGGCGCGGGGGCCGACAGCCTAGTGGGCGGCGCCGGAACCGACCTCGCCAGCTACGCCGGCGCTGCCGCTGGCATCACCGCCAGGCTGGACTACCCCAGCCTGAACACCGGCGATGCGGCGGGCGATACCTATTCCAGCATCGAGGGCGTGATCGGCAGCGCCTTGTTTGACGTCATGATCGGCGATGACGGCTCCAACTTGATCTACGCCGGCGGCGGCGGCGATTACCTGGCGGGGTTGGCCGGCAGCGATCACCTCTTCGGCGATGCCGGCAACGACATCCTTGATGGTGGCGCCGGCAACGACACGCTCGATGGCGGCAGCGGCGATGATATCCTAGACGGCGGCGCCGGCGCGGACAGCCTGACCGGCGGTGGCGGCTTCGACCTTGTCACCTACGGCAGCGCCATAGCAGGCATCTTCGCCCGGCTCGATATCCCCGCGGCCAATACCGGTGACGCGGCGGGTGACGCCTACACCGGCATCGCCGGCTTCTACGGCAGCGGCTTCGGCGACGTGTTGGTGGGCGACGGCAATGCCAATGGGCTTTATGGCGGCGGTGGTGGCGATTACCTGGCGGGGCTGGCAGGTCACGATCAGCTCTTCGGCGATGCCGGCAACGACATCCTTGATGGTGGCGCGGGCAACGACATGCTGGATGGCGGCATCGGCAATGACATCCTCGATGGCGGCGCCGGCGCGGACAGCCTGATCGGCGGCGGCGGCTTCGACCTGGTCACCTACGGCAACGCGACAGCAGGCATCTTCGCCCGGCTGGATATCCCCGCGGCCAATACCGGTGACGCGGCGGGTGACACCTACACCGGCATCGCCGGCTTCTACGGCAGCGGCTTGAATGACGTGCTTGTTGGCGACGGCACCGCCAATAGCCTTTATGGCGGCGGTGGCGGCGATTACCTGGCGGGATTGGCCGGCACCGACCAGCTCTTCGGCGAGGCCGGCAACGACATTCTCGATGGTGGCGCCGGGAATGACACACTCGATGGCGGCGGCGGCGATGACATCCTCGATGGCGGCGCCGGCGCGGATAGTTTTGTCGGTGGTGGCGGCGTCGACATGGTCACCTACGGCAGCGCCACAGTAGGTATCTTCGCCGGGCTCGATATCGCCATGGTCAATACCGGTGACGCGGCGGGTGACACCTTCACCGGCATCGCCGGCTTCTTCGGCAGCGGCTTCGGCGATGTCCTCGTGGGCGACGGCACTGCCAACAGCCTCTATGGCGGCGGCGGCGCCGGTGCTGATTACCTGGCGGGGTTGGCCGGCAATGACCAGCTTTTCGGCGAGGCCGGCTACGACATCCTTGATGGTGGCGCGGGCAACGACACGCTGGATGGCGGCAGCGGCGATGACATCCTAGACGGCGGCGCCGGCGCGGACAGTATGACCGGCGGCGGCGGCTTCGACATGGTTTTCTACGGCAGCGCCGCAGCAGGCATCATCGCCCGGCTCGATATCCCCGCGGCCAATACCGGTGACGCGGCGGGTGACACCTTCACTGGCATCGCCGGCTTCTACGGCAGCGACTTCGGCGACGTGTTGGTGGGCGACGGCAATGACAATAGCTTTTACGGCAGCGATGGTGGCGATTATCTGGCAGGGCTGGCAGGTCACGATCAGTTCTTCGGCGATGCCGGCAACGACATCCTCGATGGCGGCGTAGGCAACGACACGCTCGATGGCGGCATCGGCGATGACATCCTCGATGGCGGCGCCGGCGCGGACAGCATGATCGGCGGCGGCGGCTTCGACATGGTTACCTATGGCACCGCCTCGACAGGCGTTACCGCCTGGCTGCAATTCCCCTCTGTGAACACTGGCGACGCGGCGGGCGATACCTATACCGGTTTGTCCGGCCTAATCGGCAGCGGCTTCTTGGACTTCCTGCTGGGCGACGCCAATGCCAACAGCCTCAATGGCGGTGGTGGCAATGATTTGCTGTACGGTAGCGGTGGGAGCGACACCTTTGTGTTCAATATCCCGGGTTTCGGCACCGACACGGTGCAGGATTTCGCTACCACCGCTGCAGCGGGCGCCAACCATGACTTTTTGGATTTCCGCGGCAGCGGCATCACGAACCTGGGCGCCATCACCATGAACCAGGTCGGCGCTGATACCTATCTGGTGATGAGCCAGGGCACAGTGATCCTGCAGAACATTATCGCCAGCACGCTGGTAGCGAGTGATATCCTGTTCTGAGGGGAGAGATGGGCGAGCAAGGCCAGCCGCAACTCATGCTGCGGTGGATAGCGAACTTGACCACTCACGGACGGCCTGACTGTCGAGCCCACTCGACAGGAAGCGGCTCCATCAGCCCCTGCAGCGTCATGCCCCCCGGCTGCCGCCCGTCCAGGATTGCCCCGACGATGTCGGGGGACAGCAGCGTGAGGCGCAGGACGCGCGAGACATAGGACGAGTTGATCTTCTCCGCCGCCGCCAACGCGTTGATCATGCCGCACCGGCCCGTCTCCATCATCCGCCGCCACCGGAGCGCCCGGGCCAGCGCCTTCACCATCGTAGTGTCCGCAGCCGAGGCGCCGCAGGGCGTGATGCCGCCCGGCGTCAGCACCAGCTTCCGCCCTGCTCTCTGCTTCGGGGCCGCCAGCGGCACCCGCACGGTCAGCATCTGCGCGGCGCCTGTCATGCTGCCGCCCTCGCCGGTTCGGTCGACGCCGCCGCCACGTCACGCCCCAGTCTGCTGAGACCGTCCGACCGCGACGGCATCACCGAGGAATGTGGCTAACGTTGCCCCCATTCAGCGGCCAGGCGCGAAGACGAGATGCACCAGAACCACGCTCGCTGCGTAGTATATCCAATGAATGACATATGTGTAGGCGAGCCCGTTGGGCACCCGAAGCACAAAGTAAGGGAATACTGACCCGAAGACCGCGGCGGAGATCATGAAGCGGATGACGTAGACGGTCGGGACGCCACCAAAGGCGAGCAGCACGTGCGTAACTCCGAAGCCTAACGCGCAATAGAACGAAATTCGGCGAAGGCTGATGTTCCGTTCGGCGAGGCACAGCACGAAGGCGACTATCAGCAGTTGCTGGAAGAGGATCTCCACCGACTTTGGGAGGAAATAGGCTGGAGTCGCAACACGAAGTTCGGGCGGTGGCCACGATTCTGTCCACTCCAGCGGCGGCAACGCCGGCAGGACGAACGTCGCGAACATCGCGCATCCGCCAAAAGACAGTGTCCAGATGGCGTAGCTCGCGATCCGGTTTTCGAAGGTCCGCCAACGGCCGTAGCGAGGCCAGCGTGCATAGAGCGGCCAGAAGGTGATGACCGCGATCCCGATCCAGTAGAGGTAATGGACCGAGACCGTCACGGGATCTGTGTTGTACCGAGCGGGCAGCCCCAGAGCGGGAAGGACGACGTAGAAGCCGAGATCAGACAGCACCCAGATTGCGGTTATCTGAGCCAGCGTGCGGGCTAGTGGAACTTGCTCTACGGAGATGGGTTCATCTTCGCGGCGCGGCTTCGCGTCGTCCATCACCTCGCCAGCTGCCTTCATGTCACCGGTTCCTCTCCTACAATCGAGCCTACCCCGTGGTGCCGAGGTTCGCGATGCCAGGGCTAACCGACAAATAAGGCGGTCGTCACTACTCGGAAAAAAGTCGCTGGCAGCCCCTCTGAGCTGGCTCATACATACGCCGTCAGCGTGTATAGCTCCCCTTGGCTCGGTCGGTCGGGCACGCCCATTCCTCCGGGAATGGCCCCATCAGCAATGGCGGCGTCAGCCCTTTCGGCCGCTCCTATCCAGGATCGCCTCGGCGATGTCCGGCGCCAGCAGGGGCCGCTCCACGGTTTGGCCTGCGGCCGAAGACCCAATGCAGCGCCACGAAACAATCGATCATTGCAGTGGCTTTCTTCAGCCCGCGGCGTCGCGGCAATCGACGCTCCTATCCCCTCAAAACTGCCTGCCAAGCGCGAGGAAAACATCAGGAGGGAGACGAATGAATAACCTCCCTGATCCGCGATGATTGGATTTAGGTAGATCTTGATGCTCGACAATTAACTGCGTTCGTAGTGCCAAGGGCTCCATATTTGGTTGGCCTGGGAGGGGCGGAGCGACCCCGTAACCACTGTGAGAGCATGTGGTCGCGCTTCGCAGGTCTCTCAAGGCTCAGCCGCCCGCCTTCTTCGGCGGCGCCTGCATCAGCAGCCGGTTCTGCCAGCCCGAAGGCAGCGCGCCGATGAGCCGGGTGATCGCGTACAGCCGCCTGGGATAGACCACCCGCAAATGCCCGGCGGCAATGCCCGCGAGGCTGCGCCGCGCGGCCTGCGCCGGTTCCATCAGCAGCGGCATGGGGAAGTCATTGCGTGTGGTCATGGGCGTACGAACGAAGCCCGGGCAGACGGCATGCAGTCGGATACCGCGCCGTCTTTCGGTGGCATCCCGCGTTTCCGCCCAGCGCTGTACCGCGGCCTTGCTGGCGCAGTAACTCGGCGCGGTGGGACCATTGATGAAGGCAGCCAGCGACGCGATTACCGCCACCCGCCCGCGCAGCCCATCCGGCCCGGGCGTCTGTTCCGCCATGGCCTCGATGGCCGGCAGGGCCGTGTTCAGCACACCGGTGACATTGGTGTCGAAGACGGCCCGGGCATCCGCCTCGGATTCGAAACCATGCCCTGTGCCGGCGCCGATGCCTGCATTCGCGATGACCAGGTCAAGCCGCCCAGCGCCACCGATCCAGGCGGCCATCGCCGCCTGGTCGCGCACGTCGAGGCCCATGGCATGCACGATGGCCCCCTTTGCGCGACAGGCCAGCGCCGTGTCCGCCAGCCGGCCCACCGCTCGCGCCGAGAGATGCAGCGTCACACCCGGTGCGGCGCACTCTTCCGCCAGCGCGGCGCCGAGCCCAGTCGAGGCGCCGGTGATCAGGACATGGTTGAACGTCATTGCTGGACTCCGGGGTGGTGGCGCGGGAGGATCAGCGCCATGAGACATCGCATATCCGGCATGGCCGACCCGTCGCGCAATGGCCGCGTTCCGGCGCAATGTGGGTGGGCATCGGCATGAGGCGCCGTGTGCTTCTGGGCGCCACGCTGGCATCCCCCGCCCTGGCCCAAGCGCCCTGGCCGCGCCGCCCGATAACCCTCATCGTCCCCACCGCCCCCGGTGGGGCCACCGACGTACTGGGCCGCGTCATGGCGCAGAGCATCGGCACCACGCTGGGCGCCACGGTGGTGGTGGAAAACCGCGGTGGCGCCGCCGGCGTGATCGGCACCGAACAGGCCGCCGCCGCCAACCCCGACGGCCACACCATCGCCATCGGCATGATCAGCACGCTGACGGTCAACCCGCATATCTATCCCCGCCTGCGCTACGACCCGCTGCGCGACTTCGCGCCTATCGGCCTGATCGCCCAGGTGCCCATGGTGCTGCTGGCACAAAAACGCCTGGCCGAGGGCGGGCTGGCCGGCTTCATCGCCCGCGTGCGCGCAGCACCCGATACCATCACCTACGGCTCGGCCGGCGCGGGGTCGAACGTGCATATCGGCATGGTGGCCTTCCTCGACGCCGCGGGGCTGAAGATGGTGCATGTGCCCTATCGCGGCTCGGGGCCCATGGCGATAGACCTCGTGGCCGGCAATATCGACAGTGGCATGACCGGAACTCCCACCGCGCTGCCGCTGATCCGCGACAACCGCCTGGCCGGGCTGGGCTCCACCGCCGCCGCCCGCCTCGCCGCGACCCCCGATGTGCCGGCGATCAGCGAGGTGCTGCCGGGCTTCGAGGTGATGCAGTGGTACGGCCTCGTTGCCCCAGCCCGCACGCCCCCCGAGATTGTGGCCCGGCTGCATGAGGCCACCAACATCGCGCTCGCCAACGAGGATGTGCGCCACCGCCTGGCGGATGAAGGCGCCATCCCCGACCCGCGCACGGCCGAGGAGTTCCGCGCCTTCATCGCCGCCGAGCTGGCCCGCTGGCAGGTGGTGGTGCGGCGCAATAACCTGCGTCCGACCGACTGACCGGCGGCAGAGTTTGACAGGACCGCATTGGCGGCTTTGGCCGGCCTCCGGTGGCGTACGGCCGTCCCCGCCGCTCGGCTGGAGCCTTTGCCATAGCCGAATAGTGGAGCATCGCTGCTCCGCATCCGACACAGCATTCGTAGACCTTTGACCGTGACCCATCACTGGCTATGCAACCCCGGAATGATCCACTGTCCGGTGTTCGGTGACAGGTTCGGCGGGGGAGCGTAACGTCGCCGGCGCGGGCGATTGATCCGGAAACGACCGTATTTTGACGTCAGAGTGTGAGCCGTTACGCTTCGCCGGGTTGGACCCGCCCCTGGGCCCCGATCAATGTTCCAGGGTCGCAGATCGTGGAATGGAACCTCAGATGTTCAGCAATATCCACAATTGGCGTGCACTGCTGGGTGTGGTTGGCGCTTTCGATGACCCGGTCGGCGTTCTGCGCGCGGTGTTGGCACGCAAGCCGCTGCAAAAGGTCACCGTCCGCACTCCGACAGGCCCTTGCGTGATCCAGCTGCGCAACTTCGAAAGCCTGAAGACGGCTTTCAGCATTTTCTGTCGTCACGATTATCCCGTGGCGGGGGACCAGTCGCACCACTTTCTGGATATCGGCGCCAATATCGGCGTCGCCGCGACATATTTTCTGACACGGAACACCAGCAACAGCGTGACATGCTTTGAGCCGGATTCGAAAAACCTGACCTTCCTGCGCCGTAACATGGCGCAGCATGGCGCGCGGGCACGGGTGGTCGAGAAGGCGGTCGGGACCCAGGCCGGCGGCGGAACGCTGTTTCGGTCCGAAGACGGGAAGTATACCTCACTGCTCGCGCACAACGCGGTGGTGGGGACCGAGGCGGTCGAAATCGGCAGCTTCGTGGATATCATCGAAGCGGCTTTGGCCGAGGTGCCGAACGACATCATCGTCAAGCTGGATATCGAGGGGCTTGAGACCGCGCTCATCGCGAGCGTGGATTTCAAGCGCTATCCCAGGGTGTCGCGCATCATCGTCGAATCGCTCGAATGCGCAGCGCTGATCGGCCGTGCGCATGAGCGCCGCGTCCGCAACGGATATATCGAGGACATCCGCTTCATGTGATGCGTCCTTGGTCGCTGGCTTGCGGGGCCATTCCCTCCCGTGCCGGATGCGGCAATGGTGATGATCGAGCCTCGAAAAGGGGCGTGCGGTTCAAGGCAGAAGCGCCGGCGCGTTTGAATTGACATGACTTCGAGCGAGAGTGTCTCCACGAAAAATGCCGTGATGCAGAGGTTCTCCGATGCGAATGACAATTCTGTCCCATGCGGGGCTTTTGGTGGAAAATCGGGGCCGGCAGGTGATCTGCGATCCCTGGCTCATCGGCAGTTGCTACTGGCGGTCCTGGTGGAATTACCCGCCCGTGGCACCCGAACTGGTTGCTTCGCTGAAGCCTGATTGGATCTACCTCACCCATATCCACTGGGATCATTTCCAAAGCGCGTCGCTCAAGCGGTTCAGCCTCGACACACCGATACTGATCGCCTTTGACCGCTATACCCGCATGCGCGATGACCTGCACAAGATCGGGTTCCGCAATGTGATCGAACTCCGGCATGGGGCGCGGCGCGAACTGGCACCGGGCCTGGCGGTGACCAGCTATCAATTCTCGCCCTTCTCCGACAGCGCCGTGGTGATCGAGGCCGACGGCACCACCATCCTCAATGCCAATGACGCCAAGTTCATGGGGCTGCCACTCGCGCAGATCCTCGACAGCCACCCCAGGATCGACTTCGCGCTGCGCAGCCACAGCTCCGCCAATGCAAGGCTGACCTATCGGTGCCTGGATGTGCCGGAAGAGCAGGTGGACGACGTTGCCGGCTACAGCCGCGCCTTCTGTGCCTTCATGAAGCGCGTCCAGCCCCGCTATGCCGTGCCCTTTGCCTCCAATCACTGCCATCTCCACCGCGAGACCTGGGAGTTCAACCGCCATGTCGTGTCGCCCGATGTGGTGGCGCATGACTTTGCCGCCTATCAGCGCGAACATCCCTTCCCCACGGAGCTGAAGGTCATGACGACCGGCGATTCCTGGGATGACAGGACGGGCTTCGACATCACGCCCTCACCCTGGCTCGATGACCGCGAGCGACATCTGGCGCAATACGCCGCGGAGAAACGGGGTGTGCTCGAGCGCAGCTATGCGCGCGAGGCCAGGAGCCATGTCAGCGAGGATCTGGCCCGGTGCTATCTGGTGGACATCGCCAACAACACGCCCTTCTTCCTGCGCCGGCGTTTCAAGGGCCATCCCGTCCTGTTTGAAGTCTACGCCGGCGACACCCGGGAAGGCTTTCTGTTCGACATGTGGAACCGCAGCGTCACCGCAGTGGATCCGGCGACCGCTGACCCGATGGTCATGCGGGTGATCATCCCGGCCACGATCTTCAAGATGTCGCTGGTGCTGCGCATGTTCGGCCATGCGGCGATCAGCAAGCGGCTGCGGTGGCAGGCGCGGCTGGCTGATATGGCGCGGCTGAGCCTGTTCGAGGGGATCCTGTCCTGGCATGAGACCGACGCTTTGCCGCTTCGCAAACTCATCACCTGGCGCTGCTTCATCGACTACATCCCGCGCTGGCGGGAGGTGTTGCTGTATCTTCAACTCACCATCGGCGTTCTGCGCGGTCGCAGCCTGAAGCAACAGGAAGAGGAGATCCTCGGGGGTTACAAGCTCCCGGCGGGGTAACCGATTCTCGCAGGAAACCAGCTGCGCTGGCGCCAACGCCCCTGCTGCCCGCTAAACGATCGCGGCGTGAACCATGCTGCTCAGCGTATCCATGCGTTCGGCATGCCAGGTCTCATCCGCCGCGCGGGTATTGGCGATGAAGGCGAAGCTGGTCCCGCTCTCCGGGTCGGCCCAGCAATAGCTGCTGCCCACGCCGCCATGGCCGAAGGTGCCGGGATGGGCGAGTGCGCCCAGGCCGCGCGCGGTATCGGTCAATCCGCGCGAATGCGGCCCCAGCCCGCGATGCATGGCGAAGCCCTGGGCCAGGTCCGGCCGGTCGCCCGTGAAGTTGCGGGTGACATAGGCTAGCATCCGCGGCGAGACGAGGCGCGGCCCATGGCCGATCAGCGCTTGATAGAACAATGTCATCGCGCGCGCGGTCGCATAGCCGCCGCCGCCCGGCACCCCCGCCGCGCGATGCGCGGCGCCGCATTCCGGCATGCGCGGCACCGGGCCGTTCGGGCCCTGGTCATGCATGTCCGCCGCGCGGTGCTGTTCCGCCGCGGGCAGGCCGACGAAAAGTTCCCGCTCCAGCCCCAGCGGGCGGATGATACGGGCGCGGATGAAGTCGCGATGATCCTCGCCGGTCACCGCGCGGATCAGGGCGGCGGCGACCCAATGCGCGGCCGCGGGGTGATAATGCACCGTGGTTCCGGGCGTGGTTTCCAAGGTGAAGCCGCACACCACCTCGCGCAGCAGGGCAGGGTTCTCCCAAGCAGCCTCGGGCACCTGCGCATTGGGAAAGCCGCCCTGGTGCGAGAGCAGATGGATCAGCGTGATGCCGCCCTTGCCATTCGCCTCGAAGCCTGTGAGGTGGCGCGCCACCGGGTCCGAAAACCGCAACCGGCCCTCCTCGACCAGCATCCAGATCGCGCAGGCGGTGATGACCTTGGTGTTGGAGTAAAGCAGCCAGAGCGTGTCATTGCCGGCCGGCTGCCCCAGCCGCGCGTCACCGGCGACGTGGTGCAGCGCCACCTCGCCATGCCGTGCCACGGCGAGGGTCGCGCCGGGGTGGTGCCCGTCAGCGATGTGCCGGCTGATAAGGGCGGTGGCGCGGCTGAGCTGGGCGGCGTCGAGGCTGGCGGTCATGGGCGTTCTCCGTTTCGCCGCAGCTTAAGCCTGGATTCGCCACTATGGACATGGGGGGCGGCTCGGGCAGGATGGCCCAGGAGAGTGAACAATGAAGACAGCCATCGTCACCGGCGCCGCGCGTGGCATCGGCCTCGCCACCGCCCGCAAATTCCTGGCCGAGGGCTGGGCCGTGGGGCTGCTCGACGTGGCCGATGCGAGCCAGCCCGATGCCCCCGATACCACGCTGGCGTTGCGCTGCGATGTCGCCGACCCGGTCTCGGTGGGCGCCGCGGTTGCCGCGGTGGCCCAGAAATTCGGCCGGATCGACGCGCTGGTGAACAATGCCGGCATCGCCATCTTCAAGCCGCTGCTGGAGACCACGCTGGAGGACTGGAACCGCGTGCTGGCGGTGAATCTGACCGGCCCCTTCATCATGGCGCAGGCGGTGGCGCCGCTGATGACCCAGGGCGGCGCGATGGTGAACATCACGTCGATCTCGGGCTTTCGCGCATCGACGCTGCGGGTGGCGTATGGCACCTCCAAGGCCGGCCTCGCGCATCTGACGAAGCAGCTGGCGGCGGAGCTGGCGGGCCTGGGCATCAGGGTCAATGCCGTCGCGCCGGGCCCGGTGGACACTGCCATGGCCAAGGCCGTGCACACGCCGGAAATCCGCGCCGACTACCACGACGCCATCCCGCTCAACCGCTACGGGCTGGAGAGCGAATTGGCCGAGGTGATCTTTTTTCTCTGCTCGGAGAAGGCAAGCTACATGACAGGTCAGGTGATCGCCGTGGATGGCGGGTTCGAGAGCACGGGGATCGGGCTTGCGACGCTCAGGGCCGCCCGGCGGAATCTTTAGCCTTCGCATAGCGCCCGGTGCGGCAGGCATCGGAGCAGTATTTTACCTCAGCCCAGACCTTCTCCCACTTCTTCCGCCAGGCAAACGGCCGGCCGCAACCGGCGCAGGTCTTCTCCGGCAAGTTGAGCTTCTTATGCGCCATCACCGCGCCCGCAACTCGCCCACCTGCCGCCCACGACCGTCCAGCAGCAGCACGCGCCCGCCCTCCGGCCCCTCGAGCCAGATCGCCAGCCGGTTCTCGACGCCGGCGATTCCCATGATCCTGTTGCCGTCGGGCAGGTTCGCTGTCACATCTGCAGCCCCGCGGGCCGGCCCGCCGGCGCGCTGGATCAACAGCACCACCAGCGTGACGGTGCCGGCCACGATCAGCACGCCCATCCCCACAACCAAAGCCTTGAGCGCACCCATCTTGCAGCCACCTTCCGAGATTCACGAGATCGCAGCCGGCCCCGAGCACGCCACCATGCGCGCCGATCGATTCCTGGCCGACGCCATAGGTTCTCTCTCGCGCTCGCGCGTCAAGGCGTTGATGGAAACCGGCCATGCCAGTGTCGATGGCGTGCCACTCACCGACCCTTCGGCCGCCGTGCGCCCCGGCGCCGCCTATCGCATCAAGGTGCCGCCACCGGTGCCCGCCACGCCCCTGCCGCAAAACATCGCGCTCGACATTCTTTTCGAGGACAAGCATCTCATCGTGCTGAACAAGCCCGCCGGCCTGGTGGTGCATCCCGCCCCCGGCAATGCCGATGGCACGCTGGTCAATGCCCTGCTCCACCATGCCGATGACCTGTCCGGCATCGGCGGCGAGGCACGGCCGGGTATCGTCCATCGGCTGGACAAGGAGACCTCGGGCATCATGGTCGTGGCCAAGAGCCAGGCCGCCCACATCGCCCTGAGCGAGGCGTTTTCCACCCGCGACCTCGACCGGGAATACCTCGCATTGTGCTGGGGCCTGCCGGCAGAGATGCAGGGCGAGATCGAAGGCAATATCGGCCGCCACCCCACCGACCGCAAACGCATGGCCGTGGTGGAGAAGGGCGGCAAGACGGCGCTGACCCATTACGGAGTCGAGGAAGCCTTCGGCACCGCCGCTTGCCTGATGCGCCTGAAGCTCGCCACCGGGCGGACGCATCAGATTCGCGTCCATCTCTCCCATGTCGGCCATCCCGTGATGGGCGACCCGGTCTATCTCCGGCGCATCCCCGCCGTCTCCGCCTCCCTGCCGAAAGCCGCGCGCGAGGCCGCGCTGGCTTTCCCCCGCCAGGCCCTGCACGCCGCCACCCTGGGCTTTCGTCATCCCGTGACTGGCGAGGCCTTGAGCTTCTCCGCCGAACCGCCGCCCGACATGGCTTTGTTACTGGAATGTCTCCGCGCGTAACCTGACCGTTGCAGTCTGTTTTGCTTGCGGTGAAACCATGGCGTTGCTATAACGTTCGATACGGTAACCTCGCTCGGGTGCCGCGCGAACCCAAGGCCATAACCTCGCCCCGACGTGACCGGGGCAGGCGGCCGGGTGGGCCCGGGCAGTCGATTATCGCAAACGCCGCAATGGGCGCCGCCGTCACGGGGCGCAGTTGCGGTACTTGGAAGGCAGGATCTGCATGGCTTCCCTCGCTATCCCCATGGCCCCTGAGGGCAACCTCTCGCGGTATCTGCAGGACATCCGGAAATTTCCGATGCTGCAGCCGGAAGAGGAACTCGAACTCGCGCGCCGCTGGCGTGACAGCGAGGACGAGCAGGCGGCACATAAACTCGTCACCTCGCATCTTCGACTCGTGGCCAAGATTGCCATGGGCTATCGCGGCTATGGGCTGCCCGTGGGCGAGCTCATCTCCGAAGGCAATGTCGGCATGATGCAGGCCGTCAAGCGCTTCGATCCCGATCGCGGTTTCCGCCTGGCGACCTATGCCATGTGGTGGATCCGCGCCGCGATCCAGGAATACATCCTGCACAGCTGGTCCTTGGTGAAGATGGGTACGACGGCCGCCCAGAAAAAGCTGTTCTTCAATCTCCGCCGGCTGAAGGGCCAGATGGCGGCGCTGGAGGATGGCGATCTGCAGCCCGAGCAGGTGGCCAAGATCGCCCATACGCTTCAGGTGCCCGAGCAGGACGTGGTGTCGATGAACCGTCGCCTGAGTGCGCCGGACAACAGTCTCAACGCCCCGGTTCGCGCTGACAGCGAGGGTGAGTGGCAGGATTGGTTGGTCGATGACAGCGACAGCCAGGAAACCGTGCTGGCCGAATCCGAGGATATGGGCAACCGCAAGCAGCTTCTGGGCGATGCGCTCAAGACGTTGAACGAGCGCGAGCGCCATATTTTGATCGAGCGGCGCCTGAAGGACGAGCCGACCACGCTCGAGGAGCTCAGCCAGCAATATAACATCAGCCGTGAGCGGGTGCGACAGATTGAGGTCCGCGCCTTCGAGAAGCTGCAGAAGAGCATGAAGACCCAGGTGGTGGAGCGCCGTCTGCAGCCGGTCTGAGCCACGGGGCGGTATGGCGCTGGGGCCGTGATGATGGCCATTGCGGATGGTGATTGGCGCCATCCGCCGCGGCCGGCGCATTGTTTGGGCATCGAAGGAGACCCGTTATGCCCGAAGCACCCCTGACCGCTGCCACCCAAGCCTACACGCCCACCGGCCTGAAGATCGGCCATGTCCATCTCAAGGTGGCCGATCTGGAGCGCAGCCTCGGCTTCTGGCGCGATGTCCTCGGCCTGCAAGTCATGCAGCGCATGCCCCAGGCCGTGTTTCTCTCGGCCGATGGCTATCACCACCACATCGCCATCAACACCTGGGACAGCCGGGGCGGCCAGCCGCCGGCACCGGGCACCACAGGGCTGTTCCATATGGCACTGCTCTATCCCAGTCGGGCAGCGCTGGGCACGGTCCTGAAGCGCCTTATCGATGCCGGCATCACGCTCGAAGGCGCCTCCGACCACGGTGTGAGCGAGGCGCTCTACCTCAGTGATCCCGATGGCAACGGCGTTGAGCTCTATCGCGACCGCGAGGAAGCGGAGTGGCCGCGCGATGCCGCGGGCAACCTCGCCATGATCACCCGCCGCCTCGATGTCCAGGCCTTGCTGGCCGAGGCTGCCTGACAGTCGCGACAACGCCTTGCCAAAGCGCGTTTCGGCGCCAACTCCCAGTAACCGACTACGAAACCGCCCCGGCCTCTTGCCGGGCTGCCAGGTTCGGCTGCGGCTGAACCTGTTTCGTGGAGAGCCTGACCGTGCCATTTGACCTGCTGCCGACGTCGGCCCCTGTAGAGGCGCCAACACGCAAGCGCGCTGCCCTCGCCATAGCGGCTGCGACGATTGTCCTCACCACGCTTGCTGTGGTTTGGAAGCTGCCCTTTGCCGGCACGGCGGCGCTGCTGGTGATGTTCCTGGGCAGTGCCTGGCTTGCCATCGGCTATTGGCGCGCCGCCTTCCGGCGTTGAGACGTCAGCCCGGGTCGAGCCCGACCTCGGCGGCCCGCCGGCCGCGGGCCCATGCCGCCATGCCGGCCGAGCGGCCGGACCATTTGGTGTGCCGGGCATCGCCGCGGCGCAGCAATGCCTTGGCTGCCAGGCTCGGCCATTCCCGCAGCAGATAGGCCCAGGCGGCGGCGCGGCCACGATGCTTCGCCTCGATATGCATGCGTGACCAGCCCTGGTGCCAGGCCTTGCACCATTCCAGCCGGGGCGACGGGCGGGTGGATTTTCCGCCCGCATGCACCACCCGGGCTCCCACGACATGCACCAGCGCATGACCCGCCGCACTCATCCGCATGCAGATGTCGTCATCCTCGCCATAGAGGAAAATCGCGTCGTCGAAACCGCCCAGCGCCTGAAAGGTACTGATCCGGAAGAACATCGCCGATCCGCCGACGTAATCCATGCAGCAGTCCCCCGCCGGCATCGGCAAATAGCGCTTATGCGCGGGCGTACGGGGCAGGGCATGGCCGAATTGCAGCGCGCCATCATCGCCGAAGATCTCGGGCGCCAGCAGCCCGGCATCGGGGTAGCGTTCCGCTGCCGCGCAGAGCACGTCCAGCGCGCCCGGCATCAGCCGCGCATCAGCGTTGAGCAGCAGGCCGAAATCGGTCTCGACCTCGGCAAAGCCGACATTCGCGCCGCGGCCGAAGCCCAGATTCTTCGAGGGGCGGATCAGTTGGACATCGGCGCGCGCCGCGCGTGCCACGGCGCCCGTCGCATCCGTCGAGGCATTATCCACCACCACCACCGCCACACCGGCCGGGATCGAAGCCAGGCATTCCGCCAGGACGGAGGCCGAGTTGAAGGCCACGACGACAATGGTGACCGACACGTCGGGCCCTCAGCTCCGCGGCGGTGCGATCTCAGCGAGGGCGGCGAGGAAGGCGGCCACCGCCTCCTCCTCGGTCATCGCGACCTCGAAGCCTGTCTTCGCCACCTCGCTGCCCAATGCGGCCAGCCCGCCGGCCCAGAAGGGCTCGGCCTCGCCCTGCGGCACGGCATATTGCAGCATCGCGATGCCGCCGGGGCCGCGATAGGAAATATAGGGGCAGCGCTTGAGCTTGCCGCTGCGCACGCCGCCACTGGTCTTGGGCGCGCCGCCCGCGGCCAGCAGCTTGTGCGGGGTGGAGACGCCACGGGCGCGGGCTGTCTCCTCCGAAAGATCGAAGCTGGCCTGCGCCTGCGCGGCGACCGCCTTGATCCGCCGCACAGCGGCCTCCAGCACCAAATCGGGCGCCGCGGCAGCGAAGCCCACGCGGCGTCCGGCCAGCGCCACGCGCGCCGTCTCGCGGAAGGCGGTGGCGGCGGCGTGCATCTTGGTGTTGGGGCCGGCCAGGATCTGGTCGGCATTGGCGATCATGGATTTCAGTTCGGCGACGGTCTTGTCAGCCAGCGGCGCAGGTGTGGTCGGGGTGGTGCCGGCGTCGCTCATGCCATCAGGCCCCGGCGCGTGGATGGGCAGGGGCAGCGTTTGTCCATTTGGGTCATCCCTCCACCATAGCCCGTCTGCCCTGACGGGGACAGGCATCTCTCGCCACGCCGCTGTGCGGCGGCGTGGCGCAGCTCACACCTGAGTGTCAGCCCATATTCACCATGATGGTCTTCTTGTGCGTGAAGTGCTCCAGCATCGCCTCGAGGCTGGCTTCCTTGCCCAAGCCTGAACTCTTGACGCCACCATAGGAGAGGTTGGCTTGCACCACGAGGTTCTGGTTGATCTGCACCAGCCCCGCCTCCAGGCGGTGCGCCAGGTCGAGGCCGACCTTGAGGTTGTTGGTCCAAAGCGACGCGGCCAGGCCGTATTCGCTGTCATTCGCCTCGGCCAGCACGGCTTCAGCATCGTCGAAGGGCTGGATCACGGTGACGGGGCCAAAGATTTCCTCGCGCACCAGGCGCGAACTGCCATCGAGACCGGTAAAAATCACCGGGCGCAGGAACAAGCCCTTCTTGAGCGCAGGGTCCTCCGGCATCGCCGAGCATTCCAGCGCGCGGGCCCCGGGCGTCGCCTTGCCCTCATTGATGAAGGCCTGGACCTTATCGAACTGGCCCTGCGAAATGATGGTGCCGATATCGGTCTTTTCGTCGAGCGGGTCGCCCATGACCATGTTGTTCACCGCCTTTTCCATCTCCGCCACGAAGGCGTCGAAGATCGGGCGCTCGACATAGATGCGGCTGGCCGCCGTGCAACTCTGCCCCTGGCGGGTGAAGCGCATGGAGGTCAGCGCGCCGCTCACCGTTTTCGCGAAATCGCAATCGGCGAAGACGATCATGGGCGACTTGCCGCCCAGTTCCAGCGTGACAGGGACCAGCTTTTCGGCGGCTGCGCGGGCGACGATCTTCCCGGTTTCGACGGAGCCGGTAAACGTCACCTTCTTCACCAGCGGATGGGCAACCAGCGGCGCGCCGCATTCCGGGCCCTGGCCCGAAAGCATGTTGAAGCAGCCGGCGGGCAGGATGCGGCCGAGCAGCTCGCAGATCCGCAGCACGGCCAGCGGGGCTTCCTCGGCCGATTTCACCACCACCGTGTTGCCGGCCACCAGCGCGGGCGCGATTTTCAGCGCCATCAGCAGCATGGGCACGTTCCATGGGATGATGGCGCCGACGACGCCCAGCGGCTCGCGCACCGTCACGGACAGCACATCGGGGGCGAAGGGGACGCTTTCGCCCTTCAGCTCGCCGCCCAGGCCACCAAAGAACTCGAAGATGTCGGCCACAACGCCGGCCTCGACGCGGCTTTCTGTGCGCAGCGCCTTGCCGGTCTCGAGTGCGATAAGGCGGCCCAATTCATCCTGGTGCGCGCGCAACAGGGCGGCGCATTGATAGACCAGCGCGCCACGCTTGCGGGCGGGGATCTTGGCCCAGGCCTTCTGGGCACGCGCCGCGTCCTGCACGGCGGCATCGACGTCGTCGGCATCGCCCTCTGCGGCTTCGGCGACCTGGATGCCGGTGGCGGGGTTCACCACCGGGAAGGTTTTGCCGCTGATCGCCGGCACATAACGGCCGCCGATAAAGTGCATGCCGGACAGCGCCTTCGCGAGGGCGAAGGGGTCCGTGCTGGGGGCCTCTGGGGTGCGGTGCGGCTGGTCGAGCATCTGGGGCTTCCTCCTGATGGGCCGATACATGCACGCCCGCCCGGCCATGGGCAAGCAGCCCCTCAGCCGAAGCCGGTGCCCGAACTCGCTACGCTCTCCAGCAGCGCGACGAGCTGCGGCAGGCAGCGCGATTGCAGGTCGTAATGCTCCACCACGCTGGCGCGCGCCGCCGCGCGCAGCGGCACCAGCGCGTCTGGGTTGGCCAGCATATCGGCGAGGCCACGGGCGATGGCCTCGCTATCGAAGAAATCCACCAGGCGTCCATTTACCCCATCGGCGATCACCTCCTGCACCGGCGCGGTGGCCGAGCCCAGCACCGCAGCCCCGCAGGCCATCGCCTCCAGCACCGACCAGGACAGCACGAAGGGGAAGCTGAGATAGACATGCGCCGCACTCACCCGGAAGAGCGTGTGCAGCTGGTCATGCCGCAGCCAGTCGAAGAAATGCACCCGGCTCATGTCCAGCCGCCCTTCGACCTTCTTCATCACATAGTCCCGCCAGCTGCCGCCGCCCGGCGGTGGCCCCCCATATGCGCCCTTGGTGCCGCCCACCACCACCGCATGCGCATCGGGCCGCAGCTTCTGCAGCGTCACCAGCGCTTCCATGAAATGATGGAAACCGCGATAGGCCTCGAGATGCCGTGCGGCATAGGTCACCAGCGGGTCACCCCGGCGGAAGACGCGGCCATCGGGCAGGCTGAAGGAGGCGACGCCATCCGGGTTGATGGCTGTGGTGTCCACACCCTCATGGATCACGCTCATCTTGGCCTGCACCCAGTCGGGATAGCGGCTGCGCTGCCAGATCGTGGGCGCCATGCCCCAGTCAGCGGCTTCGAGCTGGACGAGCTGGCCCGTATTGAGCATCCGGGTGCGTGCCACCGTGTCCAGCGTCATCGGGCCATAGACTGGATCGAAGCCGACATCCCCGCCCTGGGCGCGGAAGAAGTACTCGCAATGGAGCATGATTCGCGCTTCGGGAAAGATGTCGCGCATGAACAACGACTCGCCCCAGCCGATATGTGCGGCGATGACGTCGGGGCGATAGCCCTGCTGGCGCAGCTGGGCGGCGGCGCGGGCCACCATCTGGGCGCGCCTGACATGGGTCTCGAGCCGCCGGAGATAGGGATGTGCCCGGGCCTGGGATTCCTGGCTCATCTCGGGTGCGGCGTAGCGGTAGAGTGTCACACCGGGGATGGGCGGATTCTGCGCCTCGGCCAACGCGCTGACCTGATGCCCCGCCGCGGCCATGGCGGCGGCGACATGGCGGAACTGGCCAGGGAAATTCTGATGGATGAACAGGACGCGCATGGGTGCAAGAGGTGCCGGCTTGACGCTGACTTGTCCAGCTACTCCGGCTGTACCCCGGCGCGGGCGAGAATGGCGCTGTTGCGGGCATGCTCGGCTGCGATATGGGCCGCGAATTGCGCCCGGCTCTCGCGCACCGGCTCATTGCCCAGTTCGGCCAGGCGGCTGGCGAAGCCGGGCTCCGCTGCCACCTCGCGCGCCAGGGTGTTCAGCCGGTCGGCCTGCGGCTCCGGCATGCCGCGCGGCGCCCAAAGCCCATACCAGACGGTGAAGTTGAAATCGGCCAGCCCGCCTTCGGCCATGGTGGGTATTTCTGGTGCTGCGGGGCTGCGCGCCGGCGCGGTGACGGCGAAGCCGCGCAGCCGCCCCGCGCGCACCAGCGGCAGGCCGGACAGGAGGGGCGCCATCATCAGCCCCGCCTGGCCCCCCACCACGTCATTCAAGGCCTGGGCGGTGCCACGATAGGTGACCGTCAGGGCATCGATCTCCAGCCGCTGCTTGAAGCTCTCGGTGGTGACATGGCCCATGGCGCCGAGCGCGGTATTGGCGAAGGCCAGCGCCCCGGGCCGGGCGCGCAGCACGGCGATCAACCCCGGGAGGTCCTGCGCCGGCAGTCCGGGATGGCCGACCAGCAGCATCGGCCCCTGTGCCACCCGCGCCAGGGGTGTGAAATCGGCGACCGGATCATAGGGCACGCTGCGCATCACCGCGCGGACCACGAGATGGATATCGGCCGAGAACATCAGGGTGCGCCCATCGGGGGCGGCGCGCATCACAGCCTCGGCGCCGATCACGCCATTGCCCCCGGCACGGTTCTCGATCACCCAGGTCTCGCGCAGCCGCGCCGCCATCTCGGGCGCCAGCAGCCGGGCGATGGCGTCGATCGCGCCCGCCGGCGGGAAGGGAACGATGACGCGAACCACCCGGTCCTGCGCCCATGCCGGCGGTATGGCGGGCATGGCCAGCGCGGCACCGAGCCAGGTCCTTCTGCGCATTCCACCCTCCGCCTTGTCTTTGACGACACCGACCCTAACCTGCGGCCAGTTCCGGAGGAAAGAGCCAATGCCCGATCTCGACACCCTGCTGGCCGATCTGGTGATCGCCAACCGCATCCTGGCGCGAGAGGAGGTCGTCGATGATTTCGGCCATGTCTCGGCCCGCGACCCGGCGAATCCGGAGCGCTTCTGGCTGTCGCGCAGCCGCAGCCCCGAACTGGTCACGCGTGACGATCTGATCCGCTTCGATTTCAATGCCGAGCCCGAGAGCCCCGGCCATCGGCGGCCCTATCTTGAGACCATCCTGCACGCCCGCATTTATGCCGCGCGGCCGGATGTGATGTCGGTGGTGCACCACCATGCCAGGCCGGTGCTGCCCTTCACGCTGGGCGGCGCCACGCTCGCGCCGGTGTTTCATATGGGGGCGCTGATCGGCGGGACGGTAGCGATGTGGGACAGCGCCGATGAATTCGGCGACACCCGGATGATCATCGAGAACGCGCCGCAGGCCGACAGCCTGGCCCGCGCCCTGGCCGACAAGCCCTGCCTGCTGCTGGCGCGCCATGGCGCGGTCTGTGTCGGCGCCTCGCTGGCCGAGGCCTGCTTCACCTCGATCTACATGGCCGAGAACGCGGCCCTGCAGCTTGCGGCCGAAGGGCGCGGCGCCGTGCAGTTCCTCAGCCCCGGCGAGACCGCGATGACCCGGGCCATGCTGCTCTCCGAGCGGCCGCTCTCGCGGGCCTGGGAGTATCGCCGCGCGCGTGCGGGCTTCGTCGGGCTGTAGAGCATGATCCGTTGCGGTGGAATCACCGAAACGATGGATCATTTCCTGGGCTATGCCTGGAACAGGCGGAGTGAACGCATGTGCAGGCCGCCTGCTCCTGCGCTCAGGAGCGCGGGAGCCGGGCCAGGATGGCGCGCATCTGGGTGATTTCGCGCTCCTGATCGCGGATGATGCCCTCAGCCAGGGCGCGGATCTCGGGGTCGGTGCCGTGTTGCAACACCACCCGGGCCATTGCGATAGCGCCCTGGTGGTGCGGGATCATGCCCTGGACGAAGTCGCGGTCGGCATTGCCGGTATAGGTGATGGCCATGTCGCGGTGCATGGCATCGGCGGCGGCCTGGTAGGCCCGGGTTGCCGCATTTGCGGCCGGTGCCGCGGGCCCATGGCCGCGATGCTGCCCCTGCGCGAGCGCGAGGGTGCCGGCCGATATCACCACCACGGCGGCGGCGAGGATGATGCGTTTCATGCGATCTAACTCCTGCTGATGGACCACAGGCTCCGCCGTGCCACAATTGGAAGGTCAAGCGAAATCAGCGGCCGGCGAGGATCGCCGTGGTTGAACGCCCGGGCAGCAGTTCGGCCAGCAGAAGCCGCCCACCATTGGCCCGTACCTCGGGCCAGCCCACGACAGTCTCCGCGGTGTAGTCGGCGCCCTTGATCAGCACATCGGGCAGCAACGCCGTGATCGTGGCGAGGGGCGTGTCCTCGGAAAAACTGGTCACGGCGGCGACCTGGCGCAGGGCGGCGATCACCGCCGCGCGGTCCTCAAGCCGGTTCACCGGCCGGCTCGGGCCCTTCAGCCGCGCGACCGAGGCATCGCTGTTCAGCGCCACCACCAGCCTGTCGCAGCCCGCCGCCGCCTGGGCCAGCATCGCGACATGGCCGGCGTGGAGTATATCGAAGCAACCATTGGCGAAGCCCACCGAAAGCCCCGCCGCCTTCCATTGCGCGACCAATGCGCGCGTGGCGGCGAGGTCGAGCAGCGCCGAGCCCGCCTCGCCGGCGCCGCCGGCGAGCGCCGCGGTCAACTCGGCCGCCGTGGTCGTGGCGGTGCCGAGTTTGGCGACCACGATGCCGGCCGCGGCGTTGGCGATGCGCATGGCATCTTCAAGGTTGCGCATACCCGCATGGGCCAGCGCCAGGGCCGCGATCACGGTATCGCCCGCGCCCGAGACATCGAAGACCTCCTGCGCCCGTGCGGGGATCGAGAGCGCGGCATCGGGCCGCACCAGCATCATCCCTTTGGCCGAGCGGGTGACAAGGATGGCCGATACGCCGTCGCGCGCCATCACCGCGCGGGCGGCGGCAGCGCATTCCTCGTCGGTCTTTGTGGGCAGTGCGGCCGCCAGCGCCATCTCCGCCGCATTGGGCGTGATGCAGGTGGCGCCGGCATAGCGGGAGAAATCCGCCCCCTTGGGGTCGACGAAGATCGGTACCCCGGTGGCGCGCAGTTGCGCCAGAATGGCGGTGGAGAGCACGCCCTTGCCGTAATCCGACACGATCACCGCATCGGGTCGTGCTGCCAGGGCGGCGTCGATCGCGGCCAGCAGCGCTGTGGTCTCGGCCTCGCTCTGCGCGCCGGTGGCCTCGTCATCGATGCGGATCATCTGCTGGTTGCCGGCCACGACGCGCAGCTTGGTGGTGGTGGGGCGCGTGGCACTCTCGACCAGCGCATCGGTGATGCCGGCGGCCGCGATGGCCTCGCGCAGCGCATCGCTGCGCGCGCCCACCAGCCCGATCAGGGTCGCCCTCGCGCCAAGTGCCGTGATGTTGCGCGCCACATTGCCCGCGCCGCCGGGCATCGCACTCTCCCGCCCGCGGGAAAACACCGGCACCGGGGCCTCGGGCGAAATCCGCTCCACGCTGCCATAGAGGTAGCGGTCGAGCATCACGTCGCCGACCACGAGCACATGGCACGCGGAGAAGTCCAGCATCAGGCCGCGCCCACCCCGTGCTGCTCGCGCAGCTTGTGGAATTGCAGCCCGGGGAAATCCTCGGCCGCCTTGCCCAGCCGCCAGGCGGAGGCAAAGAAGCCCACGATCGCGCCATCATGATCCTCGGCCGCGTCGCGCCTATGGATATCGGCAAAACGCGCCATCTCGGGCTTGGCACCGGTCACCCAGCGCACCTCGTTCCAGATCGTGTTGTCGAAGCCCGCCGGCACGCCGTATTCCACCTTGAGGCGGGATTGCAGCACGTCGAGCTGCAGTTGCCCCACCACGCCCACCACGGGCTGCGAACCATCGAGCGGGCGGAACAGCTGCACCACACCCTCCTCGGCCAGCTGGTCCAGCGCGGTGCGCAGCTTCTTGGCCAGCATGGGATCTTCGAGGCGGATGTTCCGCAGGATTTCGGGCGCGAAACTGGGGACGCCGCGGAAATTGAGGTTCTCCCCTTCCGTCAGCGTGTCGCCAATTCGTAAAATGCCGTGGTTGGCGATGCCCACCACATCGCCGGGCCATGCCTCTTCCGCCACCTGGCGGTCCTTGGCGAAGAAGAACAGCGGCGCGTTCACCGGCACCTGCTTGCCGGTGCGCACCTGGCGCAGCCGCATGCCCTTGGTGAGCCGGCCGGAGCACAGCCGCACGAACGCCACGCGGTCGCGGTGGTTCGGGTCCATATTGGCCTGAATCTTGAACACGAAGCCGGTCAGCGCGGTCTCATCGGGCTGCACGTCGCGCGGATCGGCATGGCGCATGCCCGGGGGCGGCGCGTAGCGTGCCAGCCCATCCAGCAGATGCGCCACCCCGAAATCGCGCAGCGCCGAGCCGAAGAAGACCGGCGTCAGCGTGCCCTGCCGGAAGGCCTCCAGGTCGAACTGCTTGAGGCCGGCCTCGGCCAAAAGGGCTTCCTCGGCGAGCTGGATGGCCCGCTCGGCACCAACCAGACGGGCCAGCGCCGGGTCCTCGGTCGATGTCATGGGGATGCTGTCCTCCCAGGCCTTGTCCACGGGCATGAAACGGTTGGCGAGAAGGTCGTAGGTCCCGGCGAATTCGCTGGCGCGCCCGACCGGCCAGGCCACCGGAGCGGCGTCGAGGGCGAGGGTGCTCTCGATCTCGTCGATCAACTCGAAGGGATCGCGTGCCTCGCGGTCCATCTTGTTGATGAAGGTGATGATCGGGATATCGCGCATCCGGCACACCTCGAACAGCTTCCGGGTCTGGCTCTCGATGCCCTTGGCGGCATCCAGCACCATGACGGCGGCATCCACCGCGGTGAGCGTGCGATAGGTGTCCTCGGAAAAATCCTCATGGCCCGGTGTGTCGAGCAGGTTGAAAACAAGGCCGCCCTGCTCGAAGGTCATCACCGAGGTCGCCACCGAAATCCCGCGATCCTGTTCGATCTTCATCCAATCCGACCGGGTGCGGCGCGCGTTGCCCTTGGCGCGGACGTGCCCCGCGAGCTGGATGGCGCCGCCCTTGAGCAGCAGCTTCTCGGTCAGCGTGGTCTTGCCGGCATCGGGGTGGGCGATGATGGCGAAGGTGCGGCGTCGGGCCGCCTCTATGGCGACGCGGCTGTTATCCTCGGCCGGGTCGCGCTGGTGACCCGCCGCTGCGGCGATTTCGGGCTGATTGTCCATGGTGGCAGCGGCATAGCGCATGGCCGCGCTGTGCGCCATGCGGCTCGCTTTCGAGACGCTGCGCTCACTCTATCGGGTCTCGCCTCGCTATCAGACCCGCAAGCCCCGCAGGGCGGCGATGGGGCGGACATGCTCGGCTGCCGCCAGGCGGCTGATCTCCTCCCCGCTGACATCTCCGCCATGGGCATGCTGGAACAGCCCGGTCATGGCCCAAAGCCCATCCAGCCCAGCCGCCATGGCGCCCGCGAGGTCGGTATGGGCGGTGTCCCCCACCGCGACGATGCGGTGCTTCGGCACATCGCCGAGCAGGGCGAGGGTAGGCCCATAGACCGCGGCATCGGGCTTGCCGATCTCCAGCACGCTGCCACCCATCTCACGATACACATCCGCCAGCGCGCCGGCGCAGAGGATGCGCTCGCCTGCCACCATCACCGCGCGGTCGGGATTGACGCATAGCATGGGCAGCCCAGCGGCATGGCAGCGCGCGAGGTCGGCGCGATAGGGCTCGACCGAACGCGGGCCACGATCGGGGTCGGGGCCGGTGTTGAGCAGGAATTGCGCCTCGCCCGGCTCGGCCACCAGTTCGGCCACGCCCTCATCGACCACCGAGAGGTCGCGCTCGGGCCCTATATGAAAGGCGCGGCCGGTGAAACGGGCGTCGCTGCGCGCCTTCAGCAGCAGCCAGGTTGCCTCGCCGCTGCTCATGATGCCGTCATGCAGATCTGGCGTGATGCCCATGCCCTGGAGCATGCTGTCGATGAACCAGGACCGGCGCGGCGCATTGGTCAGGAAAGCCACGCGCTTGCCGGCCGCTTTCATGGCGCGCAGCGCCTCGACGGCGCCGGGATAGGGTTTGCGCCCGTCATGCACCACGCCCCAGAGGTCTAGGACGTAGCCGTCATAATCGGCGAAGGTGTCGGTGATGGATTCGATGATCTTCATGCTTCGGCCCCCACCGCATCGGCGATATGGGCGAGGCCGTCGCGCGCCAGCAGTCCCGCCAGCCCGTCCAGGATGCGCGGCACCAGCGCCGGGCCGGCATAGGCAAAGCCGGAATACAGCTGCACCAGTGAGGCGCCAGCCTTGATCTTCGCATAGGCCTGTTCAGCCGAGGCCACGCCACCCACCCCCACCAGGGCAATGCGCCCCTGTGTATGGCGGCGCGCCTGGCGCAGCATCGCGGTGCTCTTCTCGAACAGCGGCTGGCCGGACAGCCCTCCCGCCTCGCCGCGGGACGCGCTGCGAAGGGTCTCGGGGCGGCCGAGCGTGGTGTTCGAAATGATGACCCCGGCAACGCCGCGCGCCATGCAGACATCGAGCAGCGGCAGCAGTGCGGTCTCGGACAGATCAGGGGCAATCTTCACCAGCACGGGCACGCTTCGCGGCGGCATGGCGGCCAGGATGCCGTCCAGCAGCGCCTCGCCCTGAAGGTCCCGCAGCCCCGGTGTATTGGGTGAGGAAACATTGACCGTGATGTAGTCCACCAGCGGCGCGATGGCGGTGTAGAGTGCTGGGTAGTCGCGCTCTGGCACCGCGCCCTCTTTGTTCACGCCCACATTGGCACCGAGCGGCGCGGGCAGCGGGCGGGGCAGGGCGCGCAGGCGCGCCAGGAATGCATCCAGCCCGGCATTGTTGAAGCCCAGCCGATTGATCACCCCCTGGTCCTCCTCCAGCCGGAAGATGCGCGGGCGGGGATTGCCAGCCTGCGGCCGGGGCGTCACCGAACCGGCCTCGAGGAAGCCGAAGCCCAGCCGCATCAGCGGCATCACCGCGACCGCGTTCTTGTCGAAACCCGCGGCCAGCCCGAGCGGGTTGGCGAAACGCAGGCCCATGACCTCGGTGGCCAGGCTGGAATGGGCATCGGGCGCCGCCCGCCCGGCCAGCCCGGCGCCCAGCGCGCGCAGGGCCCAGCCATGCGCCGTCTCGGCATCGATCAGGCGCATCAGGGGGGTGAGGGCGGAGGCGAGGGCTGGTGTCATCGCGGCAGGGCATGCCAGACCCGCGCGCGCCTGGGAAGCGGCACCCATGGTAAGCGGGGCCGGGGCGGGATAGACGGGCGCAGTGAAAGGCCCGCTCCTCCTCATGGCCGGCATCGCGCTGTTCGGCCTGCTCGATGCCAATACCAAGCTGCTGTCGGGGGAATTCAGCCCGGCCCAGGCCCTGGTCTTCCGCCACGGCGTGCTGCTGGCCCTGCTGTTCTCGGCCAGGGTGGTGCGCCCGGGGCTGGGCGGCACGCTGCGCACCCACCACCCCTGGCTGCATGCGCTGCGGGCGCTGTCGATGCTGGGTTCGGGGATGATGTTCTTTCTCACCTTCCGCCACCTGCCGCTCGCCGATGGCTATCTGGTGTTTTTCACTAACCCTTTCCTGATCATGCTGATGACCAGCGTCTTTTTGGGCGAGCGGGTGCCAAGGTCGGCCTGGCTGTGGTCTGGCGTGGGATTTTGCGGCGTGTTGCTGGCACTCGCGCCGCAGTTGGGAAATGGGGGCAGCCTGTTCGGCTTCGGCTGCGCGCTGCTCGGCACCGTCTTCTATTCCATCAACATCACCATCAACCGCGCGCTGCGTGGTGAGACCGGCTACGCCCGCCTGTTGGTCTGGCCCAGCGCGTTGGGGCTGGTGGTCTTCGCCCCATTTGCCGCCTGGCTTTGGGTGACGCCGGATGCGGTGCAGACCGGCCAGCTCGTGGCCAATGGCCTGATGGCGGGCTTGGCCACCGTGACCCTGGCCCTGGCCTTCCGCCATGCCAGCCCGGCCCGGCTCGCACCCTTCGAGTTCATCGCACTCCCCTGGAGCGTGGCGCTGGATTGGCTGATCTTCGGCAACGCGCCGGAGCCCATGCTCATCCTGGGTGGCGTCGTGGTGGTGCTGGCCTGCGTGATGAGCGAGCGCGCGGGCAAGCGGCCTTACGAAAATCCCTCGGGAAAGATGTGAAGCCCGTCCGCCCCCAGCGGCAGGGGCAGGACGCGGCTGACGGCCGAGAGCGGCAGGCTGCCATAGAGATGGGGGAATAATCCGGCGCGGCCGCTTGCTGGCGGTTCGAATCGCAGCGCTTCGCCCAGCGTCGCAACCATGGCCTCCACGATCACCAGATCCGCCTCGCCGGCGCGGTGTCTGGCGGCCGTGGTGCGCAGCTGCGCTGCGGTGGAGAAATGCAGGAAGCCGTCGCGCCGGTCATCGGCGCTGCCGGCATAGGCTCCCGCCCGTTCCGCCAACTCCCAGTCGGGGCGGCGGACGAGGGTATAGACATGGCTTTCCATGTCGCCTTTCACGCCGCCAGGCGATAGAGCGCAAGCCCCCCGGCCTCGGCCACCGGCACCCGACCGACGGCCCAGGCCGGCAGGCTGCGGGCATCATGCCAATGCGTGGCACCGGGTGCCATGTCGGGCAGGCCGCCGGCCAGGGCGCGCGCGGCCACTCTCTGGCACATCGCCAGATGGGCATCCTCCGCCGGTGCGTCCCAGGCGGGGCCACCGGCGCGCCAGCAGCTGAACTGGAAGGGGGCGCGGCAGACCGCAATCACCATCGCGGCCTCGCTGCCCGCCCATGCGCCCTGGGCGAAGCGCAGGCGGGCCTCCTCGCAGGCGAGCGCCATGCGCGCGCGGCGCAGCACCAGGGCCGCCAGCGCCTCCACGCCGCGCAGGGCGCAATCGCCGGCCTCGGCATGCAGGGTGCGGGCGAGAATGTCGACGGTGTTCATCGGCGGGTTGCCTCCTCGATTTTTGCTTCGATGCGGATGAGGTGATCGGTGATGCGCTGATCGACGCCGCGCATGAGGGAGAGCGGCACGTAGGTGCGCGCCACTTCCAGCTTGAAGGCGGCCAGCTCATCGCGGGTGCGGGACAGGCCGTCGGTCTGCCTGAGGTCGCCGCGTTCGATGCGCCGGTCGAGTTCGCGGCGGATGCCATGCAGCATCCAGAACAGGGCGATCAGCAGTTTGGTCTGCACGATCGTCACGATCAGCGCGGGGGGCAGGTCGGTAGGATTCATGCTAGTGATCTCCAGGATTGGCATGGGGCCCGTGAGGCTTGTCTTGGGGGCATGGAGTGATGTGGAACGAGCCGTATCTCGAAACCTGCTGCCGCTCGGCGCTCCATCGGCTGCTGCTGATGGGCGCTGATGGGCGGCCGGGAGGCCTGAAGGACGGGCCCTGCCTGGCGCGGCTTCAGGGCATGGGCCTGGCTGCGGCCGGGCCCGATTCACGCTGGACCATCACGAGCCTCGGCCGGTCGCGGCACGGGGCGCTGGTCAATCCCCACCGCGCCAGGATGGCGGACGGGGCGGCGGCGGCAGGCGGGGCAGGCGAACCGGCTCGCTGAGGATCAGGCCGGAGATCGCATCCAGCGCGTCATCGCGTGCCGCCTTGTCGTCGGGCCGCCACTCCGCCATCTCGTCGGGCAGCGGGCCGCTCATCACGCGCTCATGCGCCAGCAGGCGCCGCGCCGCCAGCAGCGGGTCGAGTGCCGCCAGAATGCGCTCATGCTTGGCCCGCCGGCTGACATGCTCGCGCACCGTGCAGGCGATCCGCGCCTCGGAGAGAGCCTGACGCAGCATGGCGGGCAGGAACTTGCCGATGCCATTGGTCTCGACATGCACCGCCGGCAGCCGAAGCGCGCCGGCAATGGCCGCGACCTTGCGGCATTGCTGGCTGGCGCTGTCCTCGGCGAGGTCGGGGTCATGCGTCAGCCAAGTCAGATTGTGCAGGTACTGGTGGCCCTCGCCGTCGGCGAAGGCGGCCGCCAGCACCGAGCCGTCGCCACCATCGGGCCGGCCGAAGGAGGGGTCCCAGAAGCCGCCGCCCGAGACCATGCGCCGGCCCATCAGGAAGAGCTGTGCCTGGCCATTGGCCTCGCGGTAATCGGGCTCTTCGCGATAGCGAATGATCAGCGCGGGATCGAGCCGGACGGCCGCGTTGCGCACCGCGCGCAGCTGCATCTGCCGGGCGAAATGCAGCGGCCCGACCCGCAGCCGCAGGGCTTCGATTGCATCAGGCGGGAAGCGTTCGGGCCAGGCGCTGCGGCCCTGCTCGTCGAGCAGCGGCAGGGCCAGGTGGCGGTAGCCCGCCAGCAGCGGCTCTTCCTCCTGGCGGTAGATGCTCTGCGTGGTGTGCGGCGTTCCGACGAAGACCTGCGTGCCGCCCGGCACCAGCACGAACTCGCATTCGGCCAGGCGCTCACGCATGTCCTCGCGCTTGGCTGAGGTGTCGCAATTGCCGGCGACCTCGACATCATCGCAGATGATCATCTCGGCCCGCGCGCCGGTGATGTTGCCGGTCAGCCCCTGGGCCAGCATGGACGGGTCGCGCAATACGCTGCGGCGGGCCACGGTGAAGCGGTCCGCCGCCCAGGCATCCTCGCCCTCCGGCAGCAGGTGGGTGCAGAGCGGGTGGCGTTCGATGATGCGCCGGACCTGGCCCACCATCTTGCCGGCCAGCACCTGGTCGGCCGCCAGCACCAGGATCCGCGTCTCCGGGTTGCGATGGAGCCACCAGGCGCAGAACAGCCCGACCAGGGTGGATTTCCCCGAGCCGCGGAAGGCCATCAGCAGCAGCCGGTGTTCCTCCGCCGCCACCCTGGCATCGAACCATCGCGCGATGCGGCGGTGATGGGCTGGCGTGCCCAGGTTCTGGCTTTCGTTCCAGAGCCAGACGAATTCGATGAAGTCAGTCCTCGGCCTCGGGCTCATCCGACAGGTTCTCCGGTCTGTCGCCCGCCAGCGCGCGGCGGGCTTGGGCGACCATGGCGTTCTGCTGGTCCTGGGTGTCGGGTGGGTCGCCTCCATCGAGTTTGAGCAGCGCGTCGATATGCGTGATGGCGGCGCGCGCGGCGGTATGGCGGGCGAGGAAGGCGCGAGCGCGATCAGGGTCATCGGCTTCGCCATCGGCGCGCAGGAAGGTGAGGTACTCGTTGAAGACGTTGCGGGCCTGGGCGCCGACATCGATGCCCAGGCCCCTCTGCGGGTGGCGGCGGGGAGCCATGCCGGCCTCTAGACCCGCGGCTTCACGGCACGGACATAGAGCGTGCCGGCATCGATCGTGATGCTGCCGCCGCTGATGTTCTGCGCTGTGACGCGGACCTGGTCGGTGCTGGCGGTGCCGCCGATTGCGGCGTGGAAAATGACGCCGCCATTCTGGAAGCCGCTGGTCTTGGCAAAGCTCGCATTCACCAAATCGCCCTGGCGCACACCGGGCAGGGTGATGTCGCGCGTGGTGGTGGCGCCCGCAGCCAGCGCCGGCACGGTCCAGCCTGCATCGGACATGGTGTATTCGCGCACGCCCCAGCGCCGGCCACCGCCAAAGAGAACCATGGGGGCGTGAATCGCCGGGGTATAGAGCCTGAGCGCCTTGATCACCCCGCTGGCCGAACCGCCGCGCACGCCGATCGCCGCGAAGCGCGCATTGGCATGCAAGGTCACGCGCTGCAGCCGGTTGATGGGATAGCCACCGGCCAGGCTGTCCAGATTGGCATTGCCCTCCCACCACATGGCGGGCGATCCTGCCCAGATCGCGTTCATGTTGGAGAAGAGCAACGGCGAGGTATCGTCGAGCACATTCTCGGCCGCGTCGAATTGCTGCACCACGGGCCTGAGCTCGGTGCCCTCGGCGGCGATGAAAAACTCCTTGCATTGCGAGCAATCGACCACGAAGGCCAGTGCGCGCGAGGTGGGGATGCCGATGCTCTCGGCATTGAGCGTGAGCAAGGTGAGGCCGGCGAAACAGAAGCCGTTGAGGGTGCCCGGCGGGCCAGAGGGGTTGGAGGAGAGCACGGCCATGCCCTCGAAGCCGATGCCGCCCGCAGTATCGATGGTCTGGCGGAAGGCGCGGGCGCGGATATTGGACGCCTCGGCGATCAACCGCGGCGTGCCCTGCGCCGCCGCAGCCTGATGCAGCGGCAGCACGGTGGCACCCGCGCGGGTGGCGCCATTGGGGTAGTGCACGCCATTGCCGGTGAAGCCGTAGGTGCCGGTGTAGCCGACCTCATAGAGGCAATCATTGGCGCCGCCGGTGTGGCGCGCCACGTATTCGCTGCATTGCTCCATGCGGATCCCACGCGCGGTGATGCAGCGCGCATCGGCGACATCGACCAGGAAGGGGATGGCATCCACGCTGCCCGGCGTGCCCTGGCGTTGCAGCTCGAAGGCCGGGCCCAGGAACAGGTGCTGGTTGTGCCGGTCATAGGCGCCGGTCGGGCAGGAGAAGCGTACGCCGAAGCGGCCGAGCGTGGGGTTCACGCTCGACGCCACGGCGAAATGCCCGCCGACATAGGTGATGGAATTGTTCCAGCCCGCGGCGCTGCCGGTGCGGACATCGAGGCCGATGCGATTGTTGGCGATGCGGCCGAGATGGAGCGTGCTGTCCTCGAAGCCGCGCTGGTCGCCCAGCGTGCGCACGCCGATGGTGAAGCCTTCGGCCTGCAATATCTCTACATGGCTGGCATCGATGTTGCGGATCAGCAGGCCGATATCGGCCTCGCTCGACCAATCGCTCTGGCTGGCGCGCAGCACCCGCAGCCCGGCATAGAGGCGATTGGCATTGCGGACATCGCCGCCGCTTCCCAGCGTGAGTGCCACCTGGCCATTGGGGCCGGCATAGAGGATGACGCCGCGCATGGTGAGCCCTGCGGCGTCGCCGGGCAGGATCAGCGGCATGGTCGTGCGATGGGTGCCTTCGCCGATGACCAGATGCTTGCCGCTGGCTGCTGCTGCGTTCATCGCCGCCTGCAGGGCCGGGCCATCATCGCTGATGCCATTGCCGGTGGAGCCGAAATCCCGGGCCGAAAGGCCCTCGGAGAGTTTGTCCTCAACGCTGCGCGGCACCGCGCCGGCATAGGCGGAGGTGACGGTGCTGCCCTGGGCGAAGAGTGCGACATCGCCCACCGCATCGAAGCCCAGGATCCGGTTGGCGCGGCCTTCGGCCAGCGGCAGCACGGTCATGCCGTATTCCGAGGGGTCGAGGCGAAGCGCGCCGCTCAGCCCATCGCGGGCCTCCTGCAACGCGGCAACCTGATAATCCAGCTCGTCATTGAGGATGCGGGCGCGCAGCACGCCGTTCTGCTGAAAATCCGTGGTGCGCGCCAGCTTCAGATGGCGCAGCAGGGTCAGCCTGCCCCCGGCCGCGGGCGCATGGTCGAAGACCACCTGACCACCCTCGGAGAGCCCTGCGCCGGTGATGCCGAAGCCGGTGAAGACCTGCAGCCCGTTCAGGCGGATTTCGAGGTCGCCTGTGTCGAAGATCGGGAAGGGATAGGTGAAGGCCGTCTGCACGCCGTCGGTGGCGTATTGGATGCGCGGCGCGACATCGCCGATGCGGATGTGGTCTGCCATGGTCGGCTCGGCTCCTGAGGGATTTTTGCGGGGCTGCCCGGCGCCGGAAATTGCTGCCGCACCGGGCGATAAAAGGGGGGCCCAGGGGGGACCCTGTCCCCCCTGGGCCCGGCGCGGGAGGGTTGGAGTGGCGGCTGCCGCGCCGGGCTACAAATATCTACTGCAGTAGGTTGGTCAGTGCGCCGCCGAAGCTTTGGCCCGCGCGGGTGAAGCCGGTGAAGCTGGCATCGGGGTTGAGCAGCGAGGCACGGCCGGAGGCGAGCTGGGCGCGGAACGCCGCGTCCGATGCAGTCGCCGCGGCTGCCGCATCACCGGTCAGCCCGGTGGTGATGGCCGCACCCGAACCGTCATCGGCGGCAACACCCGAGGCCGCGAGGCGCGCCCGGCTGGTGGCAATGGTGCGCGCCAGCTGCAGTTGCCGGGTACGGGCCTCGGCCTGCTGTTGGGCGATGAGCTGGTTCTGCCGCTGCACCTCGACGGACTGGTTGGCCTGCGCCTGGGCGAGCTGCGTGTTGTATTGCGCTTCCTGCGCACGTTTCTGCGCGAAGATGGTGGCGCCCGCACCCAGCAGGGTGCCGATCGAAGCGAGTGCGGCCATCAGTCGGTGATCCTCATCTCGGTGGTGACGGAAAGCAGCGTGAGCGGCAGGGGCGTGTCATCCTCGATGCGCCAGAGCGCCTGCGTGGCGTCACGCCGCCAGCCCAGGGCCCGCAGCCGGGCATCGCCAGTGAAGAGCACCGGCGCGGCGTCGAGCAGGGCGGTATCGAAACGTCGGAAGGGCACCGTCTCCGGCCCGCGCCCGACATCCACCGCCAGGGTCGCGGTGTTGAGCAGGCGGAAGGTGACCGAGATGAGCCTGATCGGCGCTGAGCGTACGCCCGCGGCCGTCAGCAGCTCCGGCGGCAGCGGTTCGACGATATGGCTGAAGCGAAGGCCGATCTGCGCGGTGTTCGCGGCCTCGTCGAGCGTGATTGCCCCGGCGGTGACCACGGCATCCCCGCGCGGCGCGCCGTCGGCCAGTACGCCGACACTTTGGCCCTCGAGATGCTGCAGGCCGCCCCAGTGCAGCGTCGCATTGGTGGCGCTTCCGGTCAGCGCCGCATCCAGCGCCAGGGCATCGTCGAAGCGCTCCAGCCGTTGGCTTCCCAGGCGTTCGACGACGGCCCAGATCGTGCCCTCGATATCGGCCAGGGCACGGAACAGCCCATTGGTCTGCTGCGCCGTCCAGGCGGTCACCTGTTCGGCGCGGTAGAGTGTGAGTGTGGCCATGCTGCCATCGGCCATGGCGACATGCAGCAGCCGGCGCACCTGATCATAAGCCATGGCCACGGGCGTGTGCATGAGGTGGGCGGCGACCAGCGCGAGGTCATTGGCCTGATAGGCCTGCTGCACATCGGTATAGGTGAATTCGTAGACGCCATGGCCGGTGCGCGCGACGAAGATCGTGCTGCCATCCACATCGACGGGCTGCACAAGGCGCGTCACCGGACAGCCGATGCGGGTCTGCCGCGTGAGCTGGATCGAGGCGGGGGTGAGGGGATCGCCGCTCACCATCCACTCGCCGCCCGAGGTGAAGACCTGCAGGTTGCGGCCCGAGAAGACGCCACGGATGGCATTCACCTGGTCGCTCATCAGGCCGAAGCTGATCGCCTCGTCGTCGAGCCCTGTGCCGGTGCTGAAATTATAGAGATCGCCGGTGCGTGACAGCCAGAGCCTGTTCGGCAGGTCGCGCGAGCCACCGATGACCAACCTGTCCTGGTGAAAGCAGACCGATACCAGCCAGCCGCGCAGCGCGCCGAGTGCTGCCTCCTCCCAATCATAGGTAGCGGATGTGCCGAGCAGCGTGTCCAGCACCTGTCCGGTCACCTGGGTTGCCGAGACCACGGCGGAGATATCCACCCGCTTGCCGCCAATGCGCAGCCGGGTGCTGAGATGCTGGCTGCTTAAGACGGGGGCGGAGGCGGTGATGGTGATGCTGCCGGTCAGGCCGCTGGGCGCCAGCGAGACATCGAGGGCGGCGAAGCGATAGGTCGGCACCTCGGTGAAGGGCCAGAAGGCAATGTTCCAGCTGGTGTGGCTGCTGCGGGTGATGCGCAGCGGGGCCATGTCGGGATGGCAAACCAGCAGGGTGTCGGCGCTCTGGGTATGGGCGAGCTGCGGCAGCATGGCCTCGGTCCAGGGCGCGGCCAGCGAGGTGACCTGCGCGTCACCGATGAAGACCTGCAGCAGCCCTGGCGTCAGCACCAGCAGATAGGTCTGCTCGGTGTTGAATTCGAAGGCTATCAGCCGCGCGCGGTCCGGCAGGGTGGCGACATGGCGCAGCCCCGGGCGGCGGGTGAGACCGCCGGTGGACTGGATGAAGACGTTGCGCAGGGCGCGCGCGCCATTGCCATAGGCGCGCAGATCGGCGCGGCCGAGCAACTCGGGCGAGAGCTCGCCGGCGGTGAAACTCGATTTGAAGGCGCGGCTGCCGGACATGTTCAGCCCCTCACCGAGAGCAGGGGGAAGTCACGGATGGCGCGCGGCGTGGCCTGGGCGCTGTCGGCATGGCGCGCGGCGCGCAGCTCGGATTCCGCCTGGTTGAACAGCAGCTGTGCGCGCGAGGTCGCCTCGGTCAGTGGAATGCAGAATTCGGCGGCGAGGCGGGTGGCCAGCGCGGAGGCGAAGAAGGGCGGGAAGGCGGCCTCGTCGGGGCGGAAGATATAGGCCAACACCACCTGCTCGGCGTCGCAATGCAAACGCTCCTCAAGTATGCGGTAGCTCACGCCCTGGCTGGAGCCCGGCGCACCCGCCGAGAGCACGCGCAGGAAGCCCGCGGGCAGTTGGAAGGCGTATTGGAAATCGGCGGTGGGTACCGCAGCCAGGCGCGGCAGGCTGTCCTGCCCGGTTGCGAAGGACCAGGGGTGCAGCGACAGCATGGCATCGCGCGTGGCGGGATAGAGATTGGCCGCCACTTCCGCCTCGGCGGTGCCTTCGTCGAGCGAGGCGATGGGCTGGGCGCCGATCTTGATCAGCGCGCGCGAGCACAGTGCGAGGGCGGTCTGGGCCATCGGAAGCTCCTGATTGAGGGAAGGGGCGGGGCGCACCCCGGGCCAGGCGGCCCGGGGTGCGCGGGGCAGGCGTTACTCCTTGGCGCGCATCCGCACGGCGCCCAGGCCATCGATCAGGGCAGCGCCCTGGCTCATCATGGAATTGACGAAGTAGGCGGCGCGGTCACCGTGCCAGGTCACGTCGGTGAGGATCTCCGACGCGGCGGCGTGGCCCACGGCGGTCTTATGATAGAAGTAGCAGTAGCGCAGCGCGCCGATCTTCGTCAGGCCGGAATGCGGCATCCAGGTCGCGCCCAGCCACTGCTTCGCCTGGGTCATGCCCTTCCAGGGCAGATTATCCGGGCCGATGTAGTCGGCATTGGCGAATTCGGGGATCGCCAGCAATTCGCCCCACTGCTTCCAGCCCACCACCGCAAAGCGGTTGCTGTCATCGGGCACGTCGGAAGCGCCGAGTGCCTAGAAGGCCAGCAGGACCTTGGCCTTGGTCAGGCCGTCATTGTCGGTCTCGCCGGTGCCGGTGCCAATCGCCTCGTTGGTCGAGGTGTCGAGGGCTGCGATGACCAGCTCGTCGGTCTTGCGGCCCAGCGCATAGGCGCCGGCATTGGCGACGACGGCGCGCTCATCGACATTGGTCTTCAGCTCGTCGAATTTGTCGATCCAGTCGCCGGCGTAATGGTCCTGCAGGAAGCATTCGACACTGGTGTGGTCGAGGTTCATCACCGGCACGATGCCATTGCGGGACTTGGACGCCGCGGTGCCGCGACCGATCTTCTGGAACACCGTGGAGGCGCCGCGAACATCGGATTTGGAGCGCACGGTAGCGCGCAGGCGGCTGCCCTGGCGCTGATAGGCCTCCTGCACCTCAACCTGGTACTGCTTGATGAAAGCCTGGTCGATCGATGTGGACACTGGCTTCTCCTTTGCTGTGGGGCGTTGCGGGGATGGCGTGCGGCGCGGTTGGCCCGGGGGGCCGCGCCTTTCGGCCGGCATCGCGCGCCCGGGGCTGGGTTGTGCGCGAGCAATGTGGGGTGCCCGCCGGCGCGAAGGGGATGGCGCGCCGACGGGCACCGGGGGCGAGCCCGGCGGATGGAGGGGACCGGTCTCAAGCCCCGCGGCGAGGCGCGTCCTGCGCTGCCTGGCCGTCTGCGGGGCTGTGCGTCTGATCGCCATGGGCTGCTTCAGACCATGGCCGCGATCATCCGCTCAGCCGTTGACGAGCCGCCGAAAACCCTCGGTGACCTTTTGCACGAATGCCGGCTCGCGCTTCTGCCAGTAGCGCGGGTCGCGCATCATCTGGCGCAACTCGGCCTCGCTGGGTGCGGCAAGCGGCGCGCTGTCGCGGGCCATCACGGGCTCGGTGCCCGCCATCATCCGCTCCATCGCGAGCACGCCCTCGAAGGTGGTCGACAGCGCATCGAAGACCGGCTTGGGAAGATGCTGTGTGCCCCATGCGCTGATCTGTTTGGCGATGCGCCGGAAGCGTTCCTCGCTGCCGAAATGGGTCACCAGGCGTTCCACCTGGCGCTCGGCCTCATAGGCCTGCGCAGCCTCGCCGATCAGCGGCAGCAGGCGCTCGGCCGCCAGATCATAGACCAGCTGCGCCTGCGCCTGGGTGAAACCTGCCTTGTGCAGCGTGACATTGACCTCGGGGTCGATGCCCAGGCCCGCCGTCTCGTTCACCTGATAATCGCCCGCGGATGCGGGAATGCCCATGGCGTCGCGCCACATCGCGATCTCCTCGGGCGTGGCATCGGGCCCGGGCGGTGTGAGCTTTTGCGAGAGACGCTTTTCCAGCTCGCTGTAGCTCTTCAACAGCGCGTCCACGCGCATGGCACCGGCGGCGCTGTCCCAGAATTTTTCCGGCACATCGCTGGGGCGGGCATTGGCGGGGGCGGCGTTCACGCCGGGGTCGAGGAGGCTGTCGGTCATGGGGGGCTCCGGATGCGGGTTGCGGGTTCAGGCGGTGTGTGGGGCGAGGGGCACCAGCACCTCGGCCGGCGCGCCGAGGGTGCGGGCGAGCCATCGCGTGGCGGCTGCGGCATCGACCTGCGCCGCCGCGGCGCCGCCGATTTTCGCCACGGCATCGAGGAAGAGGAGGGTATTGGCCGCGTCGGCACGCCCCTGCACCCGCGCCAGCGGGCTCTCGTAGCGCAGCCGGGCACCCTGGCCGTCGAGCAGCACCGGCGGCACCTCGCCACGGCGGGCGAGGATGGCAAGGCAACGAGCGATCATCGGCGTCAGCAGCTCGGTCTGCAGGCGGCCATAGGTGGCGCCGAGCAGCCGGGCGGTCTGGGCGCTGCGCTCCAGCACCTCGGTCGCCGTCATGCGGGCATCCTGTGGGGTGCTGATCCGGTCCGCCAGCAGGGCGGAGCGGATGCGGGCCCGCAGATCGTTCAGCACGAGCTGCGAGACATCGAAATTGCCCGGTGCAGCGAGGGGGGTCAGGCCCGCGCTACCAGGCGCCTTGGGGATGATGGCGCCCGGCGTCAGCTGGATGGTGGCGGGGTTGAGCACCCCATCATCCTCGGCCTGCCAGATCCCGGTGCAGGCGATCGAGGCGTTCTTCAGGACCAGTTCCACCACGCGATTGGCCGTGCGGATATCCGGCAAAGCCTTGCCGACCGGGCCGCGGCCATAGATCTCGCCCGGAGCCTTGAGCCAGCGGAATGCGATGAAGGGGCTTTCGGCGAAGCCGCCCTGGGCCAGCAGCATGGGCGCGTCGCCATCCAGCACGGCGGCGTAGCGGGTGCCGTTGTGGTCGGGCCAGACCGCCTCGACGACGCGATGCTTGCCGGTGTCACCGCCGCGTTGCATCGCCTCGGGCAGCTCCGCGAATGGGAAGCGCCGCAGGATTTCGGCCGTGTCCTCTCGGGTCTCGCGGAAGACGGTGGTGAGGCGGCCCGATGGCCCCTCCTCCAGCACCGCCGACATGATGGGGATGGCACTGAAGCGCAGCGCCGATGCCTCGCCGAGCGGCGCCTCCTCCACCATGATCACGCCGGTACCGGTGATCACCAGGTCGAGGAAGGCCTGGTGCATCTCGATGGCGAAGTTCGAGCGATCGAAGGCGGCCTGCAGAATGCGGGCGGTGCCCTCCAGCGCATAGGCCATCGCCTGGCCGGCTTCGGTATCGGCGACGGCTTCGGAGGGGGCCAGGCCAAACCAGCGTGACCAGGGCGGTGTCAACTCGGCCAGCAGTGAGGCCGCGAGTTGTTCGGCGGCGTCGGCGGCGGTCGCGTCATAGAGGTCGGCCTGGGCGTCGGGCCGCGGCAAGATGTGGTTGTAGGCGTCGTGCCAGCCACTTTCATGCGGGCGACGGCGGGACAGGGCATTGCTCTGTCGGGCAAGGATCTCGGCGGCGGAGATGGCTTGTGTCATCGCGCTATTCCCCCAGCAGGGATTTGCGGGACAGGCCCACGGGCAGTGGACCGAGCACACCCTGTGGCGAAGTCACGATGGTGCCCTGGATGCCGCGCCGGGCGCGGCTGCGGCTGTCCACTGCGCTGGCCTGCGCGACCTCGGCAGGCGGCGCGGGGGTGGGCTGCGGGGGTGGGACTGGCGGGTCGACACGGACCGGCTTCGGCGCTTTGAACAGGCTGCCCATCGGCGTCTCTCTCCTCGGCATCGGGGACGAAAAAAAGGCCAGCACCCGCGAGAGCGGGCCTGGCCTGGCGCAATTCAATTGGTGTCCCGGCAGGCCTTCTGCCGTCGGGATCGATCCAGGCGCAATTCGCCCGTTGATGCCTTTCTCATAGACCAACTCATTGGAGGATGTCAAGCTTTTTTTCCTTTTTTCGAGTTGTGCTGAGAGTTTTCGATGCAACCCTCGGGGTGTTATGGCGAACGGTGCGCTCCGACCCAGAACGGCGCGGCACAGGCCCACGCAGTTCATCGGCAGCATGCCGGGCAGCATCGCTGGACGCGGCATGCCGGCCCGGAATGGCCCGACAGGCACCAGCCCGGCGCGGCGATAGAAGGCGGGAAGATCGAAGTCAGGCGGCACATCAATTCGCGCCAGCACCAGGCACCCTGAGAGGGGGTCCATCACCAGCCAGCCCGCGTGATCGCGCAGGGCGGCGAAGCAATGCCGGAAACCGGGCTGCAGCAGATGCTGCCATGCCATGTCGGCCCCGCCACCGAAGACGATCCAGACCCGCTGACGCTGTGGCGCGCCATGATGGGAGGGGCGGGTCACGGCCGGAGGTTGGTCACTGTGGGGAGGCCGTTTCCGGCCACTATCCCTTTGATACGCAGGGGCCATTCCAACCTGCCGAGAGCCTCGCGCCAGACCGCGGCATCGCTGCGCTCGCTGGCCGCATGCGGGTTGGGCGCATAGCCGCGCTCACCCCAGCGGCGCATCACGCGGGCATGGGTGAGATCGATCCGTCGCTGGCGATAGAGCCGATCGAGGCACTTCACCACATCATCGGGTTCGCAGGGCCGGATCGTGGTGCCACGGCCAGCAACGATGCGCGCACCATCCTGCCGCGCGACGAGGGCAGCCATGGTCCAGAACCAGGCCTCTTCGGCGGTTTGGAAGGGTTCGGAGCGGGCAATGGAATGCAGGACGGGGATGTGTTGCGGGCGGGGGGCGGTGGCCATCGGGGGGATGCTCTCTTTGTTCTGGAACAAAGCAAGAACTTAAACCTGTGGTTGTGGCGAGAGCAAGTGCAAAAACGTGCTATTTTCCTATTGCATGCAGAATCAACACCTAGGATAATCGCCCTCATGCGACATGATGATGTCTGGCGGGCGATCGACGCCATTGCCGCTGAAAATGGTCTCTCGGCGTCCGGCCTCGCCCGACGTTCGGGGCTCGACCCGACCGCCTTCAACCCGTCCAAACGGATAGGGCCGGATGGGCGCGCGCGCTGGCCCTCGACCGAGAGCGTGGCAAAGGTCCTGGCATCGACCGGAACCGGGGTGGACAGTTTTGCCGCCCTGGTGTCAGGGCAGGCGCCCAACATGTCCCGCCCGCGCGGTGGTTCGGCCCGGCGCATTCCGCTCATCGGCCTGGCCCAGGCTGGCGGGGATGGCTATTTCGATGACGCCGGCTTCCCGGTGGGCGGCAGCTGGGATGAGATTTCCGGCCCCGATGTCGCCGACCAGAATGCCTATGCGCTTGAAATCTCGGGTGACTCCATGGAGCCAGTGTTTCGGGACGGGGATATGGTGATCGTCTCGCCGGCGGCACCGGTCAGGCGCGGTGATCGTGTCGTGGTCCGCACCAAGCTTGGCGAGGTGATGGCCAAGCAGTTGATCCGGCAGAGTGCCAAGCGCATCGAGTTGCAAAGCCTCAACCCTGCCCACCCGCACTATAATTTCGATCTCGCCGAAGTGGCCTGGATTCACCGCATCGTCTGGGCCAGCCAATAGGGCCGGCCCACCGATGAAGGGGGCCTCAGCCCGCCACGCAGGCTGAGGCGACCACGCGGCAGGTCGCCGAGGGATCGCGGCTGTTGCACAGCGACACGGCGGAACGTTCGGCGTCGGCGCGATTGGCGCCCGTCCCTGCAGCGATGAACGACACCCGCTGTGTTGAACTGTCGCCGGTCGGTAGCAGCCCCAGCACGCGCGTGGCCTGTGCCGCGGCGCCGCATCCTGCACTGAACTCTGTCAGCAGCCGGCAATTGCTTTGCCCGCGCGCCCTGCATTCGGTTTCCGCGCGGACATGGACCATCGTGCGGTCTGCGAGCCCCTGGCTGACGCCCACCGCGGTGGCGGGCGGGGCTGCGGCGTAGATCGCAGCCCAGCGCTGCCCGGAGGGTGGTGCGGCGACACCGCCGCTGACCGTCGCCATGGCCGCGGCACCCACGGCGGCGCTGGCCATGCTGGCGCTGGCATTGCCCATCCGTGCCACGGGTGACGATGCGCTGGCCGATCTTGCGGGTTGCTGCGCGGCGGCGGGAGGCAGAGGAATGCCGCGCATCGCCTGCTGCGGCCCGCGGCGGTTGCTCGCATTGAACTCGGCGCCGGCCCGGCAACGGATCAGGCATGCCTGTACCGAGGGCGGGTTGGCCGAGACCACGGGCGAGGCGGCGCTGCATTGCGAGAAGCACATCGCCGGCGGCTGGCCCTCGGCCATGGCCGATCCAGTTGCGAGAACAAAAAGCAGCGACCAGACCCTGATGGCCATCCGAGGTGCCTCCATGACCGCCTTATAGGGCCGGGCCGCCAAGGCAACAAAACAAGTTGTGGAGATGAGAAATTTTTGCACGCTTAGGTTGCGGTCGGCAGGCTTACGAGCGCCTGCAGTCCGCCTTCCCGCCGATTGCGCAGGATCACGTCGCCACCATGCGCGCGCAGGATGTTGCGCGCGATGGTCAAGCCCAGGCCGCTGCCCCCCGTCTCCCGGTTGCGGCTGCCCTCCAGGCGGCGGAATGGCTGAAAGGCGTTCTCCAGCTCGGAATCTGGAATGCCCAGCCCGTTATCCTCGATGCTGATGCGCGCGGCATCCGCCTCGCTGGCGAGCTTCAGCCGGGCATCGCCGCCATAGGCCAGTGCATTGCCCACCAGATTGGCCAGCGCGCGTTTCAGGGCGGCGGGGCGGCCCTGCGCCCGCAGACGGTCCGGTCCCTCATAGGCGATGGCCTCGGCCTTGTCGGGTGCGGCATCGGCCGCTTCGTCCAGCACGGTCTGGCAGAGTGCCGCCAGGTCGAAGGCGACCGAGGGCTCGGTTGCGGCATCATCACGGGCGAAGGCGAGGGTTGCATTGATCATCGCTTCCATCTCGCTGAGATCGGCCAGCATTTTGCGGCGCTGGTCGTCATCCTCCATGAATTCCGCGCGCAGCCGCAGCCGGGTGATCGGCGTGCGCAGGTCGTGGCCGATTGCCGCGAGCATTTGGGTTCGGTCATCGACGAAGCGGCGGATGCGGCTGGCCATGGTGTTGAAGGCGCGGGCGGCGGTGGCAGTCTCGCTCGGCCCATCCTCGGGTAGGGGGGGCGCATTGACGTTGCGGCCCAGCGCATCGGCCGCCGCCGCGAGTGCGGCCACCGGCCGGATCATCCGCCGCACACCCCACAGGATCAGGGCCACGGCGCAGCAGCTCATCGCGATGAAGGCCCAGAGGAAGGTCTCGCTGTGCCACGGGCGGGCCGGAGGCGGCTGCACGCGCAGGTTCAGCCAGCCGCCATCGATGAAGCGCATCGACAGCAGGAAGCCATCAGGCGGGATGCCGGCCACCAGGATTTCCCGCGGCCGGAAGCGGGCCGGTCCGAAGGGTGGCGGTGGACCCGCCAGGCGGAAGCGGCGTGCCACCTCATCATTGACCGGTGGCATGTCGGGCCGGACGGCCGCCTGTGCGTCGTAGCTGGCGGTCAGGCCCGAGGGGAGTTCCACATCGGCCAGGAAAGCCGCCCGGCGGTCCGATGGCAGCACCACCAGGTTGCGCCACAGCGCAAAGCCGCGGCCGGCGATTTCGCGCGACTGGATAAAGGATTGCAACTCCACCCGGTCCAGCGCGTGAATCGTCAGCCCGGCCGCCTGCACGATGATCAGCCCGATCAACAGCAGGGCCGCGGTGCGGCCGGCCAGGCTTCGCGGCCAGACTGTCACGCCCGCTCGACCGTGGTCGAGAGCACATAGCCACCGCCGCGCACGGTCTTGATGAGGTTGGGGTTGCGGCCGTCATCCTCCAGTTTCCGGCGCAGGCGGGACACGGCGACATCGATCGCCCGGTCGAAGGGACCGGCCTGGCGGCCGCGCAGCAGGTCCATCAGCATGTCGCGTGTGAGGATGCGGTTGGGGCGCTCCACCAGGGCCGCCAGCAGCTCATATTCGCCGCCAGTCAGCGGCACTTCGGCGCCATCGGGGTTCAGCAGGCGACGGCGGCTGGGCTCCAGCACCCAGCCGGAGAACTGGATTGGCCTGGCATCGGCCTCCAGCGCCGGTCCCTCGCCATTGGTCCGGCGCAGGATGGCGCGGATGCGGGCCAGCAATTCCCGCGGGTTGAAGGGTTTTTGCACATAATCATCGGCGCCGAGCTCGAGGCCTACGATTCGGTCCGTCTCCTCGGCCATCGCGGTCAGCATCAGGATGGGAACATTGGACTGGCTGCGCAGCCAGCGGGCGAAATCGAGGCCGGATTCACCGGGCATCATCAGGTCCAGCACCACGATATGGTAGCGGCCCAGCGGCCAGAGCCGGCGCGCCTCCCGCGCGTCACGCGCGGCACTGACCCGCATGCCCTGCTTTTCCAGGAAGCGGCTGAGGAGTTCACGGATCTCGCGGTCATCATCGACCACGAGGATATGCGGCTGTGCGTCCATGGCTGTTACAATAGGGCAGCGCGCCGGTAATGCTGAGCGATAAAACGCCCTCCTCGTTGCGGCGTGTTGCCGCGCCCGCCCTGGTATCACTTTGTTGCATCAGGTTCCCGCGCGGCCAAATCCGGTCTATCGCCCAGCCATGCGCGCACTCCGACTCTTTACCGAACGTGACCTCCGCCTGGCCGAGATCGAGCCGCCGCCGCCGCCAGGGCCCGGCGAAGTCCAGCTGCGCATGCGGGCGGTGGCGCTGAACCACATCGACCTCTGGGGCTTTCGTGGCATGGCATTCGCCAAGCGCGTGCTGCCCATCACGGTGGGCGTCGAGGCCGTGGGTGAGGTGGTGGCGCTGGGCGAGGGTGTGGATCTGCCCATCGGCCGCCTGATGGTGCCCTATGGCGCGCTGACCTGCGGCACCTGCGCCGCCTGCCGGGCCGGCGTAGACAATATGTGCGAGAACATCCAGGGCCTGCGCGGCTTCCATGTCGATGGCTTTGCGCAGGAGATCACCAATGTGCCGGCCCGCCTCTGCGTGGCTGTGCCCGCGGGCGTGAGTGCCGAGCACGCCTCCACCGCCGCCGTCACCTACGCCACCGTGCAGCACATGCTCTTCGACAATGCGAAGCTGCAGCCCGGCGAGACCATCGTGATCCACGCCGTGGGATCGGGCATCGGCACCATCGCGGTGCGGATGGCTAAGGCGATCGGCTGCAGGGTGATCGGCACCATCGGCTCCGAGGGCAAGCGGGCAGCGGCCGAGGCGCTGGGGGTGGATCACGTGGTGAATTACTCCACCGAGCGCTTCGAGAGCGTGGCCCGGCGGGTGACGGGCAAGCGCGGCGTGGATGTGGTGTTCGAGCATGTCGGCGCCTCGACCTGGGCTGCCTCGCTGCTCTCGCTGCGCATGGGCGGGCGGCTGGTGACCTGCGGTTCGACATCGGGTGTCTCGGCCGAGACCAATTTGATGATGCTGTTCCAGCGCCAGCTGCGCATCTTCGGCAGCTTCGGCTCGCCCATCCGCTGCGTGGCGGAGGGGCTGGAGAAAATGGCGGGCGGCATCGCGCCGGTGATCGACAGCGTGCTGCCGCTGGAGAATTTCGCCGATGGCCTGTCCCGGCTGGAGGAGCGAAAGGTCTTCGGGAAGGTGGTCATCACGCTGTGAGGCCGAAGCTGGTCCTCACCGGCGAATGGTTGCTCGCCTTGCTGGTCCGCGCGGCCTATTTTGTGATGCGCGGCATGGGTTCGCGTGTCGGGCCGGCGCTGGGGGCCGTGGTGTCGCGCGCGATCGGGCCGCTGACCCCCACTCATCGCATTGTCTTGGATAATCTCCGCCTCGCCTTTCCCGAGCGCGATGAGGCCTGGCGGCGGGACATTGCGCGGCAGGCTTGGGATAATCTTGGCCGCACCGCATGCGAGTATGTGCATCTGCCCGCGATCATTGCCGGCACGACGCCCGATGGGCTTGGGCCGCGCCTGGAATGCGACGCGGCGACTGAGGCGCTGTTCCTCGCCTTGCGAGCCGAAGGCCGGCCGGTGCTGGTCTTCGGCGCCCACCTGGCCAATTGGGAACTGCCGGCGGTGGTGGCCCATTCCATCGCGCAGAACTCCGCCATTCTCTATCGGACGCCGAACAACCGCTTCATTGCCGCCGACATCACCGCGATGCGTGAGCCGCTGATGGGCAAGCTTATCCCGGCAGGCGTCGCGGCACCGATCAGGATGGCTGAGGCACTGGATGCCGGTATCAATCTCGGCATGCTGATCGACCAGCGGTTCGGCCGCGGGCCGCAGGTGAATTTCTTCGGCCGGCCGGTGGCTGCCAATCCTTTCCTGGCCCGTTTGGCCGGGCGCTTCGGGGCGCCGGTCTATGGCATGCGTGCCATCCGGCTCGGGCAAGGACGGTTTCGGATCGCGCTGGAGGGGCCATTCGCATTGCCGCAGGACGAGCGTGGCCGCGTTGACGTCACCGCCGCCACAGCCATGTTGAACCAGGTGATAGAGGGTTGGATCCGCGAGCATCCCGGCCAATGGCTCTGGATGCACAGGCGTTGGCGCTGAATGCGCGGCTTGGTGCGCTGGCTCGCCGTATTGGCACTTGGCCTGGCGGTTGCCTATACCTTTAACAACACGCCGTATTTCCTGCAGTTCGGCATCCAGGCGGATACGCTCTATCCCGCCCTGCTGACCGAGGAACTGCGTGCCGACCTCGGCGCCGCGCTGCGCTTCACACCCTCGCGCATTCCGAGTTTTGTGCCCGACCTTCTGATCGCGGTCGGCATCGATGGCTTGACCGGCAGCTGGCGCCTGGCCTTCTGGTTCTACGGGGCCGCGGCCTTCGTGCTGCTGAGCGCGTTTGGGGGGTGGATCGGCGCCGAGATATCCGGGCGCCGGGCCTGCGAGCGTGCGGTGGCCCTGGCGCTGCCGATGGCGCTGTTGATGTTCGCGGGGCTGGCTCTGCAGCTCTGGGCTTCGGGCGAGCGGCCCATGGAGGCCTTCGATGCGAAGCTCCCGGTCAGTCCGCACACCCTTCTCATGCTGCCGATCTGGCATGGCGGCGGCTTCATCATTGGCTTGGCTGTGGTGGCGCTGGCGTGGCGCAGCGTCTGCCGGCCCGGAGTGTTGCTGTTGGGCTTTCTGCTGCTGGTCAGCGCCGCAGCGGTCGCCTCGAACACCATCACGATCGCCCATGCCGTTCTGCCCGCGATCATCGCCGTGGCGGATGCAGCCTGGCGCCGGACGATTGCACGGCGGGCGGCGCTGGCTGCCGTGGTGGTCATGGTGCTGGGGGGCCTGATCGGTGTCTGGCTGGGAAGCCTGTCCAAGCGCATGGACTTGCCCCTGACGCCCTCGCAGGGGTGGGTGGAGGCGGCACAGGCTGGAATACTGGGGCTTTCGGCGCAGCCGGTGATGCTGGCGCTGCTTCTGGCCGCGCTACCAATCGCCCTGGCCTTCCTCTGGCCGCGCCGGGCGGCGGCGTTCCTGCCTGCGGGTGGGCAGGCCAGCGCCTTGCGGTTCTTCATCGTGGTGGCGGCTGCTGCCTGCAGCGCCGCGTTGCTCGTGAGCCTCGCGCTCTATGCTGGGCCGATGAGCTGGCGTTATGCCATGCCGCTGGGGTGGTGGCCTGTGATCTTCGCCGCGGCTTTCCTGCCCAAGCGCCGGCTGACCGGTCTCGCGTGGGTTCTGGCCCTGGGGCTTGTGGCGGCGCAGGGAGGTGCCAGCCCGGCCATCATGCGCTGGCAGCATCCGGCAACCACCTGCCTGGACGCGGCGGATCCCGGCTTTGAGTGGCGCGCGGGGCTTGCGGCCTATTGGCATGCCCGCACCATTGCGGCGACGGGCGATTGGCGGCGCCAGGTTGAATCGACCGATTTCGGCGATGCCCGGCCGCTATTGTGGATCGCCGATCCACGCAGCCATCTGCAGCAGCGCCACGGCATGCCCGGCAAGCCGCCGCCCTATCGCTTCCTGTACATGGCGGGAATGGACCCCGCGGCGGTCACGGCCATCCATGGCGCGCCAGAGCGCGTACTGCCCTGCGGTGATTACCCGATCTGGGTGTTTCCGCCGGGTTGGGACCCTGTGGACCGGCTCATCGCCATGGCCGACCCGCTGGTGCCGCAAGCCCTGGCCATCGGACGTCAGATCTGCATCGCGCCCGCAAGGATGGCCGCGGAAGGGTTGGTGCTGGAACTGCCAGCTGGGGCATGGCGCTTCTCCACCGTGGGGGCGGCGCGCCTGCGGGTAAGCGATGCGACCAGCGGTGCTGTGTTGAGCGAGGTCGCATCACGCGCCGAGATCAGGCTTCATCGCCCGGCCGACATCCGCTTCAGCCGGCTGAATGATGCGCCTTTGGTGTCGCTGGCGATTTCGCCCGCAGGGGCCGAAACGCAGGCCTGCCGGCTACCTTAGCTCTTGTGGATCGGGTCGATCCACTTCACCGATTCCGGCTTTTCGACCGGCTCGATGTCGAGATTGACCACAACCGCCTCATTGTCGCTGCGCACCAAGACGCATTGCAGCGTCTCGTCGGTGGAGGCGTTGATTTCCTGGTGCGGCACATAGGGCGGCACGAAGATGAAATCGCCCGGGCCGGCTTCCGCCACGAATTCCAGCTTTTCGCCCCAGCGCATCCGGGCGCGGCCGGAGACGACATAGATCACGCTTTCCAGCGCGCCGTGATGATGGGCGCCGGTCTTGGCGTCGGGGTGGATATGGACCGTGCCGGCCCAGATTTTCTGGGCGCCCACGCGGGCGAGGTTGATGGCGGCGGCGCGGTTCATCCCGGGGGTCTGCGCGGTATTGGTGTCCAGGCTGTCGCCGGGGATTACCCGCACCCCGGTGAGCTTCCAGCCATCGGGTGGAACGTCGTGGCTATGGTGCCCGTCATGCGGCATCGGTGTTCTCCTTCATCGGGCCTCAAGCAGGCCCTTCTCGCGCAGCAGCGCCTCGCCACGACGAAAGGCCGCGGCCATTTGCGTGGGCGGCATGGCGCCGCTGAACAGGATATGACCCGCCAGCGCGAAGCTGGGCACCCCATTGATCCCCATCCGGCGGAAATTGGCATCCTCGGCCAGGACTTCCGCCTCCAACGCGTCGGAGGCAAGAAAGGCCTGCGCATCGAGGCCCAGCCCGGCGGCCAGTTCGGCCAGCACGGCTGGATCGCCGATGTCCCGTCCTTCCTGGAAATAGGCGCGGAACATCGTCTCGATCAGCGCGTCCTGCTGACCGCTGCCGTCGGCGAATTTTGCCAGGCGATGGGCCAGCACGGTGTTCGGCGTGCGCGCCTGGCGGCTCATCTGGAATGTCAGCCCGGCCGTGGCGCCGGCTGCGGCCACCTGGGCATCGAGTTCCTGCGACCTCTCGAGGCTGCCGAATTTTTGCGTCCGGTAGGCTGCGCGCTCCACGCCCGCGCGAGGCATGTCAGGGTTGAGCTGGTAGGGATGCCAATGGATATCGGCATCCCAGCCCAGTTCCTCCATCGCGGCGAGGAGATTGGCGCGGCCGATCCAGCACCAGGGGCAGATTGCGTCGGAGACGATGTCGATGCGCATCCGCGTTGTGGTGGCGGTGGACATGTCATTCATGGCTCATATCCCTTTGCTGCCATGGCCAGGCCGCTGAACAACGCGAAGCCGCGCTCACGCCAGCCATGCACCGGATCATCTGTTGCGAGAAGCTTGAAGGCACTGGTGCAGCGTGCCCATTGCAGGCTGCCCAGGATGATATAGTCGGCGTAATTCGGTGTTTCACCGCCCAGCCAGGGCTGATGCGCGAGGATCATCCGCAGTGGGTGGATCGCCTTGCGAAAGGCCGGCAGCTCCTTGTCGCGCCCGGCCTGCACCGCTTCCAGGCTCATGCCGAAGCGCGCCTCGCGGCTTTGTCGGAAATAGGCGCGGTCTTCGGGGCCCAGACAATCATGGATATCCAGCAGGATCAGCCGGGCCAGGGCGGGATGCAGTACGCCATCGGCCCAGGCATTGATGAAACGGATGGGGCCGGGGGCGCCGCCGAACAGGCTCGGACCCTCGGGGTGATGCTCCTCAAGCCAGGTGGCGATATTCCAGGAATCGCTCAGCACCGTGTCGCCCTCGACCAGCACCGGGACCATGCCCTGGCCGGAGAAGGCGAGGCGGCTCTTCTCGGTGAAGCGCCAGGGCGCCCCTTCGGCCTCCAGGCCTTTATGGGCGAGAGCGAATCGGATCCGCCAGCAGAACGGGCTGAAACGCTGGTCCGGATCCGCTCCGGCCAACTCGTACAGGATTCGCATGGGCCAGACCTCTGTTGCGTCTTTCCGCTTGTAGGGCCATTTCGCTCGGAGCAGGAGATGGGGGAGTTGGCGGGCATGCGCACGCAGGTTGGCATTATCGGCGCGGGTCCGGCTGGATTGCTGCTGGCGCGGCTGTTGCAGCGTCACGGTGTGGACTGCGTTGTGTTGGAGGCGCGCGATCGGACCTATGTCGAGGGCCGCATCCGGGCCGGTCTGCTGGAGCAGGGCAGCGTGGATACCCTGACCGAGGCCGGAATGGCCGGCCGCCTGCATCGCGAGGGCCTGGCGCATGACGGCCTGGAATTGCGTTTCGAGGGTGAGAACCACCGCATCGACCTGGCCGGAATCACCGGCAAGCGGGTCACCATCTATGGCCAGCAGGAGGTCGTGAAGGACCTGATCGCCGGGCGCATGTCCGATGGGCTGCCGCTGGTCTTCGAGGCAGCGGAGGTGGCGGTGCATGACATCGCGAGCACTCGCCCCTCCATCACCTGGCGCGAGGGCGGGGAGAGCCGGCGGCTGGAATGTGACGTGATCGCCGGTTGCGACGGGTTTCATGGCATTTGCCGCGCGGCCATCCCGGCGAACGCGATCACCTTGTTTGATCGCATCTACCCCTTTGCCTGGCTGGGAATCCTGGCCGAAGCGGTGCCGGCCAGCCATGAGCTGATCTATGCCCGCCACGCCGATGGCTTCGCACTGGCCACCATGCGCAGCGAAACCCTGAGCCGTATGTATGTGCAATGCGCGCCCGACGAGGACCCCGACCAGTGGTCCGATGATCGCATCTGGGATGCGCTGCACCGGCGCCTTGCGCGCGATGGGCTGCCCAGCCAGGTGAATGAGGGCCCGATCATCCAGAAGGGCGTCACCGCGATGCGCAGCTTCGTCGCCGAGCCGATGCGCTTCGGCCGCCTCTTCCTGGCGGGTGACGCGGCCCATATCGTGCCCCCCACCGGGGCCAAGGGCATGAACCTTGCCATCGCCGATGTGCGAATTCTGGCCGCCGCCCTGAGCGACTTCTTCGCCGGCCGGGGCGAGGCGCTGATGGACGACTACAGCCGGCTCTGCCTGGAGCGGATATGGAAGGTTCAGCGTTTCTCCTGGTGGATGACCCAGATGCTGCATCGCAGCGACATGACCGATGCCTTCGAGCATCGCGTGCAGACGGCCGAACTGCGTTACCTCTGCGGCAGTGCTGCGGCGCGGGCGACCTTGGCTGAGAATTATGTTGGCCTGCCCTACGCCGTTTAGGCTGGGGCCAGCCATTTGCCTGTGCGCCGAAGCGATGGCGCGCTGGGGCGATGGCGAGACCTGATGTCCCATCCACCACGGCGACCCGTGATGTCGCTGCCGGCAGGGGCCAGGAGTTGAATTGGCGATGGGCATGGGTGGTCAAGGTCCCGGCGATGACCTGGCGCGGCTCACTTCGGTGCTATGGCGGGATTGTTGTGCATCCCGGCCCTGCCGCTTCCGGCCGAACTTTTCATCGTACGCGCCAGCCCCGCGAACTCGGCACTGCGTGGCTGCTGTCCACAGGCGCAGATCGCGCTTCTGTCAGAAGCGATGGACGATCCCCTTCTCGCGCCTGTCGGATTGCTGCTGATCCAACTCCCCTTCGAGCCGGTGGGCGAATCCTCGGGGGGGGGGGATCCGCCAGTGGCGGCCGTGCGTGCCGCAGCGGGGCGCATCTTGTCGCAGTGAGAGTTCGGTGAGGCCGCTTCTGCCGCCCGCTCCGCCGCGCGGCATCGCGCTCTGGGTGCGATTGGAGCGGATATGACGCGCCCTTCCAGGATTCGTGCGGAGTGCCCATATCCCACCCATGCTGATGTACGAGACCATGCTGCGCCTGGCCGCCTTTCTTTCGATCCTCGGGCTGTTGATGCTGGCGGAGCAGATCGCGCCCTGGCGCGTGGCGCGGCCATTGGGCCGCCGGCGCTGGCTCCACAATCTGGGGCTTCTGGCGGTGGGGTCGGTGCTGGTGCGACTGCTGGTGCCGGCAGCGGCGATGGGCGCTGCGTTCTGGGCCCAGGGCCGTGGTTTTGGGCTTCTGCCAGCGCTGGATCTGCCACTCTGGGCCAGCATCGTGCTGACCGTGGTGCTGCTCGACCTGCTGATCTATTTCCAGCACCGCATCTTTCACGCCGTCCCCCTGCTGTGGCGGCTGCATCGTGTGCACCACGCCGATACCGAGATGGATGCCACGACGGGCCTGCGTTTTCATCCGCTGGAATTGCTGCTCTCGGTCTTCATCAAGATCGCTGCGGTGGTGGTCCTGGGCGCGCCGCCGGAGGGTGTGCTGGTCTTCGAGGTCATCTTGAACGCCTCCAGCATGTTCGAGCATGCCGCCATCACGCTGCCTCCGCGGCTGGATGCGGCGCTGCGGCGGGTGATCATCACACCGAGCCTGCACCGCATCCATCACAGCGAGCGACGCGAGGAGACCGATAGCAATTTCGGCTTCAACCTCAGCCTCTGGGACCAATGGTTCGGGACCCTGCGGCGCGAGCATAGCGGCGCGCTGCGGCTGGGGATCGGTGCCTACGGCACGCCCCGGGACCAGCGGCTGGACCAGTTGCTGCTTCAGCCGATCCGTCGCGATTGAGGCGGATCCGCCATCTCGGGCGGCCAGATGATGGTGAAACGCTCGAAATAGCAGGGCAGGTCGTCGCGCATCTCCCAGCCCTCGCGTGCCGCCTGCTCGGCGAAATATCCGAGATGATTGGCAAGCCAGGTGGCGCGTGAGCGGTCACCCTCACCCTCATCCCAGGCGAAGGCATCGTCCACGCTGTTGAGCGGACCTTCGCGAACCTCGGTGGTGCGCCAGACGCCGCGCGGGCGGCCGCTGCCATCCAGCAGCACGACATGGCCACCGATGATGGGCCTTTGAAGGCCCTTCACCACGTGGTCGCGCACCGGCATGCAGGTGGCGCGCTTGATGCCCGCCAGGACGTCGCGGCACATCCAGTCTGCCATTTCGGCGCCATGGCCGAAGGCGATGGCGTCGTAATCCGGGTCGACCACACCGGTGGCGGCCGTGAAAGCGGCCCAATAGGCCTGGATCTCTGGCGCTCGGCCATTCATCCCCGCAGTCTCCTATTCCACCCGGATGCTGAGTTCGCGCACCACCCTGCCGAATTTCTCGTAGTCGCCGCCGTTGAACTGGGTCAGGCGCGCGGGATCGCCGCCGCCGGTCACGACGCCCAGGGCCGCGGTGCGGCTCTCCACCTCGGGCAGCCTGATGATCTCGTTGAGGTGGCGGTTCAGTGTTGCGACCAGGGGCCCGGGCACTCCGGCCGGGCCGAAAAAGCCCCACCAGGCGGAGATGTCGATGTCAAACCCGGCTTCGACGAAGGTGGGGACGTCGGGGAGGATTGGCGAGCGCACCCGCTCGCTGACCGCGACCGGCACCATGGTTCCGGCGCGCAGATGCTGGAAGACCGCACCCGGCGTCACCCAGCCCAGCTTGATGACCCCGGCCAGCAGGTCGTTGATCACGGGTGCAACGCCGCGATAGGCGACTTCGGCCAGCCGGATCCCGGCCGCGCGGTTGAACATCTCGGCGAAGAGATGCATCGGCGAGCCCGAGCCTGGGGAGCCGTAGTCATTGAGCTGGCCGGCGCGGCCGGCGGCCTGGATTTCCGCCAGGGTCTTCAGACCGGATTGCTGGCTCGCCACCAGCAGGAGCGGCGAGGTACCGGTCATGATGATCGGCGTGAAATCATTCACCGGGTGATAATTCGCCGCGCGCAGCACATGAGGGACAATGGGGAAGGTGGAGGGCGCGAAGAGCAACGTATCGCCATCGGGGGTCGCGCGCGCGACATGGATCGAGCCTACGCCGCCCGAGGCGCCGGAGCGGTTCTCGATCACCACCGGGCGGTTGATGCGCGGGCTGAGGCGCTCGGCGAAAATGCGGGCCAGCGCGTCGGTATCGCCACCGGCGGGATAGGCCACGACCACTGTCACGGGGCGTGTTTGGGCGAGGGCAGGCGCGGCCAGGGCGGCGAGGGCGAGGGTGCGGCGGGACAGGGTCATGGATGGGCCTTTTCTCGGGGGGCGTTGGGTGGATTATTCATGCCCCGTGCCTCACCGGCGCGGGGCGATCAGACGCAGGATTGTCGAGCGCGCGGAGCACGCGCTCTGGTGTCAGGGGAAGTTCGGTGATGCGAATTCCCACCGCGTCGTGCAGGGCATTGGCGATGGCTGCGGCCACGGGGAGCATCGCGCCCTCGCCCAGCCCCTTGGCACCGAAGGGGCCGGGGCCGTGGCCCTGTTCGAGCGTGAGGGTGGTGAAGCGGGCGGGCAGGTCCTCGGCCAGGGGTACGCGGTAATGCAGCGGGTCGCCGTTCAGCAGTTTGCCGGCGGCGTCGAAGCGCATTGTCTCGAACATCGCCTGGGCATAGCCCATGATGGCCGAGCCCTCGTCCTGGCCGCGGCAGAGCATGGGGTTGATGGCGCGGCCCGCATCGCCCGCGACCACGAGTTGGGTGACGGTGAACTGGCCGGTGCCGCGATCGACCTCGACCTCGGCGGCGGCCCAGCCGATCTCCCAATAGACGCATTGCGCCTCGAGCGGCGCGTGGTGATCCGCGTCAGGCTTGAAGAAGCCGTCGGCGGTGAATTCGAAGCCGGTGCCGCCGTAGTGGCGCATGATCATGGGCCCGAGCGGCAGGCGCTCATTGCCGCGGATGATGTGCCAGTCCTCCAGGCGAAGGCTTTCGGGGGGCGCGCCGGTTTGCGCGGCGGCGAAGGCCAGCACCTGGTCGCGCACCGCGCTCGCCGCGCGGGCCACGGCCTGGCCCATCACGGCGATGCCGGAGGAGGCGTTGGTGCCCTGGTCGAATGGCGTGTGGTCGGTGTCGATGGGTGCCACGCGCACGCGGGCGGCACTGGTGCCCAGGATCTCCGCGACGATCTGAGGGATGGCGGTGCGCGCACCCTGGCCGATCTCGACGGTGCCGCAGCCGAGGAAGACATCGCCATTCGTGCTGACCTTGACCCGCGCCTGGGCCGGCTTGTTCACGCCGCCGCCATCCTTGAAGCCCACCGCGAAACCCAGGCCGCGATCGGGTGCGGGGGTGTGGTCGATGGCGGCCAGGACGGTTTGCAACCCGTCCTCCATGTCGGAATCCACGCCGCTTTCGCCCGGCATGAAGGCCTGGTGCAGCTTCAGCAGGTTCTTCTGCCGCATCGCGAGTGGGGAAATCCCCAGCCTGCGGGCGATCATGTCGATCTGGCTCTCGCTGGCCCAACTCGCCTGGGTGCCGCCGAAGCCGCGGAAGGGGCCGGCCGGGGCGGTGTTGGTCATGACGCAGCGGCAGAGGCTGTCGACGTGTTCCCAACTATAGGGGCCGGGGATGCGGTAGCCGGCCTTTTCCGCGACCAGCGGCGAGGCATCGGAATAGGCGCCGGCGTCGAGCTCGATATGGCTCTGGCGCGCCACCAGCCTTCCATCGGCCATGACGCCAGTGCGCAGGCGCAGGATGGCGGCGTGCTGGGTGTTGGTGAGGAAGCCTTCCTCCAGGGTCAGCGCCAGGCGGACGGGGCGCCCGGCGAGCATGGAGAGCAGCACCGCCGCCGGCTCCGTCTTGCAGTTGTTCTTCGAGCCGAAGCCGCCGCCGACATAGGGCACGCGCACGGAAATGGCGTTCTCCGGAATGCGGAAGATGCGCGAGAGTTCCTTGCGGAGCGGAAAAGGGTTCTGGTTGGAGGACCACACTTCAATGCGGCCATCCCGCGCATCGGCCACCGAGACGAAGGGCTCGAGGTGGAAATGCCACATGCGGGAGAAGCGGAACTCGTCCTCGAAGACATGTTCGCAGCGGTCGAACACGCTGGCATCGCCCATGCGGTAGCCGAATTCGTAGCAGATATTCCTGGCCGGTCGGAGCGCGCCGCGCGCGCCGTCGCCATAGGCCGGTACGATGCCGATTGGAGCTTCCGGGAAGAGTTCCGGCGCGTCTCCCGCCAGCGCCGCCTCGATGGAGGCCACCACCGGCAGCGCCTCGTATTCCACCTCGATCAGGGCCAGCGCTGCCACCGCCTGGGCCTCGGTCTCGGCGGCGATGGCGGCGATGATGTCACCGATGTGGCGGACGCGATCGGTCGCTACGATCGGCTGGTCTTTGATGAAGTAGCCGTAGACCGGCATCAGGCCCGGCGGCACGTCATCACGCGTCAGCACGGCATGCACGCCCGGGGCGGTGCGGGCGCGGCTGGCGTCCACGCGCAGCAGTTTTGCGTGGGCGTGGGAGGAGCGCAGGAGCTTGGCATGCAGCATGCCCGGCAGCGTGATATCAGTGGTGTAGGTCGCGCGGCCGGAGAGTTTTTCGGCGCCATCACTGCGCGCCAGGGAGAGGCCGATGCTCATGGCACGGCCTGCATGGCTGCGGCGGCTTCCTGGACAGCCTCGATGATCACGGAATAGCCGGTGCAGCGACAAATGTTGGAGGAGAGGTATTCGGCGATCTCGGTGCGGCTGGGCGCCGGATTTTCCGCCAACAGCGCCTTGGCCAACATCAGGAAACCGCCGGTGCAATAGCCGCATTGGAAGGCACCGTGGCGGGAAAAAGCCGCTTGCAGGGGATGGTCTTTCAGGCCGGCCACGGTCTCCACCGAGGTACCCTCCACCTGCCAGAGGAACATGGCGCAGGAGGCCGCGGGCAGGCCGTCCACCAGCACCGTGCATGCGCCGCAGACTGCGCGTGAACAGGCCACCCGCACGCCCTGCGCGGAGCAATTTTCGCGCAGCGCATGGGCCAGCGGCTCGGTCGGCTCGGCGGTGATGGCGGTGGGGCGACCATCGAGGGTGAAGCGGATGGTCTCAGGCGGCATTGAGCGCCTCCATCCCGCGCGCCAGCAGGGCGGCGCCAGCGCGCCGCGCATACCAGTGGGAGATGACGTGGTCGGTAAAGGTTTCCGGGAGGGTTTCTAGGCCGCTGTCATCCATCGCGATGGGTTGTGGGCGCAGCCATTCCGTGGCGATCGCCGCCGCACCGCCTGAGGCATGGCGATGCAGCGCCAGTGTGAGTTGTGGCCGCAGCCCCCGCATATAGACGAAGCGCTGGCTGCGGCGGCGGGGAATGATGATGTGGGTGAGCAGGCCGGGGGTGGGTTGGTCCCAGATCCCGGCCGGCGCGTGCGTGTCACCGGCAAAGATCAGCCTCGCCTCCAGCGCCGTCAGCAGCAGTGACATCTCATAACGGGTGTGGCGCGCCATGAGGTTGCCGCCGATGGTGGCGCGGTGCCGCACGCGCGGATTGGCCAGCAGGCCCCAGGCATCGGCGAAACCCGGCAGCGCCGCCCGCAGCCCCGCGTCACGGCTGCCCTGCGCATGGGTGGTGAGGGCGCCGATGCGAATGGCGTCGGGTGTGATGGAAATTCCGCGCAATTCATTAAGCCCAGCCAGGCAGACGAGCAGTGCGGGCGTTCCCCCGGCATTGTATTGGGCACAGAGGTCGGTGCCGCCAGCCACCGCCGCCGAACCGGGCTCGGCCAGGGCTGCCACGGCCTCTGCCACCGAAGCCGCGCGGCACAGCCGGGCCCGCGGCGCGCTCTGCACCGTGGTGGCGATCAAACCATGCGCGGCCCTGAACATGTCGCTCCTATGTTCAAATATGAACTTAACGTTCACTATCGGACGTTAGGCTGACCCCCTCCGCCCGTCGCGTCAACTGCAAAATCAGCCCGGGCGCCACTCCGGTGGGGCGGTGCTGCCGGTTTGCGCGGTGATCGCGCCATAGGCCTCGGGGCGCCGATGGGCGGCGAAATTGAAGATGGTGGTGCGGCCAAGCTGGCACATGCCAAGGTCTGCCTCGGCGGTGATGAGTTCATCCCCCCAGCTCGTGGCCTGGGCCATGATCTCGCCCTGCGGGTTCACGATGATGGAGTGGCCAAATAGCTCGTGCCCATCCTCGGTGCCTGCCTTGGCGGTGGCCACGGCGAAACAGGCATTCTGATAGGCGCCGGCGCGGATCGAGAGGTGCGAGTGCTCGACGCGCAGGTGATGTGCTTCGAAGCCGCGATTATCCATGTTCAGGCTGGGCGTGTTGTAGCCGAGCATGACGAGTTCGACCTGTTGCAGGCCCATCACCCGCCAGGCCTCGGGCCAACGGCGATCATTGCAGATCATCATGCCGATATTGGCCTGCGTGTCGCCCAGCGGCGCGCGGACCACGGGGAAGCCGAGATCGCCCACTTCGAAATAGCGCTTTTCCAGGTGCTGAACTTTTCGCAGAGGGTCGAAATCCCGATGCCCCGGCAGGTGAACCTTGCGGTATTTCAGCACCACCTCGCCCGAGGGATGCACATAGATCGCGGTGTTGTAGTGGTGGCCATCCGGCGTCTTTTCCGCGTAGCCGAGGTGGAAGCCGATGCCGTATTTCCTGGCTGCCTCGAAAAGCGGCGCGGTGGCATTGGAGGGCATGGAGGTCTCGTACCAATGCGCGGCGTTTGAAATATCCTCCTCGTACCAGCGCGGGAAGAAGGTGGTGAGCGCGAGTTCGGGAAAGACCACGACCTCAACGCCGCGTTGATGTGCCTTCTCCATCAGCCGCAGCATGCGGCCGACCGCGACGTCGCGGCCCTCGGCTTTCTGAATGGGGCCGAGCTGGGCGGCGGCGATGACGAGTTTTCGGCTCATGGAATGGGCTCCGCGCCGACCTGTTCGACGATGCGACCATAATGCTGCGGGCGGCGGTGGAAACCGAAGTCAAAAATCTTTCCCGGTCCGCGTCCCTGCAGGCATTTCTCGAAGTCGCACTCGGCGATGATGATCTCGTCGTCCAGGCTTTTCGCCTGGGCGAGGATCATCCCGTTGGGGTCCACGATCACGCTGCCGCCGATCAGCCCTGCGCCATCCTCCACGCCCGCCTTGGCCACGGCCACGGCAAAGGTCGCGTTGAAATAGGCATTGGCCTGGGCGGAGAGGATGGAGTGGAAGGTGCGGATCTCGAGGTTCTCGGCATCGCCGCCATTGGGGTCGTAGGCGGCGGAATTGTAGCCCAGCACCATCAGCTCCATTCCCTGCAGAGCGTAGCAGCGCCAGGCCTCGGGCCAGCGCCGGTCGTTGCAGATCAGCATGCCCATGACCGGCGCGCCCCATTCGGTGGCACCGCGGAAAGCCTGGAAGCCGCCATCGCCATATTCGAAGTAGCGTTTTTCGAGCTGCTGGTAGCGGTTTCCCGGGCGCGGCTCGACCGAGCCCGGCAGATGCACCTTTCGGTACTTGCCAAGGACGGCGCCATCCGGCCCGACAGTGATGGCGGTGTTGAAGCGGCGGCCGTCTTCCGTCAGCTCGGCATAGCCGAGGTAGAAGCCGACCTTGAGCTCCCGCGCCCGGTCGAACAGCCGCTGGCAATGCGGGTTGGGCATGGCGCGCTCGTACCAGGTGTCGAGCTCCTGGGTGTTCTCCATCAACCAGCGCGGGAAGAAGGTGGTCAGCGACAGTTCGGGAAAGACGACCATCTCGGCGCCCTGCGACGCTGCGCTTTCCAGCAGCGCGATCAGGCGGTTCAGCGTATGCGCGCGGCTGTCCGCGCGCTGGATAGGGCCGGTCTGGGCGCCGGCGATGATCATGGAACGTGTCATGGCCGAAAGCTGCCCGCCCGCCCCGGCGCTGGCAAGGCTCAGCCGTCGAGTTCGGACCGTACGCTGTCCACCACGGGGCGGTAGCGGGCGATTTCTTCCGCCAGGAAGGCAGCGGCGCTTTCCGGTGTGCCTGGGTCGGCGGGTTCGATCGCGGCCTCATCCAGCGCGGCCCGGAAGGTGGCGTCGCGCAGTGCAGCATTGGTGGCCTCGGCCAGCCGGGCCAGCACGGGGGCGGGCAGGGCAGGGGGCGCGAAGATCGCATTCCAGAGCACGGCGCGGAAGCCTTCGGCGCCGAAGGCCTCCTCCAGCGTCGGCACCTCGGGCGCGCCTGCCGGGCGCCTGCCGCTGGCGAGGGCCAGCATGCGCACGCGGCCGGCCTGGTGCAGCGGCAGGCCGCCACCCAGCGTGTTGACCGAGAGCGCCAGCGTGCCCGCCACCACATCGTTCAGCGCCAGGGCGGCGCCGCGATAGGGCACATGGGTAAGCGGCACGCCGCCCGCGCGTGCTTTCAGCAATTCGGTGGCGAGATGCAGCAATGTGCCGGTGCCGGGCGAGCCGTAGGAGAGCGGCCGCGGCGCCGCCTTCGCCGCTGCCATGAAGCCGCCGATGGTCGCGGGCTGGGCGGGATGGGCGAGCCAGGCCAGCGGGCCGCCGCCGAGGGCGGCCACCATCCGGAAATCCCGTTGCGGGTCGTATTGCGGCGCGCGTGAGGTCAGGCCGTAGAGCGCATGGGTGGACGCCGTGCCGAAGAGCAGCGTGAGGCCATCGGGCCTGGCGCGGGCCACCTCCAGCGCGCCAATGGCGCCGCCCGCGCCACCTCGGTTTTCGGTGATGATGGATTGGCCGATCTCGCGCCCCACCCGTTCGGCGTATAGCCTGGCGTAGACATCGGTCGGCCCGCCGGCGGGGAAGGGGATGATGAGCCGCAATGGGCGCGGGAACGGGTTGTCCTGCGCCAGCGCCGGTGTGGCCAGCAGCAGGTCGAATGTGGTGCGGCGCCTCACGCCCAGAACTGTCCGCGGTGCTGGCGCGGCACGAATTGGCCGGTGCCGGGCCGTGCCAGCACCGAGGTGCCGTCCCAGATCTTCGTTCCGCGCAGGTAGGTGGCAGCCACGCGGGCCTTCATGGCGCGGCCGTGATAGGGCGACCATTTCGCATCTTCGCGGTCCTGGATGGTGGCCTCGTCGAAGACGAAGTCACCCTTCTCCAGCACGCAAAGATCGGCATCGAAGCCGACGCGGATAGCGCCCTTCCGGGGGTAGAGGCCGTGGAACTTCGCGGGCCTTTCGGCGCAGAGCGAGGCCATCAGGGTGAGCGGCAGCCCGCGTTCCATCAGCAGCGTGGCCATCAGTGGCGCGAAGCTCTGCATGCCGGTCAGCCCGGCGCCACAGGCAAAGATGTCGCCGTCGTAGATCTTCTTGGAGCGGCCCCAGGGCGCGTGGTCGGTGCTGACATAGGCGATCTTGCCGGCCTGGAGCACGCCCCACATCCGCTCGACCTCGTCGGCGGTGCGGAAGGGCGGGTTGCATTTGCCGAAGCCCTGCAGACGCACCAGGTCGTCCTCGGTCATGCAGAGATACTGGATGCACACCTCGCCACTGGTCTTGGCACCCTGGTTGCGGAAAATCTCGGCGAGGTCGAGGCCGCGGGCGAGGGAGGAATGGGCGATATGGACATGCGCGCCGGTCTCCAGCGCCATCTCGAAGATGGCGAGGTCGGCCATGGTCTCGCAGAGCGGCGGGCGGGTGCGGGCGTGCATGATGGGGTCGGTGCGGCCGGTGGCCTTCGCCGCCGCGATGGCGCCCTCCACGATCTCCTGGTCCTCATTGTGGATGCCCACCATCAGGCCGGTCTTGGCGATCTCCCGGAAGGCTTCGACCATCGTCGTGTTGTCGATGCGCGGGAAGCGGGTGGCATCGTATTCATAGGTAGAGAGCTTGAAGGAGCAGGCGCCGGCCTCGGCGATGCCGGCGATGGCATCCACGCCATTGTGCTTGGTGATGGTGCCGTACAGCGCCATGTCGACATGGCTGGTGCGGTTCACCCATTCCACCTTCTCGCGGAAAATGCCTGCATCGGTGGTGGCGCGGGGCACGTCATAGGGCATGTCGACGCAGGTGGTGACACCGCCCGCGGCGGCCGACATCGAGGCCCCTTCGATGCCCGGCCAGCCCACCGCGCTGCCGGTGTGCATATGGCCATCCACCAGGCCAGGCAGGATGAGCATGCCGGTGTGGTCGGTGGTCTCGGCCGAGGGCGGAGATGCACCCTGGCCGATGGCGGCGATCACCTCGCCGCGGATGGCGACGTAGCCGCGCTCCAGTACGCCATCGGGTAATACCACGTCACCCTTGATCACACGGTCGAACTGCATAATGCCCTCATCTTGTTGGTCAGCGGATCAGCCGCTACAGCAGGTTGCAGGGCCGATTCACGCCAAAGACGCGCCGATCGGACCTGACGCAGTCAGGCATGAGGAAACGCGCGATGCAATTGCACGAAGTCAAGGTTCATCCCTCCAAGGCGCTGCTCAAGCGCGAGGACCAGCTGGCCTGGAAGATGGCCGGCGTCGCAACCGACAAGGTGGCGGTCCAGAAGGACGTGGCCGAGATGATCATCAACCGGGTGATCGACAATGCCGCCGTCGCCATCGCCTCGGTCAATCGCCGCCCCGTGGTCTCGGCCCGCGGCATGGCGTTGGGCCATGCCAAGAAGAGCGGCGGCGCCACCGTCTTTGGGATGCCGACCGGCGCCACAGTCAGCCCGGAATGGGCGGCCTGGGCCAATGGCACGGCGGTCCGTGAACTCGACATGCACGACACGTTTCTCGCTGCCGACTATTCGCACCCCGGCGACAATATTCCGCCGATCCTGGCCGTGGCGCAGGCCATGGGCAAATCGGGCAAGGATTTCCTGCGCGGCGCCGCCACGGGTTATGAGCTGCATATCAATCTGGTGCGCGCGATCTGTCTGCATGAGCACCGCGTCGATCACATTGCTCATCTCTGCCCCGCCTCGGCGGCGGGTATCGGCACGCTGCTCGGCCTGAAGCAGGAGGTGGTCTTCCAATCCATCCAGCAGGCGCTGCACACCAGCGTTTCCTTCCGGCAGAGCCGCAAGGGCGAGATCAGCTCCTGGAAGGCCTATGCCCCTGCCCATGCCGGCAAGCTGGCCATCGAGGCGGTGGACCGTTGCATGCGCGGGGAAGGTGCTCCGTCGCCGATCTATGAGGGCGAGGACAGTGTCATCGCCTGGGTTCTCTCGGGCCGCACGCAGGCCGACAGCAAGGGCCGCAAGACGGTCTATGACCCCATCTACTACCACGTGCCGCTGCCGGCAGCGGGTGAGGCCAAGCGCGCCATCCTGGACAGCTACACCAAGGAGCATTCGGCCGAGTATCAGAGCCAGGCGTTGATCGACCTGGCCTTCCGCATGCGCGAATCCATCCCGGACATGAGCGCGATCGAGAAGATCACCATCCACACCAGCCATCACACCCATTACGTGATCGGTACCGGGGCTGCAGACCCCCAGAAGATGGACCCCAAGGCCAGCCGCGAGACGCTGGACCATTCCATGATGTACATCTTCGCCGTGGCGCTGCAGGACGGCAGCTGGCACCACGTCGACAGCTACGCCCCCAAGCGCGCCGGCCGGAAGGACACGGTTGCTCTCTGGCACAAGATCGAAACCCGCGAGGCGCCGGAATGGACCGAGCGCTATCACTCCAAGGATCCCGATACGCTGGCCTTCGGCGGCCGGGTGGAGATCCTGTTCAAGGATGGCTCGCGTCTGGTGGATGAACTCGGCGTGGCCAACGCGCATCCCCGCGGCGCGCGGCCCTTCGCCCGCGAGCAGTACATCCACAAGTTCCGTAGCATGACGGATGGGATCATCACGGCACGTGAGGCCAACCGGTTCCTCGAAGCCGTGCAGAACCTGGCGAAGCTGCCGGCGGGTGAACTTGGTCAGCTCAACATCGTGCTGCCCAAGGGTGCGCTTCTGGAGGCGAAGCCGGGTATTTTCTAAAGCCCCATCATGGCCAGCCCCGCCCGGCCGACGAGGCCGTAGGGGTTGGCCATGGTCTCGATGATCTCGAAGTGGTTGTAGCCCTCGCCGCGGATCGACTGCACGGGTTTGCCGGCAGCGCTGATCGCGGTGGCGAAATCCCGGGCCATGCGCTGGAATTCCGGCGTCTCCAGACTGCCATGCACCAGTGTGACCGGCGCTCGAAGCAGGCCGATATGCCGTTGCGGGGAGAGCGCGTGCTCCGCGGCGTCGGTGAAGTTGACGTAGCGGCTGCGGGCGGACAGGCGGGCGCCGCGCAGATCATACAGCCCGCTGACCAGCAGCCCGCCCTTCAGCACATCCCCGGGCAGCCCGAAACCCGACCAGTCTGTGGTCAGAGCCACGGCCGCCATATGCGCGCCGGAGGAGTGGCCGGCGATGAAGATCCGCGAGGGGTCGCCGCCGAAACCCGCGGCATTGCGCGCCACCCAGGCCACGGCGCGGCGGATCTGGTCGGCGATGGGCATGAGGTCGCCGCCGACATCCTGCACCCAGGAGAAATCGGGGACTACCAGATGCGCGCCCGCGCGCAGCACAGATTCCGCCGGGAAGGCATAATCCCGCGCCAGGCCGCCGCGCCAGGCGCCGCCATGCAGGAAGATCAGCACCGGCGCCACGCCATTCGTGGCGTGGATGTCGAGCTGCTCGATCGTGGCCGCGCCATAGGCCTCGCGCCGCGGCGTGCCGAGCACCTGTCGGGCCAGCGCGCTGTTGATGGCGTAGCGGCCGACGACCTGCTGCAGATTGGGCGCGTAGGAGGCCTGGTCATAGGCTGCATCGAGGGCTGCCTGGTCCATGTCGAGCCAGACCGGCGGACCGCCGGGGGGCGTGGTCTGCGCCGCGGCGGTGGCCGCCAGCAAGGGGGGCGTGGCCGCCATGGCGCTTCGGCGGGCGATGGGTTGTGGCATGGCGGGCTCCAGCCTGTGCGGTTGCAGGATGCCCGCAGTGATCAAGCCCGGCAACGCCGGGCGCCGCCCATCCCGTCCGATTGGCTTTTGCCGACGCACTCAGCCATTGATGCAGGGCAGGTGCAGCGTGGGGCGCGTGGGGGCGCGGGGCGCGACCTGGCGCTGCGCCGGCGCGCGCCGCGCGCCACGCTCGGCGATGCGCAGGACCTCAGGCGCGAAGCGAGTTGCAGGTTCGGCCTGGAAGGCGAAGCGCAGCAGGCCCGGCGCCGCCGCATCACCGAGGCAGATGATGCGAGGGCCTTCCGGCGCCTGCTCTTCGGCCTGATCCGCCCAGACGCTGACGGGCAGCAGCATGGCCAACATCGCAAGTCCAAACAGGAAGCGGGTCATCGGAAGTCTCCATCACCAATGGCTCAACGCTACCGCCGTCCTGGTGGATGCATCCAAGTGCCTCTTCGTATCGCGATCATCCATGAAACCTATGGATGGGAGATGAACGCCTGGCCGCGCCGGGGGTGGAATTGCGCGCCCTTCGCACAGGCGTAGAGTGCGCTGCACAATCAATGCATCGAGGAATGCCATGAGCGAAGCAATCGACGTCCGCAAAGGCCTGGTCGGGGTCTACGCTGATGATTCATCTGTCTCGAAGGTGATGCCCGAGACCAACAGCCTGACCTATCGCGGCTACGCCGTTCAGGACCTCTGCGAGAATTCCAACTTCATCGAGGTTGCCTATCTGCTGTGGAACGGCGAATTGCCGACCGCAGCACAACTCGCGGCCTTTGTCGCCGAGGGCCGCGGGCAGCGCACGCTGTCGCCCGGCCTGCTGCGGGTGCTGCGGGAGTTTCCGAAGAACGCGCATCCGATGGATGCGATCCGCACCGCGGTCTCCTACATGGGGATGGAAGATCCCGAGGCGGCAGACATCAGCGACGCCGCGCAGCGTCGCAAGGCGATCCGTCTGCTGGCGAAGATCCCGACGGCGGTGGCCGCGACCAATCGGCTGAGCAAGGGGCTCGAGCCCATCGCTCCCGACCCTTCGCTGCCGTTCTGCGAGAATTTCTTCAACATGGTGTTCGGGCGCGTTCCGGCGCCCGAGGTCATCAAGGCTTTCGACGTCTCGATGATCCTCTACGCCGAGCACACCTTCAACGCCTCGACCTTCGCGGCCCGCGTTGTCACCTCGACGATGGCGGACCTGCACGGCTCCATCGTCGCCGGCATCGCAGCCCTCAAGGGGCCGCTGCATGGCGGCGCGAATGAGGCGGTGATGCATATGCTCAGCGAGATCCCTTCGCCCGAAATCGCCGAGGCCTGGCTGCGCGAGCGCTTCGACCACAAGGCGCTCGTGATGGGCTTTGGTCATCGCGTCTACAAGAACGGCGACAGCCGCGTGCCGACGATGAAGAAATACGCCGAGGTGATGGCTGAGGTGGTGGGCGACAGGCGCTGGATGAACACGTCCGCCGTGCTTGCGCGCGTCATGCTGGCGGAGAAGAACATCCACCCCAACCTCGATTTTCCGGCCGGGCCCGCGTATTTCCTGATGGGCTTCGACATCCCGATGTTCACGCCGATCTTCGTCTGTTCGCGCATCACCGGATGGGCCGCGCATGTCTTCGAACAAGGTGCGGATAACCGGCTGATCAGGCCGCTGTCGCACTACACCGGCGTTGAACAGCGCAGCGTGATACCGATTGATCAGCGCTGAAGCGCGACGCGGAAATGGGCACATGTGATGCACGTGCGACTCATCGCGATGCAAAAATGCAGGTGCAAAGTTCGAAAGTGTTTGACAGGCGCGCGGCGCATTCAGATAGCGTGATTCCACACGCGCGGTTGACGTGCGATTCGCACGAATGCGGGTCGGGTTTCACGCCAGCGGCGCGCGATGGAAAAGGGAACAGCTGAGCCATGTCGGGCGCGATGACGACACTCCATTGTCAGCATCGGAGGTGCCAAGCAGCAGCGGACCGTGACCGTGCCGTTCCGCTTGCTCGCCTATCGCATTCCGTCATCCCTGGCCTGTCTTCTGACCACGCCCTTGGCCGCGACGTTTCGGCGCATCGGGCCTTGGCCATCCTTCCCATGCCAATCCGCAGCCTCACCATGGGGCCGCTGTGAGACACCCGCTTCCACTGACGCTTTCATCCAAGGAGACATCACACGTGACCGACGAAACCGAGAACGCACCGCGCGCCCAAACGATGGCAATGGCTGCACCGAAGCGTGCCGCCAAGCCGGCCACGGCGCGTTCGCGCGCCGCGGCGAAGCCTGCTGCCAAAGCTGCCGCCGCGAAGCCCGCGGTGAAGGCGGCCGCCAAGCCTGCGGCGAAGGCTGCACCGGCCAAGGCCGCTGCTCCGAAGAAGGCCGCAGCGAAGGCGGCACCCGCCGCCAAGAAGCCGGCGGTGAAGGCCGCGGCACCGAAGAAGGCTGCGGCGAAGGCTGCGCCGGCGAAGGCCTCACCAGCGAAGGCCGCGCCTGCGAAGGCTGCGGCACCGAAGAAGGCCGCCGCCAAGGCTGCCCCGGCGAAGGCCGCACCTGCCGCCAAGAAGCCTGCTGCCAAGGCCGCCGCGCCGAAGAAGGCTCCTGCCAAGGCTGCCGCTCCGGCCGCCAAGCCGGCTGCCAAGAAGGCCGCCGCGCCGAAGAAGGCCGCGGCCAAGCCCGCAGCCGCGGCTCCGGCCGCGAAGAAGAAGGCCGCGCCGAAATCCGCCAAGCCCGCCGCTTCGGCTGGCGAAGGCAGCGCGAGCTGACATAGGGCTGCACCCGCTGCGGCTTCCAAAGGCCGCAGCGGTGTTTGCAGTCCGCCAATATCCTGTTCTGGTTTCCTGAACCGGGGCGTGATGAGGAGGCGCTGCCCGGCAAGGGCAGCGCCTTTTTCATTCAGCGCGTGAGCGTGCCGCCGGCCAGCCAGTTCTTGCCATCGGCATAGAGCTGTTCGACCTCCGGCCCCTTCAGGCCGGGCATGTCGCGCTTTACCGCATAGCCGATGCGGGTCTGCAGATAGGCGAGGTGGCGATAGCCCTCGGGGAATTGCGCGAGCAGATCGGCATCGAGGGAGAGCTTCGCATCGGGCGCCAGCGGGTCCATCCGGTCCTTCTCGTAGATCGGCTGGCGCAACAGCACCTTCCAGGCGCCATCGTGTTTCTGCACGAAGTCGTAGAAGCGGCCGGTGCAGACGACATCGACCTTCACGCCGTCGACCTCCGCGCGCTGGCTGATCGTCATCTTGGTTTGCGAGATCGCGCGCTCACCGTTGATGTCCGCGCTGTGGCCGCCCAGGAAATGCAGGATGGAGACGCCCTTGTTCCATCCCGCCACCGAGGCCTCGATGAACTCGGCCGCGGTGCCCTGCTTCCAGGTCGCCATCATCCGGCCCTCGGGGTGCCAGCAGGTGGCGAAGCGCGCCCAATCGCCGGCATCGCGCCAGACCGCCCAGTTTTCGATCAACTGGCGAATGGCCAATGCGTCACTCACAGTGCCGCGTCCCACTTGCCGTTGAACAGCATGGTCTCGGGCGCGCGGCGGGTGCGCGGTGCCGCCTCACGCTCGGCGAGTTTTTCTGGCAGCATGCTGGCGGGACCGGGGAAGCCGAGCGTGAATGCGGTGACCGGCGCATGGGTTTCGGGGATGGCGAGCGCGGCGCGCGCCGCGGCGCCATCATAGCCTGCCATGCCGTGCATCTGCATGCCGCGGCCCGAGGCCTCGATCGCCATGGTCGCGGTGGCGGCACCGACATCGTGCCAGGCGTGCTTGTTGGGCTCACCATTATGGGCGAATTTTTCCCGGGCGACGGAGTAGAACAGCACCGGCGCGGCCGCCGTCCAGACCTGGTTGAAGGGCAAAAGCGTGGCGAGCATGGCGGCATGCTCGGGCGTGCCGCGGCGGGCGACGACGAAGACCCAGGGCTGGTCGTTGAAGCAGGAGGAGGCCCAGCGGCCGGCTTCCAGCACCGCCAGCAACGCCTCGTCGGAGACGGCGGTATCGGCATAGGCGCGGGGCGACCATCGGTTGGCGATGGCGGGCAGCAGGCTATGGGCGGTGGGTGCGGGGCGTGGGTCGGTCATCGCGGGATCCTCAGAGTGAGAGGGCGGCGTGCCAGTGACCTCGACGCGCGTCAATCGGCCAGCATCGGGGCGGCGCTTCAGCCAAAGGTGGCGAGCAGATCATCCACCTGCGCGGGTGTCAGCGTCCGCGCGCCCTGGCCGCGCAGCATGAGCGCCAGGCGCGCGGCTTCCTCCAACTCCTCGGCAGCGGCGACGGCGTCGGTCAGCGTGGCACCGCTCACCACCGGGCCGTGATTGGCCAGCAGCACGGCGCGGGCGGTTTTCGCGGCCTGGTGGATGCCATCCTCCATCGCGGCGTCGCCGGGGCGGTGATAGGGCAGCACCGGCAGGACGCGGCCCACGCGCATGACGAAATAGGGCGTGAGGGGCGGGATCGGTGAGGTTTCGCCCACCGCGGCCAGGCAGGCGATGGCGGTGGCGTGGGTGGAATGCAGATGAACCACGGCGCCGGCCTCGGGCCGCGCGGTCAGGACGGCGCGGTGCATGAAGACCTCCTTCGAGGGTTTTTGCCCCGCGATGTGTTTCCAGGCGAGGTCGAGCTTGCTGATGCCCGCCGCTTCGAGCCGGCCGAGTGAGGAATTGGTCGGTGTGATGAGATAGCCATCGGGCAGGCGGACGGAAATATTGCCGGCGCTGCCGACCGAGAAGCCGCGGGCGAAGAGGCTCGCGCCGAGCTCGACCAGAAGCGTGCGGGTCGATGCTTCATCCATGCTGGAAGGCCTTCACGAAGAAGTCCCGCGCGCCGAAATTGCCGCTCTTCAGAGCGAGATGCAGGGCGGGGCCTGCGCCTTCCGCATATGTCCAGGGTACGCCGGGGTCGATCTCCTCGCCGATGCGCAAGGACCGCACGCCGAGCGCCTGAACCACGGCGCCCGAGGTCTCGCCACCCGCCACCAGCAGGCGCCGCACGCCGCGCGCGATCAGCGCCTCGGCCACCGCGGCCAGCGCCGTCTCCACCAGCAGGCCGGCGGCGTCGCGCCCGAGCTTGGCCTGCAGGGCGGCGACCTTGTCCGGCGGCGCGGAGGCGGCGATCAGGATGGGCGCCTCGCCGATCCTGCCTTCCATCCAGGCGATCGCCTGGGCGGCCAGGGCAGCGGCATCGGGCGTGGCCAGCGCGTCCAATTCCAGGGTCGGCATGTGTTCGCGCGCAAGGCCGATCTGGCCCAGCGTGGCGCGCGAGCAACTGCCGGCCAGCACGGCGGCGTGGCCGGCTTGGGGCGGCAGGGCGGCCGCGTCACTACGCGCCGGCAGCAGCCCCGCGCGGCGAAAGTTTTCGGGCAGGCCCATGGCCACGCCGCTGCCACCGGTGATGAGCGGATGCAGTGCAGCCGCCTCGCCGATGTCGAGCAGATGCTGGTCGGTGATGGCGTCGATGATGGCGTAGTGCTTGCCCCATTCCCGCAGCTTGCCCATCTCGGTGCGGATGGCGCCGGCACCGCGATCGACCACCGTGAAGGGCACGAGCCCCACGCCATGGCGCGTTTGCGTCGCCAGCACGCGCACCAGGTTGGCGTCGGTCATGGGGGTGAGAGGGTGGTTTTCCATGCCGCTTTCATTCAGCAGCGCGCCGCCGACGAAGAGATGGCCTTGGTAGATGGTGCGGCCATTGGTGGGGAAGGCTGGGCAGGCCAGCGCGAAGCCGGCATCGAGGCGCTTCATCAGCGCATCCGCTACCGGCCCGATATTGCCCGCGGGCGTGCTGTCGAAGGTGGAGCAGTATTTCCAGAAGATCTGCTTGGCACCGGCAGCCAGCAGCGCGTCGCAGGCGGAAAGCGACCAGGCCGTGGCGTCGTCCACCGGCGCTGTTCGCGACTTCAGCGCGACGACCACCGCATCGGCTTCGGGCATCGGCCCATCGGGCACGCCGATCACCTGGACGGTACGCATCCCCGCGCGCACCAGGGTGGCGGCGAGGTCGGTGGCGCCCGTGAAATCATCGGCAATGCAGCCCAGCAGCATGGTGTCTCTCCCTGAGTTGCCATTATGCCCCGAACTCCGGTCTCAGCCCAGCAGGGTGGTGGCGGCCATCAGAAGCCCGATCAGGATGGGCTGGTGCAGCAGGTAGATGGCCAGGCTGTGGCGGCCGGCCCAGGCCAGAACGCGCCAGGCCGGTGCGCGGGCGCGCCACCGCCAGAGCCCTCCGTCCGGATCGCGCAGCAGCCAGCGCCCGGCCAGCATGCCGAGCAGCACCACGCCGAACCAGGGGAAGAGGGGGATGTAGTCGGCACTCCGTGGCACCTTGGTGGCCAGCCCCAGGAAGAGCCAGGCGGTGTCATTGAAGGCCGCATCGCGGAGCCACGCCGCGCCCACCAGCATGACGCCCGCCAGTGCCGCCACGACCCAGGTCGGCGCGAAGAGCAGCGGCAGGGCCAGGACCGTCGAGAGCGCCATGCAATGCAGGATGCCGAAGATGATGAAGCCGGCCGGGTCGAACCACCAGCTGGCCAGGCTGACCAGCGCCGCCGCGGCGGCGATGCGCCCCACCCGGGCCATGTAATGCCCAGGCCGCAAGCGGTCGCGCGTGGCGAGGCTGAGGCTCACGCCCGAGAGTGCGAGGAAACTGCCCGCCACCAGCCGCGCGAAGAGGAGCCAGCCAGGATCTGCCGCGACATCGAGTGCAATCAGGCCGAAGACGCCGAGGTCCCAGGCGATGTGGAAACAGGCCATGCCGCAGAGTGCCACCCCGCGCGCCGCGTCGATGGCGGGCACGCGGGGGTGGGGTGCGGGCTTGGGCATGCCCCAGCCTAGCGCACGCCCTCCGGCTTGAAATCCCGCTCCAGCTTCTGGCTGTATTTGCTCATGGCGAAGCACAGCACGAAGTAGACGCCGGCGGCGAAGAGATAGGCTTCGGTCGCGAAGCCCAGCCAGTTCGAATCGCCGAGTGCGGCGCGCAGCGTGGTGAAGAAGTCGAAGACGCCGATCACCACCACCAGCGTGGTGTCCTTGAACAGGCCGATGAAGGTGTTGACCTGGCTGGGGATGGTGATGGTGAGCGCCTGGGGCAGGATGATCAGGCGCATCTTCTGCCAATAGGTCAGGCCCAGTGCCTCGGCTGCCTCGTATTGGCCGCGCGGCATGGCCTGGAGGCCGCCGCGGATGACCTCGGCCATGTAGGCCGCCGTGAAGAGGGTATAGGCGACCAGCACGCGCGCGAGGCGGTCCAGTGTGACCCCCTCGGGCAGGAAGAGCGGCAGCATGATGGCGGCCATGAAGAGCAGCGAGATGAGCGGCACGCCGCGCACGACCTCAATCACCCCGGTGGCGAACCAGCGGACCAGGGTGAGGTTGGAGCGCCGGCCCAGTGCCAGCAGCACCGCCAGCGGATAACCCAGCGACAGGCCGTAGACGGCGATGACGCCGGTGATAGCAAGCCCACCCCATTGCCGCGTTGCCACCGGCACCAGGCCGAAGACACCGCCGGCCATGAGAACGAGCATCGCAGCCGCCGCCACCGCCCAGGCCAGCAGCAGCTTCACGTTCCAGAACCGTCGCTGGGTGGTGGCCAGCACCATCGCCACCAGGATGGCGAGCATCAGGGCGGGGCGCCAGCGCTCCTCATAGGGGTAGAGGCCGAAGATCGAGAACCAGAATTTTTCCCGGATGAAGGCCCAGCAGGCGCCGCCATTGGTGCGGCAGGTCTGGGCATTGCCGGTCCACGTCGCGTCGATCACCGCCCATTGCACGAAGGGCGGCACCGCCCAGCCCAGCAATGCGATGCAGGCCAGCGTGGTGATGATGTTGAACGGCCCGGTGAAGCAGGCGCGAATGAACTGGGCCATGCCTCAGCGCTCCTTCAGCGCGACGGCGCCGTTATAGGCATTCATCGCCAGCGAGGTGGCGAGGCTGATGATCAGATAGACCGCCATGAAGAGGGCGATCACCTCGATCGCCTGGCCGGTCTGGTTGATCGAGGTATTGGCGATCGAGACGAGGTCGGGATAGCCGATCACCAGCGCCAGCGAGGAATTCTTGGTCAGGTTCAGGTATTGCGAGGTGAGCGGCGGGATGATGACGCGCATCGCCTGCGGCAGGATGACGAGGCGCATGATGCGCCCCGGTGCGAGGCCCAGTGCGCGCGCCGCCTCCCATTGCCCCTTCGAGACAGCCTGGATGCCGCTGCGCACGATCTCGGCGATGAAGGCCGCGGTGTAGAGCACCAGGCCGATCAGCAGTGCGAAGAATTCCGGGCTGAGGCTGAGGCCGCCCTCGAAATTGAAGCCGGTGAGTTCGGGCCATTCCACCCGCGGCCAGCCCAGCAACGCGACCGACACTGCCGGCAGGCCGAGCAGCAGGGCCATGCCCGGCAGGATGGTGGGCTTGCGGTCGCCGGTGGCCATCTGGCGGGCATGCTCGCGCCGCAGCAGCAGCCACCAGCCCAGCATGGCGCCCAGCAGCGCGGCCAGGAACCAGTACAGCGCGGGTTCGGCCAGCAGGCCCGGGATCCGCACGCCGCGCTGGCTGAGGAAGACGCCGGGCAGGGGGTGCAGCGCATTGCGAACGGCGGGCAGCTGCAGGATCAGCGCCTGCCAGAACACCAGTTGCAGCACGAGCGGCGTGTTGCGGATCACCTCGATGTAGCCGCCGGTCAGCAGCCGCAGCAGCGGGTTTTCGGACAACCGGGCGAGGCCGAGGAAAACGCCCAGGATGGTGGCGAGGATGATGCCCACGACCGCCACGCGCAGCGTGTTGGTGATGCCCACCATCAGCGCGCGGGCATAGGTATCCTGCGAGGTATAGGGGATGACTGCCTCACCGATCGGGATGCCCGCCGTACGGTCGAGGAAGCCGAAGCCGAATTGCAGGCCGCGGGCGGCCATGTTGCGCTCGGCATTGCCCACCAGCCACCAGCCCAGGGCCAATACCAGGGCGAGCAGCAGGGCCTGCCAGAACAGGCCGCGCGCGGTGCTGCCGGCGGGCAGGGAAAGGGTCTTGCTCATGCTTGGCGCCCAGCAAAAAGAATGCCGGCGGGGATCGCTCCCCGCCGGCAGGGATGTCAGGCGTCAGCGCGCGGGGGGCGCGTAGAGCAGACCACCATTGGTCCAGATGTTGTTCTGGCCGCGCTCGAGCGCCAGCGGCGTGCTGGGGCCGAGGTGGCGGTTATAGATCTCGCCGTAATTGCCGAAGGTGCGGATGATCACCCGGGCGTAGTCGGCGCGCGCGGCCGAGAGGCTCTCGCCCATATTGCCCTCGACGCCGAGGAAGCGGCGGACCAGCGGGTTGGTGCTGGAGGTTGCGGTCTGTTCGACATTGGCGGCGGTGATGCCGAGTTCCTCGGCCTCGATCGGCGCATAGACGGTCCAGGCGACGATGTTGGTCAGTTCCTCATCGCCCTGGCGGACCACGGGGCCGAGCGGCTCCTTGGAGATGCGCTCGGGCAGGATGACGTGATCGGCCGGGCGGGTCAGCAGCGTGCGCTGGGCGGCCAGCGCCGCGAAGTCATTGGTGAAGACGTCGCAGCGGCCAGCGTCATAGGCGCGGCGCAGCTCCTCCAGGTCGGCGATCACCACAGGGGTGAAGCGCAGGTTGAACTGGCGGAAGAAGTCGTTGAGGTTCAGCTCCGTCGTCGTACCCGGCTGGACGCAGACGGTGGCGCCGTTGAGCTGGCGGGCCGAAGTCACGTTCAGGCGGCGCGGCACCATCACCGACTGGCCGTCATAGAAGACGATGGCGGGGAAGTTGAAGCGGTTCACGTTGCTGTCGCGCGTCAGCGTCCAGGTCGAGTTGTTGGAGAGGATGTCCACCTCGCCCGCGGCCAGCGCCGGGAAGCGGCTCTGCGACGTGACCGGCACGAACTCCACCTTGGTGGGGTCGTTGAAAATGGTGATGGCGACGGCGCGGCAGATTTCCACGTTGAAGCCCTGCCAGCGGCCCTGGCTGTCGGGCACGCCGAAGCCGGGGTTGGAGGGGCCCTGCACGCCGCAGCGGATGGTGCCGCGCTGGCGGATCTGGTCGAGGTCACGCCCGGCCAGCGCTTCGGCCGGGCCGAAGGTGATGAATGCCGCGGCGGCCGCGGCAAGCAGTTTGAACTTCATGTTGAATCCCTTCATGTCCCAGAGGCGCCGGTTGACCCGGAATTGCCCTGGAGCGCACATGCCGTGGTGTCACGAACATTGCAAGAAGGTTATTTATCGCGGGGTGTTCCGGCGGCGTGTGGCCTGCCCAGGGCTTGGGCAGGCCGCTTCGTTCAGACCGCGGGCGCGGCAAAAAACTTGTTCTTCAGCCCCTTCTGGTTTTCGTAGATCGAGCCCTGAAGATCGGCCGGCGGCAGCGGCATGCGGACCGGCACATCGGCCAGGCGGGGCGCGATGGAGGATTTTCCGGCCACCATCAGCCGATCATAGGCCTCCAACCCCTGGGGGAAGCCGAGCAGCGGCCAGGCATCGGCGGCGCGGAACTGCATGAGGAAGAAGCGCCGTTCCCGGTTCGAGGTATTGGGCGCCGAGGCATGGGCGGCACGGACGTGGTGGATGGAGATGGAGCCGGCCTTGCCCGTCAAAGGGATGGCGGCGTCGTAATCCAGCTCGCGCTTGGTGGGGTCCATGGCGCCGCAGAATTTTCCTTCGAAGTGATGATCGAAGACCGGGCCGCGATGGCTGCCGGGCACGATCAGCAGCGGGCCGTTGGACAGCTCCATGTCGTCCATCATGACGCCCACAGCGGCGAGGTCGTCATTGGTGTGGGGGTAGAAGGCCCAGTCCTGGTGCCATTCCACCGCGGCACCGAAGCCGGCTGATTTCATGTTGAGCTTGGAGGTGTCGAAGCGGATATCGGGGCCCCAGAGCGACTGCAGGCAGGCGATGACGCGAGGGTTGCGCATGAGCGCGGCATAGGCGGGGTGGTGCAGATGCGGCGCCTTGATTCGGCGTACGCGGGGCTGGGCGGGGGTGTGGCTGTCCTCCAGGTCGTAGACGTCGTCATGCGTGGTGAGCGCGGCCGAGCGGGCGCAGAAGGCATCGGTCACCGAGCGCAACTCCGCCACCTCGGCCGGGCTCAGCACATCGGGCACCACGATGGCGCCGACGCGGTTGTATTCGTCGATCTGGGCTGTGGTGAGCATGGGCGTCTACCTCCGATAATGGCGTTGTGCGGCGCGCACGGCCTCGCGCACCGAATCCTGCGGCGTGGCGGCGCCGGTGGCGACACGGGCGAACATGTCCACCAGCACCCAATTGGCGGAAAGCGCCGCGGTGCCGGCGGTAATCGGCCCCGAATAGCCCTCATAGAACGGCGTATCGAGGGTGGCGGAGAAGACGCGGAGCTTGGGGTCGGACTGCCAGACCGCGCTCGCGGCATAGGCGCGCAGGGGTTGCGACCAATAGCCCAGGCAGCCATTGAGCCAGGTGTCGTACTGCTCCGCCTCCATCATGAAGGTCAGGTAGGCCTTGGCCGCCTGGGGGAAGCGGCTATGCCTGAACACCATGGCGTTGAGCACCAGGCCGGTCTGCGGCGCGGCGGTGGCCACGCCGCGCGGCATCTCGGCATGGTCGGTGTCGGCGGCCGTGGCGCGCTGCTCGGCGTCCGTCGAATTCTTCAGCGCGTAATAGACCGAGACACCGTTCTGGGTCAGGCCCAGCTCGCCGCCGATGAAGGCGCGATTGTTGGAGACGCCATTCCAGGACATCGTGCCTGGGATCATCGTCGCCTGCATGGCGCGGGAATACTCCAGCGCGCGCAGCGTCTGTGGCGTATCCAGCGCCACGCGGCCCTGTTCATCGAGGATGCGGCCGCCATGCGACCAGAGCAGGAATTGCGCGTAGCCCGGCGCATCCCCCGGCGCGTGGCTCAGCGCGAAGCCACAGGGCTTGCCGACACGCTTCAACCCCTCGCAGAGGCTGAGGAACTGGCTGAGGTCATTGGGCACGCCCTGAAAGCCGGCCGCACGCACGGCGGAGGTGCGGAACAGGGCAGGGCCGCCCGAGCCGCCCATGGGCAGGCCTATCCAGTCGCGGCTGTTGAAGCGTTTTCCATACACCTCGGCCAGAGGATACCAGCCGCCATATTTGGCGCCGAGATATTCGGCGATGTCGGTGACCTCGATCACCTTGTCGGTGAAGAGATGCGGGTCGGCGCCGAAGCCCAGCACCACATCGGGCCCCTGGCCGGTATTGGCGGTGACTGCGGTCTGTGCCGGCATGTCGTCCCAGCCGACGTAATCCACCCGGACGTCTATGCCCGTGGACTGGCTGAATTTGCGGGTATTGGCGTTGAAGATGACCTCGTCGGGCTCGACGAAGCGGGCCGGTCGCAAGATGCGCAGGCGGGCGCCATTCTCCGGTGTGAGGCGCGGCGGCGTGGCGGGGCTGGTGGCGATGCCTTGGGCGCTGGCGGCGCCGGCGAGCATCGTCGCGCCGAGGGCGCGGCGGGACAGACTCATGGGTGTTCCTCCAGGGCACGTGCCGTTTCCCGGCATCGCTGGAGGAAAGCCTAGGCCCCGGCCGTGGCCGGGGTCAAACGCAATCAGGCGCGGCTGACGGCCTCTGCCAGGGCTTTGCCCACATCCACGGTGCCGGCATTGCCGCCCATGTCACGGGTGCGCGGGCCGCCCTCGGCCAGGTGCACCTCGATGCAGCGGACGATGGCGTCGGCGGCTTCCTTTTCGCCGAGATGCTCGAGCATCATGGCGCCCGACCAGATCTGGCCGATGGGGTTGCAGATCCATTTTCCCGCGATGTCGGGCGCGCTGCCATGCACCGGCTCGAACATGCTGGGGAACAGCTTCTCCGGGTTGATGTTGGCGGAGGGCGCGATGCCGATGCTGCCAGCCACCGCCGGGCCGAGATCCGACAGAATATCGCCGAAGAGGTTGGAGCCCACGACCACGTCGAACCAATCCGGATGCTGCACGAAATGGGCGCAGAGGATGTCGATGTGGAACTGGTCGGTGGTCACCGCCGGATAGCTCTTCGCCATCTCGGCGAAACGCTCATCCCAATAGGGCATGGTGAAGGTGATGCCGTTGGATTTGGTGGCGGAGGTCAGCTTCCTGCGCGGCCGGGTCATCGCCAGTTCGAAGGCGAATTTGATGATCCGGTCGGTGCCCACGCGGGTCAGGATCGACTGCTGGCTGACGAATTCACGATCAGTGCCCGGGAACATCCGGCCGCCCACGGAGGAATACTCGCCCTCGGTGTTCTCGCGCACCACGTAGAAATCGATATCGGCCGGCGTGCGGCCGGCGAGGGGCGTGCGCGCACCAGGCATGAGCTTGCAGGGCCGCAGGTTCACATATTGGTCGAAGCCGCGGCGGATGGGGATGAGCAGGCCCCAGAGCGAGACATGGTCGGGCACGCCCGGCCAGCCCACAGCGCCCAGGAACACGCTGTCGGATTTCGCCAGCTGGTCCAGCCCATCATCGGGCATCATCTTGCCGGTCTGGGCGTAGAGCTCGCAGGACCAGTCGTAATGGGTGAGTTCCAGGTCGAAGCCGAAGCGCCGCGCGGCGGCGTCGAGCACGCGCAGGCCCTCGGGCGTGGTTTCCTTGCCGATGCCATCCCCTGGGATGACGGCGATGCTGTGCTTGCGTGTCATGGGCGCTTCCTCCTGGAAGCTTCGGGTTACGCCGCCCGCAACCGCTGGGCAAGCCGCAGCACAGCCACCAGCGCCAGGAAGGCGAGGGGGATCAGCGTCACCGCCAGTGCCGGCCGTGGCGCCAGTTCGGGGTTGAAATTCGCCATGAAGATGCGCGCGGCCGGCAGGTTCGTGGCATTGGCGTACCAGAGGTATTCGAGGCCCGCCGTGGCCACCCCTACCAGGACCGAGACCAGGGCCAGCACGCCGAGCCGCAACGCCAGTGGCCTGGGGAGCAGGCGCCACACCACCAGCCAGAGCAGCAGCCCGGCCATCATCAGCGGCTCGGACGCATTGCTCTTGGCCTGGATCAGGGCGTGCAGCACGGCCAGCACGGTGAGCGGGAAGACGATGCGGTGCAGCCGCTTCCAGCCACTGCCGAGATAGCGCACCCAGCCATCGGTGGAGGTGAAGGCCAGCGCCAGCAGGCCCAGCACCGCGACGAAGCCGATGGTGAGGTAGAAGCGCTTGGTGATTTCCTCGATGATCTTGCCCAGCATGCCGTCCTGGTCGATGACATAGAGCGCCACATGCAGCGCCACCCAGCCCAGCGCGCCGAGCCCCAGCATGCGCCTGACCTGGTAGAGCCTCTGCCATTCCAGCAGGCGGCCCATTGGCGTGATGGCAATGCTGATCAGCAGGAAGCGCAGCGCCCAGCGACCGGTGAAATGGGTGAGTTCCTCGAGATCGCCGAGGTGATCCGTCAGCAGATCCCACAGTGGCAGAAGCACGGGCGCCAGCAGAATGGCCAGTGCCGGAATGCGCACGGGGCATAGCCGGCCGCGCCTGTCGCGCCAGGGGATGAAGAAGTCACGGTCGGGAAGGACGGTCCGGAGCTGCATCGATGGTCTCTCAGGCCCAGCCGCGACGCAGGATCTCGGCGGCGACGCGGCCGGTCTCATCCAGCGCCGTGCGCGGCGGCGCCATGTCGGCACCGAGCGGTGCGGCAAGTCCCGCCGCAACCAGCCCCTGTGCCAGGGCGCGATGGCGCGGGCCCAACCCATCGAGGCCGGCGAGGTAGAGCGGGGTGGTCGTCATCAGCGCCTCCGAGAGCATCGAGATGGAATCCGCCGTCACCACCAGCCTGTCCGCCAGCGCGAGAATGGCGGTGAAGGGGTTCGGGCCGTCGGCGCCCCAGCGATGCAGATGGTGTGGCACAGGCGCCAGCGCATCGGCCAGGGCCGCGGCCGCGGCCTCGCCGGTGCGGCGCGAGGTGGTGGCGATGACGCTGCCGCCGAGCCCCGCCACGGCCTGTGCGATGGAGCTGGCCTGGCCGGGTGGCATGCCACTACCGCGCACGGGCCCGCCCAACAGCAGGCCGGTGATCGGGCGGGGCAGCGCTGCCAGCGCGGGGAAAGCCACCGCTGCATCCCGCAGCATTGCGGGGGTGAGCCGATGCGCGGCGCCCTGGATGCGCATGATGTTGCCGGCCGGACTCGGGCTGTCATGGGCGCCGATCACCAGGAGGTCGAAATCCGCAGCCCCCAGGCCCGGGCGCATGGCGTGGATGGTGCGTGCACCGCGGGCTCGCAGCCAGCGCGAGACGGGGGCGGCGCGCCGCCCGGCGGAAATCACCAGCGAAGGCCAGGGCGGATGGAAGGCCGAAGCATCCGCCAGGCCCGCGAGGCTGGGCCATGGCCAGGGCAGCCCGGCCCATCGCCCGAAGCGCAGGGCCACGCGGTGGAAAGGCCGCTCCAGCCGCTCGGCGATGCCCAGGGCCTGCGCCGCGGTGCCGGCCCTTGGATCCTCCAGCACCCAGATCATGGACGGCATCCGGCCCCCGCGTTACTGCTGTACCAGCACGGAGACCGATCGATGACCACGCAACACGCCTCTGACTGGGACCGCGACGCCGCTTTGACCACGGCGCGAATCCTGCTGGAAATCAAGGCGGTGAATTTTCGCCCCGAGGAACCCTACACCTTCACGGCGGGCTGGAAGAGCCCGGTCTACATCGATTGCCGCAAGATCATTTTCTTCCCCCGCGCGCGGCGCCGCATCTGCGATCTGGGGGCGGAAAAAATCGGCCGCCATGTCGGCTTCGAGACCATCGAATGCGTCGCCGGCGGCGAGACCGCGGGCATCCCCTTCGCTGCCTGGATGGCGGACCGGATGATGGCGCCGATGGCCTATGTGCGGAAGAAGCCGAAAGGTTTCGGCCGCAACGCGCAGATCGAGGGCGATGTGCCCGTGGGCAAGCAGACCCTGCTGGTCGAGGACCTGACCACCGATGGCGGCAGCAAGATCCAGTTCGCCAACGCGCTGCGTGAGGCGGGAGCGATCTGCGACCATACCTTCGTGGTGTTTTTCTACGGCGTCTTCCCCGGCAGCTTCGAGGATATGAAGGCGATGGGGCTGCAACTGCATCACCTCTGTACCTGGTGGGATGTGCTGGAGGTCTGCAAGGAGCGGCCCTATTTCGAGGAGAGCGCCTTGAAGGAAGTCCGGAAATTTCTCGAAAATCCGGTGGCCTGGAGTGCGGCGCGGGGTGGTGTGGCGAGCCGGGAGGAGGCACGGGCCTATAAGGCGGCGAAGGGTTGATGGGCATCCTCGTCGCGCTCTTTCTTGCGCTGGGCTTCACGGCCCAGGCCCAGCCACGCGACGTGCTGACGATCGGCATCACCCAATACCCCTCCACGCTGCACCCAAACATCGAGAACATGGCGGCGAAGTCCTATGTGCTGGGCTTCACCCGCCGGCCGCTCAATGCCCGCGATGCCGACTGGGCGCTGGTTTGCCTGCTCTGCGAGACGCTGCCCACGCTGGAGAACGGCCTGGCCGAGCGCGAGACCACGCCCGATGGAAGGCCCGGCATCCGGGTCACGTTTCGCCTGCGGCAGGGGCTGCGCTGGGGCGACAACACGCCCATCACGGCCGAGGATCTGCGCTTCGCCTGGGAAGCCGGCCGCGACCCCGCCACCGGCTTCGGCCCGGCGGAATTTTATCGGAGTGCCTATGAGCTGATCGTGGTCGACCCACGCACGGTCACCCTGCGTTTCGACCGGGTGACCTTCGATTTCGCCTCGCTGGGCGATTTCCAGCCGCTGCCCGCGCATATCGAGCGGCCGATCTGGCAGGCCGACCCGCGCGCCTATCGCACCCGGACCCAGTACGACACCAACCCCACCAATCCCGGGCTGTGGTCGGGCCCGTATCGCGTCGCCTCGGTGCAGCCCGGCTCGGGCGTCAACCTGGAGCGCAACGCGGCCTGGAATGGCGCCACACCCGCTTTCCGCACCATCCGCATCCGCACGGTGGAGAACACCACGGCGCTGGAGGCGCAACTGCTCTCGGGCCAGCTCGACATGATCGCGGGCGAGCTGGGCCTGCCCGTCGAACAGGCCGCCGCCCTGCAGCGGCGTGCCCCCAGCCGCTTCCGCTTCGAGTTCCGTCCGGGACTGATCTACGAGCATCTCGACACCAATCTTGACAATCCTGTCCTGGCCGACCGGCGGGTGCGTCAGGCCTTGCTGCTGGCGCTCGACCGGCCGCGCATCGTGGCCCAGCTTTTCGAAGGCCGGCAGACCGTGGCGCATGGGGTGGTGAACCCGCTGGACCGGATGGCCGACCCCGATATCAGGCACTACCCCCATGACCCGGCGCGGGCCGCGGCGCTGCTGGAGGAGGCGGGCTGGCGGCCGGCGCCCGACGGCATCCGCCGCAACGCGGCCGGTGAGCGCCTCAGCCTCGAACTGATGACCACCGCCGGCAATCGCTCGCGCGAACAGGTGCAGCAGGTGCTGGCGGCGATGTGGCGCGCGGTGGGCGTCGAGGCCCGCATCCGCAACGAGCCGCCGCGCGTATTCTTCGCCGAAACCCTGTCGCGCCGGCGGCACCAGGGGCTGGCCATGTTCGCCTGGATTTCCTCGCCGGAGAACGTGCCGCGCTCCTCCCTGCATTCGGATGAAATCCCACGCGCCGAACGAAACTTCTCCGGCCAGAACTACCCCGGCTTCCGCAATGCCGAGATGGATGCGCTGCTGGAAGCCCTGCCCATCGAACTCGATGCGGAGCGGCGCCGGCCGATGTGGAACCGCCTGCAGGCCATCTATGCCGAGGAACTGCCCTCGCTGCCGCTGTGGTTCCGCCAGGACGCCCATGTCTGGCCGGTCTGGCTGGATGGCGTGCGCCCCACCGGCCATCTCAGCCCCAGCAGCCTCTGGGTGGAGCAGTGGCGCCTGCGATGAGCCTTTTGGCGCGCCTGGTACAGATTGTTCTCACGGCGGCGATCCTGTCCTTCGTCTTCTACATGTTGTTGGGCCTCATGCCGGGCGACCCCATCGACCTCGCCATCATGGCCGACCCGCGGCTGACGGCGGAGGATGCGGCCCGGCTGCGGTCCCTGCATGGGTTGGATCAGCCGCTGCTGGCCCGTTACCTCGCCTGGGCCGCCGCGGTGCTGCGCGGTGATTTCGGTTTCTCCAGGCTCTTCGCCCAGCCGGTGGCGGCTTTGCTGTGGCCGGCTCTGCTCTCCACACTGGTGCTGCTGGGCTGGGCGGTGGGGCTGGCAGCGTGCTTCGGCGTGGGCCTGGGCGTATTGGCGGCGCTGCGGCCGGGGTTCTCGCCTGTGGTGCAGGGGCTGGCATTGCTGGGCCAGGCCATGCCGGGATTCTGGTTGGGCATCATGCTGATCATCCTCTTTGCGGTCGGTCTGGGCTGGCTGCCCGCCGGCGGCGCGGCCGAGGACGGCCAAGGGGGCGGATTTGGGGCCTGGCGCTTCCTCGTCCTGCCGGTGGCGACGCTGGCCTTCGGCCAGATGGCCGCCTATGCCCGGCATGCCGCCGCGGCCATGCAGGCGGAACTACAAAAACCCTGGATCCGTTCGGCCCGGGCGCGCGGTGCGGGCGATGGCCGCGTGGCCTTCGCCCATGCCCTGCCCAATGCCGCGGTGCCGCTGCTCACGCTGCTGGGGCTGGACGCCGGTGCCCTGGTCTCGGGCGCGGTCATCACCGAGACCCTCTTCGCCCGCCCCGGCATGGGCAAGCTCATCTTCGACGCCATCATGGGCAATGACTACAACTTGGCATTGCTCGCCCTGCTGGTGGTGGCGGTGGTCACCATGCTGGGCTCGCTGGCGGCCGACCTCGGGCAACGGGCGCTGGACCCGCGGCTGCGATGAAGCTCTTCACCGGCCTCGCGATCCTGGCGATCATCGCGCTGGCGGCGGCCCTGGCACCGTGGCTGGGCAGCCATGACCCCTTCACGCCCGACCTGTTCAATCGCTACGCGGCACCCTCGGCCACGCATTGGCTGGGCACCGATGACCTCGGGCGCGATGTCTGGCTGCGGCTGCTGCATGGCGCGCGGGTCTCGCTTGCCGTGGGGCTGGGCGCGGCGGTGATGGCCATGTTGCTGGGCAGCATCGCGGGTGTGCTGGCGGCCTGGGCCGGCGGGCTGACGGATGCGCTGATCATGCGCCTCGCCGATGCGCTGCTGGCGTTGCCCGCGCTTCCCCTTCTGGTCGTGCTCTCGGCGCTCGACCCCGCGATGATCGGCCTGCCGCGCGGCGAGGCGGGGGCCGATATTCTCCGCATTGCCACCATCCTGGCCGCTTTTGGTTGGGTGGGGGTGGCCAGGCTCTCGCGTGCCGCCGCCGTCTCGGTGCTGGCGACGGATTTTTGCCGTGCCGCCCGGGCCTTGGGCGTTTCCGAATTCAGGCTGCTCTGGCGGCATGTGCTGCCGCAACTCGTCACCCCGGTGGCGGTGGCGACCGCACTCGCCGTGGGCGGTGCCATTCTGGCGGAAAGTGCACTGAGTTTCCTCGGCCTCGGCATCGCCCCCCCGGCCGCGAGCTGGGGCAACATGCTGGCCAATGCGCAAGAGGCCGTCTTCGCGGCACCGCTGGTGGCGCTCTGGCCCGGGCTGGCCATCCTGCTCGCGGTGGCGGGGTGCTCACTGGTGGCGGATGGGCTGCGGCGATAGCTGGCCTGGCGTTTGCTTGACCCGGACTGACACTCCGGAGAATCCCATGAAGCGCCTGTTCCTTGCCCTGATCCTGCTGGCCGGCCCCCTGGCCGGCCCCACCACTGCCCAGAACGTGACCATTCTCTCGCCCCCCGGCGCCATCACCCCCACCGGCCCCTGGGGGCTGGCGGCCCGGCACGGCAACCTGCTGCACATCGCCGGCATGCGCGGCATCGACCCTGCGACCAACCAGCTCGTCCAGGGCGATGAGGCGCGGGTGCGCCAGGCCTATCGCAACATGCTCCATATCGCGGCCGCCGCCGGGGCGGGGCCGGGGGATGCCGTCCGCCTTGTGGTCTATGTCACGGACATGTTCCGCTACCGCCCCATCGCCAACCGCATCCAGGAGGAGTTGTGGGGGGCGGCCGGGCCGCATCCGCCGCGCACCATCATCGAGGTGCAGCGGCTGAACCAGGACGATATCCTGGAGGTGGAAGGCACTTTCGCCATCCGCTGAGGCGAATGAGAGCATCATGCGTCGAGGCGGAATCGCCGAAAACGCTGAATCATACTCTCAGCAATGGCTAGACCAGGCGGAGTGAACGCATACGAACGCAGCGTGGTCTAGTGTCCTTAATCTGAAGTTCGTTGTATCGGCGATTCGCGAGGCTTTGCCAGATTAGGCTCGTTGAATGGCGGGGCTGAACGATGAGCGTTGCGCGCGGGGAACTGGTGCTGAGCGAGGCAGAAC